>Ga0207951_100413_pt1 | contig 21788 bp, 15 predicted proteins | sample Subbio12Aug_8Bad_FD_184830 | JGI IMG/M metagenome (GOLD analysis project Ga0207951, IMG submission 184830) | Serpentinite rock and fluid subsurface biosphere microbial communities from McLaughlin Reserve, California, USA - CR12Aug_8Bad (SPAdes) | ecosystem: Environmental > Terrestrial > Deep... | reverse complement strand
CCGATGCCGCGCTGCAAGTCGAGCTTGAATCGGGCAAGCGCGTCAAGGTCAAGGCCGCCTTGGTGCTGCTGCGCTTTGCGCAACCCGAGCCGGCGGCGCTGCTGCAGGCGGCCGAGGCGCTGCGGCCTCAGATCGAGCTCGAGCTGGCGTGGGAGTTTGCCCCCGAGGCCGAGTTCGGTTTTGCCGAGCTGGCGGCCGAGTATTTTCAAGACCCGCCCACGCTGGCGCAGCAGCTCGCGGCCTTGCTGCGCCTGAGCGAGGCCCCGCACTACTTTAGGCGCGCCGGCAAAGGCCGCTACAAAAAAGCCCCGGCCGAGGTGGTGCAGCAGGCGCTGGCGGCGATCGAGAAGAAAAAGCAGATTCAGGCCCAGACCGAGGCCTGGGCAGCCGATCTGGCTGCGGGCCTGTGCCCGCCGGCGGTGGCCCAGCAGCTCTACAAGATTCTGTTTCGGCCCGATAAAAACGCGCCCGAGTACAAGGCCGTGGTGCACGCCGCGCGCAGCACCCACACCGCCCCGTTGCTGCTGCTGCAGCGCGCCGGCGCCATCCGCAACGCCTACGAATTTCATTGGCAGCGCTTTTTGTTCGACCAGTTCCCCAAGGGCGTGGGTTTTGGGCCGCTGCCGCCCTTGTCGCCGCTGCCCGAGGGCTTGCCGCTGGCGCCGGTGCAGGCGTTTTCGATCGACGACTCGGACACCACCGAGATCGACGACGCCCTGAGCCTGCAGGGCCTGGGCAGCGCCGAGGTCACGCTGGGCATCCACATCGCGGCACCGGGGCTGGCGATCGAGCCCGGCAGCGCGCTCGACGAGGTGGCGCGCCAGCGCCTGTCCACGGTCTATATGCCGGGGCACAAAATCACCATGCTGCCCGATGCCGTGGTGCAGGCCTACACCCTGGATGCCGGGGGCGCGCGCCCGGCGCTGTCGCTGTATCTGCGCCTCGATGCCGCCACGCTCGAGCTGCAGGGCTTCGAGACGCGCATCGAGCAGGTGCCGATTGCGCACAACCTGCGCCACGACCAGATCGACCAAGGCGTGACCGCTGCTTGGCTGCAAGACCCGGCGGCCGAGGCCGGCGCGCCGCTGCCGCAGGAGGTGCTGGCGTTGCGAGCCGAATTGGCTTTTCTGTACCGGCTGGCGCTGCACTGCAAAGCCCGGCGCGAAGTGGTGCGCGGCAAGCCCGAGACCTTCACGCGGCCCGACTACACCTTCGAGCTGCAAGACGTGCCGCCCGAGGGCCCGACGGGCGAGGAGCGCGTGCAGATCGGCACCCGCAGCCGCGGCGCACCGCTGGACTTGATGGTGGCCGAGGCCATGATCCTAGCCAACAGCACTTGGGGCCAGTGGCTGGCCGACTGCGGCGTACCCGCCATTTACCGCAGCCAAGCCAGCTTGGCGCCGGGCATCAAGGTGCGCATGGGGGCCAAGGCGCTGCCGCACGCCGGCCTGGGGGTGGCCTGCTACGCTTGGAGCAGCTCGCCGCTGCGCCGCTACACCGATCTGGTCAACCAGTGGCAGCTGCTGGCCTGCGCGCGCCACGGCAAGGCGGCCGCGCTGGCGGCGCCCTTCAAGCCGCGCGACACCGCTTTGCTGGCCATCATCAGCGCCTTCGATGCCACCTACACCAGCTACGCGCAGTTTCAAAACGCCATGGAGCGCTACTGGACGCTGCGCTACGTGCAGCAGCAGCAGATCGGCGAACTGAGCGCCAGCGTCATCAAAGACGGGTTGGTGCGCGCCGACACCCTGCCGCTGGTGCTGCCTGCTGCCGGCAGCGCTGGCCTAGAGCGCGGCACCCCGGTGCGGGTGCGGCTGGGCAGCATCGACCTGATCGGGCTCGAGCTGTCGGCCAGCGTGATCGAGCAGTTGGCGCGCACCGCGCCGGGCAGCCCCGAGGCCGATGCGCTGGATGAAGATGGCGAGGACGGCGAGGACGGCGTACCCGAGCTGGCACCGGCGCTGGCGCTGGCGCTCGACCTCGACGAGGGTGCCGAGCCCGAGGTACAGCCCGAGGCCGAACCCGAGGTACTGCCCGAGCCCGCGGCCTCTGCGCCTCTCAGGCGTAACTGACCCAAGCGGCCTGCTCGGGCTGCGCTAGGTGGGGCAGGGTGTTGAAGCTCAGCAGCGTGTGGCGCTTGGGGTTGAAATCGAACTCGGTGAGCGCGGTGTTGCGCAACCGCAGGTTGAGCTCGATCGCGGTCTCGGGCGTGGTGCCCAGTACCTGACCCACGGCGGTGGCGATCGGGCCGCCGCTGCTGACGACCAGCACCCGACCCGTGTGCAGGGTGCGCACCCGCTCCAGCACGGTGTTCACGCCGGCGACGAAATCCGCGTGGCTGCCCATGCCGCGCGGCGTCAGCACGCCGGCCGACCACTGGCGCAGCGCGTCGCGCAGCAGCCGAAAATGCTCGCGGTAGCCCTGCGGGGTGTGCGCCGGGGCGCTGGGGTGGGCGTGCAGGGCCTCGATCAGGGCGGCGCTGTCGTACTCGTTCAGCTCGGGCCAGTATTGCGGCTCCAAACTGCTGCACAGCCCCTGCGCGATGCCCGCCCACGTCTGGCGCTGGCGCAGCAGGGTGCCGGTGTAAACGGCGTCGAAATGCAGGCCGTGCGCGCGCCAGTGCTCGCCTAGGCGCTGGCTTTGGCGCTGCCCGAGCGGACTGAGGCGGTCGTAGTCGTCGCTGCCAAACGAGGCTTGGCCGTGGCGCACCAAGTAGAGGGTTCCCATGGGGGCGATTGTGGTGCCGCCCAGTGCCCCCGGCGCGTCGCCGAGGCGACCGGGCGCGTTCAGCCCGGCTGGCCCAGCGCCTCCCAGCGCTCCAGCGCCTGCAGCAGCTCGTCGTCGATGGCGGCGTGGCGCTGGGCCAGGGCGGCGGCGCGGTCTGGGTGGCGCGCGTAGAGCAAGCCGTCGCCCAGCTCGGCGTCGATGGCTTTTTGTTCAGCCTCCAGCGCCTCGATGTGCGCCGGCAGGGTTTCGAGCTCGCGCTGCTCTTTGTAGCTGAGCTTGCGCTTGGCGGTGGCGGGGTTGGCTGCTGGCTGGGGCGCGCTGCGGGCCGGCGAGGGAGCGGCCGTGGGGCTGGATGCAGGGGATTGAGTGGGGGCTTGGGGGGAGCCTTGTGCCGGCCCTGCAGCGCGGGCCGCACTGGCGCTGCCAAGGCCGCTGCTGCCCGCCAGGCTCGACGTGCCCATGCCGGCCGCACCGCTGCGGCCCCAGACCGGCGCGGCGCCGTGCACGCGCATCGATTGCGCGATCCAGTCTTCGACCCCGCCCTCGTACTCGCGCCACTGGCCCGCGCCCTCATAGACGATGGTGCTGGTGACCACGTTGTCGAGGAAGCGCCGGTCGTGGCTCACCAAAAACACGGTGCCGTCGAACTCGGTCAGGAGCTGTTCGAGCAGCTCCAGGGTTTCGATGTCGAGGTCGTTGGTCGGTTCGTCGAGCACCAGCACGTTGGCCGGACGCGCAAACAGCCGCGCCAGCAGCAGCCGGTTGCGCTCGCCACCCGACAGGGCGCTGATAGGCGCACGGGCGCGCGCCGGGGCAAACAAAAAGTCGCCCAGGTAGCTGCGCACGTGGATGCGGCGCGTGCCGATCTCGATCCACTCGCTGCCCGGGCTGATGAAGTCTTCGAGCGTGGCGTTGAGGTCCAGCGCGTCGCGCATCTGGTCGAAGTAGGCCACTTCGATCCGGCTGCCGCTGCGCACTTGGCCGCTGTCGGGGGCGAGCTGGCCCAGAATCAGCTTGAGCAGGGTGGTTTTGCCGGCGCCGTTGGGGCCGATCAGCCCCACTTTGTCGCCGCGCAGCACGGTGGTGGAAAAGTTGTCGATGATGCAGCGGCGCTCGGGGCCCTCGCCAAAGTATTTGCTCACGCCTTCGAGCTCGGCCACCAAGCGGCCGCTGCCCGGCCCGCTGTTCACATCCAGCCGCACCTGCCCGACGGCGCTGCGGCGCTGGGCGTGCTGGGCGCGCAGCACCTGCAAGCGCTCGATGCGCGCCTGGGCGCGGGTGCGCCGCGCCTCGACGCCTTTGCGGATCCACTGTTCCTCTTGCGCCAGCAGCTTGTCGGCGCGGGCGTTGAGCAGCGCCTCTTGTGCCAAGCGCTGCGCTTTGAGGCGCTCAAAGGCGCTGTAGGCGCCGTCGTAGCTGTGCAGCAGGCCGCGGTCGAGCTCCACCGTGCGCGTGCAGACGCGGTCCAGAAAGTCGCGGTCGTGGCTGATGAGCAGCAAGGCGCCGCGAAAATCGCGCAGCAGCTCGGCCAGCCAGCCGATGGCGTCGAGGTCGAGGTGGTTGGTGGGTTCGTCGAGCAGCAGCAAATCGGGCAGCGCCACCAGCGCCTGCGCCAGCGCCACGCGCTTGCGCACCCCGCCCGATAGGTTGCCGACGCGCTCATCGGCCTGCAAGCCGAGCCGGCTCAGGGTTTGGGCTACGCGCTGCTCCCAGTTCCAGCCGTCCAGGGTTTCGATTTCGGTTTGCAGCGCGTCGAGGTCGCAGCCGCTCTCGTGCGCCAGATAGCGCTGCAGCAGCTCTTGCACGCGCTGCAGGCCCACGCTCACGGCCTCGAACACGCTGGCCTCGGGGTCGAGCTCGGGCTCTTGCGGCACGTAGGCCAGGCGCAGCCCGTTTTGGCGCTGTATCTGGCCGTCGTCGGCGCGCTCAAGGCCGGCGATGATTTTGAGCAGCGACGATTTGCCGCTGCCGTTGCGCCCCACCAGCCCGACGCGCTCGCCGGCTTGGAGCGAAAAATCGACCCGGTTGAGCAAGGGCAAGTGGCCGTAGGCGAGGCTGAGGCCGTTGAGGGTGATCCAGGTCATGGGGCGGTGGGCTTGAGGGAGGCGTGGTCAGGGGGGCTTGAGGGTAACAGTTTGCCGCCCCTCAGTGGCGGTGCTGGTGGTGGGTGTCGGGGTAGTGCGGGTGGCGGTGCGTCAGGGGCTCGTGGCGGTGCCAGTGCCGGTGCCCGAGCAGGCCGCGGTTTGCGCTGGTGCTGGCGCTGGTGCCGGCGGTGGCGCTGTCGTGCGTGTGGTCGTGGTGAGCGTCGTGCAGGTGCCAGTGTTCGTGTTCCTGCGCCTCGTGCTGGTGCTGGTGGGCGTGGCGCTCGCCTAGGTGCAGCCAGACGCCGACGGCCATGAGCAGGCCGGCGCACCAGAACAGCCACGTGGTGGTCTCGCCCAGCAGCAGCAGCGCCACCGCCACGCCGATGAAGGGCGCGGTGGCAAAGTAGGCGCTGGCGCGCGCCGTGCCCAGGCCGCGCAGCGCCAGCACAAACAGCACCAGGCTCACGCCATAGCCCAGCAGCCCCACCAGCATGGCGGCCAGTGTGGCGCCCACAGGCGGCCACGGCGCCCCCAGCGCCAGCGCCCCAGCGGTGCTCACCAGGCCGGCCACCAGCCCGCGGCTGCTGGCGATGAACACGGCGTCGGCGGCGGCGACTTTGCGCGTCAGGTTGTTGTCGATGGCCCAGCACAGGCAGGCCACAGACACCAGCAGCGGCCCCAGCCAGGCGCCGGCCGCGGCCCAAGCGCTTGGGCCGTTGCTCAGGGCTGCTGCAGCGGCACTGGGTTCGGCGGGCCAAGCCAGCAGCAGCCCGCCGGCGACGATGGCCAGCATGCCGGTGACCACGCGCGCGCTGGCGTGTTCGCGAAACACCAGCCAGGCCAGCAGCGCGGTGTACACCGCCTCGAGGTTGAGCAGCAGCGAGGCGCTGGCGGCGCTGGTGTGCTGCAGGCCAAACATGAGCGTGGCGGTACCGATCACGCCGCCGATGGCGATGGCGCCGCCCAGCCAGCCCCAGTCGCGCCCATGCAGGCCGGGGTGCTGCCAGCCGCGGTCGCGCAGCAGCCGGTACAGCAGCAGCCCCAGCCCAGCCCCGAGGTAGAGCAAGCCGCCGAGCAGCAGCGGCGGCAGGGTGTCGAGCAGCTGCTTGGCCAGCGGTGTGCTGGCGCCAAACAGCAGCGCCGAACCGAGCGCGTAGGCAATGGCGCGGTTCATGGGGTGTTGGGTGGCTCAGAGGCTGAAAGGCAATCGGGCATGACCGGGGTTGACTCTTGGTTTTCACTCAAGCGCAGCAGGCGCCCGCTGTGGGTGAGGAACACCGCCAGCTGCACCGGCAGGGCGTCGTTGTAGAGGGCGCGGTAGCGCTGCAGTTGCGCGCGCCAGCGATCCAGATCGCCGTTGGGCTGGGCGTTGGGCTCGTGTGCGCTGGTTTTGTAATCCACGATCCAGCGCCTGCCTTGGTGCACGAACGTGCGGTCGATCACGTGCAGCGGGTGCGGGCTGTGGCCGCTGCTTGGGGGCTGATCTGGGCCCTGTGCTGGGCCGGGTTGGAGGGCGGGTTCTGGGGTCGGTTCTGGACCGAGGTCGGCGACGCTGCCGAGGGCGCATTCGCCGGCCGCGTCCGTGTGGGCCGAGAGCAGCCAGCGGCCGTCGGTGCTGTTCAGGGTGGTGTGCAGATGCTGCTGCACCCGCTGCGCTGCTGCCGTGGCCTCGGGCGCGCTCAGGCCTTGGGCGCGCAACCACTGCTGCATCGCGCCGTGCAGCGTGGGCAAGCGGGTGGCGGGCCAGGCGTCCAATCCGTCGTGGGCGATCAGCTCCAAGTAGCGGTGCACCAGCGTGCCGATGGCGGCGGCCTCGGCTGGGCTGGCGGGCGCCGGGCGCTGGGGTGTGGTGGCGGCTTGGGCTGCATGGGGTGGGGGCGCTGGGGCATGGTCTGGCCCTGTCAAGGGGGGTGCAGCGCAAGGGGCGGGGCTAGGGGCAGCGGACGGTGGCGCTGTGGTGTTTGGCGCGGTGGATGAGGTGGCCGCTGTGAGGTGCGCCATTGCTTCAGGCCAGCCGGGTTGCTTCAAACGCTGCAGCCGGTGCGCGTACTCGGCCAAGGTGGACCGCGCCTGGGTTCTGGTTGCGGCCGCATCCGCATCCGCGCCCTCCCCGACGCCGACATCAGAACCGCACGGCTGCGGGCCCGAGCGCCAAGCGCGCTCGAACTCGCTTTCGGCCACCGGCCACAGCAGCGCCAGCAGGCTGTCGGGCGCGGGCGCACGCAGGGTCTCGTCTTTGGGGTTGGGGGCGGCGCTGCCGAGCAGGTGCAGCTGGCGCCGGGCGCGCGTGGCGCCGACGTAGAGCAGGCGCTTGGCCTCGTTGCGCTGGCGCTCGTTTTCCAGCGCCAGCAGGTAGTCGTAGATCGAGGGGCCGTCGTGCCCGGCCTCGGGCTGGGTGGCCAAGAGCAGGCGCTCGTGGCCTTGGTCGTCGAGCACCTGGTCCCACAGCAGCAAGGCGCGGTCGGCGCCCTGGGCTTTGCGCTGCAGCCCGGGCAGGATCACGGTGTCGAACTCCAGCCCCTTGGCTTTGTGCAGGGTCATGAGCTGCAGCGCGGCGCCGTCGGGGTCGGGCGCGGCGTAGAGCCGCTCCAGTTCGGCCTCGATGCGCTCGAGCTCCAGCACGCCGTGGCGGGTGCAGCGATCGAGCACCTCGAAAAAGGCCTGGGTGTCGTTCAGATCGGCTTCCTGCGCCAAGGTGAGCGGCCCGCCCAGCGCCTGCCACACGCCCTCGACCCAGCGCCGCGGCCGCTGCTGGCCTTGGTGCGCCAAGGCCAGCCCGAGCACCGCGCGCAGGTGCGCCAGCCGCTGCTGCCCGTCGGCGCTCAAGCGCGCGCAGCGCGCCCCGTCTTGCAGCAGGTGCCAGACGCTGCGGCGCGGCGCGTCGGCGGCCAGCAGGTGCAAATCGGCCAGGGTCAGGCCGCACCAGGGCGCGCGCAGCAGCGCCAGCCAATGCACGCGGTCGGCCAGGTGGTGCAGCGCGCGCGTGAGGATGAGCAGGTCTTGAATCGGTTGGCGCTCGGCCAGCGCTTCGATCTCGACCGCCTGAAAGGCCAGCCGCTGCGGCAGTGCGCGCAGCGCCGGCACCAGCGCCTCGAGGTGGCGGCGCGCGCGCACCAGCACCGCGATGCTGCCGTCGGGGTCGTCGGCGCGCGCTTGCGCGATCAGCGCCAGCACCTGCTGCGCTTCGCGCTCGGCGCTGCTGGCCGGCTCGTCGTCGGGCTGCGGTTCGCCTTCAGCCCCAGCCCCAGCCTCGGCCTGCGCGCTGGCGGCGCGGCGCTCGATCAGCGGGTGCCACTGCACGCGCGCCAGCGGGTGCCCGGAGCGGGTGGGGCTGGCCGGGGCGAAGCGCACGGCGCCACGGCGGTGGTCGTCGTGAGGGCCAAAGACGTGGGCAAAGGTCTGGTTGACCCAGTGCACCAGCGGCGGCTGCGAGCGGTTGTTGCGGTACAGGTGCAGCGGCTGCGGCTGGATGGCGCCCAAGCCGTGCGCGCGCACCTGCAAAAACAGCCCGACTTCGGCTTTGCGAAAGCGGTAGATCGACTGCATCGGGTCACCCACCAAAAACAGGGTGCGGCCGTCGCCGGCTTGCCAGCCGGCCGTCAGGCGCTCGAGCAGCTCGACTTGCAGCGGACTGGTGTCTTGGAACTCGTCGATCAGCAGGTGGCAAAGGCGGTGGTCGAGCTGCAGTTGCAGCTCACTGGGTTCCTCGGCGCGGCCCAGGGCGTACAGCGCCTGCAGGGCGATTTCGGCGAAATCCACTTCGCGCGCCTGCTGAAACACCAGCCAGAGCTGCGCCGCCGCCACCTTGAGCACGGCCAGCAGGTCGGCGATGAAGGCGCGGTCGCTGCCGCCGTAGTGCGGCTCGGGCAAGCGCCGCACCCGCGCCAGCGACGCCGCCGCCGCTTCGGGCAGCGCCTCGAGACCGCTCTTGAAGGCCGCCGCCAGCGCCTTGTTGCCGGCACCGCTCAAACCGTAGGCAGCCGGGATTTTCTGGCGCGGGCCGCCTTTTTGCGTCAACAGCAGCTCGGCCAAGCCGCGCCACAGCGGCAGCTCGGCGCTGTCACCGCGCAGCGGCTGCTGCCAGTCGGCCACGGCTTGCAGCGGCTGCTGGGAGGCTGGGTCGGGCGCCTCGGTAAGGGCCGCGTCTGCGTCTGGGGCGCTGCGCTGTTGCAGCGCGTGTGCGGCGGCCCAGCGCGCCGCCGGTTGCAGCGCCGGTTGCCAGCCGGCGGGCAGCAGCGCCACGAGGCGGCGCAGTTCGTCGTCGATCAGGTCGCGCAGCGCGGCCCCGGCCTGTTGCAGGTCGGCGCCTTGGTGGCACAGCGCCAGCCAGGCTTCGCGCCGCGCCAGCATGGCTTGCAGCAGCTCGCCCAAGCGCGCCGGCTGGTGGTCGAAGCGCTCGAGCAGGCGCTCTAGGCCATCGGCCAAGGGCCCGTCGGCATCGAGCAGGCGCAGCGTTTCTTGCGCGGCGCGGCGGTAGTGCGGCTGGGCGTCGGCGGCGATGCCGGGCTGGCTGCCCAGGCGCGACAGCAGCGGCATCTGGCGCGCCAGCTGGCCGCACAGCGCGTCCAAGGTGGTGATGCGCAGCCGTGCTGGCTGCTGCAGCAGGCCCCACTGGCGCTGGCGCTCGTGCTGCAGCACCTGCCGCCCGAGCTCGTAGGTGCGTTGGCGGTGCGTCTCGGCGGGGGGGTGGCCCAAGGCGGCCAGCTCGAGGCTGCCGACGATGCGCTCGCGCATCTCCGCCGCCGCCTTGTGGGTGAAGGTCAGGGCGACGATCTGCTCGGGTTCCTCGACGTGCTGCAGCAGCGCCAAGAAGCGTTGCGTCAGCAGCTCGGTTTTGCCGGCCCCGGCCGGGGCCTCGACGATGAAGCTGCGGCTGGGGTCGATGGCCAATTCGCGGTTGGCCGCGTCCAGCTGCAGCAGAGCGGCGTCGTCTGCGGCAGCGGGATCAGCGGATGTGCCCGCGCCTGAATGGGCCTCGGCAGGTGAGGCGGGCGGCTGTGGCGCGGGTGCGGCGGGGTTCATGGTTGGGGCGTGGGCCTAGGGCGGGTGGGGCGGCGGTCTGGAGTTGGGCTGATGCTGTGCACTGTGGCGTGAGCGTGGGCAGGTGGGTCAGCGACTGGGATTGGGCTGATGCTGATGAGGCTACGACTGAGGCTACACCACGGGCGCGCCTGCGGGCGCGGCCACGGTGGCGGCAGATTCGGCCTGCAGCGCCAGCCACTGGCTGCGGCGCTCGCTCAGGCGCAGCAGCGGCAAAACCTCGCAGTGGCGCAGTTGCGCTGGGTCGGCTAGGCGCACGGCGGCGTCACCGGCACGCAGTTCGGCGGCCAGCGCCTGCAGCCGCTCGCGCCAGTGCTGCAACACCGCATCCCAGCAGGGAAAGCGCGTGGGTGGGTAGCGCGTGCGGTTGCGGCTGCTGTCCCAGCGCAGGGCGCTTTGCGCGCTGGGGTTGGGGTGGGCGGCGTCGTCGGCCACCAGCCCAGCCCAGCCGGGGTCGGTGGGCCGCACCTTGGCAAACAGGGCGCCGGCCACTGGGCCCGACGGCAGCGCGGCGCAGGTGGCGTAGAGCGGCAGTTGCGGTTCGCTCAGGCGCCGGCTGGCCCAGTTGCGGGTGTCGATGCTTGGGCTGCTTTTGTAGTCGATCACCAGCAGCCGGCCGTCGTCGAGCTGGTCGATGCGGTCGATTTGCAGTTTGAGTTGCAAGCCGCACAGCTCCACGAACTGGTTCTGCTCGATGCCCACCACCGCAAAGCCGCTGCCCCGGGTGCGCTCGAGCTCGAGCCAGCGCTGCAGCAGCCGCTCCAAGCGGCGCTGCTCCAGCGCGCGCCGGCGTGTCGACAGCGGCGGCTGGTCGGGGTCGGCCAGGTGCGCTTCGAGCGCAGCGCAGCAGGCTTGCTCGATGGCGGCTTGGCACGCGGCCGCGCTCAGGCCGTGCAGGGTGGCGGAGTCGCGCAGCGTCTGCCACAGCCGCGCCAGCGCGGCGTGCATCAGGTTGCCGCGCTGGCGCGCGTCGAGGTCTTCGGCGGCATCGAGCAGGCCCAGCGCCGCAAGCCGGTATTGGTAATAGGCCCAGGCCGGGCACAGGGCTTGGGCCCGCAGCAAGGCGCTGCCGCCACGTGCCGCTTCCTCGGCGCTCATGGGCGGCGCCCAAGCGTCGTCTAGGGTGGTGCGCGCCGCCAGCGCTTGGCCACTGCGCAACGCCTGCGCGCTCCAGTGCGGGTTTGGCGCTGCGTCAAAGGCGCTGGCGCTGGGCAGATCGGCGAGCAAGGGGCTGGGCTGGCACGGGGCCGCCTCGGCGCTGCGCGGCCACGAGAACCACAGCGCCGGCGCGGCCCGCAGCAGCCGCTGCTGCACCTGCTGCGCAAAGGCGTATTGCACGGCGGCGCTGGCGTTGGGGCTGGCGGCGCGGCGCTGGGCGGCATAGGGCAGCAAAGGGTTGGGCTGCGGCGGCGGCGGCCACGCGGCGGCGTGCAAGCCCAGCACCCAGACCGCGTCGAAGCGCAAGCCGCTGGCTTCGAGCGCGCCCAGCACCTGCAAGCGCGGCTGGCCCACGCTTTGTGGCTGAAAAATGCGCTCGCGGCACAGGGCCTGCAGGCGTTGCACGCAGCCCCCTAGGCGCAAGGGGCCGCAGCAGGCGTCGAGGCGGCCCAGTTCGGCCAGCACCTCCTGCCACGCCTGCAGCGCCTGGAACTCGGGGCTGGAGAGGCTGCGCCGGTGCAGCCAGCCAGCCTGCTCCAGCCAGCCGGGCAACAGCGTCGCCCAGTGCGAGGGTGGGTGGCTTTGGCCGACGGCGCGGGCCGCGAGCTGCTGCAGTTGCTGCAGGTGTTGCAAGCACAGCGCCGGCGTGGGCTGGGCACTGGGCCATGGGGCAGGCGCGGAGGGCAAGTCGAGCTGATTGGACTGATTGAGCTGGGCGTGCTGGGTGGGCTCCAAAGGCGGCAGATCAGCGCCCTGCCAGCGCCCCCGCTGGGCCGTGGCCCAAGCCAGCACCTGCCCCAGTGCCACCCGAGCTGGCAAGGCGCTGCGCAGCCGCGCATCGAGCTGCGCCCGCACCAGCGCCTCATCCGGCGCCGACCAGTAGGGGTGGCGCAGCAGCGCGCCGACCTCGTTCAGACTGAGCTCGTCGGGCCGCGCCAGACACTGCAGCAGCGCCAGCGCCCCCCCCACCAGCGCCTGCTCGGCCAGCGGCGCGCCCAGCGACAGGTTGAAGGGCGGCGCGGCTTGGGCGCGCTGCGGGTGCAGCAGCTCGGGCGCCAGCACGTCTTGCAGCGTATCGTGCAACTGCAAGCGCAGCGCGCGCAGATCGGGCACGACGATGGCGATGCGCCGCTGCGCATCGAGCGCCAGCTGCGCCTGCGACCACTGCGCGGCCGCCAGGCACTCGGCGGCGGCGTCGGGGTAGCTGCGCAGCTCGATGTGTTCGGCAGCGGGCTCATCGGCCAGATGTTGCACCTGCACCCCCAGCCGCTGCAGTTGCTGCAGCAGCGCTTGCAGCAAGGGGCTTTGGCGCGGAAAGCCCGCCAGCAGCAGGCGCTGCGGCCAGCCCGGCCCAGCAGGGGCTTGATCTAGGTGGGCCAGCGCATCCACGGTGGCGCGGTCGAGCTGCTCGGTGGTGGCCCAGCCCTGCGCCGCGCACTCGGCCCAAAAATCGCTGCGCCACAGCAGGTACTGCTGCGCTTCGGCGGCCAGTGGCGGCGCGCCCACTTCAACGTCCCAGACGAGCTGCAACGCCAGCGCCTGCTGCGCCGACTGCGCCAGCGCGGGCAAGTCAAACAGATACGGCGCTTCGGGGCCTAGGCGCTGCGCGATCAGGCGCTGCCACAGCTCGCGCTCCTGCCAAGCGCTCAAGGGGGTGTGCGCCAACTCGGGGATGGGCGGCGTGCCGCGCAGCAACCACTGTTGACGCAGCGCCGCCAGCCACTGGCCTAGGGTGCAGCAGTCCAGCGCCGCCCAACTGCGTTGCCCACGGGCGGCCTGCAAACAGCCGTGGCGTTGGCGCAATTCGTCGGCCAAGCGCGCGGTGGCGCACAGCACCCGCGTGGTGGGCGTTGCGGCGACGCGGTCGAGGGGGCAAGGGGTCATTTGCGCAAGAGTTGGAGTAGGGTGTGCGGCTGGCGCCACCGGGCCATGGGGCCAGGGCCAAGCCGGACACAGTCTAACTGTTGTCCTTGGGCGCCGCACGCAGAGCGTGTGAGCAGGCCAAGAGCGCTGGCGGCTGGCGCAGTGTGCGCAAACGGCGCTTCCAGTTTTGCGCATCCACTGGAATGCAATCTTTCACATCTCAAGCATCCAAGTGCGGCGTCTCAATAGACAGGCCAAAATTTCCGCTGTTTATCAACCCCCTGTCGGGTGGAATCAGGGTTTGCACTAGGTAGCCTTGAGATGGCCCGTGAATTGCTTTGGCCTAAGACGGCGCCCACTATGCAGGGTTTGAGCCCATTTTCCCCGAACGGAGACAAGTCACGATGGAGACGTTTTACGAAGTCTTGCGTCAGCGCGGCATTTCGCGCCGCAGTTTTCTCAAGTATTGCTCGCTCACCGCCACCTCACTCGGGCTGGCCCCAGCCATGGTGCCGCAGATCGTGCACGCCATGGAGACCAAGCCGCGCCTGCCGGTGTTGTGGCTGCACGGCATGGAGTGCACCTGCTGCTCCGAGAGCTTCATCCGCTCGGCGCATCCCTTGGCGCAAGACGTGGTGTTGTCCATGATCTCGCTCGATTACCACAACACCCTGATGGCTGCGGCGGGTCACCAAGCCATCAAGTCGCTCAACGACACCATCGAAAAATACCGAGGCCAGTACATTTTGGCAGTCGAAGGCAACCCGCCCCTGAACGAAGGCGGCATGTACTGCATCCAAGCCGGCAAACCCTTCATGGACAAGCTCATGCGTGCTGCGGCCGGCGCCAAAGCCGTGATCGCTTGGGGTTCGTGCGCCAGCTGGGGCTGTGTGCAGGCGGCCAAGCCCAACCCGACCCAGGCGGTGCCGATCGACAAGGTGATTCTCGACAAGCCCATCATCAAGGTGCCGGGCTGCCCGCCGATCGCCGAGGTCATGACTGGCATCATCACCTACATGCTGACCTTCGACCGCTTGCCCGAACTCGACCGCCAGCGCCGGCCCAAGATGTTCTACAGCCAGCGCATCCACGACAAGTGCTACCGCCGACCGCACTTCGACGCCGGCCAGTTCGTCGAGAAGTTCGACGACGAGTTCGCACGCATGGGCTATTGCCTGTACAAAGTCGGCTGCAAAGGCCCGACCACCTACAACGCCTGCGCGACCATGGAGTGGAACGAGGGCACCAGCTTCCCGATCAAGGCCGGCCACGGCTGCATCGGCTGTTCCGAAGACGGCTTCTGGGACAAGGGCTCGTTTTACGACCGCCAGACCGACATCGTGCAGTTTGGCGTCGAGGCCAACGCCGACCTCGTGGGCGGCACCGCCGCCGTGGTGGTGGGCGCGGCCGTGGCGGCGCACGCCGCCATCACCGTGGCCAAGCGCAGCATCGAGGCCGCACGCGCTCCCAAGCCGGGCCAGCCCGAAGCCGCCGCACCGGCCGCGCAGCCGGCTGCACCGGCCCCGGCCGCGACCCCTGTCGAGCACGACAAGGTCTGAGAGGCCGCCCCCTAGTCATCACCTGCACAAAGAAAGTACACCGTTATGGGCGCATACGAAACCCAGGGCTTCAAGCTCGACAACACCGGCCGGCGCGTGGTGGTGGACCCCGTCACCCGCATCGAGGGCCATTTGCGCTGCGAGGTCAACCTCGACAGCAACAACGTGATCCGCAACGCGGTTTCGACCGGCGCCATCTGGCGCGGGCTCGAAGTGATCGTCAAGGGGCGCGACCCGCGCGACGTCTGGGCCTTCGTCGAGCGCATCTGCGGCGTCTGCACCGGCTGCCACGCGCTGGCCAGTGTGCTGGCGGTCGAAGACGCGCTGGGCATCAAGGTGCCCTACAACGCCTACCTGATCCGCGAGATCATGGCCAAAACGCTGCAGATGCACGACCACGCGGTGCACTTTTACCACTTGCACGCGCTCGACTGGGTCGATGTGCTCTCGGCCGCCAACGCCGACCCGAAAAAGACCAGCGAGCTGCAAAAGCTGGTCTCGCCGGCGCATCCCAAGTCGTCGCCGGGTTACTTCCGCGACGTGCAAAACCGCCTCAAGCGTTTCGTCGCCAGCGGCCAGCTCGGGCTGTTTGCCAACGGCTACTGGGGCTCCAAAGCCTATGTGCTGCCGCCCGAAGCCAACCTGATGGCGGTCACGCACTACCTCGAAGCGCTCGATTTGCAAAAAGAGTGGGTCAAGGTGCACACCATTTTTGGCGGCAAGAACCCGCACCCGAACTACATGGTCGGCGGTGTGCCGTGCGCCATCAACCTCGACGGCACCGGCTCGGTGGGGGCGCCCATCACCATGGAGCGGCTCAACTTCGTGCTGGCGCGCATCCACGAGATGATCGAGTTCAACAACAACGTCTATATCCCCGATGTGCTCGCCATCGGCACGCTCTACAAACACGCCGGCTGGCTCTATGGCGGTGGGCTTGCCGCCACCAACGTGGCCGACTTTGGCACCTACGAGAAGGTGCAATACGACCAAAGCACGCAGCAGCTGCCCGGCGGCGTGATCCTGAACGGCAACTGGAACGAAATCCACCCGATCGACGCGCGCGACCCCGAGCAGGTGCAAGAGTTCGTCAACCACAGCTGGTACAAGTACGCCGACGAGTCCAAGGGTCTGCACCCTTGGGATGGTGTGACCGAAGGCCAGTTCAAGCCCGAGGGCCCCAACTACAAGGGCACGCGCACCCACATCGAGCAGGTCGATGAGTCGGCCAAGTATTCGTGGATCAAGGCGCCGCGCTGGCGCGGCCACGCGGTCGAGGTCGGGCCGCTGTCGCGCTACATCTTGGGCTATGTGCACGCCACCAAGGGCAACCCGCACTGCCAGCGCGTCAAGCAGCAGGTCGATCAGGCCGCTGAAGCCATCAACCGTGGCATTCCGAGCGCGCTGGGCTTGCCGACGACCGAGTTTTCGCTCAAGCAGTTGCTGCCCACCACCATCGGGCGCACGCTGGCGCGAGCGCTCGAGGGCCAGTACTGCGCCGAGATGATGCTCGACGACTTCAATTCGCTGGTGGCCAACATCAAGTCTGGCGACAGCAGCACCGCCAACGTCGATAAGTGGGATCCGTCCACTTGGCCCAAAGAGGCCAAGGGCGTCGGCCTGGTCGCGGCCCCGCGCGGCATGCTCGGGCACTGGATCAAGATCAAAGACGGCCGGGTCGAAAACTACCAGTGCGTGGTGCCCACAACTTGGAACGGCTCGCCGCGCGACCCCAAAGGGCAGATCGGGGCTTTTGAGGCCGCGCTGCTGAACACGCCCATGGTTGACCCCGAGCAGCCGCTCGAGATTTTGCGTACCCTGCACAGCTTTGACCCCTGCTTGGCCTGCTCGACCCACGTCATGAGCGCCGACGGCCAAGAAATGGCCCGAGTCACCGTACGCTGAACCTTCACACATCCCCTTTACACCTCCACAGGAGACAGACATGCGCGCTACCCTCATCCGTACTATGGTCTTGGGCTGCGGCCTGCTCGGTGCCGGCGCCGCACTGGCCCACCCCGGCCACGGCGGCCACGGCTTTGCCGCCGGGCTGATGCACCCACTCGGGCTCGACCACCTGCTGGCGGTGCTGGCCGTGGGGCTGTGGTCGGTGCTGGCTTTGCCGGCAGGCAAGGCGTGGCAAGGGCCGGCGCTGTTCATGGCCGCGCTGCTGGCCACGGCGCTGCTGGGCCTGATGGGCTTCATGCTGCCCTTCATGGAGCTGGCACTGACCGCTTCGGTGCTGCTGTTTGGCGTCTTGCTGCTGCTGGCGGCCACCGGCCGGCGACTGCCCACGGCGGCTGGCTTAGGGCTCGTGGCGCTGGCGGCCGCTTGGCATGGACTGGCGCACGGCTTTGCGGCCCCGGGGGCCGGCTTGGGCGTCTATGCGCTGGGCTTGTTGCTGGCCACGGCGCTGCTGCATGGCGCCGGCATGGCGCTGGGCTTGGCGCTGCAACGCCGCCTGAGCGCGCGCCACCGGCGCGTGGCGGTCTCGGGTCTGGGCGCGGCGTTGCTGGCGGGTGGCACGGCGCTGCTGCTGGGCCAGCTCGCGGCCTGATCGCCCAGGCTGGAGACGAACATGTCTGTCACTTCTGCCGAAGCACAAGCCAAGCGGCGCCTGATCGAAGCCACCGGCGTCGATGAAGAAGCGGTCGAACGCGCTCGCTCGCTCAAATCGGTCTATGTCTATGAAGCGCCGGTGCGCCTGTGGCACTGGGTCAACGCGCTCATGATCACGCTGCTGTGCGTCAGCGGCTACTTCATCGGGCGCCCGCTGCCGACCATGCCGGGAGAGGCCAGCGAGCATTTTCTGATGGGCTACATCCGCTTCGTCCACTTCGCCGCCGGCTACATCCTGGCCATCGGCCTAGTGGGGCGCGCCTACTGGGCACTGGTGGGCAACCGCTATGCGCGCGAAATTTTCTGGTTGCCGATGCTGCAAAAAGCCTACTGGAAAGAAGTGCTGCTGATGCTCAAGTGGTACGCCTTCTTGGCGCCGCGCCCGAGCCGCTACGTGGCGCACAACCCGATGGCGCGGCTGGCCATGTTCTTTGGCTACACCCTGATGACCCTGTTCATGATTTTTAGCGGCTTTGCGCTCTACTCCATGGGCACCGGCATGGGCTCGTGGCAAGACGTGCTGTTTGGCTGGATGTTCCTGATATTCGACAACCCGCTGACGCTGCAAACTTGGCACCGCATGGGCATGTGGGCGCTCGTGATCTTTGTCGTGCTGCACATCTACGCGGCGATCCGCGAAGACATTTTGGGGCGCCAAGGGACGATCTCGACCATGTTCTCGGGCTACCGCACCTTCCGCGATTGAGTTAGGTTTGAAAATGGACACGGATTTGCAACCCCCTGCCGCCGCCGCAGCGCCAAAGCCGGCGCGCATCGTGGTGCTGGGCATAGGCAACCTGCTTTGGGCCGACGAGGGCTTTGGCGTGCGCTGCATCGAAGCGCTGCAGCGCCGCCACGAGTTTGCCGAGCACGTGCAGCTGATCGACGGCGGCACCCAGGGCTTGTACCTGCTGCACATCGTGCAACAGGCCGACGCGCTGCTGATTTTTGACGCCATCGACTACGGACTGGAACCCGGCACCCTCAAACAGGTGCGCGATGCCGAGGTGCCCTTGTTCATGGGTGCCAAAAAAATGAGCCTGCACCAGACCGGCTTCCAAGAGGTGTTGGCGCTGGCGCAGTTCACCGACCAGTATCCGCAGCAGGTGCTCCTGATCGGCTGCCAGCCGCAAGAAATCGAAGACTACGGCGGCAGCCTGCGCCCAGTGGTCAAGGCCGGGCTCGAGACGGCGCTGGCCTTGGGCCTGCAAGAGCTTGAGCGTTGGGGTGCGCAACCGCGTCCGCGCCAGCGCCCCTTGAGCGAGCGCGAAGCGGTCACGCTCGACGAGCTGGCCTTGTGCGCTTACGAAGCGCAGCGCCCCACGGAGCAAGCCGCCTGCCGCATGGGCGACGAGCGCTTTTTGCGCGCGCACGCCGAGGTTTGACGCCGTGTGCATAGGCATCCCGATGCAGGTCGAGCAGACCGAGGAACGCCACGCTTGGGTCAGCGGGCAAGGGCAGCGCCGCCGCGTCGGTACCGCCTTGGTGGGCCCGGTGGCGGTGGGCGACTGGTTGCTGGTGTTCCTTGACGACGCGCGCGAGCGCATCGACGCGCAGCGCGCCGCCGAAGTCAACGCCGTGCTGGAGCTGGTGGCAGCGGCCATGAACGGTAGCGCGCCAAGCGATCAGGCCCTGGGTTTTGAACTGCCTTCGCGCCTGAGCGCGGAGCAACTGCGGGCCCTGACCGGGGCTTGAAGGCGCGCCACTAGGCTGTTAGCGCAGCCATTTGAGGCCGACATTTTTTTGGAATTCCGCAGATGGACACGACGACAAACCTAGACAGCGACTTGGCAGCCCCCTTGGTGCTGCGGCTGGCGCGCGATTTTGCTGCCGCTTGGGTGGACCCCGGCAACGTGAACGACTGGCTGGCGCTGGGCGGCGACCGGGTGTTGCTGCTGGCCGGCGACGCGGTGCGCTTCCCCGAGGGGCAAGATGTGGCCGCCGTATTGCCCGAGCTGATGAAGGCCTTTCCGGGGCGTTTCCAGATCGGCGTGGTGGCGCGGGAGCACGAAGACGCGCTGGCACGGCGCTATGGCTCGCAGCGCTGGCCGGCGCTGCTGTTCTTTCGCGACGCGCAGTACGTCACCGCCCTCGTCGGTATGCAGGACTGGGACGTGTACCTGCGCGCGGTCGATGCCGCCTTGCGCCTGCCGCCCTCGCGCCCGCCCACCATCGGCATCCCGGTGGTCGGCCCCAGCGCCAGCAGCGGCTGCCACTGAAGTGAAACTGCCCCCACGCTCGCTGCGCTCGCTGCCCCCCAAGGGGGCGTTTCAGTGGCTTCGGGCGGCCGGGCGCCACTGACCCCACTACACCAGCACACCCGCCATGAAACCGTTTCCGATCCCTGTAGTGCCCGCCGACCTGCCGCTGGGCCCCGGTGCGCACAACGAAGAAGAGCACCTCGACTACCTGCCCATGCCGCGCGACATGGACACCTATCGGGCCCCCAGCCTGCCCGAGCCCGAAGACCTCGCCGATTACCCGGTCGTGCGTGAGCTCATGGGACGGGTGCTGAGCGCCTTGCAAGCCACCAGTCAAGGAGCGGCAGGCTGCTCGATCCCGGTGGATGACTTGACTGAGCGCGAGCGCCAACTGATCGATCAGCTGCTGGGCGAAGGCGAGGTGAGCGCGCTGGTGCGCGAACTCACGCCCGGCGTCGAACTGCGCGCGCAAGAGTCGATCTTTGCCGGCATCTGGCGCGTGCGGCTCTGGCATGGCGCGCAGTTGCGCTCGGACCAGATCGAAATCGGCCCCCTGCCAGCGGCCTTGCTGCTGACGGCGCACGAGGACGGCCATGCGCGCTACCAGCCCTGGGTCGGCGCGCTGCCGCCGAAGGTGCAAAACGCCCCGATGCTGGTGGAAGAAGTGCTCGATCAGGTGCAACGCTGGCAGCCGCAGCAGCCGGCGCATGTGATCAACCTGTCGCTGCTGCCGGTCACGCCCGAAGACATCGGCTACCTCGACCACCAGATCGGCACCGGGCGCGTGCTGATGCTGTCGCGCGGCTACGGCAACTGCCGCATCAGCAGCACGCGCTTGCCGCACTGCTGGCGCGTGATCTATTACAACTCGATGGAAAAAGTGATTCTCAACACGGTCGAAGTGGTCGGCGTGCCCGAGGTGGCGCTGGCGGCGCCCGAAGACATGGCCGATTCGCACGCACGCCTGCTCGACATTGTGCAGTACCTGGAACTGGCATGACCTCACCGCACGACGGCGCCCGCTTCAGCGGTTTTGAGGGCGCCTACTTGGGCGACCGCTCGGTGCTCAACCCGGGTTCACGGCTCGAGTGCAAGGTCTGCTGGTGGGTTTATGACCCGGCGCAGGGCGATCCGGTGTGGCAGATCGCCCCCGGCACCCCGTTTGCCGACTTGCCCGAGCACTGGCGTTGCCCCAATTGCGACTGCCACGCCGACCAGTTTTTGTTGCTCGAAGACTAGACGCGCATGCAAGCTGCTGCTGCTCTCCAGTCTGCGTCCCGGGTCAGCGCTGCGGCTTGGGGCGAGCGCGTGCGCGCCCTCGAAGCCGCGTACCTGCAGGTGCAAAACGAGCGCATGCAGGGGCTGGGTTTGCTGCACCCGGCGCTGCAGGTGCAGGCGATCGGTTTTGCGGCGGCACCCGAGCAGTCGGCGCTGGCCGAAGGGGTGTTGCTCACCCCTTGGTTCATGAGCCTGGTGCGTCTGCCGCTGCAAGCGCAGTCGCCCCAGGGGCGCATTGGGCGTCGTGCCACGCATGGTTTTGGTGCCGAAGCGTTCGAGTTTCTGGGCACCCACCTCGACGGCGTCGGCTTTCATGAGTCGTGTGCGCTGTTTTCGCCCATGAACGGCTTTGATACCCAAGCGCGCGCCCTCGACACCGCGCACGCGGTGCTGCAGCAGTTGCGTGCGGCTGCGCCCCAGGCTACTTCGACTGCAAGCACGGCGGCCACGGGGGCGGCGGCTGCCACTTCTGCCCCCATGGCGCGGCGCGATTTTTTCCGGCGCCCGCTCGGCGCTGGGTCCCGGTCATGAGCGCGGTCGCACTCGACGCGGTCGGCAGCCTGTGCCTGCACCCCGGGGCTGCGCCCGCGCACGCGGTGCTCAGCCGCCGCCCGGCCGTGCTGCAGTCGCTAACCCAGGGCCAGCCGGCGGCGCGCCTGCCCGCGCTGATGGGCGCGTTGTTTGGTCTGTGTGGATCGGCGCAGCGCCTGTGTGCGCAACTGGCCTTGCAGGCCACAGGTGCGCAGCTTCCGGCGGCGCCGCACTCGCTACCCCCTGCCGGTGTCACGCACGGCGGCGCGCCCACCGCCTTCGAGCTCGAGCGCACGCTCGCGCTCGAGACCGCGCGCGAGCACCTGCGCCGCATCGCGCTCGACTGGCCGCGCCAACTGGGGGGCGGCCCAGCGCCGGTGGGCGGCGGCGCCTGGCAAGCTGCCGCTGCCGCCAGCCTAGCCGACTGCCCTTGGTGGCCGCGCCGCCACCCCAGTCACCGCGCCTCCGCTTCGCATGGCACCCATGAGGCGCAGGCGGCCTTGGCTTGGCTGGAGACGGCTTGGCTGGGCCTCAAGGCGCACGACTGGCTGGCGCATTGGCACACCGACGGCCTCGACTGGCTGCAGCGCTGGACGCAGCAGCAGCGCCTGTGGCTGCCGGCGCTGCTGCGGCCGCTGTGCCTAGGCAGTGCGGCCGCCCCTGACCTGCCTTGCGTGGCGCACTTGCCGCTGCCCGATCAGTGGCCGTTGGCGGACTCAGATGCCGGG
>Ga0207951_100412_pt1 | contig 21821 bp, 20 predicted proteins | sample Subbio12Aug_8Bad_FD_184830 | JGI IMG/M metagenome (GOLD analysis project Ga0207951, IMG submission 184830) | Serpentinite rock and fluid subsurface biosphere microbial communities from McLaughlin Reserve, California, USA - CR12Aug_8Bad (SPAdes) | ecosystem: Environmental > Terrestrial > Deep... | reverse complement strand
CAAAAGTAGGAACGACGTGCACTGCCGTGCCCTCGTCCACCTAAAAGGGCACGACATGTCGTGCCCCTACACAAAAGTAGGAACGACGTGCACTGCCGTGCCCTCGTCCACCTAAAAGGGCACGACCCATGCTAAAAGGGGCTGTTACTGCAACAGCCCCTTTATTGTACATCCAGATCTCAAATGACTATCGTCTTTACAGTAGTCCCGTGATCGTTCCTGTTTTTATGACCCGGTGGTTTTGATAAATTCGTCATCATTAGTAGCTACTTGGTCTTTACCCGCATTCTTGGCCCGATACATGGCCTTGTCAGCCGCGCGAATGAGACTCTCGGCGCTGTCAGCGTCTTGCGGGAAGGTCGCCACCCCAGCGCTGGCAGTAACTCTAACATTGCAGTGATCAAAGTGATGTTCTTTCACACGTACAGCCTGTACTATGCGATGCGCAATAACCTTAGCGTCTGCCGATGTAGTGTTAGGTAAAAGCACCACAAATTCATCCCCCGCATAGCGGGCAACAATATCTCCGGCACGTACGCTTTCTCGGATGACCTCCGAGAGACTACAAATGTGCTCATCCCCTGCCAAGTGACCAAAGCGATCGTTAATATATTTGAGACTATCTGAGTCAATCATGATTAGAGAAACTCCTGCAGGATGAGCATGGGCATGTTGAATTACCCCGTCAATCTCTTGATGGAAAGCACGGGCGTTGGCCAACCCTGTCATGCTATCGGTCAAGGCCATACGCAAAGTCTGCTCGTAGAGCTGAGCGTTATCCATAGCGATAGCCGACTGGCTTGCAATAATAGAAAGAAGACGTACATGCTCGTCTGTGTAGGCGTTGGGCTTATAACTCTGAGCTGATAGGGCACCAATTACTTTTTCCTTAAAGATAATTGGAACAACTAAAATGGACTGAACAATCTTAGTGTCATCGCCAATCAAGGTGACCCCAGGGGCTGAACGAGCATTAACATTGTGCAAAATCGGAGCCCTACTCTTAATGGCACGAGAGGTAGGTCCCTCGTTTAACATGTACTTAAATGAATCTACTCTTATACCTTCGTCAAAAATATACCGAAGATCCACTTCCTGCATTTCGGAGTCATATAGACCTACAAAGAAAGCCTCAGCGTCCATAACCCGACGCACCTCACGATACATGGAGCTAAACAAATCTTCTAACCCGAGGTGAGACACGAATTTGTGACCGAGCTCATTGAGGAGCCCTAGGTAATCTGCCTGCTTGCGGTGAGACTCTAATATCTGAGATTTGCTCAAGGCCGCTGAAGTACTGCGAGCTAAACTTCTAAGAAGGCGCACGGCTGCCTGATACCTTCTTGGTCTTCCGGCTAGCGCTACTGCGAGGATTCCTGTCTGCCCTACTTCGACCTCAATTTCAGTGAAAACCACGTTGTATCCGTTTAAATAGAAATATGAGCCGGATTCCTTACGGCTGAGTATGTCATTAGCACTAATTTGATGTGGCCAATTACTATGTACCTGCGGATGTAAATTATCCTGCCTAAAACACCAGACCCCAGCCGCTTGACCCCTCAGTATGTCTAGAGCGCGCTCCATGGTGCAGTTCATGATTTCTGATGGACCTATTTGTTGAGTTATCTCTTCGCTTGCCAACTGAACCCGCTGAATACGTCGCAGCTCTCTTCGCAATAGGGCTAACTGCGCACTACTTCTGCGCATTTGATGCCACAAACGTTTAGTAACCCTAGTCACAATCACAGCACAAGCCATAATGAATAATAGCTTCAAAGCAAATATCAGCCACTCGAGGGGAGCTGCGGAGGCCCGTACATACATCACCCCAACAGGAATGGCATATATTGCTAAAATAGCCAACGACCCTTTGACACCATAAAAGGCAGCCGCAATAAGCGCGCTTAGCAGCACGACAATTTCTGCATTAAGGACGGGTGAGTCCGAGATCCATGTTGCACAGACAGCTAAGAGAGCAGCGACAAATGCACCGACATCCAGATAAAGCGCAAGCTTATTAGAAAGCCTAGTGTCCTTCATCCTCATCACTCCACAATGGTTGTAAAACATATATTCGCTGCTAAAAAGATAAACTCCTTTTCATGGAAAGAAAAAAGTCAGACAATGTCTGACTTTTTTATAATCTTTTAATGTCTGCGCCGAGACTATTGAGTTTCAGGTCAAGCCGCTCATAGCCGCGGTCCATGTGGTCAATGCCATGCACTAGTGAGTCGCCATCGGCGACGAGCCCTGCCAACATCAATGAGGCACTAGCTCGGAGGTCTGTACCTGTGACCTCTGCACAGCTCAACTGACGTACGCCTTCAATAAAAACGCTACGTCCTTCAATGCGTGCTTTCGCACCCATCTTAGTGAGTTCTTCTAAGTGCTTGAAACGTTCTTCCCAAATTGTTTCTGTTACTATGCTTGTTCCCTCAGCAACGGTTAGCATGGTGCTCATTGGCGCCTGGAAATCAGTGAAGAACCCAGGGTACGGTAAGGTCTTAACATTAACAGCAGAAGGCCGACTCGGTCCAATCACTCTGACACTGTCTTCGTGAATAACAATGACAGCCCCTGTTTCCCGCAGTTTTGCAGTAATCGCATCAAGGTGGGTGGGTATAATATTTTTCAACAGTACGTTACCACCTGTAAAAGCTGTAGCAATCATCAGAGTGGCTGCTTCACTTTGGTCAGGGATGATATAGTGTCGACAGCCGTGCAATTCCTTTACGCCCTGAATGCGGATTGTCTCCGTGCCTGTGCCAAAAATACGCGCCCCCATAGCGTTAAGCATATTCGCGAGGTCAATGATCCAGGGGCCCCTATCAGCATTAACAATCGTGGTCTGGCCTTCAGCTAGGACGGCTGCCAACATGATATTGACCGTTGCACCTAAACTAACTACGTCTAGGTAAATGGAAGCTCCGTTGAGTTTTTCGGCATAAACCTTAATGTTGCCGTGCTCAATAGAGGTCTCGGCACCCAAGGCCCTAAAGCCTTTGAGGTGCTGATCTATTGGTCTCGGACCAATATCATCGCCACCGGGTAGGGCTACTTCTGCCTCACCAAATCGCGCCAATAAAACTCCTAACAGGTAGTAAGACGCTCTTAGCTTCTTAACCAAACTTGGGTCAGCTATACCAGGCTTAAGACCGGTAGGGTCGATTGTAGCAATCCCACCCTCGAAAGTTACGGTTGCCCCCAGCTTGCGTAGAATCTCACAGAAAACCCGCACATCGCTAAGGTCCGGCAAGTTCTCAATAATGACTGGGCCGTTAGCTAGCAGCGCCGCTGGCAAGGCCGATAGAGCGACGTATTTTGAGCCGTTGGCAGACACCTCCCCTCCCAAACGGACACCACCTCGAACAAATGCACTTCCCATTATTTCACCCTCACATACCAGTGTACTTTCCAATTATCCTAAAGAGGTGTAAGGTTGTCAACAGAGAGCTTTAATCTCCTGCGAGCAAACAAAATCTTGTGCTAACAAGTGCCTTCTGCTACACTTAAGACGTTTGAGGGGAGTAGCTTACCTTGCACAAGTCGTCATCACGCGTGCCCTGCACGCCGGCTGTGCACAAAGTCTAGCTTTGAAGCAAGACCTCTGCCGTTTTGGCAGAGGTCTTTTATTTTTTTGGTCAAACTACAGGGGGGTGTTATTGTTGAATAACCAATCCATTGCTGTACTCGTGTTTGGTATCACGTACTTGCTACTCATAGTTAACCGCGACAGGGCCTTGATATTCGTCTGGGGGGCCTCAATTATTCTCCTTGCACTGCGAGTTATCTCTCCCCTCGATGCCTGGCAAGCACTTAATTGGAATGTTTTAGGAATTCTTTTTGGCACTATGGTATTGGCTGAGTTTTTTGTGCTCTCTGGAGCGCCAGCCTATATGGCCACGCGCATGGTCAACGCCACCGGCAGCGCAACTTTTGCCCTGTTGGCCATAACGGCTTTTGCTGGCTTTCTCTCAGCGTTTATTGAAAACGTAGCCACCGTCTTTATTGTTGCCCCCTTAGCCATAGAGACAGCCCGGCGGATCAAGGTCTCGCCCGTACCTGTGTTAATCGCAGTCGCCGTGTCGGCCAATCTACAGGGTGTATCTACCATGATTGGTGACTCACCTAGTATTCTGCTGGCCACTGCGGCCCGCATGACATTTATGGACTTCTTTTTCATGAACGGACGCTTAGGAATTTTCTTTGCGGTCCAGATTGGGGGAATTGCAGCCGCAGCAATCCTCTGGTTTATATTTAGAGGCGCACGCGGTAAGATAAGCAAAAGAGAAGCGCCCAAAGTCGCAACCTGGACACCTACAATGCTCATTGTTTTTCTCGTAATAGCTCTTGCCAGCTCATCTTTTATCCCCAACAGACCTGAGACTTTACCAGGCTTAGTCACTACTATTTTTGGTGTACTCGCTCTAGCGTGGAACCATCGGCGCAAACTCTTTCAAATGGAGCTCGCAAAACTAGACTGGCAAACGTTCTTTTTACTGGCCGGGCTGTTTGTGCTTATAAGTAGTCTAACCGTCTCCGGTGCAGTGGCCTCTGTCGCCAACCTGATGACTGAGTTTGCGGGGGCATCGGTCTTAACCGCATATATCTTGATCATTGTTGCATCGGTAGTCATTTCTGCCTTTGTGGACAATATCCCGTACACTATCGCCATGCTTCCCGTCTCGCAACTGATAGCTGAACGCATGGGGGTAAACCCATTGCTATTTATGTTTGCATTAGTTCTCAGCACGAGCCTAGGCGGCAATATTACTCCCATCGGAGCTTCTGCCAACGTAGTCGCTGTGGGCGTGTTAAAAAGACAGGGGTACAAGGTATCGTTTATGGAATTCTTTAAAATAGGATTTCCGGTCACAATCGCCGCCGTTACGTTAGGCACTATGTTTCTGTGGTTTACCTGGCGATAAAGTTATCGTCGGGGGGTATGGGGAGGTCTGTATTCATATGACCCCAAATCGAGGGTTCTATAACCCCCTCTAACAGGAACTGCAATTCTGCGACCTCCGGCAGCTCTGTTAAAGATGCTACAACTGAGTAGACCAACATGAGCTCGGCTGCACTACCCCCGCTGTGATTATCTTTGGCCTCACGTGAGAAGTTCACGTAGGCGATACGGTCTGCGACTTTCACCGATAAAAGTCGTGTGCCTTGAGGAATGGTAGGGAAAAGGTCCGCAGTCTGCGGGCCTTTTATTAGTTCAAAGACTATAGCCTCAGGGGTCACCTCAACAGAAAGCACTCGTTTCTCGGGGGCTACCTGTGTCACTTGAGAGTTGGCGAAGTACAAGGTCACCTGCCTAGATTCGGCGTGCTGCGACGGCGCCAAGACATAGGAATAGAAGGTAAAGGCCGATCCTAAGAGAACCAGCCCGACAACAGCTCCTATGATAAAAGACTTACTCCGCATGGATACACCTCCGCTCTAAGATACTAGGGCATGGCACAAGGTAGAACCTGCGCATGGCATATGGGGGTACTAGACGGCGGAAAGCGCTCCTGATTAGTGATTAGTTCGCGCTACCTATACCTCACCCGCCGCCTCTCGCGGGCGAAGGTGAGAATATACAGCGCTAAGATGCCGTGTAGAACAATAGCTAAAGCAGCTGTATATGGGAACATCCAATTGAGGTAGTTGCGATAACCCATTAACACAAAGGTGTACTCAAGCCCTGCTGTGACCAAAGAAAAACTCACCACGTATAGGAGAATGCCCGTGGAACTCCGTAGATAGCTAAGAAAATGCGCGAATATAATCACAGAAGGCATCCAAGCACCTGCTACGAATAAGGGGATACCTCGCCACGCTGCTATCTGCAAGTAGTTAAAACTCCAGAGTTTGAGGAGCACAACTGCTACGTACTGTACAGCCATAGCCAAAGCCAAACCGCCCACTATACCAAAGGCTAACAACTCCCAAATGCGTCGACGGGGCACAAGTATAACCATCGCTAGAGCCGAAATAAGAAACAGTATAATCCATACGAGGCTGCGTGCACTAGCCAAGCTCAAACCCCCTAAAATCTATTATGGCTAAGAATCTGGATATTATCGTAAGTAGTATCGGCATCAATCAACATAGATAAACATGTATTAATGCTTGTTTGCGCTACCTCTTAATTTCGAAATACTTGTTAATAACATTAGTGGCCATTACCTGAGCACTCACACTCACCTTAATGTCAGTACGTGTGAACAGCTCATTCCAATCAGACTCAAGCTTGCTCCAATCCTTGGGTCGGGTACGGCTAATCATCTGCCCTAGGCCTAAGGCGTCACTCTGATGTTCTTTCAGAATCACAACCAGCTCTTCGATGTGGCTGGCAAGCCCTTGGCTTAGAGCGCTGTTTATTGGATCAAAACCAAGCGTCCTTAAGTCATATGTGCCATGAATTTCTAGTATGCGCGTTTTGATCTTGACCTGAAGTTGAACTTCGACAATACGGCTATCGTTAATCGTAGCCTTGTACGATGTGGAGAAACTCTCATACTCAACAACCACTTTCCCTGCGGGATCGACAGGATTGGGGATGGTTCTAGTACCAGACTTAGTGGCCCCCACTAGATTAATAAACACTTGCGTCAGGTAAGGGTCCAGATCCTGTACCCACTTGTCCCTGCTAAATAGAGCAGTGCGCGCCACCAATACTTCCTGATACGGCTCATCATCTATACCTACACCGACCTCGGGCTTCTCGTCCCCCGCTTCTAGCCGCAGAGGTGTAAGCTCAAGAATTGGTATGGCGAGCTCGTTGCCGTGTACCGTCAGTGTATTAATTACATCGTTGAGATTAACGCTCCTGCCAACAGGAGCGTTGCTCATGTTTCCTAGCAGATCAACAACATCTTGGCCAGGGGTGTGGCCGATGCCCGAATGGGCCTGTAGTACCTCTGCTGCGGTGCCAGCAGCTACAAACACAGAGACAGAACCCCGCACAGTTGCACTACCCTGAAGGCCAGCGATTACCCCCGCAATCCCTGTTTTAGCCAGCTCTTCCCCAAACACAACATAGCCGAGGTGTTGCAGAAAAGGCTCACGCCTCGTCCTGCTTTGCAGCAAAACCATCGCCTCCCCCAGTGAGGCCGCCTCAACCGTAATAGTTCTCAACCTAGAACCACCAACTCCACCTGCCGCTCCGGCGGGACTAGGGGGGGATATCTGCACACTCATCCGGATGGTATTAGGTCTGCTCCCAGGATCAAGCCCTAAGCCAGTAACAGCAGCAAGTTCAGTGATTTCTTGCTGGTCCCAACAACCACAGAGCAGAAAACCACCTAGAACCAAGAAAGCCATTGTTTTAACTATTCGCACTTTGGTTTGGGTCACCCTTTCGCGCAATACTAACCCAGAGTAGTAGCGCTGGGATGATGACATAAAAGGCCATGAAGAAAGTGCTATCCACCCTACCCAAAGAAGCTACAACCTGTTGCACAGTATTTGGCACCTGAGAAACAGCAAAGAAGAGTACACCAAGTGCCAATGAACGATATGGCTGAGTTGCACCAGCCCATACTCCACGCAGGCTCTCAGATACTACGACAAAAGCTGCTCCTGTCTTGATGTATGACGCTAAAAACCATAGAGGGTAGAGAAATATCTCGATACCCTGTAGAAAAAATCCAACTCGTGCCGTTTGAGCCAGTTCCACGGTGGGATAAAGGTACGTCTCGGTTACTCCACGTCCCAACACTCCGAGCGTGAAAGCTGTAAGCAATGCCAACGCAGCTCCTCCCCCAAACACTGCCAATGAAATAGTTAGACCAAACCTCTTGTTATTCTTAATATGTGTACCTATAAATAGGCCAAATAAAATCCCTTCCATAGCCCAAGGTATTACCAGATAGACCGCATGAGCAAGGCGAATCGGGCCATCCCCTAGCAGTGGCTGTAAATTCTCTAGCTGCATGGTTGGTAGAATTGCCAAGTAGAATGCGGTGACGAAGGGCAGACAGACCATGACCAATAATTCAATGCTCCGCACGTACACCTCCACCCCGCGCATATCCGCCAGCACGACTAAGATCAGCAACGCGAAGGACATTATCCACGGCGGCGTAGCCGGCAAGGCAATGTTGTGAAACACCATTCCACCCTGTGCTAAGAGCAAGCCCCCCAGCCAGGCCCAGCAAAAGGCGATGTAGAGGAGAAACACCCTCCCAACCCAGGGTCCTAACCACGCCTTAACGCTTTGGCCCCACTCACCAATAGGGCCCTTGCGAACAAGTGCTGCAGCCATGAACACCCACGGCAAAGGAATAAGAAAGCCTAGGAGCACCGCAATCCAGCCCGCCTGGCCGACAATTGGCACGACGACACCGGCCACAGGAAAAAACACGGTACCGATAGTCACTACAAACACCGCGATAGCGCCTTGGAAGAGGTTAACTCTTACGGGATTGTCCATCTTGTTCTCCTTTCCCCGGGTATGGTGGTGTAATATTCATGCGCTGTTGATTCTGCCCTGCTAAGAGATCGGGTCGCTTTGATAGCCAAAAAAGGGGGATCCGAATAAAAATGTCTAATTCTCCTCTCCATCTAAAAGGTGCGAGTGGATACATAAAAGGGTAGCCAAACGAACGCATGGAGACAACCTGCAAGACCATAAAGACGAGTGCCCACATTAATCCAAACAGACCAAATATGCTGCTGGCTACTAGCATCGGGTACTTGAGCAAGCGCAGTGGACCTAGAATAGAAACCGAGGGCTGAGTAAAAGTAGACAGACCAGTCAGTGACACAATAATAACCATTGCGGGGCTTACGAGACCCGCTTGCACTGCAGCTTGTCCGAGAATTATACCACCCACGATGCCCAAGGCTTGGCCAATGCGCATGGGCATACGGGTGCTGGCCTCAACAATAATGTCATAGGTTAATAACAGAACAATCATCTCCACCACTGTCGGTAGGGGAACCCCCTCGCGACCTGCAACTATGGAATTAAACAACGGCGGAGGTATGATGCCGTGGTGGAAAGAGACCAGAGCATGCCATAGACCTGGCAGAAAAACAGAAATGATGAGGCCGCCAAAGCGTATGAAACGCAAGAAGCTTGCTATTGCTGGCCTCTCAAGGTAGTCTTCTGATGATTGCAGATATTCTGCCGCAAAAGTTGGAATGATTATAGCGCTGGGGTCACCGTCAGCTAGAACTACGACCCGTCCTTCCATTAGCGCACCCGCTACGCGCGAGGGACGCTCAGTAATCCGCAACAGCGGGAGTACCGCTGTTGGCTCGTCGCTGAGCAGTTCTGAGACATGCCCAGCCCCGCTTATATAATCAATGTCAATACGCAGCAATCTTTCCTCTACCTCGGCTACGAGGTCTTCGCTAACAATACCATCTATAAACATGACGGCTACTTTAGAACGCGAAACCTTACCTAATGTAATGAACTTATTTTTGAAAGCTGGAGTTGCCAGCCTGCTTCGCATCAAGGCAAGGTTACGCCCTAATTGCTCGGAAAAACTCTCATGCGGACCCATCAGTACATCTTCGGATTCTGAACGCTCAATGACGCGGTGCTCTATCTGAGAGACGCCAAGTATGAGCGCCTCAGCTAAACCCTGAAACAGCAATACCACTGAACCCTCTGCTAGAGCTTCGGCAAGGCGAGCTAACTCTCTCGCCTGCTTATAGGCAGGCACATTCAGGAGCGATTGAGCGATGTGCGCTATATCAAGCTCCTGAGCGCATTGTTGCAGAGGGTGGATGATGCCCCGACTAACGAGTGTTAAGTTTACCATGTCAGCATAATAAAATAGCGCCACATGACGATGCCCCTGTGTGTAGACTAGGCGGTATTCAAGGTCTCCTGCATCTCGAATAAGCTGTTTTAGAGCGTTGCTATCATGGTCGAGGTTTCCTGTGAGACAGCCTTCGGGAACCGCTCTGGTTTTCTGATGTAGTGGAGTAGGTTTTTTTAAAAATCTCTTCCCTTTTGGTGCCACTTACCATCACCCCTCTCATGTATTCTTCCATATGGTAGACATCTTATGTAGCGGGCTATGTTTGAGGCGCAGGAAGGGCCCGTTAAGGCCCCTCTCGTAATAATTTTAGATATTTTCGCACAAGCCCCTCCCGCATTAGGGTAAAACCACACTTTTGAAATAAGCTCTGAGAAGCGATGTTGTCTCGACGAATGTGAGCATAGCAGCAGACCGCGCCATGTTGTCTGAGCAATCGCATCATAAATTCGACAGCCGCCAGCCCAACCCCCTTACCTCTCAATTCGGGCCTAACCGTCAGATGCCTTACTTCAAACACTGCTCCGCGACGCCTAGCGCAACCAATCCAACCCGCGAGTTTCTCGCCCTCATAGATTGCATAATGAGGACTCTTCAGGATTACTTCAGGCTGTCGCTTTACAAAGTTATGGAGCTCAAGACCTTCGCAAATTAACTCTGCTAGGGAGTAATGGCGAACACGTACAAACTTAAGCATCTTGTCACCCCCCCGGAGGCATACTCCCCCTACTCCATCTCTATACATGTGAGTAAGGAGGGGTACAAAGATGGATAAGCAAACATCGAGCAACACAGTCAAGCGTGTCATAGAACTGAGCGGAATGATCCCCCTGGACACCCTAGGTAGACTTGTTGACGCAGTGCAGGGTAAAAACCATCCACACCCGATGCTCCTACCTTGCTCAGATATTGAGCAATACGATGCCTTGGCAGTTTTAATAGAGATATTGGCTTCTTTGCCTTTTAGTGCCCGCAGAGAATTAGCCGATCGAGCCTACGTATTAGCCAAACTCGGCCATACTAGGGAAAAATTATAGCACCATAAGTAATCGGTTTAGTGAGCGTCCTACTCGCGAATTATCAACAAAGATGGCCCCGTCTTACTGGACGAGGGCCATCTTTGCTATGTTATGGAGATCAAGGACTATAGTTATCACTTTTTTTTAGAAAATTCACTATGTGGGCAAGAAAAAGAGACTGCCCGTTTAGCGTTTGGCAATTTTAGCGAGTGGTTTGTAGATGGCTGAAGCGAGGATTACCGACACTGCTGCCTGTATTCCATTGCCGGGAACTTCAGCCAGAGCAGCGCCTACGCTCCTAGTTAGATACAAGCCTACGAGGAAATACCCGGTTACCATCCAGGCGCCCGCCACTAACATGCTCAGTACAGCGGGCACAATGCCTGCCTTGGTACGACCGCGCATAATAGTATGAAAGATAAAACCGCAGAGCAAACCCTCAAGCCCCTTAACCAATAAGGTAAAAGGAGCCCAGTGACCGTACCCGCTAAGGACATCTGCAGCAGCCGACCCTAAACCTCCGGCCAGCAAACCATGAACCGGGCCAAATACGAGAGATGAAGCAAAAATGATGGTGTCACCAAAATTAATGTACCCACTTGTAGCGGCTACAGGAATCTGAATAACCATAGTTGCGACAGCTACAAGGCTGATTAGTAAAGCCGCAATAACAAGTTCTCTAGTTGTAATTCGCACGAGCGTACCCCCTCTTAATTCTCCGCTTCTCAGTATAGACGACGCCTAACAATGGGTCAAGTTCATCAAAGTCTTAATATTAAGTCTTTTATTTTTAGAGGATTTGTGAATTATTTATCATATTTATATAGTGTAGAAGAAACTCTGTGAAAGGAGGTGGATTATGCAGTATTTTCACTCTGTGCGCTTAGACCAGGAACGTTGCCTGGGATGTACGAACTGCATCAAGCGTTGCCCTACGGAGGCTATTAGAGTGCGCGAGGGCAAGGCCACGATCATTGAGGAGAGGTGTATTGATTGCGGTGAATGCATTCGAATTTGTCCCAACAACGCTAAAACTGCCTATAGCGATTCACTAAGCTTTTGGCGACCCGATGACTATAATATTGCTCTACCTGCTCCATCGTTCTTTGGCCAATTCAAGCCAAATATTACGCCAGAGCAAGTTGTGAGTGCTTTTCGAGCGATAGGGTTTGATGACGTATACGAAGTAGCCCGAGCAGCGGATTATCTCACTTGTGTTATGCGGCTCTTTCTAAAAGAGAACCGAGGAACAACCTGGATTTCGTCTAGCTGCCCCGCAATTGTGAGGTTGATTCAAGTACGATTCCCAGAACTTCTGCCGCAACTCCTGCCCCTAGAGACACCCATGGAGTTAGCAGCGCAATTAGCTAAGCAACGTGCCCGACTCCAACATCACAAACAGACGATTAAAGCCTTCTTCATTACCCCTTGCCCCGCGAAAACCACAGCAGTGCACCAGCCAGAAGGAAACCCTACCCATGTGGACGGCACGCTTTCTATTAGTGAAGTCTACACAGCTCTAATGAAGGCATTACCCCAGTCAAACGAGGGAAATCGCCTCCGAGCCAGCAGACACGGCTTAAGATGGGCCCTATCTGGTGGTGAAATCATGGCTCTAGGTGAAACTAATACGCTAGCTGTAGACGGAGTTCATGATGTAGTTAGCATGCTAGAAGAACTAGAATTAGGTAGACTTGAAGGCGTTGACTTTATCGAGGCTCAAGCTTGCCCGGGGGGATGTTTGGGTGGACCGCTGACGGTAACTAACCATTTTGTATCCCACGCACGCTTAAAGGCTTTAACGCAAAAGCTAACTAAAGACCGCATAACCGACTGCAGCCACGTTGCATCCATGGTACGCATTCCGCACAGCATCAGCCCGCGACCAATATTGCCCCTCGACAACGATGTGACCACGGCAATACGACGGATGGAAAGACTAGAATTGCTTTTAGACGGCTTGCCTGGACTAGACTGCGGTGCCTGTGGCGCACCAAATTGCCGTGCACTGGCCGAAGACATAGTACGCGGTCTCGCTAATGAGACAGACTGTATTATAAAGCTTAGAGAGAGAGTAAAAAAACTGGCAGAAGAAATGGTAGATTTGTCGACTAAACTGCCGCCCGCCATGGGCAGAGGAGGTGTACCTAATGACTAAGCTGACCGAAATCATTTCTGCCCTTAACTTGACTCCCTTAACTAGTGTTAAGTCCCCTGATACTACAGTTAAATACGCCTATGTTTCAGATCTGTTAAGCAATGTCATGGCGAGTTGCCCAGGGAACTGCTTATGGATTACCGTGCAGTGCCACATTAATGTCATAGGCGTGGCCTCCTTACTCGATGTGCAGGCTGTGGTGTTTTCTGGAGATGTGAAACTAACAGCACAGGTTCTAAGCAAAGCTGAAGAAGTAGGTGTAACAGTCCTACAGAGCTCGGACAACGCGTTTGACCTGTGTGGCAGACTCTATGATTTAGGACTTAAAGGCATTCTGAGAAGGCAATTTTAATTAATTATGGAGGTGCTTTATGAAATCTTTAGCCGGGCTACGTGCTATCCGCGAAAGCATGCATCAACCTAGCAACCGCCTTAATAATGAGACTACTACCAGAATAATGGTGGGAATGGGTACCTGTGGCATAGCAGCAGGAGCTAGGACTGTGCTGCTGACCGTTATGGAAGAGCTAGCTACACGGAACCTCCAGCATGTAGCTGTCGCTCAGACTGGTTGCATGGGCATGTGTGAGAAAGAGCCACTCGTTGAAATTGAGGTCGATGGGCAAAAAACAACCTACGCCTATATTAATGCGGATAAGGCCAGGAAAATAGTCCTCGAACACATCGTAAACGGGTCGCCCATCACTGAATGGGTGGTGACAAAGTCGTGACTCAAAGCATGTTAATTCAAAGATTTATCGGTGAACCAGGTGGGCTGCTGAAGGCGTTACATGCTTTGCAAAACAGCAATACCAATAATTTCCTTTCGCCACAAGACCTCGAACTTGTATCCGGAGCCTTTGGTGTGCCCCTAGCGAAAGTATGGGGAGTTGCTACCTTCTATTCTCTGTATTCTACTATCCCCCGAGGCAGGTACATTATAAGGGTCTGCGAAAGTGCGCCTTGCCACGTGGTAGGAGCCCACAACATTCTAACCGCCTTAGCAAAAAACCTTAACATCTGTACGGGGGAGACTACTGCGGACGGTAAATTTACTCTTGAGGTAACAAGCTGCCTAGGCATTTGCGGGGTAGCCCCAGCCATCATGATTAATGACACTGTTCACGGCAACCTTACCCCCGAAAGCTTGGCTAGTGTACTAGCTCTCTACAATTAGGAGGTGATAGAGGTGTTTTACCGATCTCATGTTTTGGTTTGCACTGGCTCTAACTGTAACATCAAGGGTTGCCAAGGTATAACGGAAGCCTTGCGCCGCGAGTTAACTCGCTTAAGTCTAGAACAAGAGGTGCGCTTGGTGGAGACCGGATGCCTTGGCCTGTGCGAACATGGCCCTGCGCTCGTGGTTTACCCCGAAGGGGTAATGTATGTCCGTCTTACAGCTGCGGATGTAGCCGAAGTTGCTGAGGAGCATTTGCTGAAGGGTCGCCTAGTTCCTCGGCTGCTACAACCCACTGCAACTGTTGACAGCGGTTACTCTCTCAACATGTCGCCCTTCTTTAGCAAACAGAAGCGCATTGTGCTAAAGAACTGCGGCTTGATTAACCCTGATAGCATCGAGGATTATGTTCATGCCGACGGGTATATTGCGTTAGCCACCACCCTTGATACCAAAACACCCACAGATGTCATAGATGTCATCAAAAAATCTGGGCTCAGAGGCCGCGGCGGCGCAGGTTTTCCAGCTGGTCGCAAGTGGGAGTTCACAAGATGGGCCACCGGTAGTCCTAAGTACCTAATCTGCAATGCCGATGAAGGTGAACCCGGGACATTTAAAGACCGTCTCATCTTAGAAGGAGACCCACACCTCATCCTAGAGGGCATGATTATTGCAGCATATGCGATAGGGGCAACAAAGGGCATCATCTACATTCGCGGAGAGTATGATCTCTCTATCCGCCGCATGGAACACGCAATTGCTGAAGCACGCAAACTTGGCCTGCTGGGCCAGAACATCCTAGGCTCGGAACTCGAATTTGATGTTGAGGTTTGCGCAGGGGCGGGCGCATATGTATGCGGTGAAGAGACAGCCCTGATTGAATCCATCGAAGGAAACCGAGGCGAACCACGCTTTAAGCCCCCTTACCCCGCTCAGCAAGGCTTATGGGGTAAGCCAACCTGCGTTAATAACGTAGAAACGTTAGCCAACATTCCAGCTATTTTACAGCACGGCGCAGAGTGGTACCAACAGATTGGTACAGCTAACTCCCCTGGTACAAAAGTCTTCACACTGACTGGTAATATAATTAACAGTGGGCTGATCGAGGTACCCATGGGGATTACGCTCCGCGAAGTAATTTATGAGATAGGCGGGGGAATACCGGAAGGTCGTTCCTTCAAAATGGCCCAGACAGGCGGCACCTCCGGAGGATGCCTAGCCGAAGAGCACCTCGACATACCTATGGATTATGATTCACTCGCGGGCCACGGCTCATCCCTTGGCAGTGGCGCTCTGCTAGTTATGGATGACAGCCATTGTATAATCGATCTGACCAAGTGCTTCTTGAAGTTCTTTGTACATGAATCCTGCGGACAATGCACGCCGTGTCGGGAAGGCACCCCCGCTCTCTACAGCATAATTGACAAACTCAGTCGAGGCTTGGCCACCGAATCTGATATGAGACTACTGGAGAGGCTGTCCCGCACGATGCAGTCGTCTAGCCTCTGTGCCCTCGGTCAGACAGCCCCAGTCCCAGTGCTATCTGCTCTAGTACACTTTAAGGAAGAGGTAGAAGCTCATTTTAAAGGCGACTGTCCCACATGTAAGTGCCATACCGCGAAGGGAGGCAAGCAAAGTGCTAATTGATGTAACCATAGATAATGTTTGTATTCAGGTCCCGGCCGGGAGCTCGTTGTTGCAGGCTGCAGAAAAGGCTGGCATCAAAATACCTACCTTGTGTTACCACCCTGATCAGAGCCTAAAGGCAGTATGCCGCGTCTGTGTGGTAGAAATCGAAGGACAACGTCTCTTGCAGCCTGCATGTACTTACCCGGTGTTCCAAGGTATGCAGGTGCGGACAAATTCCCCCAGCGTAAGAGAAGCACGCCAGACCATTGTGGAGCTAATGTTGTCCAGTCACCCGCAGGACTGCCTAAAGTGCCCTCGTAACCTTAACTGTGAATTACAGAGTCTTACGCAACAGCTCAATATCACCCAATCTCCCTTCCCAACGCTGCCCCGAGAATACCAAAGGGATAGTAGCACCTTCTCCCTGATTCGTAACCCTAACAAGTGTCTTAATTGTCGGCGTTGTATAGAAGCCTGCCTAGATGTGCAGGAGATCGGGATTCTGTACAGCACCGGGCGCGGTAAACAGACCATTGTAGGGACTGCCCTCGGGCAAGACCTAAATGAACTACCCTGCGTTTTTTGTGGGCAGTGCCTACAGGCCTGCCCAGTAGGCGCTATTACCGAGGTGGACGAGACAGAGCGTGTGTGGGAGGCAATAGCTGATCCTCGCAAACATGTTTTAGTCCAAACAGCCCCTGCTATCCGTGTGGCTTTAGGAGAGGAATTCGGCATGCCAGCAGGCGCCATTGTTACCGGAAAGCTGGTTGCAGCACTACGAAGGCTGGGATTTGACCGTATCTACGATACCGATTTTACTGCTGACCTAACAATTATCGAAGAGGGCAACGAGCTCTTGGAGCGCCTGCAGCATAGTGGGACTTTGCCCATGATCACCTCCTGTAGCCCAGGCTGGATCAAGTTCATCGAGCACACCTTCCCAGACCTTCTTCCCCATCTCTCTACTTGTAAGTCCCCTCAGCAAATGTTTGGAGCCCTAGCCAAGACTTACTACGCCAAAAAGGTTGCGATAGACCCACAGGACATTGTGGTCGTCTCTATCATGCCTTGTACCGCCAAAAAATTTGAAGCCGAACGACCTGAGATGCGCAGTTCTGGATTTAAGGATGTCGACATTGTTCTTACAACCCGCGAGCTAGCGCGCATGCTCAAGCAAAGCGGTATCCAGTGGAATGACCTTAAGGAAGATACCTATGATACACCTTTGGGCATTTCAACCGGTGCTGGTGCCATTTTTGGAGCTACCGGTGGTGTTATGGAGGCGGCGTTGCGCACGGTATACGAAGTGGTCACGGGCCAAGAACTTGAGGACATCGATTTTAAGAGCGTAAGAGGAATGGATGGCATCAAGGAAGCACAAGTAGAGCTAGGTGGTAACGTTATCCGCGTTGGAGTAGCTCACGGCCTGAAACAAGCGCGCAAGCTGATGGAGGACATCGCAAGCGGCACATCTCCCTACCACTTTATTGAGATTATGTGCTGTCCGGGTGGCTGCATTGGCGGGGGAGGTCAGCCTATTCCCACGACTAACGCCACCAGACAACGCCGAATTGCCGCCACTTATCAAGTGGACAAAGAAATGCCGGTCCGCAAATCACATCAGAACGAAGCGGTCTCCACCCTTTACGAAGAATTTCTGAAGCGACCTCTGGGATTCAAATCGCACGAGCTCTTGCATACTCACTACACCAAACGTTAGCTGCAGCTTACCGCCTACCGGTAAGTTAAGCTTAAGGGGCCTTCCCCAAGTGGGAGGCCCCTTGCTTATATCATTGAACAATAGCAAATGGAATATTTGTATAATCACCCCCATAGTCTGTGATGAGTGCCTACTTGGGGGTTGGTACGGTTGCGGGTTATAGCGCTAGTACTTATGATTCACATCATTTTCGTGGGTCTTTTTGCGTCGTCCATAATGGCTAACTCTAAACCGCAAGCTGCTCTACCTTATTTTGTGCCTATTTGGCTAAAGCAGATGAATATACAGCAAAAAGGGCTTGAGCAACAGGCATTTGAGCAAACAAGCTTCGCCCAAGATGTTGAGGAGATGTTTGCGCGATTGATACAAGCACGAACCGCCCAAGGGCATACGGGAGTCATCGGAGTGTATGTTAAGGAGCTATACTCGGGTAACACGTATTATGGCGTTAAATCTCACCTCGGCGAGGCTGAGGGGCTCTTTGAAACGGCCTCTACCGTTAAGCTACTTGCGGCTCTCGCAGTGTATAAGGGAGCTAGCAAAGGCGAAATAGACCTTAAAAGCACTATCGCTGATCAGCTACTCGGGTTTAGGGGCGAGCTTGACTGGGCGATACGCCGCATGTTAACCCACTCCGTAAATGAGTACTACAACATGTTTCTTCGTGCATTTGGAGTAGGCGAGATAAACGCCGTGCTGCAGGAAGCAGGCCTGTTCAATACCGTTGTCAAGCGTGAAATTATGCCCTCACCCGAGGCCACACCCGCCACCTTATTGCAGCGTTACGGCACCCTAGAGCCCAATACCACCACCCCCGAGAACTTTGGCCATTTACTTGAACTCATCTATAGGGGTGAGTTTTTAGGCCCGGAACTGTCCCGCAAACTATTTACTACCCTGCAAAATACGATCTACAACTCGCGCATTCCCCAAGGTATAAACTTTGAAGTACCCGTGGCCCACAAAACCGGTACTGCAGCTGGCGTAACCAACGATGCCGCCCTGGTTTGCCTCAAGGATAACCCCTATATCATCGTGATTATGACCCGAGATGCTTACAGCGGGACTACAGACTTCCAGCGCCAATTGGCCAAAACAATACACAACTATATGAAAATCAGAAGTCCCTATGCTAAATAGCGCAGGGACTTAAACTATTTTTCTCTGTAATGTAGCTGCAAACTCTTTCGCGGTCTCTGCCATAGCCTTAGAGGCTTCGCTACGGATGAAGGTTAGGCGTGAGACGTAGGAGTGATGAACATGAAGAAATTTAGCTACATCTGATACCGAAAATGAGCACACCATTACAGCAGCGGCGATGAACATGCGCCTAGCTTCAACTACGTGCTCAGCTCTCCCCTTGCCACGCATCACCTCGACGCTGACCCCTGTAGCCTTGGTCACAAACTCGGCGATAGCTTCAAGCGTGAGCGAGGGAGGCGTGTACGGCACTGCATCGCTTTCACGAATTACATCTGGTTGGGTCACTGCTTGTACAAACGAGCCTTCACTCTTCACGGTACTACCAGACTGTGCCATGAGCCCTTGGTAGAGCCGTAGAGCATGGCTCTGTTCTCCAGCTAGCAGTTCCAAGATATCTGCTGAGTCTATGAAAGAATAGCGGGGGTCACCTAAGTACGCTAAGTGACTTGTCCAACGTGCCAAATTAGGGTGATGGCAATGCCCCAACTGTACTGGCAGATAATGCATGAAGCGAACTAGGGGCAGCACCTGATGATCAGAATGGCACTGCTTACATTCAAATACTTTGTTAAACAAGTAACCCGTAAGATTATTGCGTCGGTTATACTGTTGAGCATAGTTAGAGATGAGTGTAGACATGATTGGGCCAACGCCCCCTGCCATCGGGCGCAAGGCAAGGTGCACCTGCGACTCGAGTAGAGCAAAGGCGTACAGCTTGAAGGCATGTGTGGATTTAATATCCTCTAATGTAGCCAAAAAACCCTGCTTATCGCGGTCAGAAATAAAGACTGACTTACTCAAGCTACCCTGCAAGACACAATAATATATCGGTCTCTCCTGTACACTCACGACTAATCACCTCGGTGTGAACTACGACAAATGAACAAACTACTCCTGCTACCGCGGTGAGTTAAGTGACTAAAACTTTTCGAGTATATGTGACATTAGTCGACAATACGCTTAGTTTCCCTTTTTCTTCGCCAAAAGCTTAGCTACCAACCCTGGACATCTACTGTGTTGACAAGTATTTTGAATACTACGGCGCAAGCGGCAGACTGATGCTACAAAGGAACAAAAATTGATTCTTTCTGCCTTCAATGCGACCGATGACATCTTAAAATCTATCGAAACTTGTCTACGCTAATTTAATGCGGAATTCAGGTTTCAAACAAAGAATCTACAGATAGTCATAATAAGCTGATTGGAACGAGACAGTTGAGGATTATGATACAATAGTGAAAGAAGGCGTCAATGCAAAAAACCACAGCCTAAGCTGTGGTTTTGTAAATCATGGTGTCCGAGGTGGGACTTGAACCCACACGGTTGCCCATACGCCCCTCAAACGTACGCGTCTGCCAGTTCCGCCACTCGGACATTTGGATAGGATGTTATAAGGAAGTGGTGCCGAAGGTGGGACTTGAACCCACACGGGTTTTCACCCACTGCGCCCTGAACGCAGCGCGTCTGCCATTCCACCACTTCGGCATTGGTTGTCGCAACCGTCGATATCTATCTTACTCGGAACGATAACTTGTGTCAATACTGACGCACCAGAGATAATTTTGTAAATGTTCGGAGGTAGAGTATGCGCAAACTAGCAGTTGTAATGCTCACATTATTGCTACTAATACTGGTCGTACTACCCGCGAAAGAAATTCGCGACACAATTGAACGTCCACTTTATAGCGCTGATGTTATCTTCGACCCTGCACAGCGCAGTTTGAGTGCAAAGCTAAACTACAAATTACCTCCGGGAGACTACGAGCAAATTGTTTTCACAGTATACGCAAACGCATATGAGCAAGGAATAAACGGCATTTTTGTGTTCCCGCAATTTAAGGAACGAGTTTTTTATCAAGGTGAGTCTTTGGGAAGCGTCGCCGTGTCCGACGTTCGCGTAAACGGTGTGCTTGCTGATTTCGTCCTCGTTGGCACCGCACTAACAATTATGCCTCGGAGCAATGTACTTAGCAACCGCCCTGTGGAAGTAACTATGGATTATACCGTAACGGTGCCTAAGATTAGCCACCGCAATGGGTCCAACAAAGATGCCGTGTGGGCGGGTAATTGGCTGCCGCTCTTAGCAGTGCGTGAAGGACAAACGTGGCTAACCTACCCATACTACCCCGCTGGTGACCCCTTTCACAACCAAGTAGCTGACTTTACTATAAATATTGAAGTTCCTCCAGGCTATACCCTTGTTGGTCCTGGGGTGTTGCACAAAACCAATTCTACCTTTACCGTTGTAGCTAAAAACATTCGTGAATTTGCCATTGCTATAGGTCCTGCTTACACCCAAGCGGTTCGTACCTCTCGCCAGGGGGTAGAGCTGAGCTTCTATACGTATAACGCTCCACCCAACACAGTAAACAGCTTACTTGATGAGCTTGAGGACATGATAGATTACTTTACCGCCGAAGTGGGGCCATATTCTTATCCTAGCCTGCGTTTCGTCCAGACCGGTTGGTTTTTAGGAGGCATGGAGTACCCTGGAGTAGTGTTGCTGAGCGACGCTACCTTGCAAAACTACTACAGTGTCAGATCTACTATGTTGCATGAGCTAGCCCACCAGTGGTTTTACGCTATCATTGGCAACAACCAAGTCACTGACTCTTGGATTGACGAAGGGCTGGCGACATTTTTTCAGCAGCGTTACCTGCAGGGCAGCGAGTTAGACTCTCATTACGCTAAGGAACGTATGGCGCTCGCGCCGTTGTTGAAAACACACCCTGATGTTCGCCTCGGCCAGTCGCTCGATATCTATACAGATTGGTCCCATTACTATCGCGTGAACTATAGACGCAGTAGCCTTATGCAATACGATTTATTCAAGCTGATGGGAGCAGACAAGTATCGGTTGTTTACCCAGTCACTTTACGCTGAGTATAAAGATAGCGAGCTTGATAAGAACGGTCTTATCAGGCTCGCCAGTGAGGCTTATGGTCAAAATCTTGAGAGCTGGTTTTATCCTTGGTTTAACGACTAAGGGGATATAGCTCCTGGTAAACTGCATAGACCCGCAATACTTTCCACACATACCCGCGTGTTTCCGCGAAAGGAATCTGCGTTATATCTGCCTCTTTACCTGTCCAGATGCCAGTGGTAAGCCAGTTTTGCACATTGCCGCGTCCGCCGTTATAGGAGGCAAGGG
>Ga0207951_100410_pt1 | contig 21979 bp, 19 predicted proteins | sample Subbio12Aug_8Bad_FD_184830 | JGI IMG/M metagenome (GOLD analysis project Ga0207951, IMG submission 184830) | Serpentinite rock and fluid subsurface biosphere microbial communities from McLaughlin Reserve, California, USA - CR12Aug_8Bad (SPAdes) | ecosystem: Environmental > Terrestrial > Deep... | reverse complement strand
CAGTGCCATTGCACCGACCTTGGTAGGTGGTTCCAAGAAGCATGGCGGGCCAGATCTTGGCCCAACCCGCGCGAAACGTGCATGGGCCACCTTGGGCGTTGATGGCATGGGCTTATCGGACGATGCTCCGCTGCCTGACTTCGTGGGCATGCCGCGCCTGACGCCGCGCATGACAGCCCGGATTCAAGGTTTCCCCGACGACTGGCAATTCTCCGGGCGCAAGACGGCTGCCTATCGACAAATAGGCAACGCCTTTCCGCCGCCGGTCGCCGCCGCCGTGGCCAGGCAGATTTTCGCGGCGTTGGCGGTGAAGCGCATCTTCAAGGTGGCGTGATGACAAGGCTTGTCGAGTTCGCCGAAGCTCGCAAGGTGTTCCATGCCTCGCTGCTGCAATCAACCCTGACCATCAACAGCCTGGGGGTAGTCAGCAACGCCGATAGCAGCAACACAACAAGCAAGGCAATTGCCAAGGGTATTGCCGATCTGCTCAAAGCTGAAACCATAGGCGAGCGCATTGCGGGTCAGACCTCGGGCAACCAGTTCGAAGCCATCTGCGCGGCTTTCGTGCAGGAAACCTTTCTCAAGTTGAACCACCTGCGCCCTGGTGCTTGGGATGTGCATCAAGTTACCGGGCGTAACCGTCTGGAAATTGCCCGGTATGAACAATATGCACACTTGATTGCCCTGGATCGTGCCGCCAAAAACGATGCTGAACTGGCCGCTGCACTGGGCAGCGATTACACCATCACGCCGGATATTGTCGTAGCGCGTGACACCGAGGATGACAGCGCCCTCAATACATCGGTGCTCCTGGTCGATGGCAGCGTGGCCACGCTTGCCAGCTTGCGAAAGAAAAACGGTGGCAGACCGCTGCTGCATGCAAGCATTTCCTGCAAATGGACGATCCGCAGTGACCGCGCACAAAATGCCCGGTCGGAAGCGTTGAACCTGGTGCGCAACCGCAAAGGGCGATTGCCTCATGTCATGGTTGTGACAGCCGAACCAACGCCGAGCCGTCTTGCCTCCATTGCCCTGGGCACCGGGGATATTGATTGTGTGTATCACTTCGCCCTTTACGAACTGCAAGAAACCGTAATGGCTCTGGGTATGGATGACGCAGCCGACCTTCTGGCGGTGATGGTCAACGGCAATCGCCTCAAGGACATTTCAGACCTGCCGCTTGATCTGGCGGTGTGAGCCAGGACGGATATGCCGACACCACAAGCAACGGGGGGTTACAGCGTGTTGCCGCCGTTAAGTCTTTACATTCATTTTCCGTGGTGCGTTCAGAAGTGTCCGTACTGCGATTTCAATTCGCATGCGATCAAGGCCGGGATGCCGGAACTGGCCTATGTCGATGCCGTGCTGGCAGACCTCGACGCCGACATTGGGCGCTTTGCCATCGACAGGCCGGTCGAATCGATTTTCATTGGCGGCGGCACGCCCAGCCTGATGTCACCTGATGCGCTGGCACGGTTGCTGGCCGGTGTGTCGCGGCGATTGCGCTTGCGGGACGATTGTGAAATCACGCTGGAGGCCAATCCGGCAACGGTCGAAGCGGCGAAATTCAAGGCCTTTCGTCAATTGGGCGTAAACCGGCTGTCGATGGGTGTACAGAGTTTCAATGCCCGGCATCTCCATGCTCTGGGGCGGATTCATTCCAGCGATGAAGCCATCGCCGCAGTGGCTATGGCGCGGGAAAGTGGCTTCGACAATATCAACCTGGATTTGATGTTCGGTTTGCCAGGCCAGCGTATCGATGATGCTCTGGCGGATGTCGAAACGGCGCTGAGCCTAAGCCCTGGGCATGTATCGTTTTACCAACTGACGCTGGAGCCCAACACCTGGTTTTACCGGTTTCCGCCGAAATTGCCGACGGACGATACGATTTTTGCCACGCAGAAAGCCTGTCAACAACGCTGGGCAGCAGCCGGTTTTCAGCAGTACGAGGTGTCGGCCTATGCGCGTTCGGGTTTGCGCTGTCGCCATAATCTGAATTACTGGCAATTCGGCGATTATTTGGGAATAGGTGCGGGCGCTCACGGCAAGATCACTCTGTCGCTGCCTGCTGGCATCGTCCGCACGGCCAAGGCGCGCCACCCGGAGGCCTATCTGCGCGGCGAATCGGTAGCCAAATACGATGCAATCGATGTCGCGCAATTGCCGCTGGAATTCGTGATGAATCATCTGCGTTTGCGCGAGGGTTTTGCGGTCGGGGCGTTCGAACGGCTGACGGGCCTGGACGCCAATCATTTGCAGCCTGCGCTGGCAGATTGCCTGAGCCAGGGCTTGTTGCTGATGGACGATGGCGTGGTTCGCTGTTCGGAACGTGGCTGGGATTTTCTCGATGCGATTCTGGAAAAATTCGTCCCGTGAAACGACGCGGCTTATAATTCGCAGCTTTTTTAGCCCACACCCAACCCATCATGCTGGATTACCAAACCCAATTCATCGACTACGCACTGCATTGCGGCGTGTTGAAATTCGGTGAGTTTCAACTGAAATCCGGGCGCATCAGCCCCTATTTTTTTAATACCGGCTTGTTCAATACCGGTGCCCGGCTGGACAAACTGGGCCAGTTTTACGCCCAGGCTTTGATACAAGCCAATGCCCAGGTCGATGTGTTGTACGGCCCGGCCTACAAAGGCATTCCGCTGGTCAGTGCCACGGCCATCGCCTATTCGCGGTTGCAGCGTGATATGCCGTTTGCGTTCAACCGCAAGGAGGCCAAGGAACACGGCGAAGGCGGGGTGCTGGTCGGTGCGCCGCTGCAAGGCAAGGTATGGATCGTGGATGATGTCATCACCGCCGGTACCTCGGTCAGGGAGTCGGTCGACATCATTGCGCAGGCCGGTGCAACGGCGGCCGGTGTGTTGATCGCGCTTGATCGGCAGGAAAAAGGTTTGAACGAGCGTTCAGCGGTGCAGGAGGTATCGGCGCAGTTTGGTATGCCTGTCGTTGCCATCATTGCATTGGCCGACATCATCGAGTTCATCGAGCACAATCCGGCGTATGCCGACAAGTTGCCAATCATCCGGGGGTATCGTCAGCAGTACGGTGTTTGATGCTAGAAGCCTGTCCGAGAAGAGGAACCGTAGGGCAATGTGGCCAATTCATGGCGTGATGCTTCGCCCTGCTGCATCATGTCTCGCAAAGACGTTTCCCCCAGCGCGGTCAGCCATGCGTTTTCAGAGGCCGAGCAGAACGCGCGAACCAGGCCATCGCAAGGCGCCAGTGCGGTTGTGCTTTCCTGACCGGCATGACGGATTGCGCCGATGATGTCGCGCAGCAGTATGGTATCGGTGTCGTCGGCCAGGACATAGGTTTTGGGGTCGGAATCGAAAATGAGCAACAGCCCGGCACCGGCCAGCCTAGCCAGTACATCGTCCACCCACTCCCAGGGTATGTCGACTTCATCGGCCAGTGCGGGCAAGGTGCTGAAGCCGCAGTTGCGGCCATGATCGCGGCCAATGGCATACATCAAGCGCAGTGCTAGACACTCCTGCTGCACGATGCTCAGCACCGGGTGACGGCTGGCATAGCGCAGATAACGCGGAAACTGGATATGAAAGGCAATCACACCACCCAGCAACAAGATGAGCCAGCTCAGGTAAAGCCAGATCATCGACAGCAAAATGACGGCAAAGCCGGAGTAAATTGCGCTGTATTGCGCCGAATTGGCAACGAACACTGAAAACAGGAAGCCGCAAGCTTTCCAGGCCAGCGCCGAAATGCCGCCCCCTAACAGCGCAGGCAACCAGCCAACCCGCGTGTTCGGCACAAACGCAATCACGAAACCGAACGCTGCCATGGCCAGAAGATAGGGCAGAATTAGCCCAAAACCGTAGTAAAGCGAACCAAAAGGTTCCATAGCCACCAGCCGTTTGACTAGCTCTGCGTCGTTCATCGTGGTCGCGATACCCATCGCGGAAAACACCAGCACCGGGCCAATCAGGATTACCGTCAGGTAATCACTGAAACGACGATAAAGCGACCGCTTGCTGGTAACACGCCAGACGTGGTTGAAACAATCTTCCACCTGGTACAGCAACGAAGTGGCGGTGTAAAACAGCAGCAGAAAGCCGACGAAACCCAAAACCCCCACCTGGATGCTTTCGACGAAAGCCGTCAGGTTTTCGCCGATTTCCTGAGCATTGTCCCCCAAAGGTTCCAGCAACTCGAACAATATGGGCTGCATCTGGTTGTGTACGCCAAAGGCTTTCAGCACCGAAAAACCGACTGCCAGCATCGGCGCCAGCGCCAGCAAGGTGGTGTACACCAGGCTCATGGCACGAAACTGCAAACCACCCTCGCCGTATTCCCGCAGCAAAACCCGAAACCACAACTGACATTGGTACGCAATGGTCTGGCAAATCGTGGGGCATGTCATTGCTGTTGTTCCTGGTTGCAATTTTTCCCGTAACAGAGGGATGCGATTCAGCCCTTGCCGTACAGGCGTAAGACGTGCTGAACATAGTTCTGGGTTTCGGGATAGGGCGGGACGGTGTTGTGATATTTCATCACCGCGCCTTCGCCGGCGTTGTAACCGGCTACGGCCAGACGGAGGTTGGAATTGAACAGGGCCAGCAGGTCTTTCAGATAACGGGTGCCGCCGTCGATATTTTGCGCGGCATCGCGGCGATCGCTGACGCCGTAGCGTCTGGCGGTATCCGGCATCAGTTGCATCAAGCCAACGGCACCAGCCGACGATACCGCATGGGGGTTGTAGGCTGATTCGGCCTGGATCACGGCATGCAGCAGTTTGGGGTCTAGCTGGTGGCGTGTGGCGGCCTGGGCAATCAGATCGTTGAAGCGGGCTTTATTGGCCGATAGATGTTTGAGATCGTGTTTGTAGGTTTTGGGCTGGGTTCGAATAATCAAGCGGTAGTTGACGCCTTTGGTCGGGGCATCGGTGTAATAGGTTCGACCATCGGGGGCGACGTATTTGTAAATGTCGGCACCGGCTGGCAGAACCAGGAAAAACATCATGCTGAATTGCAACAACTTCATTTCCACCACCCGTTTTATGTTGGCTCAACCGCCTCCATCGGTTTAACCCGGGATGCGGCGGTTACGGCACGCAATGTTGCCTGTTCCAGGGTTGCCGCCGTCGCCAGCGCTACCCCCATGCGCCGTCTGACGAATGCCTCGGGCTTGCCGAATAGGCGAATTTCAGTTTCCGGCACACTCAATGCGTCGTCTACACCGCTGTAAACCACATCATCGCCGTCCACCCCGCCCAGGATGACGGCACTGGCGGCGACTTTGTCCAGCGCGGTCGACACTGGCAGCCCCAGTATCGCCCGCACATGCAGTTCGAATTCGCTCTGGCTTTGGCTGACCATGGTGACCATGCCGGTATCGTGCGGTCTGGGGCTGACTTCGCTAAACCAGACCTCGTCGCCCTTTACGAACAATTCGACGCCGAATACGCCGAGACCGCCCAGGGCCGTCGTGACTTTTTCGGCAATCGTGCGGGCAGCTTCAAGGGCTTTTTCGCTCATCGGTTGCGGCTGCCAGCTTTCGCGGTAGTCGCCTTGCTCCTGTCTGTGGCCTATGGCTTCGCAGAAATGAGTAACGACCTTACCATCCGGATTTCTCGCCCGTACCGTCAGTAAGGTGATTTCGAAATCGAAATCGATCCTGCCCTCGACGATGACCCGGCCCGTGTCGGTGCGCCCTGCCGATTTGGCGTAGTCCCAGGCCGTGCGCAAGTCATCAGGCCCGCTGACCATGGACTGGCCTTTGCCGGACGACGACATGGTGGGTTTGATGAAGCAAGGATAGCCAATGTGCTGGTCAACCGCTGTTTGCAATTGCTCGAAGGTTTGCGCAAACGCATAGATCGATGTCGGCAGCCCCAGGATTTCCGCTGCCAATTGCCGTATACCTTCGCGGTTCATCGTCAACTGGATGGCGCGCGCGTTGGGTACCAGGGTAATGCTACCTTCGGCTTCGATCTCGGCCAGGGCGTCGGTGGCCAGGGCTTCCAGTTCGGGGATGACGAAATGCGGCTTTTCAGCGGCCAGCAAGGCTTTCACGGCCTGACCGCAGGTCATGTCGATCACATGGCTGCGATGCGCAAGCGCCATGGCGGGCGCATCAGCGTAACGATCGACGGCGATTACTTCCACGCCATAACGTTGCAGGCAAATCGCGATTTCCTTGCCCAGCTCGCCGCTGCCGAGCAGCAGGGCGCGGGTTGCATTTTTGCTGAGCGGCGTACCGATGTTCATGATGATCCCGCCAGATAGTTGTCGATGTCCTGCTTGGAAAAGCCGATTTTCTTCGCCACCCGGTCGGCATGGCTGACACGGGAAATGCCCGCTATCAGCCGGAATGTCGGCAGGTCATCGGCAAATTCCACCTGTTTGGGTGTGGCGATGCGTTTGCCGACAAATACGTCGACCAATTGGTGATTGTGGGTGATGAGTACCGTGCTGTTGCCCTTGCGATAAAATCCGTCGAGTACGTCGATCGAAGATTGCATTTTTTCTTCGAAAGTGGTGCCTTCTGCCATTTCATCGAGTACGACCAGGCTGTTTGCCGTCGATGCCAGGAAAATGTCGCGGGTGCGTTTCAGTTCGGTGCCGAAACGGCCTTCGCCGTCGTCGAGGTGACTGATTTGCGGTGCCTGATAAAACACCCGGTCGGCGACGGTCAGGCGGGCAGCTTGAGCAGGCACCGGACAACCGATTTGCGTCAGCAACTGTATCTGGGCAACAGTCTTGCAGAATGCCGTCTTGCCGCCGCTGTTGGGGCCTGTTATGCAAACCAGCCGCTCGCTGTCCATCGTGAAATCGTTGGCGACATACGCCGGATTTTGTTTGCCCAGTACCGGATTTTTCGCCGCCGTCAGCTGCATGGCGTGATGCTCGTTGCGGTGCAGTTCGGGCAATATCGTATCGCTGCCAAAATTTTCCGCATATTTGATGAACGCCAACAGCTCGTCCAGTTGGCCCAGTGCATCGAGCAAATCACCTAACGTCTCGGATTTTCTGTAGATGTCGCGCAGCGGAATGATGCAGTGGTCGCGGTCGTAACCGCCCACTATTGGAATGTAGGCCAGAATCAGCGGCAGGAAGAATACCGATGCCACCGACAGGCCGTCACGACTGAACTGGAACAAATCGGTCGGGAAAATCTGTATCACGCCCCAGATTGCAGCGGTAATTAGCGCCAGCAACAACGGCTTGAACAGGGTTGGTCGGAAAATGGTCGCCGGTGAAAACGAGTGCTTGCGTTCTTCCTTGCTTTGCAGGCCATTTTCGCTGTTGTAGACCGGTCCCACCATCAGCGAGTAAGCCTTGCTGTCGGCAAACCGCGCAATGCGGTCGAACACGCCCTGCAAGTAGGCCGACTGTGGCTTGCCGGAATGTTGGATGGCAGCCACCAGATTCAGCGCCAGGCGAATGCCGCGCCGGTATTGCTTGTAACCGTAACCTTCGATCTGGTGATCTTCCCGCGCGGTGCCGAAGCCGCCCAAAAATTCGCCAAACAGCAACAGATGCAAGTGCCTCTCGGTTGCAGCAGCCTGCGCCACGATGTTTTCGATATTGTCGCGCACCGCCGGATGGTCACGAATTTCGCGCATCGCATCCTGCTTGGCGGCGATGGCATCGAGGTCATTCAAGGGTTGCGCCAGTGACCGATACAGCACCGCCTGGCCGACCACGGTGCGGGCGTGGTTGACGTAATCGAACAGTTCATCGACTTCCAGCGTAGTGAAAGCGCCCTGATCCAGCACACCCTCGCCGGTCGGCAACGGCTGCGTCGAGCGTATCGTCGGCCATTGCTCATTCCAGCCTTGTAAAATACTCTGTCCCATGATGCCTCTCCAGCCTAGTTTCGGCGGTGTTCAGTTCGCGGTTTTGATGAGATCGACCATGACGGCAACATGGGCGTCGCTGTCATTCAACGCCGGAATGTAGCGATAGCCTTTGCCGCCCGCAGCAATGAAAATTTCTTTGTTGCCCATCGCGATTTCTTCCAGGGTTTCCAGACAATCCACCGCAAATCCTGGACAAACCACATCGATCAACTTGATGCCCTGTCCTGGCAAGGCTTTAAGCTCATCCACACAATAAGGCTTCAGCCACTCGGCCTTGCCAAAGCGCGACTGGAACACCAAGCGCCACTGGTTGTCGCGCAGACCCAGTGCATCCGCAATCAGCCGCGCCGAAGTCTGGCAATGATGATAGTAAGGGTCGCCCAGTGTGGTCAGCTTGGCGGGCAAGCCATGAAACGACATCAGCAACAGTTCGGCCTGGCCGTGTTCGTCCCAGTGAGTGCGCACGGAATCGGCGATGGCCTTGATGTAAACCGGCGACTGGTGGTAATCGCTGATGAAACGCAACGACGGCATTTGCCACCAGCTTGCACACTCGTCGGACACCGCATCGAAAATCGACGCCGTGGTCGTCGTCGAATACTGTGGATACATCGGCAGCACGACGATTTCGTTGACACCTTGTTGCTTGAAGGCTTGCAGCTTTTCACGCAGTGCCGGTTTGCCGTAACGCATGGCGCAATCGACCAGCCAGGCCTGATGCGATGGACTCAATGGGTGCGCCAGATGCGCGGCAAGTTTGTCAGTCAATTGCTGGGTAAATACGACCAGCGGCGAACCTTTCTCCGTCCAGATTGCCCGGTAGGCATGAGCCGACTTGCGCGGACGGAATGGCAGCACGAACAGATTGAGAATCAGCCACCACAGTGGTCTTGGCAGATTCACCACACGGGGATCGCTCAAAAACTCGCGCAAGAAGCGGCGTACTTCACGGATGCTGGCAGCGGTCGGCGACCCCAGATTGACCAGCAGCAAGCCTTTCCTGTTTGCGTGTGGTTCGGCCATGGCGGTTTGTCCTCGTCGGTTTATTTGCGATTGATGAGGTTGAGAAATTCGGAGCGGGTGCTGATTTCCTCGCGGAAAACACCGGTCATGGCCGAGGTCGTCATCACCGAGTTCTGCTTTTCGACGCCGCGCATCATCATGCACAAATGCTTGGCCTCGATGACTACAGCCACGCCACGGGGATTGATGGCGTTTTCGACTGCGGCTGCGATTTGCCGTGTCAGTCGCTCCTGAATCTGCAAACGCCGCCCGTACATATCGACGATGCGCGCCAGCTTGGACAAGCCCACAACCCGGCCTTGCGGCAGATAACCGATGTGGCATTTGCCGATGAATGGCAACAAATGATGCTCGCACAAGGAATACAGCTCGATGTCCTTGACGATGACCATATCTTCAGTATCGGCTTCGAAAATTGCGCCGTTCAGAACATCGTCCAGCGTTTTCTCGTAACCGTTATTGAGGAATTTGAACGCTTTCGCCGCTCGCTTCGGCGTATCTCTCAGACCTTCCCGGGTCAGGTCTTCACCGATCGCCTCGATGATTTTGGCAAAGTATTCTTCCATCTATCGTCCCCACGTAAAAAAATGGCGGGAGTATACCCCATCACCTTGTAAAGTCTAAGGCGTCGAGCACCAGTCTGGAGCCAGCATTGGCACGGTTTGCGTGCTCGCTGAGATGGCGCCGCCATGCCCGTGCGCCCGGCTCGCCGTGAAACAAACCCAGCATGTGGCGGGTGATGGCATTAAGCCTGACACCTTTTTGTAATTCCTCATCGATGTACGGCAGCATGGCATGAACCACGGCCTGGCGTGATTTAACCGGCGCATCGGCAGCGTAGATTGCTGTATCGACTGCCGCCAGCAAATACGGGTTGTGATACACCTCGCGCCCCAGCATGACGCCGTCGAAATGCTGCAACAAAGCCAGGCATTGCTCGATGCCGGTAATGCCACCATTCAATACGATATCCAATGCCGGGAAATCGGCCTTCAACTGTGTCACCACATCGTAACGCAGCGGCGGAATCTCGCGGTTTTCCTTGGGCGACAAGCCGTTTAGCCAGGCTTTGCGGGCGTGGACGATGAACGTTGTACAACCCGCCGCCGCCACCGTCTCGACAAACTGGGTCAGCTCGGCATAAGAATCCCTGTCGTCGATACCGATGCGCGACTTCACCGTCACCGGTATCGACACCGCTTGCTGCATCGCCGCCACGCAATCGGCCACCAACGACGGCTCGGCCATCAGACAAGCACCGAAACGACCGTTTTGCACCCGATCGCTGGGGCAGCCGACATTGAGATTGATTTCGTCGTAACCGTACTCTTCACCCATGCGCGCACACGCCGCCAACTCGCCCGAATTGCTGCCACCCAGTTGCAACGCTAGTGGATGCTCGTCAGCATTGAACGCCAGATGCCGCTGCCTGCTGCCGTTAAGAATCGCCCCCGTAGTCACCATCTCGCTGTACAGATAGGCATGCCGCGATAGCTGCCGGTAAAAATACCGGCAATGCTTATCCGTCCAATCCAGCATCGGTGCGACACAAAATCGGTGAGCCCTGAATTTACTGGGATTTTCCGCGTCATTACTGGATTGCAGGGCATCCAAATTGGGAATATTTAGGTTTATTTTGGTGCTATTTTTGGACATTTTGACTAATTTATTGCACAATATTTACTCAAAATATTTTTTTTGAGCAAATAACTTATGGCCACGATTACAAAGTACAAGAGACAATCAGGGAAGATATCGTACAGGGCCCAAATACGCATACAAAGAAAAAATATTAATTACACGGAATCGGAGACCTTTGACACCCGCGCCTTGGCTAAAGCATGGGCCGCCAAGAGAGAGGCGGAAATCGCTTCGGAGCGAGTTTTTCTGCCAAGACAAAAGCCACTTAAAGTTTCCAAGGTAATCGAGGACTACCTGGCACAGTTTGGCCAAAATTACGGGCGATCGAAGAACTATGATCTGGCCAGACTGCTCCGCTACCCGCTTGCAGCCCTCGACGTTACGGAAATTACCCCACAGATACTCATCAACCATTGCATTGAGCGTAACAAGGTCGCTAAGCCTCAAACCGTAAAAAATGACATCATCTGGCTCAAAATTGCTATCAAGACGATGCGGGCAGTATCGGGTTTTGGTTTTGATCTGACCGTATTTGACAATGCCTACGAAATTTTATGGCGCGAAAAGTTGATCGGTAAATCTGCTGAAAGAGAAAGACGGCCTACGCGAGAAGAGCTTTGGGCGCTGTCGCGTTTTTTTGGTAAGCGAAAACGTTCCGTTCCCATGCTACACATCATGTGGTTTGCAATTTATTCTGCGCGAAGATTGTCTGAAATCACTCGATTGGAGTGGACTGACAATGACGAAAAAAAATTCACCGGATTGGTGCGCGATGCAAAGCACCCGCGATTTAAAGAGGGTAATCACAAACGTTTCAAATATCCGCGGTCGGCTTGGAAAATAGTCAAAAAACAAACCCAAACGAGCGAATTTATTTTTCCTTATAACCCCAAAACCATTGGCGCCAACTTTGATCGGGCTTGCAATCTATTGGGAATTGTCGATCTGCGCTTTCATGATCTTCGCCATGAAGCTACCAGCCGACTTTTCGAGAGGAAGTTAGGGATCGTAGACGTACAACAGATAACTCTACATGAATCGTGGAAAACGCTGCAAAGATATGTCAATCTGGACCCAGGCGACCTGGATATTTAACCGGTAGGATTGATTAATAATTTGGGTAATGGGCAATAGCCAAGCTAACAAACACGCTGATCAATACCCCTATTGTCGGAATGATAGACAACGGTATGGGAATAGGACATATGAGCCATAAAACCAGCATGCAACTTAATGCTAATAGCATGTGCGCCGATGTGTTGTAGATAGGAGGTACAGGAGAGGTAAACGTCTCCGATTTCAGCCGTCTTTCAAAAAAGCCAGCAATGAAACCCATCACTATAGGGATCGCTAGCCAGCTTCCCCATTTTGATAAAATGACCATTCGCAAGGCCAAGCTGTAGGCCTGGAGTTTTACTGAAGCAGCCCAATCCCCAGGAATATCGGCTATTGCCTCTCCGATATGATCGCCACTGTTTCGGTATTTATCCGAATCGTCATGCCGATCTCTGAAGTTATTGGCGAAGATTGATACCGATTTAAGATTCTGTTTGTATAAATCAATGAGTTCCTTATTGATTTCTTCTCTTTCTCCCAGAATACTGATTGCGGAATTGTAATCGGCTTTTATGTAGTTTGAAATTGTCTTGGGATTCAATAACGCTGGAAGTATCAGCGGTGTAAAAAACATAATCATCAGCCAGATGAGGAAATGCTTTCCCATCTCACGTTATTCCAGTAATCCGGCTAACTTTAACTCATTCATGGTAAATACTCTTGAAGCGCATAATAATTCGCTTTGGACGCTGGCAAAGGCGCTGTGTGGCTGCTTTACCCATGTCAATTCTTCGCTGGTTGTCGATTTCACGATTTCATCCAAGTATCCCTCAATGCTTGGATCATAAATTGTCCACAGACCGCTACGTTTGATCATAAGCGTCAAACCAAGGCACTGAACCAGCTCTGCCGAAACTCGGGTGATGAAAGCTTTTTGTTCAGTCAGGTCGTCGTTATCTTTTGAGATAGATTTTTCAGCCTCCGCAAATCCCGCGTCGAGACAGTTAACCAACAAACTTTCACCGTCTTTCCTATGGTCTGGCCAATACAGGGTCAACAATGAGGTTAATCGCTGAGAAGCTTCCCGAAGATTTGGCCATCTAGCAAATAACTCTTGAGAACTGGGATAGCGCTTCGTTGCCCTGCAGGCTTTTTTCATTTCAATCGAAGCGGATTCAAGCGGGTGTGGTAATGGTTTTTTCAAAAAAATTATTTCTGCGGACTGATCAAGCATGTTTTTTTAATCCTAATGGGTAATGATGGGCAGTCGTCCCTTGATGACCCTGCCGCCAGCGATTGATGCAATGTAATGAAAATTGGGCAGATGCCCGAGAAGATGCTGCGGGAATAGGTCATGCTCGCCGAAGCTCAATGATTGCCCACTATTTCCAGAATAATTGATGATATTTTCGGCCGAATTAACCGCGCTAGATATATTCTGCTGTACGGTTTTGATATAGGTTTGTCCAAATGTTTCCACAACAAATTGCTGTGTGTCACCGTCCTTGATCCGGAGCGTGATAAGGTTATTGCAGTTGCCGACAACCTGTCTGGCTCTTGCCTCGTCTCCCAGCCTGGCCACAATATCGGGTAACGTTTGTGTCGCCATGACGACCTGAAAGCCGGCGCCGCGGCCTTTATTAAGTATCTGAATGAAGGGCAAATTGACGACTTCGGCCGCCTCATCGACAAACATGGAGATTCGCCCAGGCTTCTTCCCGCTGTTGTAGATCATCCCGGCCACGGATGCGAAGTCTGCCAGGACTATTGAGCCGATTGCTGACGAAACAATGGAATCCGATAAGGAATCTAACCCTACGTATAAAACATGTTTGCCGGAAATGATCGTTGATGTGTCAAATATCTGTCTGGAATCGCGGGTGTCATCTTCATTCGGTGATAAAAGTTCGCCCAGATCTCCAGATGTCAACATGTTTAGCACTGGAATAAGTGAAGCAATCATCTTCGAAAAATGAAGCCGATTGTGTTCGACAAGCGACAACAAGCCATCGATCCCCTCAGAACCATTGGGCCCATTGCTCATGGTTGTGCGGTACCATTCAATGGTGGCCAGCCAGTCTGGGTTTGTGATTGTCTCCATTTTTTTCGCTTTGCCGGCCTTCGCCTTGGTAAAGTACGGCTCCGCGCTTCCTTCTTTCCAATTGGGCTCAACGCGATTCGCATGTGCTTCGATCGCTTTTACCAATAATGATTCGGCCCCACCTTCGATGTAATACCTCAACTGTTTGATTGATGGACGTTTGCCAGTTTCAAGAAGACCTTGTGCAACTAGATTTAGCGCTCTGAAAGCAAACGCGGTAAATGCATCTGATCCACCAGTCTGTGATGGGAGTAATGAGGCAATCCTGGAAGCAATTTCTGTTGTCCGAGTGAAGTTCCGCATTGGGTCCAAACGGACGGAAGATTTTGGGAAAGCAGGATGGAAAAACAAAAAAGAATCATCACGCCCCGCCCTTTTGCATTCGAGTTCCATGCGATCGCGCAGTTCTTTGTCACCCTTTGGGTCGATCATAATGACTGTATCGCCACGGTGAATGGCTTGGGTAACCATTACTTCGTAAGCCCTCGTTTTCCCGGCCCCCGTAGTACCAAACATGATGGTGTGGCCTTCTAGTGATTTTAAGGGGATCAAAACGTCTTTTTCTTTTCCTGTGTTCAAGCCATGAATCCAAGGACTCCCAGGATTTTCTTGGTCATGGTTGATTTTTGCGCCCGACAACATGTAATCGACTGCTCGTTGTGTATGTATAGGCATCCAGTCGAATCCCCAGCCAAACCACATTTTTTCTGGCTTGACTAATTCCATCAGTTTTTCGACATCCATAAACGTCAGCATTTCGCCAACTTTTCCACGCCCAACTAAATTAAAACCCTTGATAGCAGACTGGAGAGCCATGAACCCAAAGCACAACCAAGGAATCATCATTGATTTTCCTCCTGGCAATACAATGTATCCGGCAAACGACGTTGCGGTAGCCACAAACCAAGCGGCAGCAATATACAGTTCGTAAGGTTTGCGTATATACGGATCGTAGTTACTTGCCATTCAGTAAGTCCGCCCTTACCAGGAAATAACGTGATTGAGGCTTGCCGGAGCTATCAAGGCCAGTTTCATAACCATCGATCATCTCAAGTAAACCAGATGCTTTTAGTACAGAAATGCAGTCTTTCAGTTCTATTTTTGTATCTTTCAACCCTTTTGATTTAATTTTTGTTATTCCACCTGGTTGTGACTCAAGATATTCAGATGGTAGTTTTTTTAGTCTGTTTAAAATTAAATCGGCTCTCCCCGATCTATCATCAGGTTTTGCATTTTCCTTTTCTTTCGCCTTCCCGCCCAACAATTCATCTAGTTCAGGTTTGTATTCTTTGCCTGCTTGCTGTTCTTTCTGATTTGATTTGTTTTTTTGGGGATAATTTTTTGATGATCCAATAAGAGAGCCTAAGAGATCTTCAGTGTTATGATCGTCCGTAATATTTTTCTCATTGGTTTCTTTAACCGATACTTGATTATTTTTCGGTATTCTTGCCATCTTCTCATTTTCTAAATTAAGCTGACCATATTCGATTTCTCTTGTTGATTGATAGTCGGCTGCATAATCGTCGTCATAATCATTTATCGCCAAGCCATCTGTATGGATTTTGCTCTCAGAGCTTGAATCATTGCTTTTTTTATTGTTTGAATTTTTCTTGGCTTTATTTTTTGTCTGATTTTTTTCAGATTTTTGAAACAAGATACTCGTATCAACTAATTCATCACGAGCCGGCAAAACAGTCAGCACACTATCATCTTCAATGATATCGATATTTGATACCTCGTCATTTTCTCCCATCGATTCCTGGACGGGTCCTGTATTTTGGCTTTGCGTATTGCGGATTTTTTCCAAGTGAGTTTCTTCAACTTGATCCTGCGATGTAGGCTCAGAAGCATCAATTACAGTATTTGATTGATCCTGTAATTCAATTCGATCTTCCAAATCTTCGTTGTCATCCATTTTGATCCGAAGATTTTCTTCAATAGGTTTATGTTGAGTTTTTACAAAAAGAATTTCATACCGCGCTAATTTAAGCGCTTCTAGATGTTTTTTCTCTTTGCTCTCCGCAGCAGGGACTTCAATATCAAACACATACCCGCCAAGTCTACTTTTCTCAATGATTCCGGCATCCAGAAGAATATCAGCCAGAATTTCGTGAGTGCTGGGGATAAATGGGCATTCAGCGGACTTTAGCTGAACTTGCATATCATTAGCAGCCAATGGCCACACCAGAAACACACCGTCCTGACCATGCCAAATTCGTCCGTTTTCTTCGTTAGGTACCCAACGTTTTTTCTGAACAAGATGCCGCATGGCATCAATCAACCAGGGCTCCAGATGCATGCCGGCCAATGGTTTGCCATAGCGATCCGCATAACTCCACTCATCTCGCTCCATGATTTTGTATCTCACTGTGTCAACGATGTTAGCCAGCGGGTTGCCATGGTCTTTCTGGTCTTGTAATGCCGCGTAGAGCGTTTTGTAAATAGCCTTTTCGCCAGTAGCAAAAATATCCGTTTGTTCCTTCTGAATGGATTTACCTGCCATGATATAAACCGTTGAACGATCTTCTTTATCAATCCATCGAATGTGATAGCGTTTCAACTCATTTCTCTGGAGCCATTCATAAAGTGATTCAGCACCAGGTCGCCATTCAATACCCTTTTCCTCGGCATATACCGATATTTTGGATATAGCGGTAATTGCCTCACTAAATAAGCCTGTGAGGAAAGCAGCGTGAGTCCAAAGCGATTCTTCGTCTTTTCTTATTTCTGGCGTTGCCCGTGTCAATATTCTTCGTTCTGCATATCTGATGGAAAACAAAGAGACTTCCAGGCAAAAAGAAAATAATCCTCCCAACAACTTGAAATGATTTTTCTCTGAAGCAGGCAGCAAGTGCGTCATTTCAGCGAGATGCCTTATTGGGGACATGATCTTTTTTTCTACTTCATCCTTGTTATGCGCTCCAGCTAATCCCCTTGCTAAAATGATTTGCTTGATCATTTCTTTATTTTTTTCGATCAGCAAATCACTGGGAATCACCGGAATGCCTGTCGGAAAGCCTGGCAATCTCTGTGAATATTCCTCAAAAACATCCAGACTATTTGATTGGGCATTTACTACATATGTTTTCTCAAGATTTAACTTGCTACGTGGCGGGGCTTTTTTCGTAAATATCGCAGCAATTTTTTTTATCATTATTTATCCATGAAGCTTGATGTAAGTGTCGATGAGATTCTGAATATTCTGGCGCATTGATATGGGATCAAGGATGTTTCTGAACTCTATGTCTACTGTTCCATTTGTACCAGCAGAATCCAAATGAATGCTGCCAATTCCCATCAATCTTTCTAATATGCCCTGTTGAACACCGATTGTTTTTATATCGCCAAATCGTATTTGAACTTGCGACTGCGCAATAATCCCTTTTTTTAGGATGACGCCATCATCGTCAATGTAAAGTTTTTCGGCAAAGTGGCTGTAAATAAACCTCAACCCATAAATGATCAGTAATATACCGCCCAATCCGAGTAGCTCACCAACGCCTTTTAAATTAAGCCATTCGGGTAACGTTTCTATACCAAGGCAATAAAATACCCAGCCCATAACCCTGTATGGATTCATAATTAGCAAGCTTCCTATAATTATTTCAAAATAATTTGTTATAAATCCCCGCCAAGCTTGATGAAACTCACGCTCTCTGATTTCATTTTCTATTTCTTGTTTTTTGTTCAACTTTTTGTCGTTTGATTGAATCCGGTTTGCCGTAAAGCCCAAGTGGTTGTCTGGCATTACGGTATATTCGTCGCCTGTTTCCCGTGACAACAATGCGCACATATCCATCGCATCGTCGAAACTTGCAAACGAATTCAACCTTAAATTCATCAGGTTGTTTTTTGGCATTACTGGTTCTCCCGAGTGCTTGGTTCTAGCTTAATTGCCCAGTATTCAATGGGTTTGGTTTTGAACACGGGAGTTTGGAACCCTGACCATCGTAAAGCGTGATCGCGTCTCACCCTTATTACTCATTTGTGCACCAATGACTTGAAATGGCTTGATGTATTGCATGAATTTTAATTCCACCTTCATTTTTCTTACCAAGTTGTCCCAATACATCTGGTCGACACCTAATATGATCTTTGTGGCAACGTTTGAAAAAAAATCTTCAGAAAAATGAGTGGGGGATTGACTCGCGCAAATGAGGCCAAGGCCAAACTTCCGGCCTTCTTTAGCGATGGTGTTCAGGATGTTGTTCTCATCGTCTCTAAAGAACAGGTGAGCCTCATCAATAATCATGATGTCACGCAACAAACCTTCTTCCTCTCTTCGAACCGGGCCTCTTTCGAGCGCAGATGAAAAAATTTCTTGGAGTCTGAACTCAACAAACATTCGCTTTTCATCCTCTCTCAACGCCGTAATGTCGTAATGCCAGACTGGATTTGATGGATCAAATGGTGGTTGTTGATTCTTGAATATCCCGCTTGCTTTGAGATTGTCGAACCGCTCGACAACAGACTTCAGAACTTCTTTGGACTCATATTTGATGAAGTCCTCCAACTCCTTGCCTGTTTCAAGATTTTCGATGTACTCCTTATACGATTTGATGGCCTTGTGACGCAGTTCTATCGCTTTCTCAAGCAGTTCTCCATCCGGTTTTGCACCCGGCGCCGAAAGCTGCTTGTTTATTTTGTAGAGCTTTGTTGTGATCTTATTTAGTTCTTCCAGAGCTCTACCGGCCTGTGTGTCACTTCCAATAATGAGCTGTTTGAGTTTGACAAATGCGTAACGGCAAGCATCGTCCATAGTTGGGTAGCGTTTGGGGTATTTTCGATTAATGCCATCATGCAGAACCCATGACTTGTAATTGTCTGCAAAGAACCCGTTAGCGGCATAGAGATCCGTAATCAAATTCCGCATTACAGCTTCTTGTCGTGAACCAATCGGCCGGCAGCCATTGATTGTTGCAATGAAGTCTTGTACGCGCTTTCTCACGCCACCGAAATGACGATCCTGACTTACTTCAAATGGATTTAGCCCGTATTCGGTTGACTCTGAGAACCTGACCGAAGATGTTCCGTGCAGATCGATATCACCATGCACATCCATGATGTGAATCCGTGGCGCCGGTGAAAACTGATGCATTTGTTGGATCACACGTCGCAGGAAAGTAGTTTTGCCCATGCCTGTTTTGCCCATGACCAACATATGGGCGTTTACTAGGCAATCGAAATCGCAAAATACCTGCGACGTTTGGTTTTTTGACAAGAGGTAGTCATCTTGTCCGAGTTCTATCTTCATGGGCTAAACATCTAGAAATGATGCTGCTATTCTAAAAACCCATTTTTGATTGTATCGCTGTAAAAGGCGCTGTTTTTCAGTCTCTTTTACTTGACTGTGGAAAGCCTATCCCACAATCGAGAACCTTGCCTGACTCAACGTCTCTAAAATGCTTGTAGTCGTAGAATCGTTGATTTACGCCCTCATCACTCAGTAACCAAGTGCAATCATTTAGGTTTGCCTGGCCGGATAACTCGGCCATCCTTTGCTTGAATTCATTTAGCCGATCATCTCCGTATGCGTTTGCAACATAGGGGTGAAGCGGGTTTAGATAAAACCTCGCATTCACTTTTTCTTGCTTAAGCCATTGAACCAGTCCCTTTAATTCGCTAAAGCGGTTTTCGATCCATGGCGGTGCCATTGATGGTTTGGGATTGATCGGAAATTGTTTGTGAATGAATGCTTCATGATCTCTTTCTATTTCGTGGTCATAGCGATCCAGGTAGTATCGGCCAGTTTCCTCTATGTCATACCTTACCGAGGGTTCTCCGCGTAAAACAGTGACAAGCCGGCTAAATCCATCTGACAAACTCGATGCAAATAAATAATCAAACAACACCTTTTGTTTGCTGCTTTCATCGGCTAGAGGGTGTAACTGGTAAGCCGGGCCATATGACTTGATGTCCGTAAAAGCAATTGGCTCCAAACCATATACGATATTGCTGATTGCCACGCCTTCGTGCTTCAAACCCTTCAGTGTTGCCAAGATTTCATCGGGCTTTGCGGCTAGAAACGCAAGATTGTAAAAGCGTGTCCCTGGCAAACGCGCTTCTAATAAAGATGGCTCGATCATGCCCATGATTGACGATCCAACAATGAATGCGTTCGGTAATTCATGTTTTGATTTTTGGCGCTCGTCTGGCGATTCGTTAATTGCCGAAACAATATTTCCAGAAGCCAGAGGCGATCTTTCCCTTGCATCCCTTACAAGATGTTCGACCTTCAAATATCGTTCGTTTGTAGTCGACGATGTGTATCGAGCACCAATCGAGTGCTTGTCACTAAATATCTGGTACGGGTTAATCACCACATTCCAGGTGGGTAACGCCCAGGCAACAGCTCCGGTACAAAGCAAGCTGGCTTTCCAAAATGAATCAAAACTGCCAATAGATAAAGCTTTCATGTGATCCTGACATCCAAATGCTGGTGAAAAATAAAGCTGATAAATAACCCACTGTTTTTAACGAGGGTTGTAGTGATTGAACATCTTTTTGTGCGTTCACATAACTCATGCACACGGATAGCAGAATTCCGATTTGAATGAACTCCATGCCCGAAATTAGACTGGTTTGTGCGCAGCTATCGCAAAAGCCAGCGAGCATGCTTGGGATTGCAACACCGTTGATGCCAACCATCCCTTTCCAGATTGAAATGGCATGAGCAACCGATTCGGCTCGAAACACAACCCAAGCCACCGTCACCGACAAAAACGTTAAAACGATTGCGGCCGTATCGGGCAGCTCGTATCTGGTTCGCCCCCAAATTCTGTGCATACCAATGAACAAACCATGCAAGAGTCCCCACAAAACAAACGTCCATGCGGCGCCGTGCCAGAAACCACCAATAATCATTGTCAACCCCGCCGCCATAACTCCTTTAGCAAATCCATTCCTATTTCCGCCAAGCGGGATATACACGTAGTCACGTAGAAATCTTGATAATGTCATGTGCCACCGCTTCCAGAAGTCGGCAATGCTTTTCGCTTGGTAAGGAGAATTGAAATTTTGAGGCAAGATGATTCCGAACATTAGGCCTATCCCTATGGCCATATCGGAGTATCCGGAGAAATCGAAGTAAATTTGCATTCCATATCCCAAAGAAGCCGTCCAGGACTCAAAAAACTGTAATGTCGTGTCGGCAGCAAAAAGAGGGTCTACTTTCTCGGCGATTCTGTCGGCAATAACACTTTTTTTGAAAAGCCCGATTACAAACAAAAACAAGCCTTGCGAAAACTGACGCGCATCAAATGCAATCCGCTCTTTGAGTTGCGGCATGACATCCGAGTAATGAAGGATTGGCCCCGCTATAAGGTGAGGATAAAAAGAGATCGAAAAGGCAAACCGTCTTAGGTTGAAGTCCTCTACATAGCCTTTGTAACAGTCGACTAAGTAAGCGATAACCTGAAATGTGAAGAACGAAATCCCTAGCGGTAAAACCAATCTCAACGCTTCGGTCCTTGAACCAGTCAAGTCGTTCCAATTTTCAAGGAAGAAATCGGTGTACTTGAAGTACCCAAGCAAACCAATGTTGTAGACCAAGCCGATGGCTAATAATGACTTGGATTTTGTATTAGAGATTTTCCATCCCAAGAAAAAATTCCCAATAGCATTGCCTATGAGCAACGGTACGTACCGCGTGTCCCACCACCCGTAGAAATACACTGAACAAATGATGACAAGTAATTGCGCATCATTTTCACGTTCCAATTTTTGGAGCGTCCACCATGCTGCTATTGAGAAGGGAAGGAAGAAATAGATGAATTCTGGCGAATTGAATAGCATGTTTGCTCCTGATTACCGGTACAAACATGCTATCCACTACACAAAAACTTATCCGTGTAAAAGGACGCTTAAAAACGCCTCTTTTGGTTGACTGTCCTATTTTGGGACAGCTAAGAATTTCACAATCTATCTGGTCGGCGAGCCCGTAAAAACCTTTCTTTTTGGGTTCTTTCCTTGATCAAAATAACGCTGATCGCACTTAACGAGCGATACAATTTTTTATTATCAAGGTTTTCTTGTATCAAGTCGCTGACAACTTCGTGAGCCATTTCAAGCTCTCTATAGCTCATTAAATATGGGCTAACTGGCAACAGTCTAGGCTCATAAACCCTTTGAACTGATTTGTCTTCCAGGCGGATCTGTTGTTCATTCAGACGATTTGCTTTCTCTACTTCTTGCGCAGGACTTAAGTATTTCGGATAGTAGGTTTCTCGAATGCGTTCAGAAACCAAATACCATGCACCCTCGTCGAAGTACTCTTGTTCATCCGGATAGGTAACTTTTCTGCTCTTTCTAAACCTTTTGTTGGCTAT
>Ga0207951_100409_pt1 | contig 22028 bp, 21 predicted proteins | sample Subbio12Aug_8Bad_FD_184830 | JGI IMG/M metagenome (GOLD analysis project Ga0207951, IMG submission 184830) | Serpentinite rock and fluid subsurface biosphere microbial communities from McLaughlin Reserve, California, USA - CR12Aug_8Bad (SPAdes) | ecosystem: Environmental > Terrestrial > Deep... | reverse complement strand
TTGCTGTACCGAAAAACAAGACAAAGAGGGTGTTGCGACTCAGTTTGCCGCCCAGTTTGGGTCGATTTCAAATGAAAAGGGCATGCCGCTCAACGTTTATTCACAAACGTTTTGCGACAGCCCCTTTGCTATATTTCACCCCTCTGCCCTTAAGCGGGTGGGGTACAGCTGCTGTCAACTCGTTCTAACCTGCTCATCGTAGCGGGCACCTGTGGCTATATATATTACCACCTCAGCCAGATTGGTAGCATGGTCTGCAATACGCTCAATCTGGATAGCCACAATCAAGAGGGGCAGAGCCCTAGGTACCACCTCACCGTTGGCCGTCATCATGTTTCTGAGCTCCACCACTATTCTTTCACACAGGTCATCGACTATATCATCGCGAGTCCAAACATCTTTTGCTAACTCACTATCCGAGTTAACTAGCGCATTGAGTGCATCTTGAACCATACCCGCTGCAACGTCAATCATCTTAGGTATATCTACCAAGGGCTTAATTAGAGGGTGGGTCAACAAGCGGGCTTGCTCAACAATGTTAACAGAAATATCTGCGATGCGCTCCATATCTATTGCTAAGCGCATGCAACCGATAATGAGGCGTAAGTCTTGTCCTACCGGTTGCTGTTTAGCAATAAGCTCCACTGCTTGCGCATCTACGTCCTTGGCCATCTCATCAATGACAATTTCCATTTGCTCTACCTCTGCTGCAGCCGCTTCGTTGCCATTGCGCAGGGCTTCTAGGGCTAGCCCCATCATTAGTTCGATGCGCCCCCCCATAGCTAAAAGCTTGGCATGAAGTTCGGCTAGTTCTTTTTGAAAACTTTGGCGCAACATTAATACATCCTCCTTTAACCCATTTTCCCGCTGATGTAGTCGTCAGTCCGCTTATCTCGGGGTGCGGTAAATAGTTTTTTGGTAACATCAAACTCCACAAGCTCCCCACTTAGGAGAAAAGCAGTTTTATCAGATACCCGCGCAGCCTGCTGCATGTTGTGAGTGACAATAACTACTGTCAGGTCTTGCTTAAGCTTAAGCATCAGGTCCTCGATCTTGGCCGTAGCGGCAGGGTCCAGCGCTGAGGCAGGTTCATCCATCAATAATATTTGAGGCTCTACCGCTAAGGAACGGGCGATGCAGAGGCGTTGCTGTTGACCACCGGAGAGATCTAAGCCAGATGAATTTAGGCGATCTTTTACCTCATCCCATAGCGCCGCTTGGCGCAGGGACTTTTCTACTAAAACGTCGAGCTCCGTCTTACTTATTTTGCCATGCAGCTTAGGCCCATAAGTCACGTTATCATAAATGCTCTTGGGGAAAGGGTTAGGGCGTTGAAATACCATACCGATGCGGCGGCGGAGCGCCACAACATCCACTTTCTCACCATAAATATTCTGACCATCCATGGAAACCAGTCCTTCTATGCGCATGCCTTGGATGTGGTCGTTCATGCGATTTATAGCACGCAATAGCGTAGATTTTCCTGACCCTGACGGGCCAATAATTGCTGTTATCTCCTTGCTAGGCAAGGTCAGACTGACGTTCTTGATAACTTGTAGCTTATTGTAGTAAATAGACACTCCTTGGAGCTCTACTCTCGCCTCTGTCTTGCCTACCATTTCTTTAGCATCCTCTCTTTCTCACGCCAAAAAGTTGCTCCCACCTGCATGGTAAGAATCAAAAACAACAACACTCCTGCCGTTGCCCACACTCGCTCCTGCGGCATGCCTGGCACTTGGGTAGCAGTGATAAATAAATGGTACGGCAGGGCCATAAAGCGACTAAGAAATGAGCGGGGCAGACTTGGCAAGTAAAAGGCTACGCCCGTAATTAGTATAGGCGCTGTTTCGCCAGCCGCCCGTGAGAGGCCGAGGAGTGTACCTGTTAGGATACCTCCTTTGGCACAAGGCAAAATTACGGTAGATACCGACTGCCATTTGGTTGCCCCTAAGGCGAGAGACGCATCGCGAAATGAACGCGGCACTACGTTGAGTGCCTGCCTTGTAGCCGTTACAACTAGAGGCAAGGTCAGGGCAGCCAGTGTAAGCGATGCCGACAACAGCGAAGAGCCAAAGCCTAATATAACTACAAATAGCGCATAGCCAAAGAGGCCAAACACTACAGACGGTACACCAGAGAGGTTAATGAGTGCCATCTCTAATAGCCTGGTAAATCTATTATTCGGAGCGAACTCCGCCAAGTAAATACCTGCCCCTACTCCAATGGGAAGCACCGCCATTGCCGTACCCACCATTAGCCAAATGGTACCCATGATCGCCGGAAGAATCCCTCCGGAAATGCCTCGTTGCTGGGGCATTGTCGTCAAAAACTGCACCGATATTCCACCTGCCGCTCGTACGAAGATGTAAATTACAGCAGCCAAAGGAGGCACAATTGCCAACGCCAAGAGGCTTAGGCAAAGATATTCTTGTAGCGAATATGACGTTTTCATGAGGACCGCCTACCTTTCCCCCCTACAATAACAGCGGCTGCTAGGGCATTGACTGCAAAGGTGATTACAAACAATACTAAACCCGCCGCAAACAGTGCATGATACTGGGCACTATTGCGAGCCGCGTTTTTTACCTCAGAAGCGATAAGTGCTGTGAGTGTACGCATCGGGTCAAAAATACTCCCCGGAGTTGTTAACCTGCCTCCTGCCACCATAAGAACCGTCATAGTTTCGCCTATAGCGCGTCCTATTGCCAAGAGAATGGCCGCAGCGATACCGCCGCGCGCCGATGGAACTATTACACGCCAAATTGTTTGCCAGCGTGTCGCGCCTAAGGCATACGAAGCTTGGGCATATTCACGCGGCACTGCACGTAGAGCCTCTTCTGCCAGACTGACGAGAGTCGGCAGGATCATCACGCTGAGCACAACGCCAGCACTAAACCCTGTTAACCCCGTCTGCAGGCCAAAGACTCGAGCTACATAGGGGGCTACTATACGTAAGCCTAAGAAACCAAAAACAACCGAAGGAATACCTGCGGTTATTTCAAAGAGTGATCGCACCACTAGGCCGACCTGCCTAGGTAGCAATTCAGCCAAGCTAATTGCCGAAATTACTCCAAGGGGACAGCCCAATAATACAGCTACCCCAGTTATGAGCAAGGTACTGACCAAAAAGCCTTTAATCTGAAAGGAAGGCGGGAAGGAGACCGGCAACCACCGGTCTCCTGTCACAAAGCTAAGATCAGCGTGCTCCGCAAAGAATGGCCAAGATTGATGAGCTAGGAACACGAAGATGGCAACCGTAAGGATTAGCACCGTGTAGCCTGCTGCAATAACTAATTTTTGTTGTGTAGGCACTGCTGACCCTCCTGATTTACCTAATGGGAACAAAGTCTAGCTCACGAACTACCTTTTGTCCGTTATCACTTAAAACGTAGTCCACGTAAGTCTTGATTGCGCCCTTAAGTTCACCGACTGTGTAGAAGTATAGCGGGCGGGCGAGGCTATAAGTTTTGTCGAGTACGGTCGCGACCGAAGGCGACGATGCTGCGCTGTCATCGTTGACCTTAACGCCGAGCGCTTTGATTTCTGTCTTAAGATAACCCAAACCTACATAACCTATGGCGTTAACGTTACGAGCTGACTCCTGCACAATTGCTTCGGTAGAGGGCATCATCATAGCTGCTGGGGAAAATTCTGCGCTTTTTAACTTTCCATTTTCTTGAACGACAAACTCCTTGAAGAAAATGTAGGTACCAGAGGTGGTGTCACGAGAGAGCAGAACGATATTAGCATCGTTGCCACCGACTTCTTGCCAGTTCGTTATCTCGCCGCGGTAAATCTTAGCGATTTGCGCAAGGGTCAGTTCGCGCACAGGGTTCGAGGGGTGGACTGTGACAGCAAGACCATCCCACGCGACGATAATTTCATTTAGTAGGCCCTTGGCAGACGCTTGATCCTTCTCAGATTGTTTCATAGCACGTGAGGATTGAGCGATGTTTGTGGCGCCATTAATGAGAGCTGCAATTCCTGTGCCGGAACCACCACCAGATACTACTATCTCGATATTCTTGTTGGTTTTCATAAAGTTTTCTGCTAGAGCTGCACCAATGTTTACCATTGTATCTGAGCCGTTGATATCTATTACGGCTTTCTCTGCCCTACAACCGACTACAGCCACTGCCATCAAAGCAACTAGCAAAACTACTACTAATTTTTTCACTATTCGGCCTCCCCTTAAATTATTTTTGTTGTTCACAACAAAATCATAACGGAGCACCGTTAACACAATAAAAAACCATTGTTAAAGTAATGTTAAAACTACGGGAATAATAACGACCCGCTTTTGTTCCTCCCTCGTATCAGTATTATCCGCCGTTTCTATCAAGGTTACTCAGTGGTAGAGCCTAGGGCTGGCTCACTAGAGCGAGTCAGTTCTGGAGGCCTTTAGAGGTAAAAAGAAACCAAACGTAGCGCCTTCGCCTAGGCGGCTACGCACATATACCGAACCGCTATGTGCCTCGACAATATGTTTGACAATAGCTAAACCTAGCCCGGTACCTCCACCGCGGCTCGAAGAGCCCTTAAAAAACCTCTCATAAACTCTCGGAATTTGTTCAGGCGGGATACCCGGGCCGTTATCCTGCACGTATATCTCTATTTCGTCGCGGTGCTGCCTGAGCCCCACCACAATAACTGCTCTTTCAGGCGAAAACTTGCTGGCGTTATCTAGTAGGTTAAGTAGAACCTGTCTAAGCTTCGACCGATCGGCGTAAATGGACAAGCCTGCTTCACCCTCGATAGCTACTGCTTGGGCTCTCTGATCTAGCAGTTCCTGTAGCACTTCTAAAACATCACTAATCAGACCCACAGCCGTAAAGGAAGAAAATGACAAAGACTCTGTTCGGGACTCCAGACGAGATAGCTGCAGCAGTTCCAGAACCATCTTTGTTAAGCGCTCAATTTCACCGGACATGCGTCGCAAAAAATCCTCCGCAACCGGCTTGTCGTTAAGTGCCCCCCGCAATAAGTTCTCTGTCATCAGGCCTAGCGATGTGAGGGGGGTGCGCAACTCGTGGGAGACATTCGCTACAAAGTCACGGCGTATGTCTATGGCACGATAAACCTCTGTTATATCCTGCAGAGTAATTAACACCCTGCCAGACGCTAGGGGCAACACTGCAGCTCTGATATGGCGATTGCCAATGCCGCCTACGCTTATGCGTTCTGCAATAGCATTACTCTCTGTGCGGGCACGGGTGATCAGTCTAAATAAATCTGGATATCGCTCCAGCAAGAGTTCATGTTTCCCCACCACAGCATCAACGTGTAGACCGAGCATATCTGCAGCCGCACGATTAACGAGCTCTATACTGGCCTGGCTGTCGATAAGCACAACCCCGTCGCGCATAGAACTTAGCACAGCCTGTAGCTTTTCCGATGCTTTCTGCACACGTTGGAACTCTCCCTCTAGGTTCTCGGCCATAGTGTTTAAAGCAGTGGCCAACTGTCTCGCCTCGAGAGGTCCAACCTTAGCTGCTCGCGACCTTAGGTCTCCCTTGGATAGCCGATTCGCTACGGTAACCATTTCCTGTAAAGGCTCGCTAGTAGCTTGAGCATTGCCCAATGCCAGCACTGACCCCACCAGCAGGGCTACCAACCCTCCTGTCAGTGTGAACACCCTAATTCGGGCAAAAGCCAGATTGATCTGGGACAGATCTAGGGCTAAGCGTACCACAAGAACCACTTCGCCAGTCGACGATCGCAATGGCACCGCTGTATATAGCATTGGTACGCCTAAGGTGGAGCTAGACCGTGAGTTAACCCCGACCCTGCCTTCTAGAGCCTCTGCTACTTCAGGCCGATGGCGGTGATTGTCTAAGGTAGCTGCGTCACGAACTGATTCCCCCACAACCCTACCATCAGGGGCAATGAAAGTAGCTCTAGCGCCTGTTGCTAAACCTACACTGCGAGCTAACCCCTCTAGGTCACCTTGGGTAATTTTATCGCGCACTAGGACCTCTGTTAATAATGTCTGATGCTTCAAACTTTGCGTTACTTGCTCAAAATAAAAAGACCTGAATTCTGAGACTAACCACAGACCCATAATTCCTAGAGACAAAGACAGTAACAATAGAATAGTTGCTAGAAGCTGACCCTTAAGCGTTCTAAGCATGCCGGTTCACTTCTGCGAGCTTGTATCCAACACCCCGCACTGTGAGCAGGTATTCTGGCGTACTCGGATCTAACTCCATTTTCTTGCGCAACCAAGTTATGTGCACATCCACTGTGCGGGTTTCTCCGGCATAATCCATGCCCCATACCCTCTCTAATAGATCGTCACGCGTAAAGACGCGACCGGGAGACTTTACAAGAAAAAGCAACATCTCAAACAACTTGGGAGTAAGATGCATATCTGTTTCTTCCTTAAATGCTACATATTTACTAGGGTAGAGGGTAAAGGGTCCATATGCAATGCTGTCGCCGCTGTCTTTTTCTTTACGGGCATCGCTGCGCCTCATTATAGCCCTGATGCGCGCCAACAGTACACTCAATGAAAACGGCTTCGTTATATAGTCGTCTGCCCCAACCTCTAGACCGACAACCGTATCGATTTCACTGTCCCGCGCTGTGACCATAATTATGGGTACATCACTATCGGCCCTCAACTGGCGGCACACTTCAACACCATCCAACCCCGGAAGCATTCGATCTAGCAATACCACATCGGGTTTAAGCTCACGTGCCAACCGCAAGGCCTCTATTCCAGTCTCAGCTGAGAAAACGCTATAGCCCTCTTGTTTGAGCGCATAGCTTAAGCTAGAGCGAATGTTCTCCTCGTCGTCAACGATTAACACTTTTCGAGCCATATTATTGTTTGGCTCCTAGAGCAAAAGTGAGTTGTCCGCTCACAGCTAGTTCGTCTCCCACATACGCTTTAGCATCCCCTTTGCCTATACCCATTCTCAGGGTAAGTAAGTCAACCTCTAAGCGCAGAATATCTCCAGGTCGAACTTGGAGTTTGAAGCGAACCCCGTCAATGCCCGCAAAAAATGCCAATCGTCCGGAGTATTCGGGCATGGACAGCACCGCAACGGCACCGACTTGGGCTAGGGCCTCAATAATGAGCACCCCTGGCATCACTGGATAGTCCGGGAAGTGTCCTGCGAAAAAAGGTTCGTTCATAGTTACGTTCTTAAAGCCGACTGCGCGCTTGCCAGGCTCAAGCTCAGTGACCTTGTCAATCAATAGAAATGGATAACGGTGAGGTATGATCTTCTTGATCTCATCGATATTGAGCATATGAGCGCCTCCTCGTCTGTATTTATGTTCATATTAGCCCAGAGGACCCAAAAAGTAAAGAAAGCGCCGATGGCGCTTTCACATGTTCACTTACGACCTTCGCTGCTGCCGAGAATAGTCGATGCTACCTTTCAGCACGTCCAAATTTTCTAAAGCTCTACCTGTGCCCCGAGCCACGCATGATACAGCATCCTCGGCCAAGTTACAGGGAACTTGGGTCACTTCGGCAATAAGCTTATCTAACCCATCTAGTAGAGATCCGCCACCAGTCATAATAATGCCTTTTTCAACAATGTCGGAAGAGAGCTCGGGTGGACAACGCTCCAAAATTGTTCGCACAAGAGCGATGATATTGTTGGTTGGCTCTGCGAAAGCCTCTAAACACTCCATGGATGAAACCATCACTGAAGACGGGAGGCCGGAAACCAGATCTCTACCCCTAACCTCCATAGACTCATTGCGTCCATTAGGGAAGACAGTGCCCACGGTAATCTTAATATCTTCAGCGGTGCGCTCACCAATGAGCATGTTATAGCGTTTTTTGACATAGCGGACCATGGCTTCGTCGAACTTATCCCCACCGACGCGCACGGAATCGCTTATAACAATACCTCCTAAAGACATTACTGCGACATCGGTAGTGCCGCCGCCAATATCTAAAACCATGCTACCCTCAGGCTGAGTAATATCAATGCCTGCTCCTAGCGCTGCAGCCACAGGCTCCTCAATCAAGTACCACTCCTTAGCTCCAGCGTTACGAGCAGCGTCCTCCACGGCCCTACGCTCGACACTAGTTATGCTGGAGGGAACACAGATCATCACCCTTGGTTTAAACAAAGGGTTAGCACCACAAACTTTATGGATAAAGTGTTTGAGCATCTTCTCTGTGATGTCAAAGTCGGCAATTACGCCCTCCCTCATAGGACGAATTGCTGTGATATGCCCTGGGGTCCTACCTATCATACGGCGCGCTTCTTCTCCTATGGCCAATGTCTTGCCGTTGTTTCGATCTATAGCGACCACGGAAGGCTCGTTAAGCACAACGCCTTTGCCGCGGACGAAGACCAACACCGTTGCCGTACCAAGATCAATGCCGATATCCTTGCCCTTAAAACACACTTGCCCTACCCCCTACCTAAGCTCGTCCATTGCGGGTGGAAAAGCTGGGGCCCCTACGGGCCCTAGTCTTAGTGGGTAGTTTCTACATTGGCATGGGTTTCTCCTGCTATTGTTATTGATATTACTAAGTATCTAGCTTGTATTTACGGCGCGTAGCATCGCCCCCGCGCAAATGCCGGGTAGCCTTATTATAGATCAGCACGTCCTGAACTTCTTCGAACAGACCCGCATTTATGGCACGAAGTCTCTCCGTAACATCTTTATGAACTGTGGACTTGGACACGTTAAAATGGTCGGCTGCGGCACGAACGGTAGCCTTTGTGTCCGCAATATATTTGCCAATCTCTAAGACTCTTTCGTAGATGTGGTCGTTCACTGTCCCCCGCCTCCCCGTAGCTCACTAATTCAATAAATATATATGAGCGGGAAAGTGGGATATGCCTGAAAAAGAAAGAGAGCTGCCAAGATGGTAACTCTCTTTCGTTCAGTTCCGTATAGCAGATTTGGATCTTGTGGTTATCATATTGTCTTCACTAAACTGCTGAATACTCCTCTGCAAGACGACAACTAGGCCTTTACTTGCTCTCATTCTGATAAATTTCAAAGAAACCATTGCTCTCGTCAGATAGGCTTGGGTTTACTAGGCTCACAACCCGTATTTTTGCATTTGATGTATAATACGGTGCGACTATCCAACTCTCAATCCCATCGTTAGCAGTGTTCGATATAATGGTTAACCACGAACTTCCATTGAAGAGATCAATTCTGACATTCCCTGAAACTGCAACGGAGCTCCATGTAATCGATTGAACACTACCTGCGCGCCAGCGCTCACCACCATTAGGAGAACTGACAGTAATATTTGCTATACTAAAGTTAGCGTCACTAGTATCTGTGATGCTTCCATTGCTGATTGATGTCACGCGGATTCGCCCCTGAGTAGTTGCCGTAGCAGGTACAGTCCATGTTTCAGCCCCATCGTTGGCAGTACTACTGAACAGAGTTGACCATGAGGCTCCCCCGTTAGCCGAAAACTCAACTCGAACATTTCCTGCACTCGGTGGAAAGCTCCACTGGATCTGCACAGAACTCCCTGGGATAAGCACCTCGCCGCCATTAGGACTAGCCACCCTAGCTCTCATAATCTGCCCGGCATGTCGATATGGTGAATATGAAGGATAGGTTCTTGAGTACTGCCCGACCTTACCTCCACTTATGTCTGTTGTCGCCTCCAAGGTGTAGAACTTATTCGGGTTACCTGCATCCTTGTAGTTGAATAACACAGCGTGCACCCCTGGGTAAGAGCAGACGTCCATCCATTGAACGTCGGCCCAGTTGATGCTACTGAACTTGCCGCTGCTACTTATCGTGCCTTGGTGCGCCGTGTAGCCGTATGCCTGCCAAATGTATCCTGTGCAATCTACCCCGGCTACACCAGAATACACCGTAGCAGCCACATTCCCTGCTTGATAACCTTGGGATATATAGGATATAAATTGGGATACACTCATACACCCACCCCAGTTGTATGGTAGCCCCTGAAGAGTATGAGTCCCTGTGAGCTGAGAAATCCAAGTTGGCAAGGTTCCTCGGAGTATGCCATCGGGTCCAGAACTGTTGGTTACTGAGTTATATTGCCAAGATGCATTGATGAAACTTAAGGCGCGGGACCAGATGTCTTCCCTCCAAATCGTTGGTTCATTTAGGATACCTACAGAAGAAGTGGTGACGTCCCTCTCTCCTTGTGTATCTGAACCAATGTCACAGCTTCCGTTCCTCATAGCACCGGTCTGTCTTATAATTTCATATTTGTCGCCCACGATTCTTGCAAAGTACACATTCCCATGACTATCGACAGAAACAGCGTTGCCTATGTTCAAACCCTTTTGCTGTGGAAATTCGTATGTGTAAATAGACTCGGTGCTCATCACAGAAAAGACAACTGGAAATGCTTGCCCCCAGTCCAGGGCATCTAATCCTTGTATGTATACTCTACCATCGCTATCGAAACCCATAACGCTACATTGAGTTAATTGGTTAGCACTGGAAAGAGCTGCAACTCCGTAAATAGGCATCACAAAAGAGTACTCAACTGAACGTGTGTTTAGGCGGCTAGATTTTTGAGCATATGACGCTCCGAACGGTAGTATTTGTTCAGGATTAGTAACAAGCAGTTGAAAGGGCGAATACTTTTCTAGTCTTCCGTCAATGAGAAAATATTGTGAGCCATTATCGTATGTCAAGAGCAGCCTGTCACCAATATGCTGGATTCTATCTATTTGACGATAAATGGTTTCGTAAACGCCCAGGGTTGGATTTGCTTGTATAGCATTGTCATGGTTCACGGGTATTAAGAATGAATCGAGTATTTTACCGCCAGAGACTACGTATATTGGTTTTGGATCACTAAGAGAGTATAGGTTATCTAAGATGTAGAGATTATCTCCACATAATGATATTGAAGATGGTCTCACGTTTTTAGGGAGCTGTATTTGTTCTTTGATACCACCATCTTTCACCAAAATAATGCAACTGTTAAAAGTATCAGCAATGTAAATGGTTCCTTGGTCATCGATATAGAAATCCTGTGCAGTGGATGACCCTATGCTATCTACTCCTAGCCCGTCCTCTCCTATGGGCACAGATGCTACTAAAATTCCTGGGGAAGCGTTTGTAGTCGGTGACATACTGTAGGCGTGAAGGGACGATACGACAATCAGTGGAACCAATGCTAGGAATGCCATAAATATACGTTTCATCATTTAACCGCCTTTCATACATTGATTTGATATCATTACCAATATATAATGGTAGCAATGCCCTGTCAATACTTGTATTTTAGGGAGGAAATTATGACTAACTATCTTCAAGCCAATGTGAGAACTCGATTGCGCTTCCTTGCTATTGTGGTCGTTTTCATTTCAACATTTTGCATCATGTACGTACATAATCGTGTAGTTACATCTTCCCTCGATAGCGTCAGATCACAACTCGAAGATTTTGTTTTTCTTAACTACCCCGAATTTACGCCAAAGATCATGAATATCGCTTTTGAGTCAGGTGTTTACGTTAGCACTATTCAGATAAATGTTTTAGGTGAGCCGATAAAATTTTCAATGAAGCAAGACGTGGATTCATTCTCTACTAACTTGAGTGATGTACTATGTAATGTAGAAGCATACATCCTCAAATCGACTCCAATACTGCTGAACGATGGCACTATCAAGTGGGCTCATGCCGGAGACACCGCCAACCTACGAGATGTTGGCTGGGGAGGCTTTTTCATAGACCACCCTCAGGGTTACGGATGGCTACCAAGGGAATACGTCGGTTCCCAAGCCGTGCTGAACGCTCAGCCACCCTTCTATGAGATCTACTGTATACCAGCAGGATCGGCCCTTTATCTGAGTGCGAATGATGGCGAGCCTAAGGAAATCACTAATGAGCCTCTTTTTGTCTACGTTCTTAGGAACGACAGCAGGGCTTTTGTGCACGCCCTGACTGGCCCCACCCCCTATTTGTGGGTTGATGCCAAGTGCATATCATCCGCCAATTCGCAGCGCATAGGGTTTGTACCTGAAAATGTATTCGTTCGGCACGCTCCAATAAACGGCAGTAGCATTGCATCAACGACGAGCTCGGTTACCCCAGTTAGGGTTCTATCAAAACAAGATGAGTGGTTCTTGGTTGTGTCGACTGATGGGCTAACCCATGGATGGATTTTGGATGGAGAGATAATGCCTATTCCCTTGTCAGCTGTACGGTGGGAGGATGCAATTGTAGAGAACCAAGGATACTTTACTATTACTACAGTTGAGGTATTTACGTCCAAAGGATCTTTTCTCCCCTGCTTGACGTTGCGAAAAGGTGAATCTGTGACTGTTTTGGAGGTCAGCCTCGACGATCGCTTCTACCTGGAGTGGGCCCGAATTAAAACAGTAGATGGTTATGCATGGATACCTACATGGTACCTGTCTATTGACCCGACCAAAGCCCTACACCAAACAATCCCGACATCCATGGTTGTGGCACCAACAAGTACAATTCAACCCTTGCCCTACTCAATGGGAGTTAACAACATCTTGCACGAAGGGAAGGTTGTTCAGGTTCTCTCTACCTATAACAAATGGAGCTATGTCAAAATTGTCACCTATGAATATGGCATTACCCTTGGCTGGGTTCCCACAGACAAGCTCATTCCTTTCTCTCCTGAAAAGTCTCGAGAGGGAATACTAAGAGCTGGCGCTCCTCTCTATGCATTAGATACCGTTGGTGGCCTAGACTTATCAGTACATGTCTACGAGCCTCGTGAGCTCAGTGTATTTATAGAGGAGACTTCTGGACAGTATGGGCGTGTAACTGGCCCAGGGGGATTAAGTCGCTGGGTTCTGTTGAGTGATATAGTTAGTTATGACCCGTGGCAGGATTAGTTGTCATGGAGTGGGATATGCCATAAAAGCAAGAAAGCTACCAAGTTGTGGTAACTTTCTTGCTATTTTCTATTACTTTAGGGCTACTCCACGTGAACTAAAAACCTCTCCATTTTGTTACTACCATATGTACTGTGGATTTCGACAAGTTAAAATGGTCGGCTGCGGCACGAACGGTAGCCTTTGTGTCCGCAATATATTTGGCAATCTCAAGGACCCTCTCGTAGATGTGGTCGTTCACTGTCCCCCGCCTCCCCGTAGCTCACTAATTCAATAAATATATATGAGCGGGAAAGTGGGATATGCCTGAATTTGATTGCACATAGCGGATGGCACATAGCGCATGGCACAGGGTGGGTTGGTTCCCAGTTCTCAGTTCTCAGTTCTCAGTTCTCAGAGCTCGGTAGGTCGTTCCTAGTTCCTTGTTCCTGGTTCCTAGTGGGACGTGTGTGGTCAACACATAGGTAACACTTTATGGTCAAGACGTAGGTTACACCTAGGTGTATGTAACGCGGGATAGTGCCTCAGGACCCTTTCGTGTAGATAAAATGGAAGGGCCTCCAACCGTATAAGACCCAACAAACCCAACACTTCCTTACCCCATGGCTTTAAGAGAAAGGAGACAGAGATCAAGCCGCTCCTGTTCAAGCAGTGAGTTATCGCTAGGTGCTCTGCGGTCTTTCGCAACGTATGCCATACTTCATAAACTAGACTTCGGCAAATCCCCCTGAAGAGCTCTGGGCAATATCAAAAATATTTTAAGTGTATTGTTCCAATTTGCGTTACAACTTGGCTATAATAATATTAAATATTAAATTAGTCGAGGAGCGAGTTTATGTATATTAAGCGACACTTGGAGGATGCCTTGCAAAAAATTGAGAAAATGTTCCCCGCCGTTCTCATTTCCGGCCCTAGGCAGGTCGGCAAGACCACGCTGCTCGCTGAGGTGAAGCGTGAAATTGCGTATGTCTCACTAGACGAACCCATCATGCTACGTAATGCTTTGGAGGAAGCCGGAAGCTTTTTCCAACAGACGCCGCCCCCGATTGTGGTTGACGAAATACAGTATGCGCCTGGGCTGTTCCCTTATATTAAATTGATTGCTGATAAGGAACGTAAAAAAGGCCAGTTTTTCCTCACTGGTTCACAGCAATTCCAGATGATGAAAAATGTAAGTGACTCTTTAGCAGGAAGAATCGGTATTCTCAACTTGCTAGGGCTGTCTTTGCGGGAAATTTATTCTGTCGTTTTCAATGCCCCTTTTCTGCCCATCAGCGACTATTTTGCTAAGCGGAAACAACATGCAGCAGAGATCTCTTACCATGATGTATGGCGGATAATTCATAAAGGCTGTATGCCGGCCATGTATGCAGAGGATGCGGATTGGCAGATGTTTTATTCTTCGTACACGCGCACATATATTGCCCGCGATGTGCGGGAACTCACGCAAATCGGTGATGAAATCAAGTTTTTGAACTTTATGACCGTGGTGGCGAGCAAAACCAGCCAAGTGCTGAACTTTGCTTCCATTGCCAGGGATGTGGGTATCAGCCAGCCCACAGCCGAGCGGTGGATGTCCGTTCTGCGTGCTTCCAATCTTGTCTACCTGCTGCCACCTTATTACAACAACATCACCAAGCGGACCATTAAAGCACCCAAGCTCTACTTTTTAGACACTGGCCTAGCTGCGTACCTGACCCGCTGGCTCACACCCGAGGTATTGGAGAAGGGCGCTATGTCGGGTGCTTTTTTCGAAACCTTTGTGATTGCGGAAATCATAAAGAGCTACTATAACACAGGAATAACGGATCCGCCACTTTATTACTACCGTGACAAGGAAGGCCGTGAAATTGATTTGCTGCTAATGCAAGACGGCACCCTCTACCCCATTGAGATTAAAAAATCAGCCAACCCTAGCAAAAGCGATATTACGGCCTTTGGTGTGCTCGATACCTTGAGTGAAGTCACACGCGGCACTGGCGGTGTAATTTGCCTATATGACACTCTCGCCGTGCTGAAAGGTGACGATATGATTATCCCGCTGAAGTTTATCTAGCAATTGAGGGACGAAACCAACCGGCTTTTGTTACGCTAGGCTGGGGCAAGATTCTAACCATCGGGCTACCAGTGAACGGGAAAAAAGTGGCCCCTGTTGAATACAGGAACCGCCTATTAGCAGTATAATCCCCGCCCTTTTAGGGTGTCTACAATCTAGGGCTCAGTTCAATGCAGAGCCACCTGTATAGGTTGTCTCTAATCTTTCTCTACCACGCCAATGGCTTGGTACTACTTAAACATCGAGGTGGGGTCAACCGATTCTTCACGTTCATAGAGGGCGAAATACAGCTGCGGGCTGTCTGCGCTCATGGCAGGTGGATTTGACCCGACTTGGCCGATCTGCTGACCTTCAGCTATCTTTTGACCTACCTTCACTGATACCTTGGTAATGTTAGCGTAGACAGATTTCCAGCTGTTACCATGGTCAATAATCACCTTACATCCCCACTCCGGGTCTTGTTCCACGACGCTTAATACTCTTCCGGCTATTGCCGCAACTACTGGTGTGCCCTGCGTAGAAGCGATGCCTACACCGTGCCGCCAACGATAGTCTTGGTAGGTGTTAGACCACTTGAATCCAAAGGGTGCGGTAATAGCCCCTTCTACAGGTCTCTTCAGCTTGTCGACAGGAGTAGTTAGACTCAGTACAGGCAACGCCGGCTCCTCTTCGGGTGCTGGCTTTTCAGCTACAGGCAAGTTCGGCTCCTGTGTTCCACCTGTGGTTTCTGCAGATGGCTCATCATCCACAATTACCCCCGGCGTTGGAATTTGAGTGACTGGCGGATAATCCGGAAGATTAATGGGATTGTTGCCAAGCCTATAAGGACTATTCCACCACCACAAACCCGCTAGCCCTAACATCACTACGAGGTATGTCGCGAGTAAAAACCCCCTGCTCTTCATGACCTGGGAGAATTTAATGTTATTAATCCTGTAGCTTAGAGACTCGAAGTAGACTACTGCTCTCAATCGCTGCTTGTTCATGTAACCGCGTATACGACTTGCCATATTCCGTACACCTCCATATACAAGTGTTGCCCATTATTTTCCTTGTTATACGAACACGGATGGTTTTTTTCGACAAGGCGCTGTACACTCAATTAGCCTTGCCAGAACAAAATCCCACGGCGCTTAGCCGTTACCTGCCGCTGAGGCTAGTAATTTGTACCCCCTGATAATAATATTGGAGGATTTTCCTACTGTCGTAACCAGCCTTAGCCATGCCGTCTGCCCCATACTGGCACAACCCAACCCCATGTCCGTACCCTGTGGTGGTCACTCGCACTTCGGAACTAGAGATTTCGAGCGCAAAATTAGTGGAATTCAGTCCTAAAGCCGAGCGTAACTCAGTCCCCTTTAGGGTTTTGGACCCTAGCATCATCTCTAGAACTCTGCCGCTTTCGCTGCGCGTTTTTACTTCTACGGGGGGAGACTTTCCAGCGAGTTGCTGAGCGGTGACCAATATGGTACTGTCCTGCTTTTTCAGGGCAGCCACAAAATCTGCATGGCTAAAGGTTTTGGTTTCTGTAAGGCGATTGGAGTGACTGCAGAAGTTACATTCAACTCTGATTAAGTAAGAGAAATAATTGCTCCACACTTTATTAGCATCTTCCGTTTGGCCGCCACAGGTGGAGTGGAATATGGGATCTATAACCTGCCCTCTGTGCGTGATTATTTGTCCGACTGTGCTTTCTACCGCGCGGCGTATCCGTGTATGATACTCATTAAAAGATACTAGGCCCCATTTTAATTGCAGGGCCTCTAAAGGCAAAAATGCTTGGCAATGTGCTGGGTCGTCACAAATGTCTGCCAGCGAATGTTGGCTGCACCCCGCACCACCAAACTTGCTCGCCCGGTGCGCGGCGTAAGTCCTAGCGGCTATCGCTTGGGCTTCAAGAGCAGCGGTCGAGAACGATGCGGGCATTTCTGCTGCCACAACCCCAGCTACATACTCCTCTAGCGGTATCATTAGAACCTGTGACGTGCTAGTAATATATACTGCTACTTCATAAGGGCTGTCCAAAATTGAAGGGGGCGGCGTTAGCCACCCCCAGATGCTTACAATAAGTGCAGGAATAATGACAAGTATAAGTGCGATGAATACCCCAAAACGAAGCAAAGCCCGCAAGGTCACCCCTCCCAGCATATCTAGTATATGCTGTAAGGGCACTATTAGAAGGTTGTCATTCCCGCCAAATCTCTGCGCCCACCTGATGCAATTTGAGAACAATATCGACATAGCCACGCTCGATATGAAAGACCCCGCGGATCTCAGTAGTGCCTTCTGCTACCAGACCTGCGAGAATTAAGGCCGCACCCGCTCTAAGATCTGATGCCGCCACCGGTGCGCCGGATAAACAAGGCACCCCCCGAATGACTGCACTTCTTCCGTCGATACGAAGGTTTGCACCCATGCGCCGCAGTTCCGGGACATGCATAAATCTGTTTTCAAAAACTGTCTCGGTGATGATGCTAGTCCCTCGAGCTAACAACAACAGGGCCATCATCTGCGGCTGTAAATCGGTAGGGAAGCCTGGATACGGTAATGTTTTTACATCCACCGGCTCGATCTTCTCGGGACCTATAACATGTACGCGATCATTAAGACAGTGCACAGTCACCCCAGCCTCCCGCATTTTCGCTGTCAATGAGATGACGTGCTCAGGTATGACGTTCTCTAGGATAAGATCCCCACCGGTGATAGCCGCTACCACCATGTATGTCCCGGCCTCAATGCGATCTGGTATCACTCGATAGTCTGACCCATCGAATTGTTTTTTTCCGTGAATGAGTATGGTGTCTGTCCCTGCACCCTCGACTCTACCACCCATGCTGTTGATAAAACAAGCTAAGTCAACAATCTCAGGTTCCTCCGCTGCGTTTTGAATGGTAGTAATTCCTTCTGCAAAGCAAGCCGCCATTATGATGTTCTCTGTCGCTCCAACGCTGGGGTAGTCTAGATAGATAGTTGCACCCACAAGGCGATCCGCTCTAGCTTCGATAAACCCATGCCCTACTATGATGTCTGCGCCTAATAGACCAAATCCTTTAAGGTGCAAATCTAACGGTCGCGTACCGATGGCACAGCCTCCCGGAAGTGAGACTCGTGCTCTGCCTAGCCGACCCAGAAGCGGACCCATGATCAGGACAGAGGCCCTCATCCTTGTTACCAATTGATAGGGTGCTTCTACATCCCTTAGATCGCTTGCATCCAACTCTACGAAGTCCCCGTGGGTGTCTACCTTTACTCCGAGGTGCTCTAAGACTTCAAGCATTGTCACTACGTCATTCAAATGTGGGATAAAACTAAGCTTTGTCTTTCCCTGAGTTGCCAGCAAGCTTGCTGCTAAAATCGGCAGCACCGCGTTCTTCGCTCCGCTAACTGCTACCTTACCGGTTAACCTTCTGCCTCCTCGCACAAAAAAACTTGCCACATGCCCCCCCCTATCCGACCAAGTATTTCGCACACTTATTATGTCCATTTAACGCTTTGTCTAGATGGGAAGACTAAATGTTGGCCACGCAAGCCATAGGTAAGTACTTCCCTCGTTTGGATTATAGCGTGCAGTAATGGAGACGTTTTGCATACGCCCATCCATCATAATTCCACCGGGTAACCGTTTACTATATGCACTCACGTTTATAACAGCCCCATCGCTAAACGACTCCTGCATATCAGCCTGCAAAACAGCCAATATCTGGCCTAGTAAGGCCGACGCTTGCTGGGAAGATAGCCTCCCTTTAATTACTCCCACTAAACACGTTGTTAGTTCCACCTTGAGACCAGAGGCTTGAAAGAATTTTTTGAGCTGTCGCTCAGCCTCTTCAATACCCCTACCTTTATTATTCGTCTGTACAGTCACAATTAAGTACGACTCACCTGGCAATGATTGTGCGCTGACGTCAATTAGATAATCCAATGCCGAATATGAGGCTTGTGCTATGGTAACGCCGTCATCCGAGCTGACTAAAATGTGCGCCGGGATTATGCCAAAACTTGCCTGGGAACCTACCTTTATTATAGCCTTGAGTTGTTCTTCATTCATACTAGTAGCTGAAACTTTAGCCCAACCGTTCATAGTCATTTCTACTAAGGCGGCATCGGTGGCAGCGAAGGCCTCTTGTAAGATATCTAGACCCTGCCCCTCGCCTGTAATTTTATATAAGAGATTACCACCAAGCAATGTAATGCTAATAATTATTAAACCCGCCAATACCTTCTGCATAACATCTCCTCCTCTTTAGCCATAATTATTGGCATTAGCAAGAGGAGATATACTGAGCTGCAAGAGAAAATACGGGTAAGGAAGTGACGAACCACAGAAGTCGCAGAAAAGTACGAAAAAGCACAGAAACCAGCCCGTAGGATTAAGAACCCGATACACGGAAGGGCCGGAAAGGTGTTATGAAGGGCCGGAAGAGTAGATATTTCTCGTTGGCGTTTTGCTATTTTGTGTGTTACCGTACCCCCCTACAACTAAAACGAGGCTACCCTGGCGAGTAGTCTCGTTTTAGTTGTAGTTACGTCTCCCTCTGCTCCAGCCATTTGGGCAACTGGTTGATAGCGTACAGAGGGAAGTTGACCATCCATTCTTCTTGCCTGAAGTTAGACATGGAGCTACGGACCGCGTATTTCGGCTGGTATTTGTTATAGTAGCTTTTTAGACTCTTTGCCTGTAGATTCTCCTCGGCTTTGACTTCCAGTGGAACAACATGCATGCCGCTCTGAATCACAAAATCTAGCTCCGCCGAGCCAGTTTCGGTAGACCAGTAAAACGGTTCTATCTCCTTTATGGCGGTCAACTGTTGCAGAACATACTGCTCGGTCAAGGCCCCCTTAAATTCCTCGAAGATCTTATTCCCCTCTAGCAGAGATTTTACATCAAGTCCGCTCATAGCAGAGAGCAGCCCAACATCAACGACAAACAGCTTAAATGCATTAAAATCCTGATAGGCACGCAGTGGCATACCGGGCTTGCTGACGCGACTTACTTTATGCACTAGGCCACAATCAGACAGCCAGGCCATCGCCAATTCATATTCACGAGCTCTAGCGCCCTGACGTATAAGACCATAGATAAACTTCCGGTTTTCCTTGGCCAGCTGGCTCGGAATCGAATCCCATAGCATACGAATACGCGGTACTGTCTCGTGTGGAGCGTGCTTCGAGAAGTCCTGCTCATAGGCCATCAGAAGCCGTTCCTGCACCTGACGCACCATACGGTAATCAAGAGTCTCTGCAAAGGTCTTTACGGCCTCTGGCATGCCTCCAACATAATAATACTGCTTAAGCAAATCTATATATTTACCTTTGAATCCTGTAATCACTTCCCAGTCCATGTGCTCCAGAAGATCAACTAAACGCTCTTCACCAAGGGCATACATAAATTCCAAAAAATCTAATGGATAGAGGTCTATAAAATCGACCTTGCCTACCGGAAAAGAAGCACCCGGATGTAGCGCTACCCCTAGCAGCGACCCCGCTGCGATAACATGGTACTGTGGCGCGTTCTCGCAGAAGTACTTGAGAAAAGTTAGTGCATTGGGCACTTCCTGCACCTCGTCAAAAATGACAAGAGTGTTATCAGCGTCGATGCTCACCCCTGACTCAATCTGTAAAGCAGTAACAATGCGGCTAAATCCAAATTCCCGCTGAACAAGTGCTCCATACGCTCGTTATTGTCAAAGTTGATGTAAGCGTATTGCTTATACTGCGTGCGGCCAAACTCGCGCATGAGCCATGTCTTACCAACCTGCCTCGCGCCTCTTATAATCATCGGTTTTCTAGCCCTACTGTTTTTCCACCCGATCAGATCCTCTAAGGCCCTTCTACACATACGCATCACATCCTGGCCACATAGTATACTCCTATAATAACGCCCTATTCACATAAGTCAAAGGACTTTTTGTATTTTTACAACAAAACATTAACGGACTTTGCGTATACACACGGTCATGTGTTGCTTTGAAGTGAGGCTACCCTTACGAGTAGCCTCGTTTTTCTAGTAGTTGAGTCTCCCTCTGCGCCTTAGAATGAGACGATGCTCCCCGTGGTAGGGCGGCTCGTCTCACTCAGAACAAATCTGCGTGGGTGCCAATTCTAGCAACAACTTAAGTTTTCTGCAGTAGGCCGGATGTTACCCGATTCTAAACCTGCAATATAGGATCTTGAGCAGGTTCCTTCCGCCAGTGCAGACTGAGAAAGCCCTAGGGCATTTCTCGCGTCCCTCATTCTTTTGCCTAGCAGGGCACACCTCCAGGCCTTCCTGTTTAGACATTCTGCCTGGAAACTATAAACCCTTTGTCGAATAATGACAGGTTTTGGCGATAGCTTTGTGGAACTATCAATGAATAGCAACCCCCTGAAGTGAAGACTTCAAGGGGGTTGCAGGACATATGAGTCTATGGCTTGTCTTGAGATACTCTTCAATAAGCGATGTACAGAGTGCCTCAAACTCTCTTAGCGTCAGATAGGCCCCCTTAGAATGGCGACTCATAGATTTATATATCTCCGTCATTTGTCTGTCGGCCAAGTTGAGGTCGTCACTATGAGGCCAAATCTGCTCTAGCCCATCGAGGATGTCTTGGCGCTCTGGGTGGAGCAAAACCGCAGCCGCTTCAAGGTTGATCGCTCTGTGCCTAGATACTATATCCACTAGATCCTCATCTACGTGGTTGTCTGAGGATAGAGATTGCAATAGCCAATTGAAGTTAGCAGAGAGGTTATAAAAGAGAACAGACGCATGTCCTTGTTGTAGCCTTAGCTCGGCGTTAATTACGAACAAGGCTACCAAGAGCAATATGGCAAGAATTATAGAGACATGTCTTAATCGTTTGCTACACATGTTCTCACCTCGGCTCGACGTATTCTAGCATGGCCCTTCTGACCTCTCGCCGGAAAGGGCCTCTCCCGGGACTGTAATCTCGTAACCGGAACAATAAACCCTCCAAGTGATTTCGAAGGCGCGACAGTGACTCTTCATTAACCGTACCCCGGGAGACACCACCAATTAAGGACGATATTTCATCACTGTAGGTGTTGGCACTCATCTTACCTGTCGGTAAGAGGGTGCTTTTTTGTTGCCAAAGATGACGGTCATGAAAGATAATGGATGGCGTGTGCATAGTGTAGGCACATGCCATTTATGTAAAAGGGAAAAAGTG
>Ga0207951_100408_pt1 | contig 22038 bp, 22 predicted proteins | sample Subbio12Aug_8Bad_FD_184830 | JGI IMG/M metagenome (GOLD analysis project Ga0207951, IMG submission 184830) | Serpentinite rock and fluid subsurface biosphere microbial communities from McLaughlin Reserve, California, USA - CR12Aug_8Bad (SPAdes) | ecosystem: Environmental > Terrestrial > Deep... | reverse complement strand
GGTCTTTTTGCGCCCCCAATCGCTAGGCAAACACCTTCTACGCCTCAACATCCTTTGATAATGGGCCGGATGGGAAATTGACAGGGGCTAATTAAGCACCGGAAGTTAGAATTTGCAGTGGAATCAAAAATACGTTCAAGGTGTACAAATATATGTTCCTAAGCGTACGGGCAGCCGGCTAGGTTGGGGCGAGCGCAATGGACAGAGGATGCAGTTGTATCAGCGGAACAAACAAATCCGCATAGAATTCCGTACGGGTATAACCATCGAGGAACTAATGTGTAGTTATCACTTAGGCTACGAGAGCATTCGTAAAATTGTCTATCGTCGTAGCTAGATTTTTTGTGAGTCATACACTACCTAGTTTTAGGCTATTAGCAATGGTATTTTGTTAGTAAGGGATCCTTGGGGGCCCTTGGAAAGGGGGTGGTTCTAAGTGCACACTTTGAACCGGAGGTGGCTTTCCGTCTAGGGAAGCACCGGGGCAAAAGGTCAGGCAGGTGTAAAGCCTGCCTGACGCTTTTTTTATTTACAACTGAGACATTAGAGAGGTCATTTCAATGGCGGTGAGGGCAGCTTCCCAACCTTTGTTGCCAGCTTTGGTCCCAGCTCGTTCAATAGCCTGCTCAAGGGTATCGGTAGTCAAAACACCAAAAACAACAGGTATATCCTCGTCTAACCCTACCCGTGCAACCCCTTTAGAGACTTCGGCGCTAACGTACTCAAAGTGGGGGGTTGCTCCGCGGATAACAGCTCCAAGGCAGATAACTGCATCATACTGATTGCTTCGGGCTAACCTTTGAGCCACCTGGGGAATTTCAAAAGCCCCCGGGCACCAGACAGCAGTAATGTGCTCTTCATTTGTTCCGTGGCGAACCAGACAATCCACGGCTCCTCCCAAAAGCTTATTTGTAATAAACTCATTAAAGCGGGCAATGACGATGGCGAATCTTTTGCCTGATACTATTAGTTGTCCATCAATTACTCTCATCGTAATCGTTCCTTTCAATATCAGAATCTAACATATGACCGAGCTTTGTCCTCTTGGTAGAGAGGTAACGGCGGTTTTCTTCCCTAGGCTCCAAAATAACGGGGACGCGCTCAATTACTTTGAGACCGTAACCCTGAAGACCATGGAGCTTTCGTGGATTATTGGTAATCAAGCGCAGTTTCTTTACACCAAGATCGACCAAAATCTGGGCCCCGATCCCGTAGTCGCGAAGGTCAGCGGGGTAGCCCAGCGCCAGGTTAGCTTCAACGGTATCCATGCCTTCATCCTGCAATGCATAAGCCTTGATTTTAGCTTCAAGGCCGATACCGCGGCCTTCCTGCCGAAGATACAGCACTACGCCTCGACCTTCAGCCTCGATCTTCTTCAGCGCCTCGCCTAATTGACCACCACAATCGCACCTCAGAGAACCAAGTACATCCCCGGTAAGGCACTCTGAGTGCACCCGAACTAAAGTCGGTTCTTCTCCAGAGAGATCACCCTTTACGATAGCTAAATGGAGTAAATCGTCTAGATCGTTCTTATAAACTTTGAGCCGGAAATCCCCATATTGACTGGGAAGGTGCGCTTCGGCAACATTATAGACCAACTTCTCAGTCTTACGGCGATAGGCGATGAGATCGGCAATAGTGCAAAGCTTCAGATTGTGACGATGGCAGTAGGTTACAAGGTCGGGTAAGCGAGCCATGGTGCCATCGTCATTAATGATTTCACAGATCACCCCGGCAGGATAAGAACCAGCTAACGACGCAAGGTCCACTGACGCTTCGGTATGTCCAGCTCTCCGCAGGACACCTCCTGGCTTAGCTCTAAGTGGGAAGACATGTCCGGGCTTGTTAAAGTCCTGAGGTCTAGCGTTAGGGTCGAGGGTCTTTCCAATAGTTAGCGCTCTTTCATAAGCGGAGATACCAGTGGTTGTTCCCTCGCGTGCATCGATGGAAACAGTAAAAGCCGTCTTCATTGGATCTCTATTGTCTACTACCATGGGGTCTAATCCTAGCTGGTCAGCCCTTTCATTCGTTAATGTTAAACATACAAGTCCTCTCCCATGGGTAATCATAAAATTGATAGTCTCAGGAGTTACGCCTTCGGCCACTGCAATGAGGTCTCCCTCATTTTCCCTATTTTCATCATCCACGACAACAACAGGTTTGCCCTTCCTGAGTTCCTCTAGTATTTCCGGTATACATGCAAAATTGGCTTCAGCCATTTTCCTTGCCTCCCCTTCATCAAAACCCGTGCTGCTTAAGAAAGTCAAAGCTAATACCCTTGGAGGACGGTTGCCTACGTTCAAGATACCGAACTACATATTTACCAATAATATCTGCTTCAAGATTAACAGCATCTCCTACTTGTCGGTACTGTAGGGCTGTGGCAGTTAAAGTGTGTGGTATTATCGAAATCCAAAAGCCCTCATTGGTAATGTCTCCAATTGTGAGGCTTATCCCATCTATCGCCACAGAACCTTTCTTAATGAGGTATTCCCTGACCTCTTCGGGTGTCTGTATCGTAAACAATATTGCATTACCCTCTGAGCGCCTACCTGTAACCCTGCCAACCCCATCGATGTGTCCAGTTACGAGATGCCCCCCGAGTCGTTCTCCTAGCACAAGAGCCCGCTCCATGTTCACAAAACTGCCCCGGAGGAGCTTGTGGAGATTGCTCCTGCGTAAAGTCTCAGGCATAACATCAAAAACCAGTTCTCCCCCTGCAAATCTGCTGACGGTTAGGCAGACGCCATTTATAGCTATGCTGTCTCCTAACTTGATTTTCTCAAACAGTAAGGGGTGCTGCACTACGAGCTCATTTTCTTGTCCGGAGAACCTAATGTCATTAACTTTACCAACAGCCTCTATTAATCCAGTAAACATTGCTTGCGCTCCTTACTTACTATAAATTGGGTACCCTTTTACAAGCATGTCTTCCCCCAGCCACACAACCTGTTGAACATCGATATTCCAGGCATTGCTCATCTTGGACAACCCGTCTCCTCCAACAGGGGAAAGAGCCTGTGCTCCACCGACTATTTTGGGTGCAATAAGGCAATAGACCTTGTCTATTATCTGTTGTGAAAAGGCAGTGTAGTTCAAGGTGCCCCCACCCTCCAGCAATACGTGGTTAATTTTCCTTTTCCAAAGTGTAGACAGCAGCGCGTCTAAGTCGACTCGCCCTTCCTTGGAAGATAATGGCAAAATTTGCACATTAGGAATGGAGTGCAGAGGTGATTTTGTAAACTCTATACTGTCTAGGCACGCTATCCAGGTGGGGGATTTTGACCCACTCTTAAACAACCTAGCCTCAGGCGGAGTGCGCAAGTGGCTGTCAACGATGATCCGAATGGGGTCCCTACTGTCATTCTTCTCCGGCAGCCTGGTAGTCAACTCGGGGTCGTCAGTCAGAACTGTTCCTATCCCGACCATAATTGCATCTACCTCATCCCTTAATTCATGAACCCACTTACGGGATATAACCCCCGAAACCCAGCGGCTATCCCCACTGGCACAAGCAGTCTTTCCGTCTAGGGTCATAGCCCACTTGGAGGTTACAAACGGTCTGCGTTTGGTCATATAGGTGAAGAAAGCCTCATTTAGTCTGCGAGCTTCGTCTCCCCTTAGCCCGACTTCCACCATGACCCCAGCTGCGCGAAGCTCCGCAACCCCTTTGCCCGCTACTAGGGGATTAGGGTCAAGGGTAGCAACAACAGTGCGTCTTATTCCCGCACCAAGAATCTTCTTGCTACAGGGGGGAGTCCTGCCATAATGGCAACATGGCTCAAGGGTAACGTAAAGGTCCGCGTCCCTGGCAGCCTCACCCGCCGCAGCAAGGGCAAATACCTCGGCGTGGGGATCCCCGGCCCGTGGGTGGTACCCCTCGCCTATGACTTCGCCATCCTTGACTACTACGGCACCCACCATAGGGTTCGGAGAAGTACGACCCCTAGCTATAGCCGCAAGGTCTAGGGCACGTACCATATACTTCATCTCATGTTCATTTAACATAAAAAGCCTCCAAACGAAAAACTCCTGAGGATAATATCCCCAGGAGCGATAGCAACAAAACAGGCTAAAATGAAGTAAGCCCATCATGTCCTTCTCTCATCCAGACTATACTGTCGGCTCCGGAACCTCCCCGGATCAGCCTCACGGCTCGCGGGCTTAGACCATCGGTCATCACCGCCGGTGCGGAATCGAGGGTAATCCCTCTCACCTGCCCCTGAAGGAACCATATTAATCTGTACAAATTATAATGCAGTTGTAAAATTTAAGCAAGCTAATAATATCGTGCACATTGATGAGGGAAGAGCTGCGTAGGTATCTACTGTACAGGGGTACGTCAAAGGTGTTTTTCTAAGATGACGAAGTCCGGGCTTGAAGAGTGCGATTTCTTGACGTCAATTTTTTGCCGTGTTATAATTTTTCATGTCACATTGCAGACAGGGGATTGGTCTAATGGTAGGACAACTGACTCTGACTCAGTTTGTAGAGGTTCGAATCCTTTATCCCCTGCCATTTAATACGGCGCGTTAGTCTAGTGGTCAGGACGCCGCCCTCTCAAGGCGGAATCACGGGTTCGAGTCCCGTACGCGCTACCAAGTAAAGACAAGCACCAGTGATGGTGCTTTTTCTCTATACTTTTCCCATATTTTTTTCATGGAGCTGCGGGCTTTTTTTGTTAAAATGAGAGGAGACACTTCTTTTGAGTATGGAGGAGAATTAAAATGAGCGAGTTTTACGATTATAATCCACTCCAGCGTTACAGTCGTCGCCAAACACCCATGATGGCGTTGGTCCTCGTTGCAATTTTCTCCGCTATGATTGGTGGAGTGGCAGGCGCCTATCTTGCACCTACTTATATATTTGGCCGACTACTACCTTACCCAGGAGGCGCGTCACATAATCCTAGTTACACACTGCCACCCTTACAAGGTGAAGGAACTACTATAGATATGTTGGCTGCCGGAGCTGCAGTACAAGTATCACAGCGAGTAGGCCCTGCCGTTGTGGGCGTAGTCAACCGCACCAGAGTTAGCAGTCCCTTTGGGTCATATCAACAAGAAAGCACAGGCTCGGGTATTATCTTTGATAAAACTGGGTTAATCGTAACGAACCAACATGTCGTTGAGAACGCTACCGAGATCTATATTGTGCTATCAGATACAATTCAGGTTAAGGCGCAGTTATTAGGCTCAGACAAGCGCACCGACCTAGCGGTAGTTAAGATTAACCCCATGGACCTACCGCCGGGGAGGCGTGATTTGTCCGTGGTAAAGTTTGGAGATTCATCGCAAATCGTACAAGGAGAGCTCGCTATTGCCATTGGTAATCCCCTTGGTATGCAATTTCAACGCACGGTAACAGCAGGTATTATCAGCGCAGTTGAGCGCACACTTACTCTTGAGGATTTAACTTACAAAGTCATTCAGACTGATGCCGCCATTAATTCCGGCAATTCAGGCGGTGCCTTAGTTAATTCCCGCGGTGAAGTTATAGGCATAAACCAAGCCAAGATTGGGATTACCGGTGTAGAAGGCATGGGTTTTGCCATTCCTGTCAACGTAGCTCGTCCAATAATCGAAGACTTAGTTCGCCATGGCAAAGTTATTAGACCGTGGCTGGGTATTCAGGGTGTCGCCCTTACGCCTGCATCAGCTCAGCAATATGGTGTTACTATTACCCAGGGCATCTATATTGACATCGTAGCAGACTCCCCTGCACAGCGCGCTGGACTACGTCGAGGTGACGTAATCACTAAATATAATGGTGTCGAGCTGACAACTTTTGACCAGTTAATAGAGCTACTAAATGCAACAGGCGTCAACGGCACCGCTAACCTAGAAGTCCGCCGCGGCAACAGCACCCTTACCATCAACGTTAAACTAGAAGTCGCACCGTAGGAGGTCTTGCCATGTACGTAGTTTGCGAAGAGCATCTCGAAGACGCCATAGACGAATTTGTAGACCAATTCGAGGATGCACCAGATATACATTTGTTAAAGGACATTACCTTTACTGAGTGGACGGCACCGCATGCCTGCCACTATTGCTCCCTCACACCCAAGTACCTGGTGGTGTAGGTGAAGGTTACTGTTATAGCAGTTGGCAACCTCAAAGAGGCCTATTTCCGAGCCGCCGCACAGGAGTATATCAAGCGCCTGACTCCTTACGCTCAGGTCGCTGTAGTAGAGATCCCTGAGGAAAAGACCTCGCTCAATCCTTCTCCTGCCGACGAGGCCAAGGCCCGCGACAAGGAAGGCGAGCGTATTATTAAGGCCATCCCCGCAGGCTCCTTCGTAGCTATGCTTGCAATCGAGGGTAAAGCATTAGCCTCGGAGCGCTTCGCTGACTGGATTGAAGGCAGACGTCTCAGTGGCTGCAGCCACCTCAGCTTTATTATCGGCGGTTCCACCGGCTTATCAGACAATGTCAAGGCCAAGGCAGACCACATGCTCTCCTTTGGCCTCATCACCCTGCCTCACCAATTAGCTCGCATTGTGCTTCTAGAGCAGGTCTATCGTGCCTTTCGCATCTTACGCAATGAACCGTACCACAAGTAACGGCGAGTTTCTAAAGCAAAATCCGCAGCGAGTGTTGAGCACTCTCTGCGGGTTTGATGTATGCAGTCGCCTAGCCTCTTACTCGACAATACCTGTCACTGCTCGACAAAGGTTTTTCATCGGGAGAACTACATGTGGAATGGGCTATAGAGCTTATGCAGCTTTATTGCAGTACCCAGAGACTAAGCATAAGTGAAGTGTGAAAGACACGCCGCCCTATACTGTTTGTGCTAACGCATAAGGCCCCAAAGCTGACTGTATTGCCTGTCCGGGGATTGACGAATATAATGACCGTATTACAGCAAAGGAAAAGACGCCTCCGCATAGCGTGAATCTGTGCAGCAGATCCACCGGAGACGTCCCTCAACAACATGATTATTGTAACAGAGTACACGCTAGTTGAGAAGTCTCCAGGCGTTTTTTGTTCGGTGTGCAGAAGAGGTTATATCTCCATGTTGCGGGGAAAAGCTTGGGGCTATTGGCACGCGGGCACGCAAATTCATAGATACGTTGGGTGAATGGGTAACCCTGCGAATAAGACGTTTGCGATGTCCCTGCGGTCGGATCCACCACGAGTTGCCGGATCTCATCGTGCCCTATAAGCGTTATGAAGCTGCTTGTATAGAGAAAGCAGTGTCAGAACCCCTAAAGTCCTCAGTCATTGCGGCAGATGACTCGACGATTTACCGTTGGCGCAGTTGGTTTCGGGAGAAGGCCAATTACTGGATTGGCTGCCTCATTTCAATAACCCTACGCTTCCATCAAGTCCCTGTGGAGGTACAGTCCACTCCTTCGCAGTCTGCACACCAGAGAATTGGACGTATGGTCGGCACGGCCGTCAAGTGGCTCGCAAGAGTTGTCCGCCCCGTAGTTAACGCGAATTTGTGGATATATACCCGTTCGGCTTGTCCTGACCAGGGTTGCCTTTAGTAGACTTCTAAGCCTAGCTCTAGTGCTGGCAAAAGATAATTGTCTCTGAATGTAGGACGATGCCTGGCATGCAATCTACCCATAATCTCCCTAGTAGACAGGCTATCATCTCCCATAATCTCTAGTAGTCTCTCGACTTGTTCGCTGAATTGACTGAGTACTTGTTCGGTTTCTTTCAACTCAATAAGACTTTCATGGATTGATTGTAGAATGAATTCGACAAACTCGCCGGAGTCTCCTCGCCTGTCACACAGCTCATAACATTATAGGTAGATTGTCTGATGGAGTAATATTCCCAAGAATATTTTAGATGTTAATAGTAGAGATTGTATATAGATTGAGGCTTATTTCTCGTACGTAAGTTTCTTAGCTAAATCCTGCAATTTCCAGCTGTAAAGACAGAGCAACCGATTGACTGCCAATCGGTTGCTCTGTCTTTATTGGCTACTCGTCTAGAGCCTTGCGAGTACCTTTCTTCCGTTGCTTGACGCACTCGGTTAACAGGTATTCAATTTGCCCGTTTATAGAGCGAAAGTCGTCCTCTGCCCAGGCCGCTAGCTCCTGCCATAGAGATGCTGACAGTCGCAGCAGCAACTGCTTTTTCTCCTTATCTTTACTCTCCATCTGTCAGCACCTCCTTCCTGCTTACTAGTACAGGGAGCCGCTGTTAACAACGGGCTGGGCGTCCCGGTTTCCACAGAGGACGACCAGGAGATTGCTGACCATGGCCGCTTTGCGTTCTTCATCTAAAGTGACGACGTTTTTCTCGTTAAGCTTGGCCAGGGCCATTTCCACCATACCTACTGCGCCTTCTACTATCAGTTGACGCGCGTCAACGATGGCCTTTGCCTGCTGTCTCTGTAGCATGGCTGCGGCAATTTCAGGGGCATAGGCCAGATGGGTGATTCTAGCCTCGAGGATTTCTAGGCCGGCTATGCCCACCTTTTCCTGGATCTCGGCTTTAAGTACTTCTGCTACCTCCTGGCTGCTACCCCGTAGGGACTTCTCGTTGTCCTCGCCAGAGTTGTCATACGGGTAAAGTCTCACAATGTTGCGCAGGGCAGAGTCACATTGGATAGACAGGAATTCTACATAGTTATCCACATTAAAGACTGCTTTAGCAGTATCAACGACCCTCCAGATCACGACAATCCCAATGATAATAGGATTGCCAAGCTGGTCATTTATTTTCTGTTTGTCGTTGTTTAGAGTCATGGCCTTAAGGGAGATCTTCTTACTTCTCTGTGTATAGCTTGCGATGTGTACCTGGCCCATCGCAACTGTAGCTTTTGAGTGGTCAGCCGCAAGGGCACCTGTGGTAGTGTCAGCCGTAGCGGTGTTAACGGCAGATACAAAGGGGTTTACGAAGTAGAAGCCTGCGCCTTTAAGGGTACCGTGGTAGCGGCCAAACAGGGTCAGTACCAGGGCCTCATTGGGCTTTAGCACCTTTAGCCCGAAGAACAGAATTGGCCCTACGACCAGCAGGTAGACCAGACTGCTAATCATCAGAAAGAGGCCCAGACCTAAGCTACCGGTGCCTAAGATTACACAGCTCCAAACGAATAGGGCGAGAGACAAGACCATCAAGCAAACATTTAACACGAGCATAGGCATTCCGTTGCGAGCTTCTAGAACAATCTCTTCATCCTGTAGCATGCGTCCAGTATTTACGTTGGCCATATTTACACCTCCGTAATATAAATATGATATCAAATTGATATCATATTTATATCGTATAGCCCATCATAACGAGTTGTCAATAGAGTAACGTATAAAATAGTCCAAGAGTCGCAGTGGTAGGGAACACTAGTTAGAGCGTTACGGCGAACCGTACCAACGAGCAATGGGGACGCACCCTATTGCTCGTTCGCTTTTCTAACAGCTCATGACTGAAGATGTTCACTGAACCAGTCACGGGATCTGTCGAAAAGGCCTCATTGTCTCCATGCATCACTCTGCTCCCGACTAATCTGATGCACTACATTCGCGCTAATGCCGAGCAAGCCTGCGATTTTCCTGTGACTCAGGTCTAGGTGCCCTGGTATTTGATTCGTGATGGAAACATTGATAATGATAATGAGATATGTTAGGCTTAATTATTGCTATAGTGCAACCCGGACAGGGAACTTTTGCGCGCAGGCAAACACGATCTTGCGCTAGGCAGATATGTGATAATAATATCAAGTTATGTTAATTTAATAGCAATGGCTCGACTAAGGGCCTCAGAGTGCGTCCGAGGTGTTAAGGTAGTGGCAATGCGCTTATCAAGCTGCACTTTCCTTGGCGTTGCTTAGTATATATCGAGGGGGTTTGCCATGTCAGTGCAGTTTACAGGTAAGGTTTTGACGATCGCCACCGAAATCGCCAATAATTGTCAAGGACTTGAGGCGCCATTCTGTCAAGCTGAATGTCCGATGCACACCGACGCTATGGGCTACGTCCAGCTGATTAGGGAAGGCAAGTTCGATGCTGCCGTCCAGAAGATTAGGGAGAAGCTGTTCCTTCCCGGAACGCTAGGCCGCATTTGTGCTCATCCCTGCGAGAAGGTATGTCGTCGCGAGGCAGAGTACGGCCAATCGATATCCATAGCGGCATTGAAACGCTACGCCGCAGACAAAGCGGATCGGGAAGAGCTATGGGACACGACTTTCGGGCATGCGACCGGTAAAACGGTAGCCATCGTAGGCTCCGGTCCTGCCGGCGCTCAAGCCGCGATAGATCTCCGCAAGGAAGGACATCGGGTGACTATTTTTGAACGGCTCCCGGTGTTAGGTGGTATGTTGCGCGTTGGCATTCCCGCCTATCGCCTCCCGCATGCGGTGCTAGACTTCGAGTACGGCTATTTAGACAAACTTGGTGTGGAAATTAGGCGAGGTGTCGAAGTCGGTAAGGACATTGCCATCGCTCACCTGCGCGAGCAGTATGACGCGGTGATCTTGGCACACGGCGCTCATATAGGAATGATGCCGCGCGTTAACGGGAGCGATGTGGCGGGCATTACGAATGCGGTCGAGTTCCTGCGCGAAATCGCCTTCAAGCGACAAAGCAACGTCTTGGGGGAGAACGTCATTGTCATCGGCGGTGGAGACGTCGCTATGGACTGTGCTCGCTCGGCCTTGCGAGGCGGCGCAAAGCAAGTACGACTGATTTGCCTTGAAAAAGAGTGTGATTTGCCAGCCAGCAAGCACGAACAGGAAAGCGCCGCAGCAGAAGGAGTTCTCTTCACTTTCGGCTGGTGTGTTGATGACTTCCTGAGCACCGACGGCAGGGTCAGCGGTATCAGAATGAAAAACTGTCTGGCGGTTATCGACGAGACGGGTAGGTTTAACCCACGACTTGGCGGAGACACCCATGAACTGCAGTGCGACACAGTGATATTTGCTACCGGTCAAAGAGTAGCAGATATCGCGGACGGCATGCTTAAGCAGACTAGCGGCGGTCGTTACTTAGTTGACAAGGACACCCTAGCCACCGACGTGCCGGGCGTGTTTGTGGCGGGCGATGCAGCTGGGAGCACTATCGCGATTGAGGCCATGGCTTTAGGTAGAAAATCTGCTATCTCGGTCAGCAGATACCTTCAGGGGATAGGGTTGACCGAGGGTAGAAACTTCGCCTTAGAGAATTCCTATAAGAGCAAATTCGAGGTTCCTCTCCCTCCTGACGTGGTAGATCTGAAGCGACATCATCCGAACATTATGCCAGCAGAGCGTCGCATCCAGACGTTTGACGAGTGTGACCTTGGTTTGGATGACACTACGGCGTTCAAGGAGGCTTCGCGTTGTCTAGAGTGCGAATGCAAAGACTGCATGACCGAATGTCTCATGCTCAATGATTTTACACACTGTCCCGGCGAGCTTTTCAGTGTCTTTTTAGCCAAGGGAAGCATAGAAGCCATAGTGCCTTACTCGTGCAACATGTGTAACCAGTGCACGCTCGTTTGTCCGAAGGAGTATAAACTGGCCGATGCTTTTGCCGGGATGCGCAAAGATTTTGTCAAAGCCAACAAGGGCAAGTCCCCCATCAAAGGCCACGGCGCTATCGACATACATCAACGGTTGTCTTTTTCCCGAGCCTTTACGATAAGACGAAAGGGGCGCAAATAAAATGGCCATCCGACGAGGTTTTATGCCGGGTTGCTCGCTACCTTCTTATAGTCCATCGAACATCAGTAAGACGATCGGGTTTTTGCAAGACGTCTACCCGGAATTGTCCGTCGTGCAGAAATGTTGTGGTAAGCCCACTAAGGCCCTAGGACAAGTCGACCTGCTTAAGGCGCGATTTGGCAGCCTGGTGCAAGACATCAAGCATTGCGAGATAGATGAGATAATTGTCGCCTGCCAAAACTGTCTTAACATGCTCAAAGAATCTGATGAGTTTCAAACGGTTTCACTCTGGGAGAGACTGCCTGAGCTTGGCCTGCCTAGGGAATTGCGTGGCAAAGCGGCGCAGAGCGATGTAGTCTTCTCTATCCATGACTCATGTCCGGTGCGCGACACCAAAGGCATCCATGACGGCATCAGGTGGACGCTAGCGGAACTCGGCTATAAAACGGTAGAGCCTGCGCAAACGCGTGACCGTACGCGTTGCTGTGGGTTTGGTGGAATGATAGTGCCGGCTAATCCAGACCTAGCCAAGCGCGTGATGGATAGACGCGTCAAAGATATGCCTACTGAGCATATTGTGGTTTATTGCGCAGCATGTCGCTCATCCATGCTAATGGGTGGAGGCAAGGCATGGCATATCTTAGACTTATTATGGGGACCAGTCGTCACCCAAGCTTCACAGCCACCCGAAAATGTCTTGGCGAGTCCGGTCAAAGCATGGCTGAACAGGTACAAGTCTAAGGCCGTGATAAATCGGACTATTACGTAGCAGGGAAAAATTACAGATGACTCGTTTTAGGTGCAACCAAGTGCGAGCATCAAGAAAGAAGGTGTGTTAACACGTGGAAGCAAAAAAACAACAGAGTAGCGTAGTTCGCATAATCGTCGCGCTAGTTGTTTTGAGTGCAGTCGTCTTCTTAGCAGGGCGCTTTGGTCTCATTGATAGGCTGCGCGATGTCGATGGCCTGCGCGCATGGTTTCAAGGGCTAGGAGCAATTGGCTACATCGCGTATGTGGTGCTCTATGTTCTTGTGGCGGTGTTTATGTTGCCTGCCTCCGCAGTAACCATTGTAGCCGGCATCACCTTCGGCTCAGTAGTTGGGGGAATCTTGGCCCTAGTTTCAGCCACCATTGGCGCTTCTGTTGCTTTTTTGATTGCCAAATATGCAGCCCGCGAGACAATCGTGGCCAAATTTGGGCAGAACCCTATTTTCAAGAAAATTGAGAACGGGGTCAAAGAAAACGGCACGAGCTTTCTCATTTTAACTAGATTGGTGCCGGTGTTCCCCTACAATATCCAGAACTACGCCTATGGCGTTACCCCCATGAAGCTCTCCACCTTTGCCCTAGTATCGTTGATCACCATGGCTCCCGGCGCTTTCATATACGCTTACATGGCGGGTGAGATTGTCACTCACGGACTGAGTGTTAACATCTTGGTGCAATTCGCAGTCGCTGGGTTCATCTTGTTTGGCGTGTCGCTTATACCGAAGTACATCGCCACGAAGAAGGGGATTCAAATCGGAAAATAGAAAATGCCCCAATCTAAGGAGGAGAAAAAATTGAAAAAACTACTCACATGGGTCATGGTCTTGGCGCTTGGTATCTCTAGTCTGTTCGCTTATCAACCCACCTTGACTGAAGCATCCGCAATCCGCGTTCTCATTGATAGACAGCCGATGGTGCTAGAGGTCGCTCCCATTATCCGAGCAGGGCGAGTCCTTGTTCCCTTCCGAGCCTTGTTCGAGGCCTTTGGGGTAAGCGTCAACTGGGTAGAAGCTACCAACACCGTGACAGGACAAAGAGGAGACACGACTATATCATTAGTTATAGGGCGTAATGTTGCCGTCGTACGCGGACAAAATGTCAACCTAGACGTAGCTCCCCTTATCCTCAACGGGCGTACGCTGGTTCCGCTGCGCTTCGTCGCCGAGAACCTCGGGGCAGATGTTACCTGGGACGAGTCCACGCAGACGGTTAACGTAATCCGACAGGTCTCCTTACGCAGGGTGAGAATAGAGGGCGATGCCCAGAGCCATAAGTTGTCGCGTTTTGCCAATCAAGACGCTTTCATAAGTCCGGCAGAATTGAAAATGCTCATGGACCGTGGCGAGAGAGATGTCGTCGTGATCGGTGTATTGAACCCGACATCTGCTCTCTTGCCACTCAATGCCGCTAGATCCCCCATCGAAGGTTCGTTTTCGGTCTGGCGTCCAGATTACTCAGGTACGGATTCACCCCTTGCCGTTTCCCCGACGGTGAGCGGCATGACGCGTTCGCGTCAAGTCGTGGAAGACTTACTGTCACGTGCCGGGGCGACACCTGCGTCGATGATCGTCGTCTATGCTGCAGATGCCCACCACGACGCCGCACGCTTCATGTGGCAGATCAGGCACCTTGGCCATAGAGATGTTCGCTATCTTGACGGTGGTCTAAACGCTTGGCAGGCGGCCCGCTTCCCGACCGGAAGGTTCGCTCGCTTAGCTGAACAGCCGCTACTTACCGCCTATCAGTCTCCTAACTATAACGTCGCTGTTAACAATGCCGATTTGGCAATGGTGGTGCATGCTCTCTACAACCCCCGCGAGTGGGTCGTCATCGATACACGGAGTGCCGCGGAGTACGCTGGCCGGTCTACTGCCTCTTCGCGCGGCGCTTTCGGTACGGGAAGGTTGATAGGCAGCGTACACATTGAGTGGGTAAATGCCAATGCAGCCGATCTGACTCTGAAGTCTAGAGACGAACTGGCCGCCATTTTTCGGGACACGATTCAGGGTAGAAGGGCTATCGTTCTGTGTCAGTCTGGCGTAAGGTCTGCTCACACTTACATGGTGCTCGCAGAAGTCTTGGGTCATGAAAATGTCTTTAATTACGACGGTTCCTGGATCGAATGGTCGTTTGTAGCCTCTGAGGTAAGCGTGGGACAAGTCCCGACCGCCTTAAGGCAGCAAGTGCAGGCGCTTACCGAATTGTGGGCTGATAACAGAGGCGAAATCAAGTAGTCGAAAAAATTCACTGGAGGTGCGGCCAGGTATGCTAGACAGTAGGTCTAGGCAATGGGTACAACCCTTTTTTGACCGCTTAGCGCAGCTTTGTATGCGTTGTGGTGTGACACCGTTTGCTGCGACGCTTGCCGCTCTCGCGTTGGGCGTAGCAGCAGCTTGGGCGGTCTGGGCTGGGCATCTACTGCTTGGAATCTTACTGCTCTGGCTTTCTGGCCTTTTCGACGTTCTAGACGGTTCCATTGCCCGCCTCACTGGTCAGTCGAGCGCACTCGGCACACTTTTGGATATTGTCTTTGATCGTGTCGTTGAAATTATGGCGCTACTTGCCGTAACACTTGCAGATCCTGGCTTAGCCATTTTTACGGCCTTAGTTTTTGCGAGCATCATTTTGTCCATGACCGTTTTTTTGACAGTCGGAGCAGTAGCGGAGAAGACAGGTGTGAAGTCGTTCTACTACCAGCCCGGCCTCGTAGAAAGGACGGAAGGGTTCATCATGATCAGTTTGGCGATAGCTCTGCCCGCATGGCGTGTTTCGGTGCTTGTAGCCTTTGCGGTACTCATACTGTTCACCGCGGGGCAGCGGTTTGCCGAGGCAGTGAAAATCCTCAAGTGAGTCTGCAGACCATAATCCTAGAAATTACGGGGGGAGCAATTGAATGAAGAGGGTCTTCTTAGGGATATCCTTGCTGATGATTGTCGTGCTTTCAGCTGCATGTGCGAGGCCGACCGCTACTGTGGCCTCTGACAACTTTGCCGACGCGCTACAAGCGGCGCGGGGCAAGACGGTCACTTTTTACGGGTGGGGTGGTAGCAGCGCCGTCAATAGTTGGTTTGACGATATAGTTGCGCCTTCTCTTTTAGCTGAGTACGGAGTGACACTGCGCCGTGTTCCCATGAATATAGACCAAATCCTTAACAAGCTCACGGCTGAAAAGCAAGCGGGGGATGTGAAAGGTGACATTGACGTCATCTGGATAAATGGCGAAAACTTCTATACAGCAAAACAGCAAGGCTTGCTCTACGGTCCATTTGCCGACAGAGTCGAGAACTTCACCCGCCTGATCGACCCGGCCGCTTCCGACACTAAGTATGACTTTGGCGTAGCCATCGGGGGCATGTCTGCTCCCTTAGGACGCGCTCAACTAGTTTTCATGGCCGACAGCGCGCGTTTGGCGACCTTCCCCGCGAGTGCCGAGGAACTACTGGCGCTGGCTCGCGCTAATCCGGGCCGGTTCACCTATCCTGCACCTCCGGATTTTACGGGCAGTGCCTTTGTGAGAAACATTATCTATGAAATCGTGGGCTTTGATGCCATTAACAACGTCGCGGCGGATAAGGATGCGATTTATGACATCATCAAGCCAGCGCTAGATTTTTTAAATGAGCTGGAACCTTATCTTTGGGAGGCGGGGCGAACCTATCCGCCTGATGTAGCTTCCTTAGACAGAATGTTCGCCGAAGGGCAGATTCTATGGGCGATGAGTTATACCCCGCTGCAAGCGGCACAGCTAATCGCGAAAAATGAGGTTCCGGCGACGACGCAGACTTTTGTCTTCGCGGAAGGCAACATCGGCAACACTCATTATGTCGCCATTCCCTTTAACTCTCCCAACAAGGACGCAGCCTTAGCCCTAATTCACCATCTCACCAGCGTGGCGATGCAGACCGCGAAGCTCGACGTCAATAACTGGGGAGACCTGCCAGTGCTTGACATTAACAGGCTTTCGGCAGAGGAACGCAGCGTATTGCAGGGCGTAGACATCGGCCGAGGAGTCCTGCCCATAGACGAACTCTTAAGAAGGCGTTTGCCGGAAGTTCACGCGCGGAAAGTCGCTATTATTGAAGAGCTGTGGCGCGAGAGAGTGTTGTTGCGTTAAAGTGTACAGAAGATTCAAGCCATATATCCTTGTAGCCCCTTTACTCGTCTTCTTGGGAGCAACCTTCTATTTTGGGCTTGGTAACGGCCTTTTGCAGAGCTTCGGGGCGGTGCCCGGTGCACTAGAAAGTAGGCTGACTTTGCGCTATTACAGAGAAGTGTTGGGCGAGACAAGCTTTTTCATCTCCCTCCTCTACACGGTCTATGTTGCCTTAGTGGCCACTGTAGTATCTAATTTATTGGGCATAGTAGGGGCCTTCGCTATGTTAGGTTTGAAACGCGAATCGAAGTGGCCAAAGTTCTTCTACCAATTGCCCCTAGTCGTGCCGCACCTAGTCGTCGTGATTCTAGTGTTTCACCTTTTTTCTCAGACCGGCTTGTTCTCGCGCCTAGCGTGGAGGCTGCGGCTTGTCGCGGAGGCGAACGATTTCCCTTTGCTAGTATTTGACCCAGGGGCCGTTGGCGTGATTTTGGTCTATCTTTACAAACAGATTCCTTTTGTGTCCATGATCGTCTTCGGCACGCTCGGCAGTATCAGCAAGAGTTTCGCCGAGGTCGCCTATAACCTGGGAGCCAGCAGAGCCATGCTGATCTCCCAGGTTTTCCTTCCATTACTTCGACCCACGATTCTGTCTGTCTTTCTAATGACGTTCACCTTTTCGTTTGGCGCATTTGAAGTGCCTTTTCTGCTCGGTTCACCCGCGTGGAATATGCTGCCGGTCAAAGCGTATGTCTACTATACGAATGTTGATTTAACCTACCGAGCGCAGGCGATGGTGGTCAACGTCATGATCACGGTCATTTCTATTGGCTTGGTGGTGGCATACAGCCACGCCGCACACCTCAGACAGCGCATGGGAAACGGCGGTGACATTTAAGATGACCAAAGGCGGACGACTTAGCGCACTTATCTTCTACTCATTCCTTGCGGCAAGTGTCGCCCCACTGCTGTCTTTGTTAGTTCTTACCGTTACTGCGGCTTGGCCCTACCCACGCCTGAGTCCGAGCGTGCTAAGTTGGCGCTACATCGCAACAGTCTTCGCGCCTAACAGGCAAACCGCTGAGGCGTTGGGGAACAGCGTGCTGATCGCCGTCTTAACTACCTTGCTGACTCTCCTCATTGCTGTGCCGGCAGCGAAGGCATTAGGCTTGTACCGGTTTCGCGGTCGCGCGACAGTTAAATTGCTCGCCCTCATGCCGCTGATGGTGCCGAGCATCACAGTCACCATGGGTATGCATTTTTCCATGATCAGACTTGGTCTCACGGGGAGCATTTTGGGTGTGGTCATTATCCACACCGTTTTCACCTTGCCCTACGCGATAAGAGTGCTGACTAATGTATTTGAGTTGTTGGGCGAGCGACACGAAGTGCAGGCTAAGATGCTTGGCGCTTCGCAACTTATGGTGCTCCGGAACGTGACTATACCGCTCATTATGCCTGGGCTACTTTCCGCCGCTACGATGAGCTTTATTGTCTCGTTTACGCAATACATCACGACATTTCTCATCGGCGGCGGCAGAATTTTGACTATACCACTGCTTTTTGTGCCCCATCTACAGAGTGGCGAAATTCAGGTGGCCGCAGTTTACAGCTGGCTTTTCATCATGACGACACTCGGTGCGCTAGCCATAACGCAGGGCGCGGTCAAGAAGTTCTATAAATCGACTTATCTACTGCAACCCTGAGAGACTGAGATGAAATCGAGGTATTGGCGTGGCTAACATAAAACTCGTAGATGTCTGTAAGAAATTCGGTGCGAAAGAAACGCTGAGCAACATAGCGCTCGAGATACATGACGGGGAAATGCTGGCTCTCCTCGGCCCGTCCGGCAGCGGCAAGACGACATTGCTCAAGATTGTAGCCGGACTAGAGCAGCCAACGTCTGGCCGGGTGTTCTTCAATGAAGTCGACTATACCGACGCCCCCGCTCAAAAGAGAAAAGCCATTATCGTTTTTCAGGACTATGGCCTCTTCCCTCATATGACGGTTGGGCAAAACGTGGCGTTTGGGTTGCGTGCGCGGGGTGAAGAGCGTCAGCAAATCTTAACGAAGGTGAAAAATATTCTGCAACTCGTCCAATTGTCGGGCAGAGAAAGTAGCTTGCCCGCTGAGCTGTCTGGGGGCGAAAAACAGCGCGTAGCGCTCGCCCGCGCTTGCGTTGTGGAACCCGGGGTACTGCTCTTAGACGAGCCATTTTCCAATCTGGACACCAGTCTCAGGCTCGGCATGCGTGAATTTGTTGCCGCATTGCAGAAAAAGCTCAAGTTTACTTGTGTTCTGGTCACTCACGACAAAGAGGAAGCGTTTATGATGTCAGAGCGGGTGGCGGTGATCTTGGACAACAGGCTTGAGCAGGTCGCTCCCCCCGAAATTATATATCGCAAGCCCGCAACCAAAAAAGTCGCTGACTTTATGGGAGACGCCAACTACGTGCCCGGCAAAGTGATATCCGGCAAGTTCGTCTGTGAATTAGGTGTTATGCCCGTAAATGAGCCAGACACCGACGCGGCGTTGGGCATGTTTCAAGGCGATCAGATCAGCTTAGGACGGGCTGGAACGGGTTTCTCGGGAACTGTTACGGCGCGAAAGTTCGCGGGAAAATTGACCTATTACACTGTAGCAATGGGTCCCCACCTGTCCTTTAAGGTTACTTCAGTAACGAGTGATTTTTTGGTTGGGGAGACGGTCTCCGTAGCTGTCGCGCCTAGTGGCGTCAATGTCTATCCACTAGCCGAGGAGTCGCCCTAACCAGAAGCAATGAAGCAAGAAGCAATGGGGACGTACCCTATTGCTTCTTTTCATGGCCTAGCCCAACTTTCGCCTTTCTAGCCGAAAGTTGGGCTAGGCTAGTGAAGGCAGGTGGACCAGATGAAGGACAAACGGAAGGCCGAGGACTAGGCTAATTCATTCATCACTGCATGGTCGAGGGGCAGTATTGGTTGGCTGTTCCGTTCTCCACCTCTTAACACAAATGCCGGCGTCGTAGGCGTAGGTGGTAACAAGCACGTACGAAGTAGCTCAAGAGGTCACGGTCCAGCCAGGGGATGCAGTTTAAAGATGACAGGTTGAGTGTCACCCTCCTAACCCGCAGTTCATTCTAGCCTACGGACTTAGGGCTGACCTCAGGGATAAAGCTTACCACTGGTTGTCAGACGAAGAAGAACCGAGTAATCTATCTTATTCAGGAATAAAGTGGAGGCCATCCCTAGGCAGGGATGGCCTTTGAGCTATTCATCAATGCTGCCCCCGGCGTGCAACAAGTGGGTCACCACACTTGCGTACAGCCTTTTACCAATGAATCGAGTTGAGTGAGTCAACCTCTCAACCTTTCGGTAATATTGAAGCCTAGGTTACTCAAGGGGAGTCTTCTTCGGCCTGCTGAAGCCATGGTGTAATATTTGCCAGCGCTGTTTCCAACAAGCTCTTGTGGAGCTCCACAAGCTCTACCATTGCTTTCTTGCGTCCAAATAGGACGAGGGGCTGCACTTTAGGAAACAAAACGCTAATTTTGGTTACAAACTCCTTCTCATCAATGTTGTTCATGAAGTCAAAGACGCTCTTGTAGATTAGGCCGCAGGTGTCTCCGTATCTCCCCAGCTCCTCGTCTCCACCAGGTTGTGGGCTGATAATGTAACGTTGCCCGAGCTTTGTCACCTCAATTCTAAAGCTAAAATACTGATCCATTTCTTCAACCGGAACTAGAATTCTGATTGCCCCATTGTAATAGACCAATTTGTGAAACACATGGTTTATTTTTTCTATAGTCCTATCATAGCCCATTTCTATCAAGAAATCCAACGCCACAGCAACTCTCTCAACTAAAAGCACGCCGACACTCCTCTCATGATTATCGTACTACGTCGTTGTACTGACTGAGGAACAATAGGAGCTTCTCCATTGAGTAGCTAATAGATCCATATGTCTTTTTCGGATCTAGCCCGATATCAATTACTCTGTAGCTAAGCATCATCTTGTTAAGTAGCCAGGCGGCATTATCTACGAGTCCAATAGCCTGGGCAATGACCCCTCCAAACGTACGTTCAATTGCCTTATAACCATTCAGTCCTCCATAGGCCTCAGCCCCATACTTTTGTGCAGCATCATTTACTCTATCCATCGTCTGCCCAATCACGATTGTCCCGCCAACCTTGACTCCAAAACTCCCGAGGACAGTCGGTAGTGATGCTGCGGCACTCCCAGTCGCGAGAAATGCTGCTGCCGCTCCACCAGTAAGTCCAATGGCTCCGCCGATCGCAGCACTAGTAAGACCACCTTTCAACACATTGCCGCCCGTGTGTTTTGTATGAATTGCTCCAACCACTCCCCCGACAACAGCACCGATAATACCTGTTGCGACCATGAATATCTCTCCGTCAGGGTCTATATAGCCCAGCGGGTTATTCCCACAGTAGACATAGAGATTCGTACTCTGGGTTATGGCGGAAATCAGGGGGAACTTGTTGTCGGGGTCGTCCTCGTAGATCATGTTGTGGTGGTTCCAGTGGGTGTCGGGGCTTATGAATCACCCCACACTAGCGTCATAAACCGCGCTGCGAAGTAGTAGAGGCCGGTGCCGTCGAGGTCCTTCCCCGTGAACCCGTAGCTTGTCTGTGCGTTACCGGCGTGGGGCTCACCGAAGGGCTTGGTGGCCATGGATGAGCCTGGGACACCGCTTGCGTCTGTCACTACCCTCGGGCTACCCAAGTGGTCGTTATGGAAGCAGGATGTTGTGGTGCCTCTGACCTCGGCAATGCGCTGGTTGCCGGCGAAGATGTGGTGGGTGTCTACTGCTCCGGTCTTCTCATACATGATCTGGTGGCCGAGAGCCAGGTAGTGGGTGGTTTCACCATTCTCCACCTTCTTGGCTCTGATGCCGTTGACGTCGTAGAAGTAGGTACCAAGAACGGTGGAGTTCTTCGCTACCTGTGTGAGCCGGTTAGCCGGGTCGTAGGTATAGACCCAGGTGTCAACGCCCTGTACTTTCTGGACTAGGTTGCCACGTTGGTCGTAGGTGTAGGTAGTGCCGGTGGATGAGGTGAGTTCGTTAGCGACATTGTAGCTGTAGGTAGTACTAATGTCGTTCTCTACCTGCGAGATGCGGTTACCTACGGTGTCGTACTTGTAGCTGGTAGTTGAGTTGAAGTCTAGCGGCTAATCTTGCCCTTCATCAGCCTGCAGACGAGATCTTTGGCAGAAGCAAGTAGGCAGAATAGGACTAGGAAAACACGAGCTCATCGTTGCTGCATCGGCGCGGAATTGTCCCTGCGTCTTCAGCATTTCTCATGCGGCTATCTATCTAAGACCAAGGCATGATTCCATTGCAATAACTAAGTTCTACCCTTTTTCATTCTTACTACTCTCAGTCCTGCGCCAAGGACGACGTGTAGTACACTGTCGCTACGAAAAACCACGATTTTCGGTCGTAGCGACAAATCATTAAAGTGTCGTTTTTGCAAATTCAGAATATATTGCCACTAGGAACGCCCTATATGCGCCATTGTTTGGTTAGTTTATGATTTGTTGCGGCAGAGTCGGAGTTATTGCAGTAGAATCAAGGCATA
>Ga0207951_100406_pt1 | contig 22090 bp, 15 predicted proteins | sample Subbio12Aug_8Bad_FD_184830 | JGI IMG/M metagenome (GOLD analysis project Ga0207951, IMG submission 184830) | Serpentinite rock and fluid subsurface biosphere microbial communities from McLaughlin Reserve, California, USA - CR12Aug_8Bad (SPAdes) | ecosystem: Environmental > Terrestrial > Deep... | reverse complement strand
CCACCGCCAATTCGACCGATAACTCTGATTTGCTGATCCTTTATCCCTTTGAACCCCGATACCATCACAACCACCTGAGGGCTTTTGACGTAAGTAGCCAAAACACCTTCTATATCTCTAGCTAATTGATAAGGTGTTTTACCACTGGCAAGCAACTCTTCTACTAATGGAACGGTAATTTTGCCGTCAGGACGAACGGGGGCGCTGGTGGATAACTCAGGATTTCCCCAAACGAAAATGTTTACTGAATCACCAGGACCAATCTGATAGGTATAGTCAGCCGATTGCTGCACATCTTCCAATAACGGAACACCGCATCCAACAAAACACAGGGTTAAACAAATCAAGAACAATCGTAAAACCATTTTGTTTTATCCTAAGCAAAAGTTATTGAAAATCTGACCATGGAAAGTCACTTACCTGCTAATTCACTCAAAAGCTGTTTTGCCTTCTCTTTGCCAACAAAATTCCGTTGGAGTTTTTCTGATAACGCAATGGCTTGTTTGAACTCGGCCATTGCAGTTGCCTTGTTGCCGTTATTCAAATAAGCCACACCTAGGTGATACCTAATTTCAGGCACCTTAGGATCCTTCAAAAGCAGTGATTCAAGTACTTTAATCCCCTCAGTGACATTACCAGACTTCACAAGCGACCAAGCGTAGGTGTCAAGGAAATATAGATTATCGGAATCCTTGAAGTTTTCCACCAATTTCACTGCCGCAGGAATATCCTCGGGTTTACCAAAATCCAACAGCAATGACGCGAGATTATTCGCTGCCAACGCGAAATCAGGATTGCTCTGAAGCAACTTCTCATAGACACGACGGGCATTGACAATATCGCCAGTCTGTTCATAGGCGCCAGCTAAAGCCATGGATAACTGCAGATTATTCGGATGCACATCCAAACCCTTTAGATAAACCTCTTTAGCGCCCTCTACGCTTTTACGGATTAACGCCTCGACTTTGGCAAGCGCCATATACAACGCCGCAGAATTAGGCTGGTCGGTTTCTATTTGTTGATTCAACAAGACCTTGGCCTTGGCGAGTTCGTTATTGGCAACATACAAATCAGCCAGGACACCGACGACTGCCAAACTATCGGGATGCTTTTTGCGCAAGGATTCGAAAAACACGATCGATTTATCCCTGGCATTCAAGCCTTCATAACATTTTGCAATATTGACAAGTGCGTTCACATCATTGGGATGTTCAGCAATCACTGACTGATAAAGCTTGATGGCCTCATTGAACTGGCCTTTGCTTTGATGGATATTGGCCTGGAGATAGACAGGAATCATCCTGTTCTTCGAAAACAACGCGATACGCCGCACTGTTTCTTGAGCATCATCCCACCGTTTTTCAGCAATATCGAGGTCGACCTTTGCCGTCAAAAGTACAACTTGATTAGGTTTTGCCTGTAACGCCTTTTCAAGATATTGTCTTGCAACATCTTTTTGATTGGCTTGAAGATAATTGCTATAAACCGGCATCAAAGCGGCAATATTGGCGGGATTGATTTCCAATGCCTGCTTGAAATTTTTATCGGCTAATTTTTGGTCTTTTTTCAGCTGATGAGACTGGCCCAAAACAGTAAATACTGCATCGGATTTGTCGTTACTCCACGCCAACTTGTTCAGAAATTCGATGGCCTCATCGACTTTCTGCTGACTAAGTAAAAGTCTGGCTTTCAACAAATTGGCATCCAGAAACTCCGGATTAACTGCCAGAATCTCCGAAAGAGATTTTTCAACTGCTTGGAAGTCTTTCTGTACAAGCGCCATTTCTGCCAACAATGTTTTAGCAGTCAATCCAGCATCCGAATCCAAGGCTTTTTTGACGATCGACTCAAGTCCTCTTCGACCTTGCTCGCCATAGCCTGACGACAACATCCACTTCGACAATTCAAGCATTTGCTTGGGCTGGGAATCAGTCAGCGATAGTATGCGTTCAAGTTCGGCAGGAACCTTGTCTTTCAGCTTCGCATTCAGAAACTCCAGCAGAATAATTTTTGGCTCGACGGCGTCAGCCTTGTTTTCTGCCATACCACGTAACAAAGCTTCTGCCTCAGGCAATTTATCCGTCATCGAATAAATCGACGCCAAACTCAATTTGAAATTATCGACATCAGGATACAGTTCGACCAATGCTCGATAGTCTTCGAGGACGGAGGTTATATCGTTATTTTTGGTATGGATTTTGACCTTGAACATCCTCAAAGGCAGGTTTTTGTGGTCTTTCTCCAAACCTTTTTCCGCAAAATTTAGTGCATTCACCAAATCATCTCGTTGAAAAGCAAATGCGGCTTTCAAAGACAATGCGTCGATATTGTCTGGCGTATGGGAAAGAACCTGATCGACGAGAGATTCTGCCTCCTCATTCTTGTTTTGGCGCATGAAAACCGATGCTCTGAGCAGTTTCGCTTCGGCGTCATCCGGATTGGCTGCGCTGATCAAATCGGCTTGTTTGAGACTGTCTTCGAGTTCACCAAACAATAAATGCACCTTGCCGAGCTTACGATGCGCATCCATCAGATTGGCATCAAGTTCGACAGCTTTCAGCAAGTTCTGCCTCATCGACTTGAAATTGTTATTTTTTTCGTCAAGCAAAGCCATGTAGTAATAAGTCTCTGCCTGCTTGTTGTCACTTTGAGCAGCAGTTTTGAGTTCGAGTATGGCCTTCGCGTATTCACCTTGGTCAAAAAGCGCCTTGCCTTTTTCTAGGTGCGCCTTTGCCGCCTCCTCTGGGGACTGGCAACCCACCGTGGCAATCAACATACCCAGCAAAAGACATGTAGAACTTTTCATACTAAACCTATTTGAACCCATTGATTTGAATACCTAAAACAGCAAATACAACACTACTACAAATGCTTGTCTATATCATGAACCTTGATGCCCCACGCCAGTAGCTTGCCGATTCTGTCATTGGCAATCTCCAAGCGTCTGACAAGTACGCCCAATATCGCTTTCAACAAAAAATAGCCTTCGTCGGGATGTTCGTCCAGATACATCAACATGTGTTCGCTGTCTATCTCGATCAGGCTCACCTCGGTGACGGCAACGATGGTCGCTATACGCTGCTCCATACCGAACAGACTGAGTTCACCAAAACACGCATCTTTGCCCAGGTCGCACAAGCCAGGGCTTATTTTTTTGTTGCCATCCAACTCGGCCTCACCCAAAACCCTGACGACGCCTTCGTCCATCAGAAAAAAAGTTCGTCCGATATTACCTTTTTTTACAATCGCATCCCCCGCGTTGAAGCGTTTGCGCTGCCACGCGATGCCTTCTGCAAATGCGGGGGTGTCCAAAATGGCTTTCAATATATCTTTCACGAAGTCAGCTCCAAAAGCCTGTTACGAGATCACCAAGGATAGTACGCTATAGCTCGACAGCAACGGCTGTGCTCAAACATTCAAATTTTTACTAAATCATGCGTGACTGGATACCCTCAAGCGCCATCGTTTGTACTTTCGCCTATGCGACATTATTGATTCAAGCCCTGACCAGGAAGTGGCGCTATGTCCCTTTGATCGTAGCTTTGGTGATGTCGACAGTCTGGAGCGCCTACGTATCGTACAGCTTTATCGGCAAACAGGTCTTCATTGTCGATACCTTGCCGCTGGAAACACTAAAAAATGCCGCCTGGTTTTTTTTATTGGCATCTCTGCTTTCACTAACCCGATTGAAAGATAGCTACGCACTCTTCAGACAACGGTCGATCGGCTTGTCAGCCGGTGTCTTTGTGCTCGCTGCACTAAGTATAGAAGCTTTTCCAGATATCCAGGATTTCATCAAATCGACTGTTGATACAGACCTGCGTTTTGTCATCCACGTCATCACGGCTATCGCCGGACTCATTCTGATCGAGCAGCTCTACAGGAATACGCCACTCGCTCTGCGATGGCATGTGAAATTTCTTTGCATTGCTTCCGGAACCTTGTTTGCCTTCGATCTTTTCATGTATAGCAAATCATTGCTTTACAAACACCTGGACTACACGCTCTGGGCATCGAGAAACCTGCTACATATTTTCACCACCATACTGCTGATTTTCTCGCTGAAGCGTATCGAAACGCTGGTATCAACGCTCACCAAATCCGACAAACCGCAAAAAATCACCTTCTATTCCACCGGATTGCTGGGATGCGGCTTGTATCTGATCACCATGTCGATTGCAGGCTATTATCTGAAACGGACAGAAGCGCCCTGGAATGAAACGGCACAGACCTTGTTTCTGTTCCTGACCATGCTGCTTATGGGCGTTTCGTTTACATCCGGACGAATACGCGCGATTACCAAAGTTTATTTCAGCAAACATTTCTTTCAGTACCGTTACGACTACCGAGAAGAATGGCTCAAAATCAGCCGAGCACTGGCGCAGCTGGAATCGTTGCAAGAACTCAAAAACTTCACCATCACGACGCTGACCAACCTCGTGGAAAGCAGCGGCGGCGGGCTTTGGATGAGAAACGATCAAGGCCGTTTCTTCCTGGCTGCCGAACAAAATCTCAGGCTGACTCCGCAAGAAATGGCCTATTTACGCAATAGCAGCGATGATCTTCCCAACTATCTGAATAACAAGCAATGGGTCATCGACTTCTTCGAGCTGGCCCACGCCCCAGAAGTGTATGAAGACATCGACTTATCCCCCTGGTGTTACGAAGACAGCCAGGTCTGGCTAATCGTCCCCCTATTCCATCGCAACCATCTGGAAGCCTTCGTCGTCCTGACGCAGCGCAGAATCCCCCGCAAACTGAACTGGGAAGACCATGACCTGCTCAAGACCGTCGGCATGCAACTGGCCAATGCTCTGGCACTCCACAAAGCCAGCGACCAATTGGCCAACAACCGGCAATTTGAAGCCTATCACCGCTTGTCGGCGTATTTGGTGCATGACCTGAAAAACATCACCGCGCAAGTCGGACTCATCGTAAAAAATGCCGAAAAGCACAAACACAACCCGGAGTTCGTCGACGACACGATAGCAACCCTCGCCCATGTCGAAAACAAAATGCGCCAGATGGTCGAACAGCTCCGGCAAGGACAAACCACCTCGGCAAGCCTGGTCGATCTGGTCGACATCGTCAGCCAAGTCAAAGCCCAATACAGGGGTGAACCGATACTGACCGTCAGCAGCGACGTCGATCAAGCCATCGTTTATGCTGACAAAGGCAAACTAACGACTATTCTTGCCAACCTCATTCAGAATTCGGAAGATGCCATCCAAACCCAAAATGGCCTAATCAAGCTTGAATTGAACAACAACCAGGGATATGCCGCCATTGCACTATCAGACAATGGCATCGGCATGGATCAAACCTTCATAGCAGAGCGGCTATTCAAACCCTTCGACACCACAAAAGGCAACGCCGGCATGGGAATTGGCGTCTATGAAGCCCGCGAGTACATCAGCAAAAACGCCGGCCAACTGACAGTCGACAGCAAACCGGGCGAGGGAACCCGGTTTGAAATTCTTTTTCCTTTAGCAAAATCGCAACAACCTGATGAGGCCTGACAACGATGATCCAACCGAAACGCTTACTCGTGGTTGAAGACGATCCCGGCCTCCAGAAACAATTCAAATGGAGTCTCGATCGCTATGACATCATGATCGCCAGCAATCGCAGCGAAGCCATCGCCGCATTCAGGCGTCATACACCTAGTGTTGTCACCCTGGATTTAGGTTTGCCGCCTGATCCGACCAACGCCAGCGAAGGCCTGGCCACCCTGAAAGAACTCCTCGCGCTTGCCCCCAACACCAAAGTCATTGTCGTCACCGGCAATGACGATCGCAAAAACGCCATTGAAGCCATTGCATTGGGTGCCTACGATTTTTACCAGAAACCCGTCGATCCCGACGTGCTGAATCTGATCATCGAACGTGCCTTCAACCTGGCCAATCTCGAATCCGACTTTAACACCCTGCAACAACAAACCAGCTCCAGCGAAATCATTGCAACCAGCCCGCAAATGCAAACCATCATTCGGAACGTTGACAAAGTCGCCCCCACCAGTGCCAGCGTCATGTTACTGGGCGAAAGCGGCACCGGCAAAGAAGTTCTGGCCAAAGCGCTGCACCAGCTAAGCCCCAGAGCCAATCACCCCTTCATCCCCGTCAACTGCGCAGCCATTCCGGAAAGCCTGCTGGAAAGCGAATTATTTGGTCACGAAAAAGGCGCGTTTACCGGCGCGGTCTCGCAAACCAAAGGCAAGGTCGAATGTGCCGACAAAGGCACTTTTTTTCTGGATGAAATCGGCGACATGCCCGTGGCGCTGCAATCGAAGCTGCTGCGTTTCATCCAGGAGCGCGTCATCGAACGCATAGGCGGGCGCAAACCCATTGCGGTCGACGTTCGCATCATCTGCGCAACCCATCGCAATTTGCAGGAACTGATTGCGCAAAATCAGTTTCGCGGCGACCTTTATTACCGGCTCAGCGAAATCGTCATTGACATCCCCCCCCTGCGCGAACGCGAAGGCGACATCATCGTCATCGCCAACACCCTGTTACAACGCTACTGCCGGGAAACCCAAAGCAAACCCAAACGTTTCAGTTTAGAAGCCATTCAAGCGCTGGAGGGGCACGATTGGCCTGGCAATATCAGGGAACTGGAGAACAAACTCAAACGCGCCGTCATCATGTCGTCCGGCCACACCATCCAGCCCGAAGATTTGGAACTGACACCGCCTGTGGACAAAACCAACCCGTTGAATCTGAAAGAAGCACGGGAAGTCGCCGAAATTCGGGCCATAAAACGGGCCATTCAGTTTACCGAAAGCAATATCTCGGAAGCCGCCCGCTTACTCGGCGTTACCAGGCCAACCCTATACAACCTCATAGAGAAATATGGCATTCAACATAGCGCTGACGATCAAGAGGAATAAAAGAGCGTGATGGCCAACTAAAATACCCAGCCACACTTCTCAAATAATCCCGCTCGAACTGAAGCGAGGATAAGTAACCACAAGCCAAGTGGCTTCGACGGCCATTGTGACACCGCAAACACGGGCATCAGCCTCCAAGGAATCATCATGTCGGAACACCACATCTACCCGGTCAAACCGCACATCGCACAAACAGCGCACATCGACGCCGCAAGTTACCAAACGCTCTATCGGCTATCGATAGAAAACCCCGAAACCTTCTGGGCCGGGCAGGCGAACGATTTTCTCGACTGGCAGCAACCCTGGCAAACCGTCATGCAATGTGATTTTGCCCATGGTGACATCCGCTGGTTTCAAGGCGGCAAACTCAATGTGACCTACAACTGCCTGGATCGCCATCTAGCTACACGCGGCGATCAGACGGCCATCCTCTGGGAAGGTGACGATCCCCTGCATGACCGCCGCATCAGCTACCGCGAACTGCATCGTCAAGTTTGCCAGTTCGCCAATGTATTACGCTCGCACGGCGTCGAAAAAGGCGACCGCATCTGCATCTACCTGCCGATGATCCTGGAAGCGGCGGTGGTGATTCTGGCCTGCGCCCGCATCGGCGCCGTGCACTCCATCGTATTTGGCGGCTTTTCGGCCGACGCCTTGCGCGACCGCATCCTCGATGCCGATTGCCGCCTGCTCATTTGTGCCGGTCACGGAAAGCGAGGCGGCAAGACCGTGCCCAGCAAACTCAACGCCGACAAGGCCGCAGCGCAATGCCCGAACCTGCAAACCGTCATCGTCATCCGCGACCCGGACGAAGCGCTGCCCTGGGCCAAAGACCGCGATGTTTGTTACCAAACCGCAATGCAAAGCGCATCGGAACACTGCCCGCCGGTGTGGATGGATGCCGAAGATCCGCTGTTCATCCTCTACACCTCAGGCTCCACCGGCAAACCCAAAGGCCTGCTGCACACCACCGGCGGCTATCTGCTGTACGCCGCAATGACCCACAAATACATTTTTGATTATCACGACGGCGACATCTACTGGTGCACCGCCGACATCGGCTGGATCACCGGCCATTCCTACGTACTGTACGGCCCGCTGTGCAACGGCGCCACCACGCTGATGTTCGAAGGTGTACCGACGTATCCTGCCGCCGACCGCTTCTGGCAAATCGTCGACAAGCACCAGATCAACATCTTTTACACCGCACCCACAGCCATACGCGCACTGATGGCGCAAGGTGACGATTTCGTCAACCGCACCGATCGCAGCAGCCTGCGCATCCTCGGCAGCGTCGGCGAACCGATCAACCCGGAGGCCTGGGAATGGTATTACCGCGTCGTTGGCGACAAGCGCTGCCCCATCGTCGACACCTGGTGGCAAACCGAAACCGGCGGCATTTTGATTACCCCGCTACCCGGCGCCACCGCACTGAAGCCCGGCTCGGCCAGCCTGCCGTTTTTCGGCATCCAGCCGGCCATCGTCGATAACGACGGCCACATCCTCGACGGCGAAGCCGAAGGCGTACTGGTATTCCCCCACTCCTGGCCTGGCCAGGCACGCACCATCTACGGCGACCACGCGCGATTCCTCGACACCTATTTCAGAAAATTCCCCGGCTTTTACTTCGCCGGTGACGGCGCCCGCCGCGATGCCGATGGCTATTACTGGATCACAGGCCGCGTCGACGATGTCATCAACGTCTCCGGCCACCGCCTGGGCACCGCCGAAATCGAAAGCGCCCTGGTGTTACACCACGATGTCGCCGAGGCCGCCGTCGTCGGTTGCCCCCATGCCATCAAAGGCCAGGGCATCTACGCCTACGTCACGCTGAATATCGGCGTCACGCCGTCCGACGATTTGAAAAAAGCCCTGCGCGAGCTGATTCGGGAAGAAATAGGCCCTATCGCCCTGCCCGACCACATCCAATGGGCGCCAGGATTACCCAAAACCCGTTCCGGCAAAATCATGCGCCGCATCCTGCGCAAAATCGCCGCCAACGACGTAGCCGACCTCGGCGACACCTCGACGCTGGCCGACCCCAGCGTCGTCGCCGATTTGCTGGCGCAACGCGCCCATCAGTAAAGGTTAAACGTTGACCCAAACACGCAGGCACTGATGTCAGCATGACAATATCCGACTGAATTACAGGCAAAAAATAACGCTTTTGCCAACCATGCAACCCCGTCCCCATTCGAAAAAACTGCCGGTACTGCTGCTCACAGGCTTTCTCGGCAGCGGTAAAACCACACTGCTGAACGCCCTGCTGGCCGATGGCATCAAAACCGCCGTCATCATCAATGAATTCGGCGAAACGCCGATCGATCACGCCTTGCTGAAACGTCAGGACTTGCCGATGACGGTGTTGTCGGGCGGTTGCCTGTGCTGTCAGATCAAAGGTGCGCTGACACCCACATTGAAGAATTTGTGGATGGCCTGGAACCAGGCATCCATCAAGCCCTTCGAGCGCATCATCATCGAAACCAGCGGCGTTGCCAGCCCGGAACCGATACTCGACACCCTGCTGCGGGAACGCTGGGTTTCTGGTCACTACCAGCTGCAAAAAGTCATCACGACGGTTTCGGCCCTCTCGGCAGCCGATCAGCTCGCACGCTACGCAGAAGCCCAGTCGCAAGTGGCCTGGTCGGATCTGATTCTGCTGACTCACGCCGATCAAACCGATGCCGCCACCGTGTTGGCGCTGAACACCACGCTAACTACCCTCGCCCCCAGCACCCCGACGCAACGCTTGCCATTTCCTTACGGCCTGGCCGATCTTGCGCCAAGCTCAAACCCGCGTTTTCGGCCACTGCCCAAGCCCCTGCCTGCCGATCCAGACCGCTTCCGTAGCGTTTCGCTGATCTTGCAAGCGGGCGTAACCCTAGCCAGGGTGGAATCGGCATTACAGGCCGTGTTGCAACAGCACGGCCACTGCATTCTGCGCATCAAGGCCTTGATCCACGACACCTCGCAAAACCGGTTTTTTGCCCTTCACGCCGCCGATGGTCGCTTATATCCTGCCGCAGCGCTGAATACAGTTGCAACCGACAACCGCCTCGTCGTCATCGTCGATTCGGCGCTTGATGACATAACAGACGACTTGAAGCGCATGTTGTCCGATTTGATCTGACCTGCCACCGCTGTAATGGCCCAATTTTTGGTTGTTGCACCGCATCGTCGCCACCCGGATTACTGGCTTGATAGAGTGAAACCTTGATTCAACACCACTTCTTCAACAAGCCTCATGCGCCGCCCAACTCGGCGCTTACGCTCATGCCAACGGCCTGGCCGTTACCGCCGAACAGGCGCAACCCGTTTATCTGCGCGACAAGGTAGCGAAAAAACCCGGCGAGCATTAGGCGCTGTTCATGCACAGATTCGACAATGCTACGGGTGCGCACACTGTGGTTCTCACGCGCAGCAAAGGAATGCAGACGGACGCGAATGAAGGCAAAATCTGCGCAGAAAGGCCGATATGGGTTCCCGCGCAGAGCGTGGAAACCAGCAAAACGCACTCATACGTTTGTCCGGACGGTTAGCGCTATTTCAACCATTCCGCCATGGCAATCACGTTTCTGGCCATGTCGCCCAACGATACCTTGCGATCCATCGCCAATTTGCGCAGGGCGTGATAGGCCTCGTCTTCACTGTAGCCCTTCGATTGGATCAGCAGCGCCTTGGCACGGTCGATGTATTTGCGGTCTTCCAACTGGGTTTTGGCTTTTTTCAGTTCGTCGAGCAAGTGTTGCTGCTCCTTGAAGCGGGCGATGGCGACTTCGACGATGGTCTTGATTCGCCTCGGCTCCAGCCCATCGACGATGTAAGCGCTGACGCCCGCCCGGATGACCTCGTTGATGGTGCCGGTTTGCTGGTCTTCGGCAAACATCACCACCGGTAGCGAATGCTGCTGGTTGATGGTGCGGATCATCTTCAACACCGTGTCATTCGGCGAATACAAATTCAATATCACGACATCCGGGCGCAGGTGGGCTATCACCTCGCCGAGGTTCAACTTCTGTAGTTTCAGCGTTGCCACCTCATAACCCTGTTGGCGTAAACAGGTTTCCAGTACCCGGTCGGTGTCCAGTTCATCGATGACCAGCACATTCAGCGTTGCCATGGTCAGTCCAGTTCGATTTTGACCGAGCTGCCGTCCGGCATGATTTCGGTGATGAAATTTCTCGGCTCATCCAGCCAATACACCAGCGCCAGCAAGACGAGGCAGCAGAGGGCCAGCATCAGGAAAAAGCGGCTGGGGTCGAGCAAGGTGAATGCGATCAGAAACACGATGGCTCCGGCGTTGCCATAAGCGCCGACGATACCGGCCACCTCGCCGGTGATGGCCTTGCGCACCAGCGGCACGAAGGCAAATATGGCGCCTTCGGCGGCCTGCATGAAGATCGAGCAAATCAGCGTGACCAATACCGTCAGCGTCAGCGACCACTGCGGGGAAATCATCGCCATCAACCCATAACCGATGGCAAGGCCGCCACTGAACAGGGCCAGCGAGCGTCGGCGACCGATGCGATCACTGAACCAGCCGCCAGCGGGGCGGGCAACGATGTTGGTGATGACGAAGCTCGATGCCAGCATCCCGGCATTCAGCATCGACAGACCCTGGCTATCGTTGAAAGTATTGAAAAAAAACAGCGGCAACATCGACAACACCGCCAGTTTTGAACCGAAAGTAATGCAGTAGGCCACGGCCAGAATGAAGACCTGGCGGTAGCGGTACTGCTGAATGCCAGGGATGGGTTGACTCAGGCGCTCGCTGTTGCTGGTGACAAGCCGATAGGCATGGACGAAAAACACGTTCCAGATCAGTGCATGCAGTGTCAATGCCCAAGCGGGCGACAGCATGGGATTCAGTGATGACAACGTCCAGGTCAGCAACGACAGGCTGGCATACAGCGGCACCAGGCTGAGCATGTACAGAAATAGGTCGTGTATGCTGCTGACCTCCATGGTTGCAGCCTGCTTGCTTTTGAGGCCAGCCCGTCCGGGCGGAAAATCTTCGACATGTCGGTAATACACCGCCGCATAAAACAGCGCCAGCAGACCGGTCAGCGCCACCGCATGACGCCAGCCACCGAAATACAGCGCTACGGCAGGCAGCAGCAAGGCGGCGACGGCTGAACCGAAGTTGCCCCAGCCAGCGTAGACACCTTCGGCAGTACCTATCTGATGCGATGGGAACCAGTCACCGATGATGCGCACCCCTACCACGAAGCCGGCGCCGATGAAGCCCAGTAAAAAGCGCGACCAGGCCAGCGTGGCGAAATCGTCGGCCAGTGCGAACAGAAAACACGGCAGGCTGCATACCGCCAGCAACACGCTGTAACTGATGCGGGCGCCGAAACGGTCGACCACCAGGCCGATGATGACCCGTGCCGGAATGGTCAACGCCACGTTCAGCAGTAAAAGTGTTTCGACCTGAGCGTTGCTGATGCCGAGTTCCTGCTGAATCAATACCAACAATGGCGCCTGATTGAACCAGACCAGGAAACTGATGAAAAACGCGATCCAGGTCAGGTGCAGGATTTTGTACTTGCCTTTCAGACCAAAGACTTCAAACGGCGAAAACGACATGGACTGACTCGGAAGTTGACGGAATCGGTTGTCGTCAAGCAAGTGACATGCCAGGGAAACGAGGGAGTAGCCCGCTCGGGGATGACGATTTATCACCTCGCCCCCCTCGTTCCCACGCTCTGCGTGGGAACGCATACGGACGCTGTATGAAGGTAAGTCTGTGTAGAAAGGCCGGTATGGGTTGCCACGGAGATAGTGGAAATCGAATGGCTGCGCCACCAGGCGTTCGGCTTGGTGCAGCCCACAGACTCATCGCACCTGAATGGTGCGACTTTGCCCGCAAGGGTGTCGCCAATTTTGCAACACGCCGTGCGCGATAACCCGGTCGATGCCGAGGCCACCCCCCCTGTGTTTTCTGCAAGCCTTGCAGAGCTTGATTTTCACCATGTCCGCCACGCTGGCGTGTGGAAAACAAAAAAGCTGGCATCACATTTGCTTTAACCATTGCGAGTCTCTTGCCGAGGCTCCCTTGCATTGTTGTTGTTTCGGACAAAGGCGTCCTGATTGAACGAGCGTAGCTCGTTAATTCAGGATGCCTTTTTTTTACCCCTGAAACACGGCACGGCTTCGGCAAACCTAACGATCGCAACGCATTAGAGGTAAATGTCATGACGCGAAAACAAACACTGGTGGTCATCGGCAACGGCATGGTCGGTCAGCACTTCATAGCCAGTTTGATGGAGAGCACCGCCAGGGATCACTTCGACGTAGTCACGTTCTGCGAAGAATCCCGGCCCGCCTACGACCGCGTGCACCTGTCGGCGTATTTCACCGGCAAGACGGCCCAGGATTTATCGCTGGTGCCCGACGGTTTCTTCGAAAGCCACGGCATCACCCTTCATCTGGGCGACAAAGCGGTCGAGATCGACCGTGTTGCCAAACGAGTAACATCGGCCAACGGTATCGTTGTCGATTACGACAAACTGGTGCTGGCGACCGGTTCTTACCCTTTCGTGCCGCCGGTGCCGGGCCATGACAGGCCGCATTGCCTGGTGTACCGCACCCTGGATGATCTCGATGCCATCCGGGCATCGGCACAGGCTTCCCGCATCGGTGCCGTCGTCGGCGGTGGCCTACTGGGACTGGAAGCCGCCAAGGCCTTGCGTGATCTGGGTCTGGAAACCCACGTCGTCGAATTCGCACCGCGTCTGATGACCGTGCAACTGGATGACGGTGGCGGTGCCATGCTGAAACGCAAGATCGAGGCTCTGGGCGTCAAAGCGCATCTCAACAAGAACACCTCATTGATAGACGACGGCGCAAGCGCCCGTCATCGCATGAATTTCGCCGACGGCGAACACCTGGAAACCGATTTGATCCTGTTCTCGGCCGGCATTCGTCCGCGCGACGACATCGCCAGGGCCTCGGGCCTCGATGTCGGCCCGCGCGGTGGCATTGTCATCGACAACCACTGCCGCACCTCCGATGCCGATATTTATGCCATAGGCGAATGCGCCTTGTGGAACGGCCAGATATTCGGCCTGGTAGCGCCCGGTTACACCATGGCGCGCTGCGTGGTAGCGCATTTGTCAGATCAGGAACACGCCTTCACCGGCGCCGACATGAGCACCAAACTCAAGCTGATGGGCGTCGATGTCGCCAGCATAGGCGACGCCCAGGCCAGAGCGCCCGGCGCCCTGATTTACACCTATCAGGATGGTCGCGCCGAGGTTTACAAACGCCTGGTGGTCAGTGCCGACAACCAACGCCTGCTCGGTGCCGTGCTGGTCGGTGATGCCGCCGACTACGGCACGCTGCTGCAATACTGCCTGAACGGCATCGAGCTACCCGAACAGCCCGAAGCCCTGATTCTGCCCGCCACGTCCGAGTCCGATCAACCAATCGGCCTGGGGGCGGATGCCCTGCCCGCATCGGCGACGGTATGCTCGTGTTATTCCGTATCCAAAGGCGACATCTGCGCCGCCATCGCCGACGGCTGCAACACGGTGCCCGCGCTGAAAACCACCACCAAGGCCGGCACCGGCTGCGGCGGTTGCGCCGCCCTGGTGAAATCGGTGCTGGACTGCGAACTGAAAAAAGCCGGGGTCGAGGTCAACAACGATTTGTGCGAACACTTCCCCCATACCCGGCAAGACCTGTTCAACCTGATTCGCATCGACGGCATCAAAACCTTCGATGCGCTGATCGAAAAACACGGTCGCGGCCTGGGTTGCGATGTCTGTAAACAGGCGGTGGGTTCGATGCTGGCCTCGCAGTGGAACGACTACATCCTGGAAACAGCGCACATCGGCCTGCAAGACACCAACGACACCTTTCTGGCCAATATGCAGAAAGACGGCAGTTATTCCGTCGTGCCCAGAGTGCCGGGCGGCGAGATCACGCCTGACGGCCTGATCGCCATCGGCCAGGTAGCCAAGAAATACGGGCTGTACACCAAGATCACCGGTGGCCAGCGCGTCGACCTGTTCGGTGCCCGCGTCGAGCAATTGCCCGCCATCTGGGGTGAATTGATAGCCGCCGGCTTCGAATCCGGCCACGCCTACGGCAAGGCGCTGCGCACCGTCAAATCCTGCGTTGGCAGCACCTGGTGCCGTTATGGTGTCGATGACAGCGTGGGCTTGGCGATCGAACTGGAAAACCGTTACAAGGGCCTGCGGGCACCGCACAAAATCAAGTTTGCCGTCTCGGGCTGCACCCGTGAATGCGCCGAGGCGCAGGGCAAGGACATTGGCGTCATCGCCACCGAAGGCGGCTGGAATCTGTACGTCTGCGGCAACGGCGGCATGAAACCGCGCCACGCCGACCTGTTTGCCACCAGCCTCGACAAGGCTACGCTGATCCGTTACATCGACCGTGTGCTGATGTTCTACATCCGCACCGCCGACCGGCTGCAACGCACCTCGGTGTGGATGGACAACCTCGAAGGCGGCCTGGCCTACCTGAAAGCCGTGGTCATTGCCGACAAACTGGGTATGGCCGATGAACTGGAGCGACAAATGGCACATGTCGTCGATACCTATCAGTGCGAATGGAAAACCACGCTGGAGGACGACAACAAACTCAAACGCTTCCGCCATTTCGTCAACAGCGACCAGCCCGACGACCATATCGTGTTCGTCGAGGAACGCGGCCAGATTCGTCCGGCCAGCCCGCAGGAGCGCAAGCATTTTCGCCTGATCGAGGAGGTTGCATGAACCGCTGGATCGATGTCTGCGGGGTGGACGATCTACAGCCCGACTCCGGCGTCTGTGCGCAGGTTGCAGGCCATCAGGTAGCGATGTTCCATCTGCCCAAACTGGATGCGGTGTACTCGCTCGACAACTTCGATCCGATCGCTCAAGCCAATGTCCTGTCGCGCGGCATGGTCGGCGACCTGGGCGGCGAACCCATGGTGGCATCGCCCATGTACAAGCAGCATTACAATCTGAAGACCGGTGTCTGTTTCGAAGATGCCAGCGTCAGACTGACGACGTATCGGCTGCGTATCGCCGATCACCGTGTCTGGCTACAGGTCGATGAACACGGTGTGCCAGTCGCAATGCCGATTGCCACGCCATGAAGACGATCAAAACCACCTGCCCGTATTGCGGTGTCGGCTGCGGCATAGCAGCCCGCGTCGATGCCGCATCGCGGCAGGTGACGGTGCAAGGCGATCAAAACCACCCGGCCAATTTCGGCAGACTGTGCTCCAAAGGCCTGGCGCTGGCCGAAACATTGGCGCTGGACACCCGCTTGTTGCGGCCACAGATTGGCGACCGGGTGGTCAACTGGGGAGCGGCGCTGGATCATGTGGCGGACGGTTTCCGCCGCATCATTGCCGAACACGGGCCGGATGCCGTCGCGCTGTACGCTTCCGGCCAATTGCTGACCGAGGATTATTACGTTGCCAACAAGCTGATGAAAGGCTTTATCGGCAGCGCCAATATCGACACCAACAGCCGCTTGTGCATGTCGTCGTCGGTTGCCGGGCACAAGCGGGCATTCGGTGCCGACACCGTGCCCGGTTGTTACGAGGATTTGGAACTGACCGACATGATCGTGTTGATCGGCTCCAACGCCGCCTGGTGTCACCCTGTGAGTTTTCAGCGCATCCGCGCCGCGAAAAAGCTGAGGCCGGACATGAAAATCGTCGTCATCGATCCGCGCCGTACCAGCAGTTGCGACATTGCCGACCTGCATCTGCCGCTGGCACCCGGTAGTGACGTGCTGTTGTTCAACGGCCTGCTGCGCGACTTACAGCAACGGCAGCGGCTGGATGCCGAATACATCCAACACCATACCAACGGCTTTGCCTCGGCCATGGCCGAGGCCGACAGCGCGACGCCTGAGCGGGTTGCCGAAGGCTGCGGCCTGCCACTGGCCGATGTGACCACGTTCTACCGCTGGTTTGGCGAGCACAACAAGGTGATGAGTCTGTACAGCCAAGGCGTCAATCAATCGACCTCGGGCACCGATAAAGTCAACAGCATCATCAATTGTCACCTGGCCACAGGCCGCATCGGCAAGCCTGGCAGGGGGCCGTTCTCGCTGACCGGCCAACCCAATGCCATGGGCGGGCGTGAAGTCGGTGGCCTGGCGCACCAACTGGCGGCGCACATGGACTTCACCAACCCGAACGATGTCGAGCGCGTCGCCCGCTTCTGGGGCAGCGAGCGCATCGCCCGTCAGCCCGGTTATCCGGCGGTGGCGCTGTTCGATGCCATACACCAGGGCAAGGTCAAGGCGGTGTGGATCATGGGTACCAATCCGGTCGTCAGCTTGCCGGATGCCGACAAGGTCAGGCAGGCACTGGCGCGTTGTGAGTTGGTCGTCGTCTCCGATTGTGTGGCGCGTACCGATACCAGCGCATGGGCGCATGTGCTGTTGCCCGCCGCAGGTTGGGGCGAAAAAGACGGCACGGTGACCAATTCCGAACGACGGATTTCCCGGCAGCGGGCCTTGCTGCCGTTCGCCGGTGACGCCAAGCCGGATTGGTGGATCATCAGCCAGGTAGCCCACCGCCTGGGCTACGGAGCAGCCTTCGATTATCAAACGCCTGCCGATATTTTTCGTGAGCACGCCGCCTTGTCGGGCTTCGAAAACGATGCCGAACACGGTGTACGCGATTTCGACATTTCCGGCTTGGCGAACCTGGATGATGTGGCTTACGCCGAGTTGCAGCCCGTGCAATGGCCGGTGAACCCGGCATTTCCCGAGGGCCGTGCCCGGCTGTTCGACGATGGCCGCTTTTTCACCGCCTCGGGCAGAGCGCAATTCGTCGCGGCGACACCCAAACCACCGGCGCATCCGGTCGATGCCGATTACCCGCTGGTGCTGAATACCGGCCGGGTGCGCGACCAATGGCACACGATGACCCGTACCGCCATCGCCGCCAAGCTCAACCAGCATCGGCCCGAGGTGTACGTCGATGTGCATCCGGTCGATGCCGAACGTCATCGCCTGAGTGATGGCGGCCTGGCCCGACTGGACAGTATGCGCGGCCACCTGCTGGCACGGGTACGCGTCACCGACGACCAAGCCCCCGGCAGCGTGTTTGTGCCCATGCACTGGACTGCGCAGTTTGCCAGTCAGGGCCGGGTGGGCGTGTTGATCGGTGACAGCGTTGATCCCATTTCCAAACAACCGGAAAGCAAGCACACACCGGTGAAAATCGCCGCGTTCGATACCGCCTGGCAGGGTTTTGTGATGGCGCGACAGCCATTCGATGTCGAGGGGATCGACTACTGGAACCGGATACACGGCGACGAATATCAGCACTACGAACTGGCGGCGACGCAGGCGCTGGGCGACGTATCGCACTGGCTGCGCAGCAGGCTGCCGATGCAGGTGCATGATGAGTGGCTGGCTTGTTTCGACGCAGGCAGCGGGGCTTATCGCGCCGCGCAAATCGTCGATGACCGTCTCGAAGCCGTGGTCATGATGGCTTGCAGTGGCACGTTGCCGGATCGGCAATGGCTGGCTTCGCTGTTTGCCAAGCATGCACTGGATGCCACCGACCGTCTGGGCTTGCTGAGCGCCTGCCCGGTCAATGGTCAGGCGACCGACGGCGCGACCGTTTGCGCCTGTTTCGGCATCGGCGAGCGAACGATTTGCCGCGCCATCGATGACCACGACCTGAAAACGACACAGGATGTGGGTCAGTGCCTGAAAGCCGGCACCGGATGCGGCTCCTGCGTACCGGAAATCAGCAAGCTGCTGGCGCTGGCCAGCGCCTGAACGACAAACCACTGGGCGAACAACGCTCGCCCGGGCTGCGTTCATACCACCGCAAAAGCCTCTCCGTCCGCTAAAAATCACACGATCAACCATCAAAATTTGTATTTTCAAGTCGGCAGCACGTATCCTGTAAGCCATGTAACTGAGCGATCACGTTGCAGGGCTGAGCCATTAGCGATGATTCATGCCCCCCGATAAATTTGAACTCTTTCCATTTTCATCAGGAGTATCACTATGCAAGGCGATAAAAAAATCATTGAGTATCTGAACAAGGTGCTGGAAAACGAGCTGACTGCAATCAACCAGTATTTTTTGCATGCCCGCATGTACAAGAACTGGGGAATCAGCAAACTCAACGACAGGGTTTATCACGAGTCGATTGATGGCATGAAACGTGCCGACAAGTTGATCGAGCGTATTTTGTTTCTCGAAGGTCTGCCAAATCTGCAAAACCTGGGAAAACTATTGGTAGGCGAAAATCCTGAAGAAATGCTGGCGTGCGACCTCAAGCTGGAGCAGCAGGCGCTGCCACTGTTACGCGAAGCAATCGCCTATTGCGAAAACGCCAGTGATTTCGTTTCCCGAGAGGTATTTGAAGACATTCTGGAAAACGGAGAGGAATACGTCGATTGGCTGGAAACCCAGTTTGACTTGATCGAAAAAGTGAGTATCCAGAATTATCTGCAATCGCAGATGTAATTTTTCTCGCTCCCACACGCAGCAGAGGACTGCATACCGATGCTGCTTGAGGGTTATCCCCATACGCGCCAACTTAAGCCACTAACCCATTGATTAAACACGGCTAAGATTCATTTCTCGACATGGGTTCAGCAGAGCGAGAAGGGAGCTTGGCAAGCATTGCAGCGTCCGTTTTCTGGGGCGTTCGCTCAAGCTCTTGATGCTGTCATCCCTAAAGCGGACATCGACGGGGAAACAGGCTTTGATACCTGCTTTGAGGTCATCCGCGACGGTACGCCAGAGTCGCCAATCGGCTACAGGTGGCCTGTCCGTTGTGCAACCCGGTAAGACAGCTTGCAGCTATCGACCCTAGTCTATAAAAATCCCCTGCATTCCATTCATACCCTTCAGGAGTTCACCATGGCGCGTCAAACCGAGGCATCACAACGCAATGACTACGAGCTGCTGCCCGTGCTGAACGCGCTGGTCTATGCCGCCCTGCCAGCCGAACGCATGGCCAAACGGCTGACCAATAACATCGTGTTCGCCATGATTGCCGGTGTGCTGGCAGCGGTCTGGCTGGCCTACTATCTGGTCAGCATTCTGCACTGGGACGTGGGCAGCGCGGCTGCGCTGGGGGTGTTACTGACCTTGCCTTCGTTGCTGTTGATCGGGTTTTACAGGGTATTGAACGCCATGAACGGATTAACGCACCGATTACAGGGCATCGCGGACAGTATCGAGACCGAAACCACCGGCTATCCCAGAGCAGCGGACGATGACAAAGACGCTATCGCAACGAACCGGCCTGGATTATCCAGTTTGTTAAGATTTGGCCGCAGCATCGTCGACGTCCAATCCTGTGGTGTAGCGGCAAGACCCGTTTTATCTGCACTTGGGCCTGCCGTCAGGCTGGCGAATAAAGCGTTCCTGCTACTGACATTGCTGGCTGCCATTGGCAGTTTTGCCGTGATTACCCTGACCATGGCCAGTTGGGTGTCCTATGCGCTTTGAAATCCGGCTTAGCTGAAGAAACCCAATAAACGACTATTATCGATCCGAAGAAATCAACGCGCTGCGTGAGCAATATCGCAGTCCTGCCCGGAGTAAACCATGCCCAACCCCATTCGTCGTCTGAATACAAGCCATGGACTGCCAAATCTGCTCATATCTGGTCTGGTAGTTGTACTGCTAAGCGCCTGCGGCAGCCAGACCGTCGTCAAGCGTGACAAACCCACCGCTACTTACCGCGCCAATGCGCCAAAACAGCCGAGCATCCTGCCGCCCCGCCCCGCCGACACGGCAGTCGCTTATACCAGCCTGTTCCCCAAGCCGGTGGCGCTGATGCCGGCTGTCGATTTCTGGCGCAAGACCTACGCAGTCTGGAGCCGTTCGCAAGTGGCTTTTCATGACGACCGCCACATGGACATCGTGTATGAAGTCATGGAACTGCCGGGCTACGTTGCCGAAGGCTTGACCGCAGAACAAAAAGACCAGGTCAGCCAGCGCCGCGATTTCTGGAAAGCGAAACTGGCAGGTCTGGAATACAAGCTGCGCTATAGCGCTCCGCTCGACGCTTTCGACCAGCAATTGATGAGCAAACTGGCAAGCGGGGGGCGTGACGCAAGAACTATACTGACGGGGGCCGACAGCCGCGTTCGCTCGCAGCGTGGCACTCGCGAACGCTTCAAGCGTGGCCTGGAAATCAGTGGTCGTTACGATCTGCAATTCCGCAAGGTATTCCGCGATGCCGGTTTACCGGAAGAGCTGGCCTATCTACCGCATGTCGAGTCGTCATTTCAGCCCGCGGCGCGCTCATCCGCCGGTGCAGTAGGCATGTGGCAGTTCACCAAAGCAGCCGCCAAGACCTTCATGCCGGGCGGCGATAGTGTCGACCAACGGCTGAACCCTTTCGTGTCGGCACAAGGTGCCGCGCGCTATCTGAGTTATGCCTACGGCAAACTCGGCAACTGGCCATCGGCGATTACTTCATACAACCACGGCATAGGCGGCATGAAACGGGCGCACAATCAAATGGGTACAGATTTCGTCACCATCGTCGACCGCTACGACGGCCCGGCATTCGGCTTTGCCTCGCGCAACTACTACGCCCAGTTTCTGGCCGCCCGCGAAATCGCCAATCAGCCACACGCCTTCTTTCAAGAAGGCGTGAATTTTGAAAGCCCGATATTGCCTGGACAATATGTCGCCTCGGAATAGCGCGACGCTTTTGAATGCGGATTGAATCTCAAATGACATCCTAATTTATGCGCCTCGCCCTCTCGGTTTGAATCCATCCACGCAATTGACATTCCGTTTTTTTTGATTTTTCGGGTAAAATGCGCGGATTTTTCATGGCCACTGCCAGCGAAAAAGCTGCGGCAAGGCTGCCAGAAGCAAAACGTTTTCATCCCCATTCAGAGTACAACCATGACTGATCTATCGCTTTACAGAAACATCGGCATCTTCGCCCACGTCGATGCCGGTAAAACCACCACCACCGAACGGATTTTGAAACTGACCGGCAAAATCCACAAAATCGGCGAAGTACACGACGGTGCGGCGACCACAGACTTCATGGTGCAAGAACAAGAACGCGGCATCACCATTCAATCAGCAGCGACCACCTGCTCCTGGCCCGGCAGTAAAAACCAGTTTCAGCCTCACCGTTTCAACATCATCGACACGCCGGGTCACGTCGACTTCACCATCGAAGTCTATCGTTCGCTGAAAGTACTGGACGGCGGCATCGGCGTG
>Ga0207951_100404_pt1 | contig 22106 bp, 17 predicted proteins | sample Subbio12Aug_8Bad_FD_184830 | JGI IMG/M metagenome (GOLD analysis project Ga0207951, IMG submission 184830) | Serpentinite rock and fluid subsurface biosphere microbial communities from McLaughlin Reserve, California, USA - CR12Aug_8Bad (SPAdes) | ecosystem: Environmental > Terrestrial > Deep... | reverse complement strand
CGCCGCCTGGCGTCGGCGGGGCGATGGGCAGGCCCGCGAGCAGGGCGGCGACGCGCGCCTCCTCCCCCGCCGCGACGACGGGCTGGATGCGTCGGACCAGGCCCTCGCGCAGCAGGGCCTCGGCCGCGTGGCGGATCACCGGCCGGCCGAGCAGGGGCAGATACTGCTTGGGCAGCGGCGTGCCGAAGCGGGTGCCGGTCCCGGCGGCCATCAGCAGGGCGTCCATCGTCATCGGCTGGTCCGCGGTGGTCAGGCGCCGGGCGATAGCCGATCTGCCGCGCTTGTCCAGGCCCCGGGGCGGAGCGATTCCCGCCCGTGTCTGCTTCTTCGGCAATGCAGCGGTTCGGGCGTTGCGCGGGGCGGTCCGCTCCCGTATTTTGCTCAAATCATGAGCAACATCAACGGGGCGCCCGGCGCGGCGCCGGGCCTGCCTCCCATCCGCCTGGGCGGGGCGGCGGATATCGCGACGCCTGTCATCCTCGCGCCCATGTCGGGCGTGACCGCCCTGCCGTTCCGCCGCCTTGCGCGACGGCTTGGCGCGCCCATGGTGGTCAGCGAGATGATCGCCTCCCAGGCCATGGTACGCACCAACCGCCAGACGCTGAAGATGGCCGAGGTGGACGGCTTCGGCGGCCCGGCCTCGGTGCAACTCGCCGGCTGCGACCCCGCGACGATGGCGGAGGCCGCGCGCCTGGTCGTGGATCGCGGCGCGGCGATCGTGGACATCAATTTCGGCTGTCCGGTGAAGAAGGTCGCGGTCGGGCAATCGGCCGGCAGCGCGCTGATGCGCGACGAGATCGCTGCCGCGCGCATCCTCGAAGCGACCGTGCGCGCGGTGTCCGTGCCGGTCACGCTCAAGATGCGCATGGGCTGGGACCATGGCAGCCTGAACGCGCCGCGCCTTGCGCGCATCGCGCAGGAATGCGGCATCCGCCTCGTCACGGTCCATGGCCGCACCCGGCAGATGTTCTACACCGGCATCGCGGATTGGGACTTCATCCGCTTGGTGAAGGAGGCGGTGAGCATCCCGGTCATCGCCAATGGCGACATCGTGACGGCCGAGGATGCCGAGGAGGCGCTGCGCCGCTCCGGCGCCGATGGCGTGATGATCGGCCGCGGCTGCTACGGCCGCCCCTGGTTTCCCGCGGCGGTCGCCCGCCGGCTGCAAGGCGGGGCGGCGGCGGAACCCTCGCTCGAGGCGCAGAAGGCGATCCTGCTCGGCCATTACGAGGACATGTTGGACCATCACGGGCGCGACCCGGGCGTGCGCCTCGCACGCAAGCACGTCGCCTGGTATTCCAAGGGCCTGCCGGGCTCGGCGGAGTTCCGCGTGCGGGTCAACCGCTGCGACAGCCCTGAGGCGGTGCGCGACCTCGTCCATGCCTTCTACGACCCGCTGATCGAGCGCGGCGTCGAGGTGGTGCGCGACGCCTTCCGCGCTGCCGGCGAGGAGCGCGTCGCCGCATGAAGGGCGGCCTGCCGGGCCGGGCCGTGCGGCCATCGGCCTGGAAGGGGCGGGCGCAGCCGGAGGGCGCGGCCATCCTCGCCGCCGTGCCGCTGCCCGTGGTGGTGCTGGACGGGCAGGACCGCTTCGTCTTCGCCAATGCCGCGGCCGAGCAGTTCTTCCAGGCCTCGGTCGCCTCGCTGGCGCAGATGCGGCTGGCCGATCTGCTGCCGGAGGATGGCCGCCTGTTCGCCGTGATCGGGCAGGTGCGGCAGGCCGACGCGCCGGTTTCCGACCACGACCTGATGCTGGAGAGCCCCCGCCTGTCGCGCCGCGGGGTCAGCGTGCATGGCGCGCCGATGCCCGATGTGCCGGGCGGGGTGGTGCTGACGCTGCAGGATGGCTCGACCGCGCAGATGCTGGATCGGCAGCTGAATTTCCGCGGCGCGGCGCGCGGCGCCTCGGCCATGGCGGCGATGTTGGCGCATGAGGTGAAGAACCCGCTCTCGGGCATCCGCGGCGCGGCGCAGCTGATCGAGCAGGGCGCGGCCTCCGACGGGGACCGCGAATTGTGCCTGCTGATCCAGGACGAGGCCGACCGCATCCGCGGCCTGGTGGACCGCTTCGACATGTTTTCGGACCGGCCGGTGGACCTCGCCCCGGTGAACATCCACCAGGTGCTGGACCATGTCCGGCGGATCGCCGTCTCGGGCTTCGCGGCCCATCTGCGCGTGGTGGAGGATTACGACCCCTCCCTGCCGCCGGTCTGGGGCAACCGGGACCTGCTTGTGCAGATTCTGCTCAATCTGGTGAAGAATGCGGCAGAGGCGGTCGAGCCGGTGGGCGGGGAGGTCGTTCTCTCGACCGCCTATCACCATGGCGTCCGCATTGCCGTGCCTGGATCCTCCGACCGGGTGCACCTGCCCCTGCAGGTCAGCGTGCGCGACAACGGCCCGGGAATCGCCGAGGAGGTCCGCGGCACGCTTTTTGAACCCTTCGTCTCCACGAAGCGGGGGGGACAGGGGCTTGGCCTCGCGCTCGCGGCGAAACTGGTCGCGGACCAGGGCGGGCTGATCGAATGCGACAGCCGCCCGGGCCGCACGGTGTTCCGCCTCTCGATGCCCGCCCCACCGCCGGGAAGCCTCGGATCAGCGCAATGAACGAACCGCGAACGATTCTCATCGCCGACGACGACCGGGCCATCCGCACCGTGCTCAGCCAGGCGCTGGCGCGCTCCGGCTACCAGGTGCGGGCGACATCGTCGGCGGCCACGCTGTGGCGCTGGGTGGAGGACGGGGAGGGGGATCTCGTCATCACCGACGTGGTGATGCCCGACGAGAACGGGCTCGACCTCGTCCCGCGCATCAGGCGCGTGCGGCCCGAACTGCGCGTGGTGGTGATGAGCGCGCAATCCACCTTCGCCACCGCCCTCAAGGCGACCCAGCGCGGCGCCTTCGAATACCTGCCCAAGCCCTTCGACCTGAAGGAATTGCTGGCGGTGGTGGAACGCGCCCTCGCCGCACCCGCCGCGCCCGCCCAACCCGCCGATGAGCCGGAGGGCGAGAAGCTGCCGCTGGTCGGGCGCAGCGCGGCGATGCAGGAGATCTACCGCACCGTCGCGCGCCTGACGGCCACCGACCTGACCGTGACGATCACCGGCGAGAGCGGCACCGGCAAGGAACTGGTCGCGCGCGCGCTGCACGACTACGGCAAGCGCCGCGCGGGGCCCTTCGTCGCGATCAACATGGCCGCGATCCCGCGCGAATTGATCGAGGCGGAATTGTTCGGCCATGAGCGCGGCGCCTTCACCGGCGCGCTCAACCGCGGCATCGGCCGCTTCGAGCAGGCCGCCGCCGGCACGCTGTTCCTCGACGAGATCGGCGACATGCCGCCCGAGGCGCAGACCCGCCTGCTGCGCGTGCTCCAGGAGGGCGAATTCACCACCGTCGGCGGCCGCCAGCCGATCAAGGCGAATGTCCGCATCGTCGCGGCCACGCATCGCGACCTGCGGCAACTGATCCGCCAGGGCCTGTTCCGCGAGGACCTGTTCTACCGCCTCAACGTGGTGCCGATCCGCCTGCCGCCGTTGCGCGAGCGGGCCGAGGACATCCCGCTGCTGGCGCGCCACTTCCTCGACCGCGCCCGCGCCGCCGGCCTGCCGGGCAAGCAGCTCGGCGCCGACGCGATGGAGGCGCTCAGGGCGCATGCCTGGCCGGGCAATGCGCGCGAGCTCGAGAACCTCATGCGCCGGATGGCCGCGCTCTATCCGCAGGAGGTGATCGGCGGGGAGGCGGTCGCGGCCGAGCTTGCCGAGGCGGTGCAGCCGACGGGGCCCGACGGCCAGGCGCAGCCCGCGACGCTCGAACAGGCGGTCGAGCGGCACCTGCAGGGCTTCATGGCCGCCCACCGGGAGGGCATGCCGATCCGCGACCTCTACGAGCGCGTGCTGGCCGAAGTGGAACGCCCGCTGCTTCGCCTCGCGCTCGGTGCTACAAGGGGCAACCAGATCAAGGCCGCCGCCATGCTCGGGCTGAACCGGAACACGTTGCGCAAGAAGATCCGTGAACTGGAGCTGCCCGTGGTGCGCGGCTTCAGCTGATCATGCGCGGGCCCTGAGATGGCAGGGCTTTTCCGTCGCACCGGCGTGCCGCCGGCCGCGCGCAGCCTGACCGGCGAGGGAGAGCAGGCCGACCCCGGCCGGCTTTCCTGGCCGTCGCGGATCGGGCAGGCGCTGCAAAGCGGCGCCGCGACCATCCTGCTCGCCCTCATCGCGCTGCTGCTGGGCGTCGCGACCTTCATGGCGCTGTCGGGCGGCACGCCGCTCGGGCCGGCGAGCACGGGGGAGGTGGTGGGGATCATCCTCGCCAACCTCGCGGTGCTGCTGGTGCTCGCGGCCTCGCTCGCGGCGCGGGTGGTCCGCATGTGGGTGGAGCGGCGGCGCGGCTCGGCGGGCTCGCTGCTGCATGTGCGGCTCGTGCTGCTGTTCGGCATCGTGGCGGTGGTGCCGGCGATCCTGGTCGCCGGCTTCTCGGCGGTGTTCTTCAACCTCGGCATCCAGGCCTGGTTCAGCGACCGGGTGCGCGACACGCTGGAAGCCTCGCTGGTGGCCTCGCGCGCCTATCTCGAGGAGCACCGCAACACCATCCGCGCCGACATCCTCGCGATGGCCAACGATCTCAACCGCGCCGCGCCGGTGCTGCTGCCCCATGACGGGCTCGCCTTCGCGCGGCTGCTCGCCACCCACACCGCGATACGCGGCCTGACGGAATCCATCGTCTTCGAGCCTACTCTCGGCCAGGTGGTCGCCTCGGCGGGGCTGACCACGGGCTCGATGGTCGAGCCGATGCCCTCCTGGGCGCTCGATTCGGTGCGCGCGGGCGAGGTCGCGGTGATGCCGGGCGAGGGCGGGCAGGGGCGGGTGCGCGCCGTCGTCGCGCTGAACATCCCGCCCGGGCTGATGCTGGCCATCACCCGCCCGGTGGACCCCGGCGTGCTCGAACACATGCGAACGACCGAGCTCGCCTTCCAGGAATACGACCGGCTCGACCGCAACCAGACCGACCTGCAGATCACCTTCGTGCTGATCTTCGGCATCGCGACGCTGCTCGTGCTGATGGCCGCGGTGCTGCTGGGGCTGCTGATCGCCAACCGCATCGCCGCGCCGATCTCGCGGCTGATCATCGCGGCCGAGCGGGTGCGCGGGGGCGACCTCTCGACCCGCGTGCAGGAGGGCCACGCGGACGACGAGGTCGCCTCCCTCTCGCGCGCCTTCAACCGCATGACGAGCCAGCTCGGCGCGCAGCGGGGCGAGCTGATGGAGGCCTACCGGCAGATCGACGAGCGGCGGCGCTTCACCGAGACGGTGCTCGCGGGCGTCTCGGCGGGCGTCATCGGCCTCGATGCCGAGGGGCGGGTGAACCTGCCGAACCGCTCGGCCTCGGCGCTGCTGGGCGTGGATCTCGACGCGGCGATCGGCCTGCCGCTCGCGGGTGTCGCGCCGGAATTCGCCGCATTGATCGAGGCCGCGCGCGCCGCGCCCGAGAAGCCGCAGACGACCGAGATCCGCTCCGGGCCGCCATCGGCGCGGCGCAGCTTCATCGCCCGGCTGGGGGCCGAGATGCAGGGCGGGCGCGTGGACGGCTACGTGCTCACCTTCGACGACGTGACGGAACTCGTCTCCGCGCAGCGCAAGGCGGCCTGGGCGGATGTGGCGCGACGCATCGCGCACGAGATCAAGAACCCGCTCACGCCCATCCAGCTGAGCGCGGAGCGGCTCAAGCGTCGCTACCTCCGCCAGATCACCGAGGACCCCGAGACCTTCACGCAATGCACCGACACCATCGTCCGCCAGGTCGGCGACATCGGGCGGATGGTGGACGAGTTCTCCGCCTTCGCGCGCATGCCCCAGCCGGTCATCCGCCCCGAGGACGCCAACCGGCTGCTGCGCGAGGCGCTGGTGCTCCAGCGCGACGCCCATCCCGACATCGCCTACGAGACCGCCTATGCGGAGCCGCCGCCCGTCGTCGCGTGCGACCGGCGGCTGATCGGCCAGGCGCTGATCAACCTGCTGCAGAACGCCGCCGACGCGGTGGCGATGCGCGCGGCGGAAGGCGCCGGGCGGATCGCCGCGCGGGTCGAATCGGACGGGGCGGAGGTTCGCATCACGGTCGAGGACGACGGAGTCGGGCTGCCCGGGGAGGAGGACAGGGACCGCCTGACCGAGCCCTATGTCACTCACAAGCCAAAGGGAACCGGTCTCGGCCTTGCCATCGTCAAGAAGATCATGGAGGACCATGGCGGAAGGCTGTCCCTTGAGGACCGGGTGGACGGACCCGGGGCGCGCGTCGCCCTGATCCTGCCGGTCCGCGCAGCGGGGGCGGAACCGCCGGCGGAGGCATCCGCGGCGGGGGATGGAGCGAAGGTCGCGCATGGCGCATGAGATCCTGATCGTCGACGACGAGCCCGACATCCGCACCCTCATCGAGGGCATCCTCTCGGACGAGGGCTACGAGACGCGGCAGGCGCACAATTCGGACGCCGCCATCGCGGCGTTCCGGCAGCGCCGGCCCTCTCTCGTCATCCTCGACATCTGGCTGCAGAACTCGCGCCTGGACGGACTTGGCATCCTCCAGGCGCTGCATGTCGAGGAGCCCCAGGTGCCGGTGGTGATGATCTCCGGCCATGGCACCATCGAGACCGCGGTGCAGGCGATCCAGCACGGCGCGTACGACTTCATCGAGAAACCCTTCAAATCCGACCGGCTGCTGCTGATCGTCGCGCGCGCCCTCGAGGCCGCTCGGCTGCGGCGCGAGGTGAGCGAGCTCAAGCTGCGCGCGGGGCCGGAAACCGAGCTGGTCGGCGGCTCGGGCGGGCTCACCCAGCTGCGCCTGGCGATCGAGAAGGTCGCGCCGACCGGCTCGCGCGTGCTGATCACCGGCCCCGCCGGCGCGGGCAAGGAGGTCGCGGCACGGATGATCCATGCGCGTTCCCGCCGCGCCGACGGGCCCTTCCTGGTGCTGAACTGCGCGACCCTGAACCCCTCGCGCTTCGAGGAGGAGCTGTTCGGCGTCGAGGCGGGGTCCGACCCGCTCGCCCAGCCGCGCCGCGCCGGCGGGCTCGAACGCGCCCATGGCGGGACGCTGCTGCTGGATGAGATCGCCGACATGCCGCTGGAAACCCAGGGCAAGATCGTGCGCGCGCTGCAGGAGCAGGGCTTCGAGCGCGTGGGCGGCGGCACGCGGGTGAAGGTGGATGTGCGCGTCCTCTCCACGACCAACCGCGACCTCGCCGCCGAGATCGCCGCCGGGCGCTTCCGCGAGGATCTGTTCTACCGCCTCGCGGTGGTGCCGCTGCGGGTGCCCTCCCTGCGCGAGCGGCGCGACGACGTGCCGCCGCTCGCGCGGCACTTCATGCGCCGCGCCGGCGAGACCACCGGCGTCGCCCCGCGCGAACTGTCCGAGGACGCGCTGGCGGCGATGCAGGCCTATGACTGGCCGGGCAATGTGCGGGAGCTGCGAAACCTCATCGACTGGCTGCTGATCATGGCCCCGGGCGAGGCGCGCGAGCCGATCCGCCCCGACATGCTGCCGCCCCAGGTGGGCGCGGCGGCGCCGGCGGTGCTCAAGCTCGACCGCTCCAGCGAGATCATGACCCTGCCGCTGCGCGAGGCGCGGGAATTGTTCGAGCGCCAGTATCTCGAGGCGCAGCTGCTGCGCTTCGGCGGCAACATCTCCCGCACCGCGAATTTCGTCGGCATGGAGCGCAGCGCGCTGCACCGCAAGCTGAAATTCCTCGGCGTGCAGGCCGAGGACCGCGCCAGCCCCGCGGGCACCATCGGCAACGCCTGAACCGCGCACGATCGCGTGACCGGGCGGCTTCCGCCCGCCGCGCCCGCGTTCTAACCTCCGCCCGCCCATCGCCGGAGCGAACGCCGCCCATGTCCCGCATCGCCTATGTCAATGGCCGCTACCTGCCGCAGCCCGAGGCGGCGGTGAACATCGAGGACCGCGGCTACCAGTTCGGCGACGGCATCTACGAGGTCGTCCACCTCCATGACGGGCGATACATCGACGAGGACCTGCATCTCGATCGGCTGGAACGTTCCCTGCGGGAGATCCGGCTGCCCATGCCGATGTCCCGCGCGGCGCTGCGGCTGGTGCTGCGGGAGGTCGCGCGGCGCAACCGCGTGACCGAGGGGCTGCTCTACATGCAGGTCACGCGCGGGGTGGCGCGGCGCGACCACGCCTTCCCGGCGCGGCCGGTGCCGCCTGCCATCGTCGTGACCATCAGGCGCATCCCGCCCTACCCGACGGATGTGGACCGCTGGGGTGCGGCGGCGATCACCCAGCCCGACCTGCGCTGGGCGCGCTGCGACATCAAGACCGTGAACCTGCTGCCCAATTGCCTGGCGCGCCAGGCGGCACGCGAGCAGGGGGCGATCGAGGCGGTGCTCTACAACCCCGACACCGGCATGGTCACGGAAGGGGCGGCGACCTCCTTCTGGATCGTGGACGAGCACGGGAGCATCCGCGTCCGCCATCTCGACCACGCGATCCTGCCCGGCTGCACCCGCGCCGCGCTGATCGAGGAATTGAAGCAGGCCGGCATCCCCGTCGCGTTGCGGGAATTCTCCCTCGATGAGATGCGCCGCGCGCGGGAGGCCTTCATCACCTCCGCGACCTCCTTCGTGAAGCCGATCGTGCGGATCGACGGGCAGCCGGTCGGCGACGGCACGGTCGGCCCGGTGGTGCGCGAATTGTTCGGCATCTTCGCCCGCCATGTGAAGGGCGGGATGAAGAACGCTGCATGAGCGGCGCGGCGGGGGCGAACCGCGCGACGGTCCGCGCCTTCTATGCCGATCTGTGGGAGCGGGGCGATCTCGGCTGCCTGCCGGCGCTGATGCATGAGGACGTCGCCTTCCAGGGCACCTTCGGCCAGGTGATGCGCGGGCGCGACGCATTCGGCGCCTATGTCCGCAGCGTGCGCGGCGCCTTCGGCGACTATCGCTGCGATCTGCGCGACCTGCTCGCCGAGGCGGACCGCGTCGCGGCGCGGGTCGGCTTCTCCGGGCGGCACGATGCCGGGCCGTTCCTCGACGTGCCGCCGACCGGACGCCTCCTCGCCTGGGAGGGCGTCGGCTTCTTCACGCTCGATCAGGCGCGCATCCGCCATCTCTGGGTGATGGGCGACATGCTCGGGCTGATGGGGCAGTTGAAGCCATGAGCCGGCCGGCGGCGATCCTGTGGGACTGGGACAACACGCTGGTCGATGGCTGGGCGGCGATCGAGGCCGGGCTCAACGCCACCTTCCGCGCCTTCGCCATGCCCGAATGGGACCGCGCGACGGTGCTCGCGCGCGTGCGCGGTTCCCTGCGCGACACCTTCCCCGGCATGTTCGGCGCACAGTGGGAACGCGCGCGCGACATCTTCTACGCCGAGGTGCGGCGGCAGCATCTTGCCGTGCTCGCGCCGATGCCGGGCGCGGCCGCGGCGATCCTGGCCGCGGGCCGCATCGGCCCGCAGGCGGTGGTGTCGAACAAGCAGGGACCGCTGCTGCGGGCCGAGGCGGAGCATCTGGGCTGGAGCGGGCATTTCGGCGCGCTGGTGGGTGCGGGCGATGCGGCGCGCGACAAGCCCGATGCCGCGCCGATCCTGATGGCGCTGGGACGGATCGGCGTCAGGGCCTCGCCCGCGGTCTGGTATGTCGGCGACACCGCGCTCGACATGCAGGCGGCGCGGGCGGCGGGCTGCCGGGCCGTGCTGCTGGGCGATGCGGCGCATGACGGCGGCGTGAGGGCCGCGGCCCCCGATGACGTGTTCGTGGACGGCCATGCGCTGGAAGCGCGCCTGCTTTGGCTTGCCAAGGGCTGACCGGGGGGGGACAATGCGCGCACCGGCGGCCGGGAATGGTTTTCGCCGGTCCGCCCCTGGTCGGTGACCAGCAAGAACAGAGGACCGGTCCCATGGCCGCAGAGAAGTCCCAGAACGTGCAGGACGTGTTCCTGAACCACGTTCGCAAATCCAAGACCCCGGTGACGATCTTCCTGGTGAACGGCGTGAAGCTGCAGGGGATCATCACCTGGTTCGACAATTTCTCGGTGCTGCTGCGCCGGGACGGGCACACGCAGCTCGTCTACAAGCACGCCATCAGCACGGTCATGCCGGGCGCGCCGATCATGCTGTTCGACGCCGCCGCGCAGGCCGGCGCGCAGCAGGCGGCGGCACCCGCCTCCGAGACCCGCATGACCCTGGCGCGTGAGGTGGCCCCTGACGGCGGGAGCTGACGCGCCCGGCGGTCAGCCGACGCGCGCGGCCGTCCTCCTGCCCTTCGAGAAGCCGAGCCGCGTCGCCATCGGCGATGCGGGCGGGCAGCGCGCGGCCGAGGCACGGCTGGCCGAGGCGATGGGCCTCGCCGCCTCGATCGGTGTCGCGGTGGTGCATGCCGCCGTGCATCCGCTGCGCGAGCGGCGCCCCGCCACGCTGCTCGGCGAGGGCCAGGTGGAGATCGCCGGGCGGGCGCTGAAGGAACAGGAGGTCGGGCTCGTCGTCGTGGACGCGGCGCTGAGCCCGGTGCAGCAGCGCAACCTCGAACGCGCCTGGGGCTGCAAGGTCATCGACCGCACCGGGCTGATCCTCGAGATCTTCGGCGAGCGGGCGCGCACGAAGGAAGGCGCGCTGCAGGTCGAACTGGCGCACCTGGAATACCAGCGCACGCGGCTGGTGCGCTCCTGGACCCATCTCGAACGCCAGCGCGGGGGCTTCGGCTTCCTCGGCGGGCCGGGCGAGAGCCAGATCGAGATCGACCGCCGCCTGATCGGCGACCGCATCGTGAAGCTGAAGCGCGAACTGGAGCAGGTGCGCCGCACGCGCGGGCTGCACCGCAGCGCGCGGGCGCGCGTGCCGTATCCCGTGGTCGCGCTGGTCGGCTACACCAATGCCGGCAAGTCCACGCTGTTCAACGCCCTGACCGGCGCGGGGGTCTATGCGCAGGACCAGCTGTTCGCCACGCTCGACCCGACCATGCGCGCCATCCGGCTGCCGTCGGGGCGGACGGCCATCCTGTCCGACACGGTGGGCTTCATCTCCGACCTGCCGACGCAACTGGTCGAGGCCTTCCGCGCGACGCTCGAGGAGGTCGCCGCCGCCGACGTCATCCTGCATGTGCGCGACATCGCCCATCCCGATAGCGCCGCCCAGCGCGCCGACGTGCTCGGCGTGATGGAGGAGATGGCCGAGGGCCCGCAGGCGAGCCTCGAGGAAGGCTGGCAGGAGCGCGTGCTGGAAGTGCTCAACAAGGCCGACCTGCTCGGCGGGATCGAGCAGGTGGCGCGCCGCGTCCCGGGGGCGGTGCCGGTCTCGGCGCTGACCGGCGAGGGGCTCGACGACTTGCGCCGGGCCATCGATGCGCGGCTTTCGGCCGGGATGGAGACGATCGAGGTGAAGGTGCCGACGACCGACGGGGCGGGGCTCGCCTGGCTCTACCAGCATGGCGAGGTGCTCTCGCGGCAGGATGGGGATGACGACATCCGCCTGACGGTGCGCCTTTCGCCCGCCGACCGCGCGCGCTTCGAGGGGCGCGGGGCGTGATCGGCGCGGCGCGGGCGGCCGAGGTCGCCACGCTGCTGCGCGAGGCGGCGCGGGCGGAGATCCTGCCGCGCTTCCGACGCCTCGCGCAGGGGGAGGTGCGGGCGAAGTCCGGGCCGCTCGACCTTGTGACCGATGCCGACGAGGCGGCGGAGCGCATCATCGGGGCCGGGCTCGCGCGCCTGTTCCCCGGCTGCGCCATCATCGGCGAGGAGGCGGCGGCGGCCGATGGGCGGTTGCTCGACCGGCTCGCCGGCGCCGACCTCGCCTTCGTGGTGGACCCGGTGGACGGCACGGCGAATTTCGCCTCGGGTACGCCGCTGTTCGGCTCGATGGCCGCGGCGGTGGTGCGTGGGGAGGTGGCGGCGGCCTGGATCCACGACCCGCTCGGCGACGACACCGCGATCGCGCTGCGCGGGGAGGGGGCCTGGATCGCCGACGGGCAGGGCCGCCACATGGCCGATCTGCGCGTCGCCGCGCCGGCACCGCCCGAGGGCATGATCGCCGCCATCTCCTGGACCTATCTGCGCGAGCCGATGCGCTCGCAGGTCGCGCAGCGGCTGGCGCGCTTCGCCGGGGTGGTGGGGTTCCGCTGCTCGGCGCATGAATACCGGCTGACCGCGGGCGGGCATGCCCATGTGCAGTTCTACAACCGGCTGATGCCCTGGGACCATCTGCCGGGCTGGCTGCTGCACCGCGAGGCCGGCGGGTATTCCGCGCGCTTCGACGGCAGCGCCTATACCCCCGCGCACCGCGACGGCGGGCTGATCTGCGCGCCGGACCGCGCCTGCTGGGAGGCGGTGCGCGCCACGCTGCTCGATCCGTGAGCGCGGAGGAGGAAGGCGAGGACGGCCCGCCGCCCGGCCTGCCGCCCGGCACGCCCTTCTACATGACCCCCGCGGGCGCGGCCGCGCTGCGCGAGGAACTGCGCGCGCTGTGGGAGGATGAGCGGCCGAAGGTGGTCGAGGTGGTGTCCTGGGCGGCGAGCCTGGGCGACCGGTCGGAGAATGCCGACTACCAGTACGGCAAGCGGCGGCTGCGGCAGATCGACGGGCGCGTGCGCTTCCTGCGCAAGCGCCTCGAGCGGGTGCAGGTGGTGGACCCGGCGGCGCAGACCCGGCGCGACCAGGTCTTCTTCGGCGCGACCGTGACCTTCGCGCGGCTGTCCGACGATGCCGAGGTGACGCTGCGTATCGTCGGCGTGGACGAGGCGGATGCCGAGAAGGGGGATGTCTCCTGGGTGGCGCCGCTGGCCCGGGCGCTGCTGGGGGCGCGGGTGGGGGATGTGCGGAAGGTCCGCAGCCCTGGGGGTGCCGAGGAGGTGGAGGTGGTGGCGATCCGTTACGCCTGACCGCGGTGGCGGCGCCCTGCGGGAGCAGGAGCAGGCGGGGCGCGGGTGTCGGTGTTCTTTACAACTCGGGTCGGGTGGCGGTGGCGTGGCGGGTAAAGGGCTGGAGAAGAACGGTTTTTTTCGTGGCACGGCGATTGCTTTCTACAGGCGTATCTGGGCTCCCCCGCCCGAACGCACTCTGGAGACACCCCCATGTCCCTCCGCAAGACCCTCTTCGCCGCTTCCGCCCTGATCGGCTTGGCGCTGGCTGCGCCCGTGGCGCAGGCGGCAGTCATCGGCACGATCCCGGGCGTGGGCGTGGTTCCCAACAACAACCAGGTGATGGCCCCCCTGACGAAGGCCGAGGGCTGGTATGGCGCGAACGTCTACCTGATCGGCGGACCGAGTCAGATCACCGCGACGCTGATCGGCTTCGAGGCCGGGTGGACCAACCGGTTCTTCTGGGGGGGCGCGCAGACATTCGTCACCACGGCCCAGCAGCTGGGAACGCTTGGCGCGCCGATCGGCACGCAGGTCGTTCTCAGCAACGTCCTCTCCGGCCTGCTGCCCTTCGTCTTCGCCACCAACGGCGGCGGCAATGCGACGGCCGCAGCCGCCGGAACTGTCGCGAACGGCGCGAACTTCATGCCCGCCAGCGGCCGCGGCAATTTCTTCGTGACCTTCGGGACTTGCCCGCAGATCGCCTGCATCGACACCACCATCAACGGGTCCACGGCCGCCGGCGGGACGGTGGCGTGGCTGTTCTTCGACGACACGGGCGGCAGGGTGGACGACAACCACGACGACCTGGTGGTCCGCCTGGAGATCACCGGCGGCAGGATCGTCATCCCGACGCCGGCCTCCTTCGCCCTGCTGGGCGTGGGTCTGCTCGGCCTCGCCGCCATCGCGCGCCGCCGCCGCGCGGCCTGATCGCGGCTTCTGCGGCGCCGCCACCGCGCGGCGCCGGTCTGGGGGGGATGACGGGGGCGGTTCGCCGGGTGCGGGCCGGCCCCCCCCTTCGTTTGTCCGTCATCCGCGCGGCCGCCGGGCGGATGCCTCCTGAACGGAGATGAACTGCACAATCCGCACAATGGCGGCGATAGGACGCATCGCGTCTCAGCCGGACTCCCGTTCCCGGCGCTTGGCCTCCCGCCAGATCGCCTCCATGCGATCCAGGGGCGCCTCCTCCAGCAAATTTCCTTCAATAATAATTGTTTGTTCGATATGGCGGAAGCGTCGCTCGAACTTTCGGTTGGCCCCGCGCAGGCAGTCCTCGGGGTCGAGGTCGAGCTTCCGGGCGAGGTTGGCGAGCACGAAAAGAAGGTCGCCGACCTCGTCGCGCAATGCAGCAGGATCCGAATCTTCTGGGTTGTTTCTCAGTTCGTGGCGCAGCTCCAGCGCCTCCTCCTCGAGCTTGTCCAGCACCGCGGCGGCGTCCGGCCAGTCGAAGCCGACCCGCGCGGCCCGTCGCGTCAGCTTCGCCGCGCGGGTCAGCGCCGGCAGGCCGACCGGGATGCCGGCCAGCGTGCCCGCTTCGGCGCGGTGGCGGCGCTCGGCCTCCTTCTGCGCTTCCCAGGCCTGCACCTGCTGGGCCGTGTCCCGCGCGGCGGCGTCGCCGAAGACATGCGGGTGGCGGCTGACCATCTTGTCGGCGATCGCCTGCGCCACCTCGGCGAAGGCGAACCAGCCGCGCTCCTCGGCCATGCGGGCGTGATAGACCACCTGGAACAGCAGGTCCCCCAGCTCGTCCTTCAGCGCCGCGGGCGAGCCCCCGGCGATGGCGTCCTCGACCTCATAGGCCTCCTCGATCGTGTAGGGGGCGATGGTCGCGAAATCCTGCTCGCGGTCCCAGGGGCAGCCGGTCTCGGGGTGACGCAGCGCCGCCATGATGGCGAGCAGGCGGGTCAGCGCGGCTTCGGGCTCCTGCGGCATCGGCGGCTCCGGGGGCGTGGATGGCGCAGTCCTCGCGCGGCGCGCGGCGTCAGGCAAGCCCCCGCGCGCCGGTTGCCAGGGCGGCGGGGCGGGCGGAGACTGTTCCCATCGCGGCTGCCGAGGAACCCGTCCCCGATGCCCAAGACCCGTGTCGTCTGCGGCCATGACTGCCCAGACATGTGCTCCCTGATCGTCGAGACCGAGGGCGATCGCATCACCCGCATCCAGGGCGACCCGGACGAGGCCTACACGGCCGGCTTCGCCTGCGCGAAGGTCAACCGCGACCTCGAAGTGGTCCACTCGCCCGACCGCATCCGCACCCCGTTGCGCCGGGCCGGCGCGAAGGGGGAGGGGCGCTTCGAACCGATCGCCTGGGAGGAGGCGCTCGGGGCCATCACCGGGCGGTGGAAGGCCATCATGGCCGAGAGCGGCCCGGAGGCCATCCTCGGCTATGCCTATTCGGCCCATCAGGGGCAGATGAACCGGCGGCTGGTGGCGGGGCTGTTCCATGCGCTCGGCACCTCGCGGCTGATGGCCGGGACGGTCTGCGACACCTGCTGCGAGACCGCCTGGGACCTCACCCTGGGCCCGGTCGGCGGGACCGACCCCGAAAGCGTGATCCATTCCGACCTGGTGATCGCCTGGGGCTGCGACCTGATGGCGGTCAACGTCCATTTCTGGGCGCTGCTGGAGAAGGTGCGGAAGACCGGGGTGAAGCTGGTGGTGATCGACCCTCGCCGCAGCCAGACCGCGGCGCGGGCGGATTGGCACCTGCCGATCCGCATCGGGACCGATGCGGCGCTGGCCTGCGGCATCGCCCATGTCCTGTTGCGCGACGGCTTGCTGGATCGCGGCTACATCGCCGCCCACACGCTCGGTTTTGAACGATGGGCGGCCGAGATCCTGCCCGGCTTCCCGCCGGCGCGGGTGGCGGCGATCACCGGGTTGCCCGAGGCCGACATCGAGCGACTCGCGGCGATGTACGGCGCGGCGCCGCGTTCCCTGATCCGGCTGGGCGAGGGCATGACGCGGCTTGCGAAGGGCGGCCAGGCGCTGCGGGCGGTGGCCACGCTTCCCGCGCTGACCGGCGCCTATGGCCGGGAAGGGGGCGGGGCCCTGCTGCTGGCGGCCGCCTCGATGGATTTCCGGTTCGGCTTCGTCGGCAAGCCCTCGGGTCCGGCAACTGCCCGCACGGTCAACCACCTGGCGCTGGGCGAGGCGCTCGAGGAGATGCGCGACCCGCCGATCCGGGCGCTGTTCATCGCCGCCAACAACCCGGCCGTGACCAACCCGGATGTGAACCGGCTGCGCCGCGCCTTGGCGCGGGAGGATCTGTTCACCGTTGTGCACGACCCCTTCCTGACCGACACGGCGCGCTATGCGGACATCGTGCTTCCGGCCACCACCTATCTGGAAACCGAGGATTTCTTCCGCTCCTACGGATCCTACCGGATGCAGTATGCCGAGCCGGCCGTGGCGCCGCAGCACCAGGCCTGGTCGAACTTCCGGCTGGCGCAGGAACTCGGGCGCCGGATGGGGCTGATGGACCCGGCTTTCCATCTGCCGCCGCGCGAGATCGTGCCGCACTTCTTCAGGGGGGCGACGGGCATCATCGCCGGGGTGGATCCGGCCGCGGTCTTCGCGGGGCCGGTGAAGGTGAAGCCGCCGGTGGCGCAGGAATTCCGCACGCCTTCCGGTCGGCTGGAAATCTATTCCGAAGCCCTGGCGAAGCAGGGCGTGCCGCCCATGCCGGTCTGGGAGGAGGACCCCATCGAGGCCGCCGACGCCGCCCGCTGGCCGCTGCGACTGCTGACGGCGCCGGGGTATTTCCAGGCCCACACCACCTATGCCGCCTCTCCTTTCCTGCGGAAGCGGGAGGGTGAGCCCTGCGCCATCCTCCACCCGGAGGAGGCAGCGCGGCGGGGACTTTCGGACGGCCAGCGCGTGAGATTATTCAATGATCTCGGGGAGGTCGGGCTGGTGCTGAAGGTCAGCGACGAGGTTCGTCCTGGTGTCGTGCTGGTGCCCGGCCAGCGGCCGGATGGCGAGGCGGTCTCCGGCACCGTCAACATGCTGTGCGACATGCGCCGGACGGATATCGGGGAGGGGGCCTGCTACCAGTCCACCTTCCTTGAGGTCGCACCCTGGCGGGAGGCAGCCTGATGACGGATCTCGCGACGTTCTCCGCCGTCGAGCAGGCGGGGCTGATCCGTCGGCGAAAGGCCTCCCCGGTCGAGGTGGCGCGCGCGGTGCTGGACCGGATCGCGGCCTGGGAGCCGCGGCTGAACGCCTTCGCGGCACTGGATGCGGAGCGCGCCATGGACGCGGCCCGCGCGGCCGAGGCGGCGGCGATGGGCGAGGGGCCGCTCGGCCCGCTGCACGGGGTGCCGGTGACGGTGAAGGACATCACCGCCGTGGCCGGCTTTCCGACCAGGCGCGGCTCGCGCCTGAGCAGCCCGGACCCGGTCGGGCATGATTCACCCATGGTCGCGCGCCTCAGGGCCGCCGGGGCGATCATCCTGGGCAAGACGACCTCGACCGAGCAGGGCTGGACGGCGGTGAGCACCAGCCCACTGACCGGGCATACGCATAATCCGTGGAAACATGGGGTTACGGCGGGAGGCTCATCTTCCGGCGCGGCGGCGCTGGCCGGGGCGGGGTGCGGGGCGCTGCATATCGGCACCGACGGCGCGGGCTCGATCCGCCTGCCGGCGCATTTCTGCGGGGCGGTGGGGCACAAACCGACCTTCGGCCTGGTGCCCTATGCGCCGGTGAGCAACAACGGATCGCTCTCCCATGCCGGGCCGATCACCCGCTCGGTGCCGGATGCGGCGCTGATGCTCGAGGTTATTGCCGGGCTGCACCCTTCTGATCATACGACATTGCCGGGCGGCTTCCGGGCGGCCGACGTCACGCGAGGCGACCTCCGCGGACTGCGCATCGCCTACAGCCCGGACCTCGGCCATGCCCGGGTGGACCCGGAGATCGCCGAGGCAGTGCGCGCATCCGTCCGCGTGTTCGAGGATCTCGGCGCGCGCGTCGAGGAGGTCACGCCGCCCTGGGGACCGAAGGGGCCAGGGATCGAGCGCGATCTCTGGGGCGCCGCCATGCTGCCCTTCCTGGAGACCGACCCGGCCCGGCGGGCCGAGCAGGATCCCGGCCTGGTGGCCTGCCTCGACAGCCATGCCGGCATGACGATGCGCGAGGGGATCGCGGCGCAGGGCAGGCGCATCGCCTACGCCGCGGAGGTCGGCGAGTGGTTCGCCTCGGGCTGGGACCTGCTGGTCACGCCCGCCGCCTCGGTCGCCGCCTTCGAGGTCGGGCGCCAGCGGCCCGCCCATTGGCCGGACCACGCCTGGGACTGGCTGGTCTGGGCGGAGTTCTCCTATCCCTTCGACCTCTCCCACGGAGCGGCGGTGTCGGTGCCCTGCGGGCGGACCGGGGAGGGGCTGCCGATCGGGCTGCAGATCGCGGGGCCGCGCTGTGCGGACGCGCTGGTGCTGCGGGCGGCAGGGGCGTTCCTGGAGGCGCAGCCCTTCGCGCCGGCCTGCGCGGACTGACCGGAGGGGCGCCGCCCCTCCGGACCACCCCGCCAAAGGCCGAAAGGCCTTTGGGAACCGAAAAAGGGGACGCACCCCGGCGGAAACAATTGCCGCATAAGGTATATTATGGAAAATCCAGGTGGGCCCGGATGAGGGTCAGATCTCCTCGACCGCCGACACCCCAGGCAGCACCTTCATCGCCTGCAACACCCGCGGCCCGACATTCCAGCCATTGGGCAGCGCCACCTCCACCTCCTGGCCCAGCGCGATCCGCGGCACCAGCACCACCCGCCCACGCCCGCGACCCTCGCGCGCCAGGATGTCGCGGATCGGGCCGACCGCCTGGGCGTCCTCGATCCACAGCCGGATTCCGCCCCCGACGCCGGCGGCCGCCTTCTCGAGGCTCTCCACCTCGCTCGCCGTCAGGCGCAGCGCCTCGCCCTCCATCCGGGCATCGGCGGTCACCAGCACGGCCCTGCCCTCGGCCAGCAGCTCGCGGGAGCGGTTCAGCACCTCGGAGAAGCAGGTCACCTCGTAGGAACCCTGGGCGTCCGACAGCCGGACCCAGGCCATGCGGCTGCCGGTCTTGGTCGTGCGCTCCTTGGCATTCACCACCGTGCCGGCGAGCTTCAGCCGCGACGATCCCGCCCGCGCCCGGTCCGCGATCTGCGCGGATGGGGTGACGCCCAGGCGCTGAAGCGCCCTGCGGTAGGTGTCGAGCGGATGGGCCGAGAGGTGGAAGCCCACCGCCTCGGCCTCATGCGCGAGGCGCTCCAGCAGCGGCCAATCCGGGAGATCGGGCAGCCGCAGGGGCTCATGTTGTTGCGAATTCGTCCCGAAAAGGCCGATCTGGCCGGAATCGCGTTCCTCGGCGCTGGCCTGGGCGCGGCGCAGGATCGTTTCGGCTCCGGCCATCACCCGGGCGCGGTTCTTCTCCAGCGGTTCGAAAGCGCCGGCGCGGGCCAGGTTCTCGATCTGCATCTTGTTCAGCAGCTTCGGGTCCACCCGTGCGGCCAGCTCGGCGAGCGAGGCGAAGGGGCCGGAGGCATCGCGCGCCGCCACCAGGTCGCGCATCGCCGCCTCACCCACGCGCTTGACGGCGGCGAGCGCGAAGCGGATCGCCTCCTTGCCCTCGGGCGTCGTCTCCACCCGGAATTCGGCACCTGAGCGGTTGATGTCCGGCGGCAGGATCGGGATGCCGAGCCGCGCGCATTCCTGCATGTGCCCCGCGAGCTTGTCGGTGTTCGACAAATCGAGCGTCATCGACGCCGCCATGAAGGCGACCGGATGGTTCGCCTTCAGCCAGGCTGTCTGGTAGCTCACCAGCGCATAGGCCGCCGCGTGCGACTTGTTGAAGCCGTAGTCGGCGAAGCGTTCCATCAGGTCGAAGATCTCGGCGGCCTTGGCGGGCTCGATACCGCGCGCCTCGGCGCCGTCGCAGAAGATTTTCCGTTGCGCCTCCATCTCGGAACGGATCTTCTTGCCCATGGCGCGGCGGAGGAGATCGGCCGCACCCAGGGAATACCCCGCGAGGTCCTGCGCGATCTGCATGACCTGTTCCTGATAGACCATGATGCCGTAGGTCTCGGCCAGGACATGATGGATGGCCGGATGCGGCGCCGCCCAGGGCTCGCCCGCCTTGCGCGCGCAGTAGGCCGGGATGTTCGCCATCGGCCCCGGACGATAGAGCGCCACCGCCGCGACCAGATCCTCGAACCGGCTCGCGCGCATCTGCCGCAGGCAGTCGCGCATCCCCTGCCCTTCGAACTGGAACACGCCCGCCGCGTCGCCGCGGGCCAGCATGGCATAGGTCCTGGCGTCGTCGAGCGGGATGGCGCTGATATCGATGCGCCTGCCCTGCCTCGCCAGTGTATCGAGCGCGCGCTGGATCACCGTCAGCGTCTTGAGGCCGAGGAAGTCGAACTTCACCAGCGAGGCGGCCTCGGCGTATTTCATCGAATACTGCGTGACCAGCATCGCGGAACGCGGGTCGCGGTACAGCGGCACGATGTCGATCAGCGGCCGGCAGCCGATCACCACGCCCGCCGCGTGGGTCGAGGCGTTGCGGTAAAGCCCCTCGACCTGCTGCGCGATGTCGAGCAGGCGCGCCACCTGTTCGTCAGAATCGCGCATCTCGGACAGGCGCGGCTCGCCGGCGATGGCCTCGGCGAGGCCCACGGGCTTGGCCGGGTTGAACGGGATCAGCGAGGCGATCTTGTCCACCTGCCCGTAGGGCATGCCGAGCACGCGCCCCACGTCGCGCACGGCCGCCTTCGCCTGCAGCTTGCCGAAGGTGATGATCTGCGCGACGCGGTCCGCGCCGTATTCGCGCACCACGTAGCGGATCACCTCGTCGCGGCGGTCCTGGCAGAAATCGATGTCGAAATCCGGCATCGAGACGCGCTCGGGGTTCAGGAAGCGTTCGAACAGCAGCCCGAAGCGCAGCGGGTCGAGATCCGTGATCAGCAGCGCCCAGGCGGCGACGGACCCCGCGCCGGAGCCGCGCCCCGGCCCCACCGGGATGGGCGGGGTCTGCGCCTTCGCCCATTGGATGAAGTCCGCGACGATGAGGAAATAGCCCGAGAAGCCCATCGCCTCGATGACGCCGAGTTCGTAGGCGAGGCGCTCGCGATAGGTCTGCCGCGTCGCCTCGTCGGGCGCGGGGCGCATGGCATCCAGGCGCGCCTCGAGGCCGGCGGTCGCCATGGCGCGCACCGTCCCGGCCTCGGTCTTGCCCGGCTGCACCTTGGGGCAGACCGGCAGTTCCGGCTTCCTCTCCTCGGCCATCACGGCACACAGCCGCGCGATGGCGAGCGTGTTGCCGCAGGCATCGGGCAGGTCGCGGAACAGCGCGCGCATCGCCGCGGCCGGCTTGAACCAGTGCTCGGGCGTGACGCGGCGGCGGTCGCGCTCGGCCATGGTGCGGCCCTCGGCGATGCACAGCAGCGCGTCATGCGCCTCGTGCATCGCGGGCGTGTCGAAATACACGTCGTTCGCCGCGACGATGGGCAGGCGGGCCTGCCTCGCCAGCGCGAGCAGCCCGGCCTCGATCGCCTTCTCCTGCGGCAGGCCGTGGCGGTGCAGTTCGACGGCGAGGCGATCGGGAAAGGCCTCGCGCAGCGCATCGAGGATGCGCGCTGCGGCGTCGCGCCGCCCGTCGCCGACCAGCCGCGCGAGCGGGCCGAGCGTGCCGCCGGTCAGCAGGAAGATGCCCTCGGCATGGGCGCGCAGCAGGTCGAGCGTGACGGCCGGGCGCCCGGACGGATCGTCGCGGAGAAAGCCGTTCGAGGACAGTTTCTGCAGGTTGTCGAGCCCCGCCGCATCCATCGCCAGCGCGACCAGCGGGTCGGGGTTCTGCCGGGCGATGTCGGGACGGTCGGGATCGGCCTCGGCGCGCGTGAGGAACACGCGGCAGCCCATGATCGGCTGCACGCCCTTCTTCGCGCAGGCGCCGGCGAATTCGAGCGCGCCGAACATGTTGGCGCTGTCGGTCAGCGCGACCGCCGGCATCCCGTTCCCCGCGGCGAGGCTCGCGAGCTTCTCGGCCTTGATCGCGCCTTCGCTCAGCGAATAGGCGGAATGGACATGCAGGTGGATGAAGGAGGCAGGCTCGGTCATGGGCGACTCGCGCGGCGGCAGGTCAGGCTAGCATTACAGTTGCGCTGACGCATGAACTCTGAATCGATGCGGGACCATGACTCGATTCGGAGGTTGTGGTGTCGGGCGCATCGATCGAGACGACGCTGGAGCTTTGGGCTGCGTCGCTGCGGGACGTG
>Ga0207951_100403_pt1 | contig 22107 bp, 19 predicted proteins | sample Subbio12Aug_8Bad_FD_184830 | JGI IMG/M metagenome (GOLD analysis project Ga0207951, IMG submission 184830) | Serpentinite rock and fluid subsurface biosphere microbial communities from McLaughlin Reserve, California, USA - CR12Aug_8Bad (SPAdes) | ecosystem: Environmental > Terrestrial > Deep... | reverse complement strand
ATATTATCTCCTACAAATAAAGTGCGCGACGCTCATCGGGCACGACTTCTTCGAGGCAGCACAGCCTGTGCCTTTTCGATGCCGGAAGGTGGCGGGGCTACTCCGTCAGGAGTGCCCGCTTATGTTCGGGAATGGCGCCCCTGAGCGGAGTAAGCTCGAACCGTTTTCCATCAGAATCTGCCTTCAAAAGCCCTGACGAACTCTTCCAAACTCTGCGCAACTGGACAGTCATACTGGAGGGCCTTCAACTCCAGCCGACCAATCCGCCACCACTGCCGAAGGCCAAACAGCGCAAGCGCAAGATTGCCCCACGCCGTGGCGCGAAGGCGGCAGGAGGTGGGTCATGAGCAAGCTCCCTCCTCTGCATCCCTTGTCGTTGCGCGTGACCTTTGAAGAGAAGGCCAACCTGGAGAAGGCCGCAGCCGGCATGTCGCTGTCGGCATATATGCGCTGGAAGCTATTCAATCCGAACTCACCACCGCCGAAGCGGCGCGGCAAGTCGCCTGTGAAGGATCATCGCGCCCTGGCGCAGCTTCTGGCGTTGCTTGGCCAGACACGTCTGGCCAACAACATGAACCAACTGGCGAAGGCGGCGAACTCTGGGAGCCTGCCCTTCACCCCTGAAACCGAAGAGGCGATTGTGACGGCTGCGCGTGAAGTGACCGAGATGCGTGCCTTGCTCATCAAGGCGCTCGACATCGATCTGGTGCCATGATTCTCAAGGGCTCACAGCGCAGCGGCGGCAAGCAGCTCGGTCTTCATCTCCTCAAGACGGAGGAAAATGAACATGTCGAGGTACACGAGGTATCGGGGTTTGTTTCCGAGAGCGTGCTCGGTGCGATGAACGAGGCGTATGCCCTCTCGCGCGGCACGAAGTGCAAGCAATATCTGTTCTCGCTGTCATTGAGCCCGCCACCGAATGAGTCGGTGCCGGTGCAGCTGTTCGAGAAGGTGCTGGCCAATGTGGAAGAGCGGCTCGGCCTCACCGGCCAACCGCGCATCGTGGTGTTCCATGAGAAGGAAGGCCGGCGCCATTGTCACGCTGTCTGGTCGCGCATCGATGCAGCGACCATGACGGCGAAAGAGCTTCCTTTCTTCGGTATGAAGCTGAAGCAACTGGCAAAGCAGGTCTTTCTTGAGAATGGCTGGAACATGCCGCGCGGCTATGAGTCAGCGAAGCTGCGTGATCCGCGCAACTTCACATTGGACGAGTGGCAGCAAGCCAAACGTGCGGGGCTCGATCCCCGCGAACTGAAAGCAGCCATCCAGGACTGCTGGAAGTCGGCGGACAATGTGACGTCCTTCGCTGCTGCATTGGAAGAGCGCGGCCTCTACCTTGCAAAAGGAGATCGTCGGGGCTTCGTGGCCATGACGATCGATGGCGACGTGTTCGCTATCAGCCGCATGATCGATTCAAAAGCCAAAGACATCTCTGCACGGCTGGGTGATCCTGACCAGCTTCGTTCGGTTTCCGAGACACATCGCCATATCGCGGAACAGATCGCACCTCGCCTGTCCCGGTTCATCGCCGATGCAAAGCGCATTGCTCATGCCCGCATGGAACCGCTGATAGCCAAGCGCGAAGCGCTCAAGGTTCAGCATCAGGCTGAACGCCAAGCCTTCGACAAACGCCTCGAAGCCCGATGGAATGAAGAGCAGCGCGTTCGTTCAGCACGGGTGCGCAAGGGTATGGCCGGTGTGTGGGACTTCCTCACCGGTCGCTACTTCAAGGTGCGCAAGCAGAATGAAATGGAGACGACATTCGCGCGTGAGCGCGATCACCATGAACGTCACAGCCTGATCCAATCACAGCTGAAAGATCGTCAGTCACTGCAAGCCGCCATCCGCGAGAACAGACGGCAGGACGCGGAGCGCATCCTCGGCCTCTATCGCGACGCGGCGAATTTCCGGCGCATGCGTGGCGGTGAAATCGCACAAGGTCGTGATGGCGCTGCGCGCGATAGCAGGCGTCAGCCTGACAAGCCGCGTGATCGCGGGTTGGATTTGGGCTGACCGTAGCTGTCAGACGTCGTTATGTTTTCTCCTCCTTTTGCCGTCCACATGATCCGCTGATTGATCGAACCTGGCCGCACCCGAATGCGTGTTAGTGCAAGGCGTGGGCTGCCCACTTTCCTTCTCCACATCCGTTGCGATCGCCAAGCGATGCACCTGCACTCGATGCGCGGCTTTTGATCCTCCAACGCGGCCCATGGTGGGCGGCGCAAAACGAAGGAGGAAACCATGAACTTCAAACTGACCCGCAACGATCTTGCGACCAAAACATCATCGCAACTGGCTGCCCTGTTTCAGGATGCCACCATCGCCATCGCGGCCTGCCACGATGCAATTGCATCGGCGCAATCGCTCCGCACGATGATCCAGCAAGAGCTTCGCCGTCGCGGTCCAGCGCCGTAACAGGCGACCCCGAAGGGGAGCATCTGTTTTCATTTCGAACCGAGTGCTTCCAGAGTGCCTGGAATATCGGATATCTAGCGGGAGCTTAAAGTTTCAGTCCAATCGTTCAATTGAGATTCCTCGCCTCGACTAACTGGTTCTTTAAATCTGGCTCAGTCAAATTTATTTAACTGACGCTCTGAAAATAGATGCCGTTCAGCTTGAAAACACTCATTTAAATATAAATCATGTTTACAACTCAAATCCTTACCGTGGATGCAAAACCATAACAAATATGCCTCGATATCCAGCCGTAACAGAGCATCCATTTATTGCTGTTGAGTGCTCGTAACACCACTCCGAAAAACCCTGTAAGGCAGGATCGACTGTACTTATAGGCACGGCAGCGTTCAGGTTGTATCCGAGATAGTTCTGTCCTGGCGTAACACCGGGTGGGTATATTGGATTTCCAGCCACCTTTTCGTTAATTCTCCGGCATACATCTTCCCGAATACCAGGTGAGAATAGAACGAGATCATTACTGCTTGTCCCTTGCATCGGCGTGGGTTGTACGCGAGCGATCATAACTCCTGGTGAAAAATTTGCGGCAGGTGCCGCACAGCTTGCAGTATCAGAGTGATAGCCGGATTTAAGTATTCGAGGAATCACTCCAGCTCCGTTGGCGCTGTACATATCGCACGACCCATCTGGCGGTGACAAAGTGTTGACCTGAGCGGATAGGCTGCCATCAATACTTACATAAGTGTTATTTGCAAAATTGATTTGATTGATACTACACCCTCTGGCACGGAGTCTTTCAAATCCTTGCCGCGTTGTACTTGCATGTTGCAATATCTCAGATGCGGCCAATTCTATGTCCTCCTTGCTCATATTTCCGCCACCGCCGCGCGTGGACTGAGAGATGGCAAAAGACAGTGCAGCGAATAAAATTACTGCGATCAAAATAATAAATAAAACATTTCCATTTTGCGTATTTATCTGCTGATTCATGGCGCCAGATTATACACTTTTCCCAACAATTTCAATACAGTGATAGCGTAAATTGCAGATCGCCGTCTTATTAGTGATAAATGTTCCGCAGCCGCGATCCAGCGCCGTGACCGGCGACCCCGAAGGGGAGCATCAGCTCCCCTTCTTCTTGTCGTCTTTTGCCTCGTTGATGCGCATCACCACGCGGCCGTTGATCGGCACGGCGTTGAGGCTGAGCGTGAAGCCCTTGCCGTCGCGGGTTGCCCAGGCAACACCGATGTCGGTCCAGCGGGCGTTGTCGCCGTCACCGGTGACGTTGAAGAGGCGGTGGCTCGGGCGGTTTGCGGTTGTGTCAGTCATGGCAGTTCTCCTTTGTGTCCACCGAAGGACCATTCCCTCGGCTTCATGGGGAGACCCGTGACCTGACGATGAAGGTGAGGATCAAAGGCTGAGCGGCACGCGAACCCGTGGGGCGGAGCTGCACAAGTCGAAGACGCGGAAGCGAGCCGCCTTGACCCTCAACGCGGCTGGTCAAAACCCCATGAATGAATGCCGATGGGGATGTCCTGATTTCGGTGACACATGGGCAGAGAACGCCGCTGACAAATCGCAATGCGCGATGGCCACCATCTGCAATTTCGGTGACGGTGATGCCCGCTGGATCAGGATCGTGCGAAGACAATCAAGGGCGCAAGATCATGCGCGTCGGCGGCGCGCAATGCCGCGACATAGGCAGCGCGTGTGGCATTTGCATCAACAAGACTTTGACTACCCCAAGAGAAGCGGGGCTGCCCAAGCTGCACGGCGAGCAAGTCGCCAACCATGCGCGAGAAGCGACCATTTCCATTCGGGAACGGATGGATGGCAACAAGCCGGTGCGAGAAGCGCACAGCGATTTCGTCGGGCGGATAGGTGTTGTTGGCAATCCAGAAGCGGGCGTCATCGATCGCCTGCGCCACGTCCATACCGATGCGATAGGCATCGACACCGATATTGCGCGGCGTTGTGCGATATCGACCCGCCCAGCGCCACACCTGGCCGAACATGCGCTTGTGCAACTCGCGCAGGAACTTCTCGTCGAGCACATCGCGCCGGCGCGACGACAGCCACTTGGCAGCGGCGGCGATGTTGACCTGCTCGGCCTCGTTCAACTCGCGGCGCAAGGTGATGTAAGACGGGATGAGTTGTTCACGCTCCTCGGCATCGAGGGGCGTGTTGGCATCATCATCCTCACCGAACAGCGGATCAGTCATTCATCACCCCACAGGCGACGCGGCGAACCCGAGAGCAATTCGGCAATGAGGCGTTGGCGCTCACTCTCCAGATCGGGCTTCGTCAGCGCCTGGTTCTCAAGGCGCATGGTGTGATGCAGACGCGCAAGCTCGGCATCAGCCTTGCGGGCGGCCTGCTGACGGACAAGATCATCAAGCGTGGTCGTCGGCACGATGGCATAGACGAAGGTGCAGCCCATTGCCTCGGCCGCCTCACGCATGGTCTTGATGGTGGTAGCACCCGTCATTTCGGCCTTCTCAATCGTGCTGGCGCGCGATTGGACAACGCCCATGCGGCGCGCGAATTGTTCGACGGTCATGCCAAGGGCTTCGCGGATGGCCTTGATCCATCCGCTAGGCGGCACAGCGAGCGGCTCGGCGCGTAGTGGCGCCAACCGTCGATCGAGGTTTTTGCGGGCTAAATGGGCTTGGTCTGGGCTCATGGTTCTCTACCTTTAAGCCCAATCATATCACAAATATATGATGGATTACAATCTTTCGTATCACTTATATGTGATGCCTTTAGGGGCTACTAATCACATATAAGTGATGCTTGCCCTCAAAAGAGGGCAAGCTGGCGAGCGGCGGCGTCGATCTGACGCCATGCGGCGGTGCCGGCAAGCTCGGTGATCCAGGCTTCAACATAGGCCTCGGGGCCACCAAAGCGCTCAACCTCGTCGGGCTGAATGAAGTGCGAGCGATAACCGGTTTCAGTCATCGGCAGCGGGGCGCGTGCGGGGCGGATGCTCTCGATCTCCAGGTGAGCCATATCGGGCCGGCCTTCAAAGGCGAGATAGTCGGGGTTCCAGCGGATTTCGATTTCGATGCCGTTCCAGTTTTTGCGAATGATTGCGTAGTCGGTGTTCATGTCTGCCTCCTTTAAGTTTGGGTTCGTCCATCGGACGGGGAGGCAAACGGCAGGGATCAAAGGTGCGGCGTCACCGCAGGGAAACGGCCAACACGGGAGCGCAGCGAATGGATCGGGCAAGCCGTTGACGCGGCACCGGCCCTGCCAACGTCACCGTAATGATCGATGGGCGTGGCCAAACGTGGGGCAGCATGAGCAGCAACCGACGCGTCACCGCCATGAGAACGGGATTGAAAGAGAGGCGGCCTAAGCCGCCTCTCGCACCTCGGTCTGGCCGAAGCTAAGGAGATACTCAGCCGCCTTGTTGGCAGCGCTCGCTGCGGTGAAGATGGCCTTGCGGTCGCCCTTCAGGATGCGCAGCCAGTGGCCAATATAGTCCGCATGGTCGGGACGCGGATCGACCGTGATGCCAAGGTCACCACAGAGAAAGGCAGCGCCAAGCTCGGCAACCATCTCTTCCATGGCATAGGCATCGTCACCGAAACGCTCACCGAAGGTGCGCGCCAGGCGATGCTCGGCACCGGACCAATGGGTCAGCTCGTGCAGGAGCACCGAGTACCAGCTCTCGGACGCGCCACTCGTCTTCGTGCCCGTGAAGCGGAAGCGATCCGGCATCGCGATGCAATCGGTGCGGCGATTGTAGTGCGCGCTCGTGCCACCGATATTGATCGTGGCACCACTGGCGGCAATCAGCTGCTCGGCACGTTCGCAGGGCGTGACTGTGTCGGCGGCCTCGTCGATCTCGGGCATGATGTAGCCATCAACCTGGGCGACGTTGAACACACGCGATGCGCGGGCGATGAAGCGGCGGTTGCCACGATCGTCTTCGCTGGAGGCATCGGCATCCTGCTCGCCAGGCTCGATGTCCTTGTAGAAGATGATGACGGACGACTTCTCGCCCTTGCGGACTTGGGCGCCCCTGTCCTGCCATTGGCGATACGTGCCCCACAGACCATGGGTGAATTCCTGGCAGTAGGCGGAAGCCCAGAGGGCAACGGTGTTGACGCCGCGATAGGCACGCTGGCTGGCGACATTGATCGGGCGCTCGATGATCGAGCCTTGCGAGTGCCAAGGCATTTGCGGATGCTCGGCACCGGCTTCGATGGCGGCAATGATCTGATCGGTGATGGAGGTGTAAACGTCGAAGCGTTCGTGTGATGAAGTGGTCATGCCCTGATCTCCTTTCGCTGTATCCTGAGGACGCGAAGGGATCAGGCTGGGGGGATAGGCGGCTCAGTCAGCCGAAGGCGAAACAGGCAACACGGGAGCGCAGCGAATGGATCGGGCAGCCTGTTGACAGGCCGACGCCCTCAGCCACATTCGCGGCTAAGTCTCAGGGTGCGGCGAGAATGTGACAGGAGACGTGAACACGTATCATATTGATTCAAGCTAATACGCAAGCTTTATGCGAGAACTTTGCTGTAGTTCCGTCGGTTCTGTTTACCCAAAAGCACTTCGTTCCAAAGTCTGCGCTACGAACACTGAAACTAGACACGCCAGAACCAATCTTCTCTCTTGCATCAGGATGATGCGCGAGGGCGTCGAGCAAGACCTTTGTATCTGCCGCGTTGACTTTATCGCCGACATTATATTTGTGGAGAATCGCATTCAGAAAGGCGATTGCGTCGCCACGCTTCGCAAAATGCAGGTCACCAAAGTTAATCGGCTTGGCAGGCATACTGCGTACCTCCAATTTTGATTAAGTCTCTTGCACGTCTACTTCTTCGTCGTCATTCGGAATGAGTTTTTCACGAACCTCACGTAGGATTATCGCAGGAATGTCCATAAAATCCAGCTGGTCTCGACGCTCAAGAACCCAGGCCAAACAACCATCTCTTGTAAGGTCCTCACGAGCAATTTTTTCATAGAGCGCGACCGCGCTCATGCGGGAAAGTCCTAACTCCATCAGAGAAATTAGCGTGCGAGTCGATACACCAAATTCAAGCTGCGTCCCGATGTCAATATCGTCATCTATCAAGTCCTTCCTGCCGGCTTCCTCAAGGTATATTTGAAGAATATCCATATACGCTGAAAGATATTTTGGGGCTCGAAATCTAGCTATTTGCTCAACACGGTCCATTGTTTGCCGTATCAATAAGGGCAGCTTGTAATCTCTACCAATATCGTTGTGCCATCTAATGCTGTCACGTATCATTCTGGCAAGCGAGTAACCCTTGAGCCATTGTACAACCGTAAGAACGTACAGTCTTATAAGTGCGTCTGGCTCAAACGCTGGATACAAATTCTCATTGATCCTGTGCATGATCGTTACGAAGCGATCGAAGCTATCCGCGCTTTCTACGGCTGCTGGTAGTAGGTTCTCAGGATCACCTTCATAGGCACGAAAAGAGTTAAGTAGCTTTTGAAGTCCAAGAGCACTTACGCCGGGATGGCGATCGGCAACTTCATGACCAATTTTAACCTGGGCGGCGATAGCGGCCAAACTTTTCTCCAATTTCGCGATGCTGGCGGGGCTATGACGCTTGGCCAAGTTGGCTTGCGAGAGCGAGCCAAGCCGAAGGTAGGTAGCAAGCAGATATGCTCCCACCTGTTCAAATTTTTCTACATTATCGAGTTCAGCCAAAGGCATTGTGGCCCGAAGTGCAAGATATTGGGCCATCGCGTCTCCATCACCGAGGACTGCGTCGCTCTCGCGCTTTATGGGATAGCGCGATCTGGCCGGCACGCCGGACGGCCAAGCTGACTGATCGTTAGGATCAATGCAAACAATGTTGCCTTGAAACTCATTGCCCCAACGGCCTGCGCGACCAGCCAGATTCCAGAAATCATGGGGCTCCATCGGGTGCCCTTTACCTTTTCGGGGACCACGCACGACAATTGTTCGACAAGATAAGTTCACGCCTTCGATCAATGTCGAAGTACAAACCAAGAATCGGACTTTTCCTAGTCTAAAGAGCCGCTCTACTTCTAAACGAATAAGTGAAGGCATGTTGCCATAGTGAAAAGCGACACCATGCTCTACGAGGTCGGCAAGCGCAAAATTTGGGTGAACACCTTTCCGGGACAATTCGGCTAGTTCGCTCAGCTCTTTGTCTGCACCGTCAGCGGGTGGAATTAGCTGACTGATCAGGGCCGCAATATCCTCGGCGTCTCCCGCGCCGTTGGCATAAACGAGGGTGCCACCCCGCTCGCCAACGGCAGCGGCAATGAAGGCAAGCTTCTTTTTGATCGTGCCTGGCGAGCTGGCAAGTTGAAGGGTGCCGATTGGAAGAGCGCCGTCTCCATGGCGTACCGTTAGGTTCCATAGCTTTGGCTTTCGCGGAGCCTGCTGTGCAATGATAAGATTTTGTAGGACGGTTGGACGGTCACTATCGACGGCAACGGTCTGCACATCGACGGGCGCGTCTGCTAGCAACTCTTCTGGGTTTTGCGTAGCAGGGCTTATAAACAACACCTTGCGCTCACCGTTACCACGTCCAAGCCGTTCAATAGCATCCTGAAGAATGATACCCCGCTGATGGTCGCCGATCTTGTGCGCTTCATCAACAATCAACAGGTCCACATTACAAATATCCCCGATCGCGTTGAGCAACAAATGCAAGCGCTCTTGGGTGTAAACCAGAATAACTTTCTGCCCTTCGGAATTCGCATCGTCGTACTTCTCACGAAGAGGCAACGACGAAACCGTGATAGCGCTACCCTTACCGAGGAGCGATTTAAGCTCATTTTCGATCTCGGAAACCAACGCTCGCGTTGGCGCGAGATAAACCGCCACGCGAGAATTGGTTGAGCGCATATGATCAATGAGCCACTGCAGAACCAAAAATGTCTTGCCTGACGCAGTTGGGGCAGATGCCGATAGCCAAGTATGGCTGCTCGCACTGTTCCAAAAGCGCTGCTGGAAATCGTTCACCGAGAGCCATTGGCCGCTAGACTCGATAAGGATGGAATGATCCATCTGACGGCGCTGCATCTCCATGCGTAAAGTCAGCCCAAGCCTGCCGTCGAGGTCTGACGCGAGGAGCTTTCGACTAAGAGCAAGGCTCACAGCGCGGGAGTTCGCAAGCTTGTCGAGCAGGACAGCTCCTGCGTCTCTGATCGGTTGACTAGTGTCGAGCGTAACAGCGCCAGTCGCAATTCTAAGGGCCGTTTCCTGATGGGTGCGAAGCTCGGAACGGGCGAGCAGGCTACCGGCCAGCAAGAGGCGAGGCCAATCAATTGTAAAAGTTTCAGGTTTCACGTCATTGGCCAGGTTGTCCAGCTCCGACCTCACCGTGATGCGTATCAAAGCATCAACATCCTCTCGGACGCCTTCATTCAATAGCCATGCATTGAGTTCGTTGAGGCTCATTCTTTGAGGCCCATCGCTCGGAGGAATGCGTCTCTAAATCCTTCGGCGGAAGGCAACGGCAGGCAGAATAGCTCGATCTCAACCTGGTGAAGCTTTTCTTCAACAAGGCGGTCTGACACACGTTGCTTCCAGTTATTCAGTTCGGAACGCGCAGCCGCAGCAATGTCTGCCGAAACCCCATGAACACCTTCCCCAGGGTAAAAGTCAGCATCAAAGCCGACCAATGCCACGCCGCAATATCGCCGCCGATTTGACATTACAGAGGTTTTGTCAAAATAGCGCTTAAGTGCCTCGGTTAATTTGGGATCAGCCAAGTCGGCCTTGTCACTTAGGAGTATAAGGTCGCGTTCGCGCTGAGCACCTTCATGATCTGGTTCGATTAGAAACGGAGAAAGTGACGCCAGACATTCCTTTACTGCGTCGTTCGCCGACTTATAAATTTTGGACTCGCCCCAATATAGTTTGAGGATGCCTTCGTCGGTCACTCCCGCATAAACACCATCAGCTCCATGATAATGCATACGTGCATCGGTCTTCAGATCCATCTTGCATAGTATTTGAGGCAACTTGAGAAAACGCTCCGCCAAAAGAAACAGCAGCATCTCACCGCCTTCGCCGGTCTTTGCGAGGTCAGTAAACGACCGGCGCGCTTCTTCGATCAATCCTGCTACGGCTTCTGTGCTATTGTACTTGACGTCTCTCTGCTTAGCTTTAGCGAGTTTACTCCTAGGTATGGCATAGTCTGCAACGGCATTCCGCATGAAAGCGGCAAGCCGATGAGCCGATACCTTTCCATTGCCGTCAACAGTAAGACAATGGCAATGGATTTTAAGGAGCACGCCGTCGATCGATACGTCGCGCTCAATAAGTTCGAGATGCACGTCAAGCATATCAGGATCGCCTGTCAGTGCAGCGGTAAGATCACTAGCTGTGATATTTGAAAGACTATCCTCCATGGCTTCAACAGACGTCACGCCGGCACCCCTTCGCGAATATCATGTTCAGCAAAAGAAATTTCGGATAAGAGACGTGGGTCCTTTTTACTGGCTGCAGTATTATTTCCAATCCAACGGGCGTCGGTCGGCATTAATCTCATGGTAGAAACAGCCTCGCCTGTGACTCGACGAACGCCGCTCGAATAGCCTTGACGTCACCACCTAGCCTTTTCGCTGCATCCGAAACTGCAAGATACTTCAGCTCCAGCAATGGCGCGAGGCGGTCGGCACCCAGCTCATCGACCCCGCGCTCGACATACTGGCCAAGCACGAAGTCCAGGAACTCCTGAAGCTTCGTGTCATGGCCTCCAAGCACAGCTGACTTGCGCTGTGCCACGCGCTCTGATCGCGTGATGGTGGGCAGTGCGAAGGCGATGTAGGCCAACACGTCGAACAGGTCGCTTTTCTCCGCATCGATCAGCTTGGCAATCTCGTTCAGCTGTTCACGCCCAAAGCCTCTTTCGCTTAGTCCTTCCAGCAAGGCGCGGCGCGTGTCGGGGGCACCCCATAGCGCCCGAAGTTCCGCCTCATCCTTGAATAGGGTTGGTAGTTCTCCATACAGACGCTCGATGAACTCGGTGGCTGACAGCGGCCTTCCATCGGGGCTGTAGAACATGGTCGCACTGATGTGCTGGATGGTGCGCTCCTTGCCATCGGCAAGCTTTACCTTGAGGCGTTGCCGTGGCGGCTCAGGTTCCCCCGGTGGTTCCGGCGGCTCGGGCTCGCGTGGCCCACGCGGGCCTCGTGGTTCGCCTGGCGGCTCCGGGTCCAGCGGGTCTCCATCCCACTCGGGATCGCTGAAATGCTGGTAGGCCTTCACGAAATCGTAGATCGTGAAGTAATCCTTGCCGTCATACAGCCGCGTGCCGCGCCCGACGATCTGCTTGAACTCGATCATCGAGTTGACCGGCCGCATCAGCACGATGTTGCGCACGTTGCGCGCATCCACACCGGTCGAAAGCTTTTGCGACGTGGTGAGGATGGTCGGGATCGTTTTCTCGTTGTCCTGAAATGCACGCAGCCAGGTTTCGCCAGCCGCGCCGTCATTGGCGGTCACGCGCACGCAGTAGTTGGGGTCTTTGCTGCCCTTCATCTGGTTGATAAGGTCGCGCACGGCGGCGGCGTGATCCTGTGTTGCGCAGAAGACGATGGTCTTCTGGCTTTGGTCGATCATGTCCATGAAGGTCTTCACGCGATAGCGCTCGCGCTCGGCAATCTCGATGATGCGGTTGAAGTCGGCTTCATTGTAGCGCCGCCCTTCCTCAACCTCGCCATCAATCACATCGTCGTCACGGGTGTAGACATACTCGTCGAGCGTCGTCGCAATCTGCAGCACCTTGAAGGGCGTGAGGAAACCATCGTTGATGCCTTCGCGCAGCGAGTAGGTGTAAACTGGTGCGCCAAAATAGGCGTAGGTATCGACGTTGTCGCGGCGCTTCGGCGTTGCGGTCAGGCCAAGCTGCACGGCTGGCGCGAAATACTCCAGGATGGCGCGCCAGTTGCTTTCGTCCTTCGCGCCGCCGCGATGGCACTCGTCGATGATGATGAAATCGAAAAAGTCCGGCGCGTAATCATAGAAGCTGGGCTGTGGCTCGCCGTCGGCGTTTCGCCCGCTCATGAAGGTCTGGAAGATGGTGAAGAACACCGAGCCGTTGTGCGGCGCCTTGCCGGTCTTCTTCAGCCGTGCGGGGTCAATGCGCACTCGGGCGTCATCGGCGAAAGGGGAGAATGCATTGTAGGCCTGATCGGCAAGAATGTTCCGGTCAGCCAAAAACAGGATGCGCGGGCGGCGCGTCGGTTCGCCTGTGCGGTTCCACTTGGAATGGAACAGCTTCCACGCAATCTGAAAGGCGATGTAGGTCTTGCCTGTGCCGGTCGCGAGCGTGAGCAGAATGCGATCCTGCTTGGCGGCAACAGCTTCCAACACGCGGTCGATGGCGATGTCCTGATAGTATCGCGATGTCCAGGAGCCGCCCTTGTCCTCGATCGGCACGGCGGCAAAGCGATCCCGCCACATGTTCTCGGCGGCAAAGGTCTGTGCCCACAGCTCATCTGGTGTCGGAAAGCCCGCCGCATCACCTTCCGCGCCGGTTTGCATGTCGGCCTGATAAACGCCAAGCCCATTGGTGGAGTAGGTGAAGCGGATGGCGAGCTTGGTTGCATACGCTTTGGCCTGTGCAAGGCCCTCGGTCACGCCTGCATCGCGCTTCTTGGCCTCAACCACGGCGAGGCGATGGCCGCGATAGATAAGCACATAATCCGCAATCTCGGCCTTGCCGCGCTTACCGGAGCCTTCGAGGCGGCCTGCCGAGATCTGAAACTCACGCGCGATGCGACTGCCATCCACCACGCCCCAGCCAGCGGCCTTCAGCGCAGGGTCGATCAGCTCTGCGCGGGTTTCAGCTTCGTTCATGCGGCAATGATCTCCTTGCTGGTGAGCTGACCAGAGAAGGCTTTGTGGAGGAGCGATTGCTTGAGCGCCGCAAGAGAGGCAAGCTTCAGCCGACAACTTTCCGCTAATTGCATCGCACTGCCCATTAAAAACTCTATGCGTGCCAATATTCGTACTTGCTCTTCCATGCTGGGGAAGGCAATCGGAAGGTCCGACAACGCTTGCTGATTCAGACTAGAAATGTTTGTTCCACCTCCGCTGGCGACAAGCGCTGCGCGAGCGCGCCTCGATTTTAGGACGTGCGCCAAGAACTCCGGCATAACACGGCTATCGGTGGCACGAATTCGTATGGTGAATCCCGAATGAGAAGTTTTCTCTGGAACCTCAGCCGCAATCATGCACCTCCCAATCAACTTTTTATTGCCGTTTGAGCGCACTGTTAGGATATCTCCGCTCATTAATTCGTATGAAGAAGGCAAACTTCCATCTATTCTTACCGTATCCAAACCATGTTCGGGAATCCAATATTCGTTCTGGAAGTCTTTCACACCGACAATGCGAATTTTTTCTCCTTTACTTGTTCTTGTGAAATTCAGACCATTCTTAAAGTCTGCTATCTCCCCCAGCGTCGTATGGACCCACATTTGAGTATCATCCGCCAACACTGTGTCCAATAGCGCGTCAGGCAATTCCCTTGCGTTGGAAAAATTGGCTTCGGCATTTGCGGTCGCCCTAGCGATGCCGTCAAACGCCTCGTCGAGGATGGCCACAATCCGCTTCTGCTCAGCAAGCGGAGGCAGTGGAATCGGAATCTCGCGGAGACTTCCTTGATTCAATTTCGGCACAGTAAGCCCGCCAACCCAAGGGGCTAAGTCAAGGTGCGTCAGGTAGTATGCAAGCCATTCATCAATCACGATATCACGCATCGGACGCAATACATGTGCGTGATTGTTCACCCAGCATTTTCCATCAACGACGAAGGCTGTCTGTTCTCCGCTTTCCCACTTCGCCCCGTCCTCTCCGACGAGGACTAGCTTCTCGTCGAAAATGAAGTCACCAACATGATCAACAATGCCAGTCGCCCCGTAGTACGGGAAAGGTCCTGCGACGCGGTCTCGCTTCGTTATTGGACGCCTCAAGCGGTCCAACACTTCGCAGATGTCGCCCAAATTCCGGCTGTGCCATCCGCTCACAGCATCCCCCTGATCTGCTGGAGGAGGTCGGCGCTTTCTGCATCCAGCGCTATTATCTCTTCGATGATGTCTTCTGGCTCGCGGTAGGTAACCTCGTCATTCCGGTTCGGGTTCTTCACCGACATATCGAGCGTGGCGGGATCAAGGCTGGCCACCTTCACTGTCCAGCTCTTGTCGCTATCCGCGCGCGTGGCTTGCAGCTGCACGAACTCCTGGAAGTCTGCATCGGTTAATGCCGTGGTCTTGCCCAAGGATCGGCCAGGATCGAGCTGGTAGAACCAGATATCGCGAGTGGGTGCGCCCTTCTCGAAGAACAGCACAACTGTCTTCACGCCTGCGCCCTGGAACGTGCCTTGCGGACAATCCAGAACCGTGTGCAGGTTGCAGGTGGAGATCAGCTCCTTGCGCAGCGTCGATGCGTCGCCGTTAGACAGAACGGTGTTCTTGATGACGATGGCCGCACGCCCGCCGGGCTTCAGCATCTTCATGAAGTGTTGAAGGAACAGGTAGGCAGTCTCACCCGAGCGCAGCGGGAAGTTCTGTTGAATCTCCCGCCGTTCGCTGCCGCCAAAGGGTGGGTTGGCGAGGATGATGTCCACCTGGTCGCGGGGCTGGATGTCAGACAGCGAACGGCCAAGCGCATTGTCGTGCACGATGCTGGGCGCATCGATCCCGTGCAGGATCATATTCATGATGGCGATGACGTAGGCGAGACTCTTCTTCTCCACGCCCGAGAAGGTGCGGCGCTGGAGCGTTTCCAAATCCTTGGTGCTCGTGGCGCTAGGGCGCATGTAGGTGAAGGCTTCGCAGAGGAAGCCGGCAGAACCGACTGCGCCGTCATAGATCGTTTCGCCGATCTTGGGCTTGATCACATTGATCATCGCACGGATCAGCGGGCGGGGCGTGTAGTATTCTCCGCCGTTGCGACCGGCATTGCCCATGCGCTTGATCTTGACCTCATAGAGGTCAGAGAGCTCGTGCTTCTCGTCCTGGCTACCAAAGCGCAGCTGATCGGTCAGCTCCAACACATCGCGCAGCGTGTAGCCGGAGCTGAACTTCGGTTTGATCTCGCTGAAAATCTCACCGATTTTGTATTCAATGGTGTCGGGGCTCGCCGCGCGCTGCTTGAAGCCGCGCAGGTAGGGGAACAGTGTGCCTTCGACATATTCGACAAGGTCGTCGCCCGTCATGGCGCGGTCGCGGTCGAGAGAGCCATCCGCCTTGCGCGACGTCGCCCAGGCTGACCAACTGTGCTTGGCATCGATGATGTGGCTATAAGGCTTGCCTTCAAGCTCGGCCTTGATCGCACGCTCCCGCTCAAGATCGTCGAGATACTTCAGGAACAATATCCATGACGACTGCTCGGTATAGTCGAGCTCAGTCGTGCAGCCCGCCTCCTGCCGCAGCGCTTCGTCGATCCTCTTGAATATGCCTTCGAACATCTCGTTACCTTGTTATTGTTGGGCCGACGTCGCTTCGCAGGGATACTGGCCAAATTTCATTCCGCTAATCACTGAACACACTCCACATGTTGCGGCAATCCGCCTTCACCAGTTGGGGCGGGCGCCGAAACAAGCTGATGCTCGTTCGCCGCCACGTTCCGATTGTGTAACGAGCACACCATAATCCGTTGATTTTGTGAAGGCTTGTCAGTGCGCTATCCCCACCTTCGCGGGCGTGTCCAGCGCATCGCGGGCCGCTTATCGATGGGGTCCAGGGGATAGCGGCATCTCCCCTGGTCGTGTTTCAGGGCGCGACAGACCTGACGGGATTCAACCGGCGGACGGTTGACGGCATCCCATCCGCGAAGGGTTGGTCGAAGGTATCCGGCGCGTGGCCGAAAGCCCTTTTGCGATCGGGGTGTGTCGGTCGCCCCAAAAATAGGAGTAAGGATATGATAAATCGAATTTCCTACCCGGCAATCACTATCTGGCCCGCCGTAAGTAAGCCTTTTGCTATAAGCTCGTCTCGGGCCGCCTCAGGCGAAGGCGTGAACAGCAATATTCTTAGATTCTGCTCTGCCCGAGAAAAACAGACATATGCCAACTTACGCCCACGCTCGTATTGCCCTTCGGTGGGTTCGCCAGCGGCGCCAGGTGTCAATAATTTTGAGAAGCTATATTGATTCCAATTTGCCTCAACGTCGTCGAAGACAACCAATACATTGGGGTATTCTTCACCCTTCACACCGTGCTGCGTACTGTATGGTGTGTTCTCTTCTATGAAATCTCGGTACGCGAAAAGTTCGTCGGTAGGCATCACGAAGAAGTTGTCGGCTAACCAATCACCTTTTTCCTCACCATGTGAGTCTTCATTATACTCCTCAGTGCGAGGCGGTCTTGCCAGTTGTTCGCCTAAGCGATCTGGGACGCGGATTAGCCCGTTGTCCATGCAATAGACCAGCACGTCCTTGGTAGTGCCAGCAACCCAGATTCCAGCTAGCTGCTCTATCTGCGCTTTTGACTGATCGATCATCTCCCTGAGATTGCGATTCGCGTTCGCGCCGTTCGGATCGTAGGCAGGGCTATTGGCCCGCAAAATGTCGATCACTCGTCGGCCCTCACCACGTCCGAAGGCCTCAATGAGCGGACAGACCGTTTTTAGGAACGGCTTTAGGAGATGATGCTCACCTGCTTCGTAATCATCCTGTGCCCTCTGCGAAGCGTATGGCCCAGTAAATAGTTGCTGCAAGCCGGAAAACTTCAATCGCCTTGCGATCATCTGGCGCACTAGAAAAAGCCGGATAACATCGGGGTTATCTCCCCAGCCCCAACCCTCGACCGCCTGATCCATTGCGGCAAGTGCTCGGTCTAACTGAGCATCAGAATAGCGGTTGCGCGAGCCTTCTGGGACTTCTGTTCGGACTAATCGTATCTCGACGCTGCCCACGACTTCGGCATTGGGGCCTGCTGCAACTTGTTCGACATCGGTTCGAAAGGCATTGAGGAACGCTATTATCTGAGGCGAGCACCGGAAATTCTCGGTCTTGGTAATAGACAGCCCGCCCTCCGGAGGCGCAAAATCTCCAGCCCTCCCTTCGTAAATCTGCTGCCACGGATCGCCGAAATAGCCGACCAACGGTAAGCCAGGTCCGGCGCAGGTTTGGTTCAACCCTTCGACGATCGAACGGAACGTGTCCTGCGCTTCATCGACAAAAATGAAGGGATACCGCACACCGATAAGGCGACGAAAATTCGGCCGTTCTTTGAAAATGTAACCAGCAATTTCGATAACATCGTCATGGCTTAGTTTGCCGTTAATATAATCGCTGAACGCGACGTCATCATAGGCAAATTCAGTCACGTTCGCGATACCGGCTAACTCATTTTCAAGGCGGGCGACCCGCTCACGCGCCTTGCGAGCTGTCTTGGTTTCTTTGCCGGAATCCTGCTCAGCAGCTTTGGCAATCAAGGCCGGCAGTCGCCCGTTTTGTAGTGCCTCACGGATATCGCGATTAAATCGGCGAATTTCATTCCACAAGAAGCCGTGCAGCGTGGACACATGATAAAGATCATCAAAACCTAGCCGTTGCCGGATGACGTCAACCGCGCGGTTTGTAAACGTGATACACGCAATGTGCTGACCGTTTTGGCGCAGGGTATTTCCGTGCGTTGCTCGAATCTGTGCGAGGGCGTCAACCAGCGATGTTGTCTTGCCAGAACCCGCGCCAGCGATGAGCGCAAAGCTGCGATGTTCGGCAAGGCAATGTCGGACTGCCTGATCGGCAGCAGTTTGCACACGATTTGGCATATCTACGGTTGCTCAACGGCGACTGGAGGATGAAGCCGATTTTCGAGCCACCTTAGCCCTTCGGCGATGTAGGACGGCACTTGCCAGTTTGCCTCGCTAGCCAGCATGTCCATTGCAAAATCAGTCTTCTTAAATCTACTCGATTTAATGTAGTCGTAAATGGCCTGGTAGGCATCATCGAGCGCAGCCGGAATTGTTAGCCCAAGGCTTAGCGTTCCGTTCCTAAAGAGTGTGAAATTTTGATAGGCGAACGCCTCCTCAAGCGTCCGTGGTCGCATACTCATGGTAGCACCGCCATCAGTAACCACGACGTCCTGTTGGAAGGTGACAAATCGACCTCGCGCCTCGTTGTGCTTTTGGTCGTTCGTCAATCCCATCAAATCAGCCACGGAATTCACGCCAAGCAAATGTTTCAAGGACGCATTTGAGGTTAGCGCCCCAACAGCATCCGCGCGACAGGCAGGATGATTCCCAGCCGCATCAACTGAGTCAAGATCGGTGATGATGAGATGCGGGATGCATAGGAATGCCAGAAGTTCGTCAAATCGGTGTGCGTATGCACCGCCAATTTCAAGCACTGTTAGATATGATGTTCGAAGCCTGTTGGCTGCTTTGTCTATCATGCTCGGCATCAACAGTTTTTCCACAGAACCTTCAACGAGTACCGCCGCGTCAGCAAAAAACAGGTCGCAATGGGTCAAGCGAAGGTAACGCTTGAGGAAGGCCAACGCCTCTTCCGCTGTTGCTTGCCGGCCATCAATCTCAACGGCTGTTGGTTGAAAGTCCCTCAGACTATGGATCTGAGTTGCATTCAGAATCTTTGAAGGGTCAGGATCTTCGCCATTGGTTTGGCATCGCCTAAAATAGCGCACTTTGCCAAACTCGGTAGCGTCGAGAATGTGCGACGAATGTGTGGTCACGATGAGTTGTGGAATCCAGCCACCCGCGTCTTCGGCTTGTGCTGATTGCTGGATCACTTCCCAAATATTGGCGATAAAGGCCTGCTGCACCTGCGCGTGCAGATGCACCTCTGGTTCTTCTATAAAGATTATTTGGCACAACGGACGATTTTGGGCGGTTCGAACCCATTGGGAATGAAAGTGCTTCGCCTGGATCGCCATGTATATGAGGTTCTTGAACCCAAGTCCGTTATACAGCTCGGGAAGCTCGTGCCCGCGATCTGTATCGACATATAGGAGGTCCGTATTGCCGCGTAGCGCAGTTTCCGGATCAAGTGTGGAGACGATTCGCAACTCGCGGTCGTTCACCGACGGGACCCCGATGCCCCTGATGACACCCATGATGCCAGCGAACTGCTCAGCGTAGTGCGCAGTGAGTAGTGAATTGTTTTCGTCGATGACGCGGTGCGCTTCCTCGGCTACCTCGGGTCGCTCAAGGTTCTTTTGATAAAAGCCTGCAAACGCACTCGATAACTTATTACTCCGATTCCGTTCTTCGTCGTCGATGTTTCGTTGAGCATCTACGAAGTCGATGCGAACAAGATTTTGAAGCAGATTTTTACCTTCTTCCTTATCGAGCGGCGTTGCTACAACGCCATTGTCAGTCGCTTCGATCGATGCGTAGGTGATTTCGAAATGGCGATTCAACTCGCTGTCGTTAGCCAGAAACGCTGAAAGTGGCTTTTCGGGCAACCCACCGTCCGCCTGCGGGGAAGCTGCTCTGTATGCCGCAAGCAGCTTTGCGGTATCGGCAGCCGCGTATCGCAGACGAACACCTAGCCGATCAAAATTGTCAGACAGGTTGGGAAGCAGCGTGAACGCGCGTCCAAACTCGATCGAATCAGGATCGACCTTGAACCAAATGTCCAGCTCAATCGAAGGCAGCACGTCGGCTTCACCACCTGCCCCAAAGGCGTCAAATTCGGCGATCCGCGCTACTGAGAAATCGTATATCCTAAATCTGCGCTGCCCCAGAAAACACCTGAAAATTGCTGTCGCAGAAGTCTTTCCGCTGTTATTCGGACCGACAAATACAGTCTCTCTTTCTTCAATTCCTACCGACACACTTTCGAGACGGCGGAAATTTCTAATATCTATACGGTCGATTTTCACGTGAATCTAATCCGAATTTTTCAGTGTTTGTGTTTGCGAATACAATACGCGAAGCTGGGTTACCTGTCATGCATTTCAAACGGGCCATCTGCAGTGCCCTTGCCCATGCTCGATGGGGTCCAGGGGAGAGCGACATCACCCCTGGTCGTGGTTCAGGGCGCGACAGCCCTGACGGGATTCAACCGGCGGACGGTTGACGGCATCCAATCCGCGAAGGGTTGGTCGAGGGTGTCCAGAGGGGCGCGAAAGCCCTTCAGGTCTTGGGGGTGTCGGGGGAGCAGGAACGCTCCGCCTGACTGGTGATGCATCGGCCAAACGATGCACTGGCCGCGTCCGCCCTGCCCTTCATCTGCAACGCAGATCCCGAGGGCATGGGGTTCAGGATGGCGGCCAGAGGCGAGAGGGATGCAACGGGAGAGCGCAGCGTCTCCCTTGCCAAGTAGTGTGAAATGCAAGCGCAGCTTGTAGTTGAACACACTACTTGCAGTCGGCGTAAGCACGCCTGTCTTCACTGATGCGGTCTCGGGTGAACCGAGAAGTGAATGCACCGCGTTCGAAGTGAGCCCCCTTCTCACGTGGCCGCCAGCATTCACAATGCTGACGTTTTACAGCTAGAGTTTGCCCCAAGCTAGAACCGCGCTTCTGTCACTGGATGCCTCAGAAAGGAGAGGCATCATGACGAAGCCTATCACACTGCCTATAAGCGTTCGCGGCCTTTTGGGGTTCAATGCCATCTTGCACCTGGTGTCGGCGATCTTCGCCGCCATCTGGGTGGCGGAGTTGGTTGCGCCACAAGGCGACCTGACCTTCCTGAACTGGGTTAAGGTGCTGCTGTCTGCGGCGGCGGTTGCCGCCGGCTTGACCTACTGCTCCTACGCCGCAATGCGGCACTTACCGACATTGCCCGATGCGTATCGGCGCGGCGCGATCACGGCCTTCATCGCGGCCTATGCGGTGCTGGCCATGACCTTGGCAGTGGCAGCGTCGTCGGCTCTCGCCAACGCTGCTGGCCAACAGGCCCATGCGGAGGCATCGCTTGATGCCATGCGCACGGCGACGGAAGAACGTCGCCGCGCCTTTGCCGAGATCACCAACCGCGCACCTGCACTGGAAGAGTGCGAAGATACAGGCTTGGCGATGGGTCGCCAGGAAGGCGCCACCGGCGCCTTCAGCCGCGAAGGAGGTGATGTGGGCCGGGTGGCCATCACCTTGTTCAACATCGCCAAGAGCTGCCGGACGGCGTTGGACGCCGTCTATGCCAATCGCGCGGAACTGATCCGCCTGTTCGACCGGATCGACCGGCGATTGCTGGATATGCGCCGCGTCATCGACAGCGACATGGATGATGATGCGAAACTCGCCGCGATGCGCAAGCATGCGGAAGAGTTTCGCCGGCTGATGCGCGCCGTCAACGACGCGCTGGCTGTGGAAGTCCTGAAGGGCGTTGCCGACTCCTTGCTGAAGGACTGGTATGCGGCCGGGCTGCCGCCACGCGGCGCGGCGGCCATCACCCACAACTTCGCAGGACTGGGTGAATATCTGTTGGAGGGGCTCGACGATATCGCCGCCCTCAAGAGCGAGCCGCCGCCCGGCATGCCGGTGGTGGCGAGCGCGGAGTATCTGGCACGCTATCCGAAGGCGACTATGGGGGCGCTTGCTATTGGCGTGTGCATAGAACTGCTGCCCTTGGGCGGCATCCTGATCGGCCTTGCGATCATGATGCAGGAGGTGAACGAACCGCGCCGCGCCAGGAAGGCGAAGGAACCGACCACCGCGCCTGCCACTGCGGCGCGGGCGGGCACCACTCGGGGACGTGGGCGACCACGCAAGCCGAAAGCTTGACGACAGGCAAGCACAAGAGCGGGCGGCG
>Ga0207951_100402_pt1 | contig 22128 bp, 19 predicted proteins | sample Subbio12Aug_8Bad_FD_184830 | JGI IMG/M metagenome (GOLD analysis project Ga0207951, IMG submission 184830) | Serpentinite rock and fluid subsurface biosphere microbial communities from McLaughlin Reserve, California, USA - CR12Aug_8Bad (SPAdes) | ecosystem: Environmental > Terrestrial > Deep... | reverse complement strand
AGTCTCCATTCCTCCTTGAAATCGACTCCCATAAGAAGCGCCTTCTTCCCCTCTATTTCCACCACGCTGGCCAGTTTTGGGGCAACGGTGCTGATATTTTCCCGTTCCTCGATCTGCCTGATCTTCTGAATATCTCCGTTCCTCAGAGTTTGGGCATCCACGGCCACCCCGCCAATGTTCATCCCGCCGTAGGAAAGGGAGAGGTCATCTGACCGGGGAAGAATAAGGATATTGGCTCCAAATTCATCCAGTTTATTCGCAATATCGTCGTTCATCAACCGTGAAATGGAAATCAGAGAGATCACCGTCGTAATGCCGATGGTGAGCCCCAAAATGAGGAAGAAAACCTTGCCCTTCCGCCTTCGAAGATTGTTAATCGAAATGTCTTTGAGTTTCATTGAGTCACCTATAATCCCCCCCGACCCCCCTTTAATAAAGTGGGGGGTGAAAAAGTTTTTCCTCCTTTTATAAAGGGGGATATAGGGGGATTACATTGATCGTTCCTTTACCTCTTTTAAAATAGCTTCATGCCTTGGACAAAACTCATATCTCCCATCTAACTGGGAATGAAGGACCTCTTCCTGCCAGTGGCTATTGAAGAGGCGACAGTCCCGATCTTCACAAAAGGGATCCCCGGTGAACTGATAAAAGAGGGCCTGCATGGCATAACCTTTTAAAACCTCTGTCATCCTCTTGTCGTTATGGTCGATGAAACGGCCTCGATACTCCTCTTTTAATAACTCCAGGGACTGGCCCATCTGCTTCTTGAAATAAAACTCTTTCGGCTTTGCAGGGGCCTCCACAAGACCGGAGGTGGAAATAAGATGGGGGAACCCGTAGAGACTGACCCTGGCGTGGTATCTCAAGTCGTCCTGATCCCATGTCCCGAAGAGCTGATTGGTAAAGAGGATGGTGCAATTTCTGGAACCCAACTTCGACTCCGGAAGGAGATCTCGGATAATCTTTTGATAAAAGATCCCCTCATAAAGGATCCCGATGATTCTCCATCTCGGACCTCTTATCCTTCTCTCCTCATAATCCCTCTCGGCTTGAAGCGGTGTCCCTGAGTCGAACTCCTTCCCGGGATCTCTCACCTTGATTTTAGCCAGCTCACGGGCCACTGCCTCGATCTTTTCTTCAGGGAGCCCATCGTAGATATTCCCGAGAAGAGAGAAAGGAATGGACGTCTTCTCTTCGCAATAAAGCCCCAGCCCCTTGAGATCCAGCCCACCTAAATCTCCCTCTTCATATAATTCGAAGGAGGCAGGAATTCGTTCGGTTAAATCACTCACTTCTTTTTCATCTTCTCAAGGATAACCTGGGCCCCCTTACGACCCGAAAGCAACATGGCCCCGAAGGTCGGCCCCATTCTCGGAAGGCCGTAGGCGGTTGCGACAGCCATCCCGGTGACGATCAATCCTGGATGGGCCTCTCCGGTATGCTCAACGACCAGATCCTCTGACTGCTCCACCCACATCGCTCCATACCCGGCGGTCTTAAATAAACCTCTCTCTTCAAGCTTTTTCAGCACACAGGCATCATGGCCTGTGGAGTCCACGACAAATTTAGATTCCAGGGCGATAGGATCGACACAGGTGATCTCCCGGGGCAGGGCATTAACAGGAGTCCAGTTCACCACTGCGCCGCTTACCCGGTTTCCCTGCCTAAGCACCACATCATCAAACATGGTCATGTTGGCAAATTTTACTCCGGCATCGCAGGCCGCTGCGATCAACTTCGAACAGGCATGGGGCCCATCTGCCACATAGAGGCCCTCAACGGCCTTTTCATAAGGGATGCCTAACTCTTCAAGGATCTCCTGGCCCGGTTCCCTGACGGTCACCTTATTCATGAGGTAGCCGCCGATCCAGAAACCTCCTCCGATATAATTGTTCCGCTCAACGATCAGCGTTTTCACCCCTTTGAGGGCAATATCCCTTCCTACCATCAGGCCGCTCGGTCCTCCTCCGATGATGAGGCAGTCGCTCTCCACATACTCGATGAACTGCCGGGCAAAACCATCTACAATCGCACGGGTCACCTCTTTTTCGCTCACGGGTTTAAAAATCTGTTTCTTCTCAGCCATTTCTCTCCTCCCTGATATTTTATATTATGCTTTGACTGCTTCCTGCTTACTGCCTACTGATCACTAATGATTAGACCCTCGGCCTCCATTCCAGAACCACCTTCTCATCGATGACAATCGAATCTTTCTCCAGCGTGTTAGGGATGACCTCCGGCGGGTAATTCATACAGCCGCCTTTAATTCCTTTGTGGGTTTCCATTTGCCACTCTGTATCACAGGCGTTGCAGACCAGCTTCCGGTCCTGAATGCGGAACCGAGTCGATTTGCATGGTTCACACATGCTGATTCCTGTCACCACCCTTCCTGCCATTGTAAGATAGGCGTAAAGAGGTATTTTAAGCCCCTTGCCTTCATATTCGAATCGGATGATCTTATTCTCTTTTACCACATGGACCGGAATGATGATCTTCCCATTCTCCACCTTGGCCTGAACATCGGTCATTCTAACTGTCTGTCCGCTGTAATCAACCTTCCCTGTCACCTTTGGCTGGGAGGAAAGCTTAGGATTGGCATCGCTGTTTCCCTGAACAATCCAGTAGGCAATCCCACCGAGAGCGATGGCGACGACGATTAAAAGGATGAGCGACCATGAAGGTCTCCCCTTCTTCCCTCCTAACACCTTCTCCTTCTTATGCTGGAACGAAGAACCCGAAAGTTCGATCCCGCACTTCTTGCAGAACCGGTTCGATTCCTCATTCTCTGTCCGGCATTTTGGACATGCTTTCATAAAATGTTCCTCCTTTCCCTAAATTTCCTGAACCTCTCCCCGATCGTAAGTGAGGGAGAGCACGACTTTTCCTTCCTCGATGATATCGACCTGGATATGGCACCCGAAGTTGATCACCCGTGCGCTTGCTCCATTCTTCCCTTTTTTGGCCTCATAATATTGCAGAGCCTTTGCCCTGGCCTCCTTTTCAACCTTCGGATCGAGAGACCTTACCTTTTCTCCTCCTGCGCATCCGCCTCCCTTGCCGCAGACCGACTGAATGGGAGGGGGAACATCGAACTTCTCGTAGGTTTCGATCTTGCCTCTGCTTTTGACCGCCGTAAGCCATTCCTGAAAGAGTTGCTCCCTGTTGTCCTGACTGCCTTTCAGAACGGCTTTCTCAACGAACTGCGAAATCAACCAATCCTTTTTCATCTCTTCTTTCAACTCGAGGAGCCCGACCCCCAGTTTATTTTTGAACTCCGCCTCCGATAGTCCGTGGTTCTTCTTGATCGCCTCTATCTGTTCGTCGATCTCCTTTTCGGGAACGTTGGTATAGCCGCCGCTCTTTGCTTCCTGAAGAAGGAGTTTCTCCATGACGACTTCCTCGAGAAGCTGGGCCTTCAATCGGATTAAGTTCTCCTCCCCCGCCGCCCCCTTGAAGAAATCCTTTCCGAAACGGAACTCATAGAGCTTCCTGGCCCGATCGAGCCTGCTTGAAAACTCTTTCCGGGTGATCTCCTCTCCGTTAACCCTGCCCACCAGTTTCGATTTAAAACCGCCGGTGATGAAGTACCCTGCGACACCTATATGGGCAAGTCCGATCAATACGGATAGGACAATCCAAGCCTTTACCCTTCTTCTTCCTTTTTGCAGAGACCGGCCGCAACGGACACAATAGGCATTTTGCCGATCATTCCCTTCGCCGCAGTTGGGACATGGACCCCCGCTATGGTTTCCTGAAATCTCATTCATCTTGATCCTCTTTCTCCCCCTTATCAATAGACAACTTCATTCAGAGATTCTCCCTTTCTGAATCTCCGCTTCAGAAAGGGGAGAGACAAATATCGACTTTTCTTCCTCTCTCTCCACCTTCTGGTAGTGGATTTCCATCTTCTCCATCCCCTTCGCCTTGCTGTAGCGGGCTGTAATGGAGGCCGCCCTCCCCCGCTCCGTCTCGTCGGCTTCTCCCCTCAGAAGAGAGACGGGGCCTGGATAACGGACTGTTTTCAGCAGGACATCTCCAGCCTGTGAAAAGGTTTCGATCTTCTGATTCTCCTCTTCATTCCTTCCGACCACCAGTTTGACCTTCGGAGAGAGCCTGAAATGCCTCCCGAACTTCAAAAGGTGAACATCGTTAAGAGAAAAATCGTATTGATGGTCCATCAGATCTCTGATGCGCCGGGCAAACCCCGGATCGGTGAGAAGGCATCCTCCCGCTGGGCAGGGATAGTCACGGATGTTGAACTGCTCTGCCAACTTCATCTGTGGTTTTCTTGATCGGCCCTGAATATTTAAAAGTTTCTCACGGTCGATCCATCCTTCCCTCTCCGGAAGAGTGACCGGAAGGAATTGAGCTGAGAGAGGACGTAGAATAAGACCTTCCAGCCCGGCCTCTTTTTCGATCAGACGCATCGCATCCCTTCTCTGTGACATGGGCCTTTGCCCTAATACTTCCCCTGTAACGATGAAAGAGGCTCCGGATTCCTCCATATAAGCCTTTGCCTTCTTCAGCATGAAGATCCGGCAGTCGATGCAGGGATTCATGTTGCTTCCATATCCGTGCTTGGGATTTCTTACGACATTGAGATACTCTTCGGAGACATTGAAAACCCTTAATGGAATGCCAAGGGTCTCCACTGCCTTTTGTGAGGCCAGACAGGTCGCCCCTCTGTTGGTGCAGGTACAGAAGACCGTCATAAAATTGAGGGCTTCCAGCTCGATCCCCTGGTCAAGAACCAATCTGGCCGCAAGTGTGCTGTCAATGCCTCCGGAGAGGAGGGCAATCGCCTTCATCTCAAAACCTCATTCATCGATCCCGAACGGAATCCCTGAAGGTCCAGGGTGATGTATTGGTAACCGATCTTCTTTAGATGGGAAACCACCTTCTCTCTGATCGCCCCGTCCAGTAATCTTTCGATCTCTTCCTTAAAGATTTCGATCCTCGCAAGGTCTTTATAGTGCCGAACCCTGACCTGTTTGAAGCCCAATCCGATGAGAAAATCCTCCGCCTCACTCACTTTCTTTAAACCATCCGCCGTGATCTCCTCCCAGTATGGAAAACGGGAGGCGAGGCAGGCAAACGAAGGCTTATCCCAGGTTGGAAGCCCAAGCGCCTTCGAAACTTCCCTCACATCCGCTTTGGTGAAGAATGCCTCGACAAGAGGGCTCCGGATTCCCAGCTCCCCAATTGCCTTCTTTCCCGGCCGGTGATCCTTCTCATCATCGAGGGTCGAACCTTCAATGATACAGGATATGTTCTCCTGTTGAGCCGTCTTTTTTAACTCTCCGAAGAGTTCTCTTTTGCATAAATAACAGCGGTCAGGCGGATTCTTTGAGAATCCGTCGATCTCCAATTCGTTCGACTCGATCAAGAGATGTTTCACTCCCATCTCTTTGGCCATCTTCTTGGCTACTCTCAATTCCCTTTCCGGATAGAGAGGAGATAGGGCGGTCACCGCAAGGACATTTTCAACTCCAAGGGTATCTCTGGCTATTTTCAGGAGAAAGGTGCTATCCACCCCCCCCGAAAAAGCCACCGCCACTTTCCCCATCGATTGGAAAATCTCTGTCAGTTTTTGACGTTTGTTTTTTAACTCCGAACTCATCACTCAAAACCTCTTTGATTCGTGCATTGCTAATTGTTAATTGATCACTTTTTTAATCCACCCTCCTCCGAGAACGGTCTCCCCGTCATAGAAAACAGCGGCCTGTCCGGGAGTAATCGCCTTCTGCGGTGGTTTAAGATTCACCTCTAACGCATTCTCTCCCAAGGGAGAGAGGATCGCTTCTGCGCCAGGGTGGTTGTATCGTATCTTCACCTTGCATGAAACAGGGGAAGCCGTATCCAGAGGTCGAATCCAGTTGACGGAATGAGCAATGAAGGCATCCCCATAGACCTCCCTCTCCTCTCCCACAATGACCGCATTCCTCTCGCGGTCTATTCCGATCACATAGAGAGGCTTCCCTTTTGCAAGACGGAGTCCTCTTCTCTGTCCGATCGTGTAAAAAGGGATCCCCTTATGTCTTCCGAGGACATTTTCCTTTCTGTCGAGGATGGGGCCGGGCGTAATCCCCTCTTTTAACCTCTCGGATAGAAAATAGTGATAGGAGGCCTCGGGAATAAAACAGACCTCCTGACTCTCAGGCTTGTCATGGACGCGAAGACCTGTTTCAAATGCCATCTTCCTCACTTCTTCCTTTTGAAACTCCCCGAGCGGGAAAAGGGTATGTCTGAGCTGATCCTGCCTGAGAGAGAATAAGACATAGGACTGGTCTTTCCTCCGGTCGATTCCTTTCTTCAAAAGATAGCGGCCGCTCACCTCATCAAATTCGAGCCGTGCATAATGGCCTGTGGCTACATAATCAGCCCCCAATTCCATGGCCTTCTTTAAAAACGACCCAAACTTCAACTTTTCATTGCAGAGGATACAGGGATTGGGCGTTCTTCCCTCTTTGTATTCGTTACAGAAATAGTCGATGATCTCCTTCTCGAACTCCTCTTTAAATTGAAAAACATAAAAGGGGATTTCCAGTTGAAGGGCAACGCGCCTCGCATCTTCTATGTCCGAAAAACCGCAGCACCGGTTCGCCCCCGTTTCGTTTCTGTCCGGTGTCCCGATGCACATCGTCGCTCCGATCACTTCGTAGCCCTTCTTTTTGAGAAGCCAGGCTGCAGCGCTTGAATCGACTCCGCCGCTCATCGCCACCACCACCCTTTTGCTCAAAAAAAACTCCTCACTTTGTATTGCCGGAATCAAATCCCCCCATCCCCCCCTTTGCTAAAGGGGGGTAAAGGGGGGTTATGCATGAACCACCTTAAAACAGAATCTCCATCGCCTGATAGGGACAGACCGGAATGCAGAGCTCGCAGGCAATGCATTTGTCTCTATAAAAAGAGACCTCCATCGTCTTTCTATTGACGTCCAATGCCTGCGGGTGACAGACGGAAATACAAGCTGTGCAATGGGTGCAACGATCCTCATACCATTTTACATCCTGGGCTAAAGGCTGGACCTCAACTCCAATCTCTTTCATATAGTTGAGTCCGGCCTCAAGGGCCGACCTTTTCCCCTCCATCTCAAGAACCAGCCTTCCTTCCTCCTTAGGGGTGATTCGCGCCCTTAAAATATTGACCGTAAGATCATAATCCTTCACCAATTTTGAGATCACAGGTTGATCCACAAGGTGGGATGGATAATTAAAAACAACGCGTTTCTTCTGCATGTCAACCCCCTCTCGTCAAACTCAAATTCCAAATCCCAATACCCAAATCCCAAATAAGTTCCAATTATCCAATTTCCTAATGACCAAAACATTTATTTCGGTCATTGGAGTTTTAGTTATTATTTGATGATTGGTGCTTGGAATTTGGTGCTTCTCATTTCTTTTTGATGGGTCTCTCCTTCAATGACTTAAATACCACCCCTGAATCGACCGAAGGAAGAAGTTCAACCGGTTGGGTTAAAAAGAACTTGCCTGCCTCGATCCATTCTTTCAGGATCCGGGTAATCTCTCCCGCCTTAAGATAGCTCGAAAGCCCGGAGGTGGGGACTTCCTTGCCCTGAACAGTTATCTTTCCGCTCTTCAGCTGTTTGTAGTTGACCTCTCCCAAACTTCCCGGGATGAACTGGGGATAGGCGTCGCTATAGTCTATGACCTGGGCCAAAATCTCTTCATCCCGAATCATTGTATATTGGAGGATCTCCTCATTCAGGATGGGGATTGGAACGCCAATCCCAACGGTGAGGGTCGCCCCATATCCGGTATAAGAAGTTCCTTTAAGCCATTTCGAACTCATCATCTTCAAGTCCCCTTTGACCGCAAGCGTCCCGGAGGTCATCTTGGGAACCCCTTTCTCCGTCCTTTTCACGTCAGGGTTATGCTGTGTTCCGCTTCCAACGACATACCCAACCCCTCCTCCCAGGAAGATCCGCGTGCCGATGCCGATCGTTTTATAATAGGGGTCATTGAGAAGAGGGCTCAACTGGCCTGCGTTGCAGTAATTCGCATTTCCCAGTTTCGGCTGGATAACTCCCATATAGGTATAGATCATCCGGTCTGATAGGTTCACAGCGACATTATAATTTTGATAGGCATTCCTCATATTGAACAGAACAGCCTCATTCATATCTTTTAGAGAGATGTAGGTTTCCAGTGATTTTCTCGGATAGCAGTCCGTTCCATAAGCCGTCGCAGTAAGCCGGACATCCTTTCCCGCAACCAGTTCCTCGATGATATGAGCCCCGCCGTAAGAAAACTTTCCGGGGTAGATCTTATTTCTGGGGTCATCTTCAGGCATGGCCGTCGCACCCAGAAAAAAATCGACCGCTGCCAGGCCCGTATAGACAGGAACATCATTGAGGTAGGTTCTCCCGCCACCCAATTTGATCCTCGGTTTCGAATGCCCCACATTGAAATAGGCCCCTGAGGAACACATTGGGCCGAATGTCCCTGTGGTCACAACATCCACTTCCTGCGCCGCTTTTTTGACTCCCTTTTCAGCGGCATAATCGATAATCTCCTCAGCCGTCAGAACAACCGCCTTTCCTCTCCTGATCTTCTCATTTATCTCCTCAATGGTCTTCGCCATCTTTTCCTCCCATTGTCTTTTGATTTTTTTTCATCGTCCATCGTCTCTTGCTTTTCGTCCATTGTTCATTGTTCATCGTTTATCGTCCCTCGTCCCCTCACGGGGTGACACATGATCCATGCCATATCATTACCCCCTCTTAAAAATAATAACCAATTTCCAAGCACCAATAATCAAATAATATTCAAATTCCAATTACCAGACATTGATTGGTTATTGGAAATTGGTGATCATTTGGAATTTATGATTTGATGGTTTCGTAAAAAGTCGTCTCACCGGTGAAAACCGGTGTCCAGTGTTTTCATAAGTGTCTTAGATTACCCCGCCCAAAGCGGGGCTGGAGTTTATCCCGATGAAAATCGGGGCCGGAATGACGATCATTAGGCTTTTTCGACTTTTTACGAGAACATTTGATTTGGATATTGGATTTCTATTTAAGTTCATTCAACAGCCCGGCGCTGAGGTACCGCTCGCCTGTATCTGGAAAGATGACGACGATCATCTTTCCTCTGCTCTCCTCCCTTTTCGCCGCCTCAATCGCTGCCCAGGCCGCGGCGCCGGATGAGATCCCGACAAGCAGACCTTCTTCCTGTGCCAATCTTTTTGTAAATAGGACTGAGTTCTCATTCGATACCTTGATGACCTCATCAACCAAATCCATCCGGAGCACTTCAGGGATGAAACCCGCCCCGATCCCCTGGATTTTGTGGGGTCCAGGTTTTCCTCCGGAGAGCACAGGAGAGCTTTCCGGCTCTACAGCGATGGTTCTCAATTCCGGTTTCTTCTTTTTAATGACCTCTGAGATGCCGGTGATGGTCCCGCCGGTTCCAACGCCTGCGACAAGAATATCAATCTGTCCATCCGTGTCCTCCCAGATCTCTAAGGCAGTGGTCTTTTTATGGATCTCCGGGTTGGCAGGATTCCTGAACTGTTGGGGGATAAAATACCGGGAATCTGTCCGGGCCATCTCCTCCGCTTTTCTCACAGCGCCGGTCATTCCTTCATTCCCCGATGTCAGGATGACCTCAGCTCCAAAAATTTTTAGAAGATGGATTCTTTCCTCTGACATGGTGTCCGGCATCGTTAAAACCAATGGATAGCCTTTGGAGGCGCAGACAAAAGCAAGAGCGATGCCCGTATTGCCGCTGGTGGGTTCTAAAATGATCGTATCCTTTCGGATGAGTCCGGCTTTTTCTGCCGCATCGATCATCGACACACCGATACGGTCCTTGACGCTGCCGCAGGGATTGAACGACTCAATCTTTGCCACCACCTCTCCCCGGCAGCCTTCTGTAATTCGTTTCAGTTTCAACAAAGGCGTATGACCAATCAGTTCGGAAATCGAGTGAGCAATTCTCGCCATCTCTTGTCTCCTAAAATTCTAAATCCTAACCAAAAATATTTGAAATTTTGGCATCAAATTTTCGTCATTCCTGCGGAAGCAGGAATCCAAGATTTTCTTGGTGGAGTTTTTTCTGGATTCCCGCCTTCGCGGGAATGACAGCAATCATTGACCAGTGTTAGAGATAAATTCTAAAACTTTACGTGTAAAAATCTAATATCTAAATTTCTAAAATCTTAATTCGGATTTTGTGCTTAGAATTTAGAATTTCCTCTCAGATCTGGTACATCGGAGGCGACTGCCCCTCCTTCTCCTTTTTTCGATTGACCATCTCCTCGAAGGTAATGGAACGGAATATTTTATTAATCGCATCAGAAGCTTCCTGCCAGATATCCCGGGTCACACAAAAAGGGGCTTTCTTGCAGCCTTTTGGATCTTTTAAGCATTCAATGAGCTGGGTTGTTCCGTCAAGGGTTTCGATTACATCATTGAGACAGATTTCGGAGGGCGGTTTGGCAAGAGAATATCCTCCCTTTGAGCCACGGACGGATTTCACAAGACCGGATGTTCTCAACGGAATGATGACCTGTTCGAGATATTTCAAAGAGATATCTTCCTTCTTTGCGATCTCTTTCAAATCAATGGGCCCCTCTCCATAACGGAAGGCAAGCTCGAGCATTGCCCTCGCCCCATACCTAATTTTAGTTGAAATTCTCATGGGTTACAAATTCATACTTTATCGATGGGAATTAATAACATCTAACCCAATCAACATCAAATTGTCAAGAGATAACCGGAGAAACTCTTGAAAAAAAAGGGGGGAATGGACGTTACTGTTAGACAACTTCCACTTTCAAAATCTTATTGGTGTGCGAAGTAACCTTCACCCGTTCATCGATTCTGTACCCGACGATCCACGCGATCATCTCGCCCGAGGTGAGAAGAAGGATATGGGGTCTCTCAATCTTTGAAATTTTGTGGTCGATAAAAAATTCTTTCAACTTCTGCGTTCCTTCCATCCCCAGGGGCTGAAACCGGTCGCCGGGCCTGAAATTTCTCATCCTCAACGGAAGATGGAGGCGTTCATAATCGAAGAGAGCGACATTTCGGGATTCATCAATTGGTTTAGACCTGTCCCATTCTCCCTCCTCAACCACCACCTCCCTTTCGATCTCTCTGATATAAGTCCGGCCCGGCGCATCGAGTTTTACTTCAAAGGGGGGAATCGTTCTCGGCCTCTCCTTCCTTAACAAAACCCTATCATATCGCTTCTCCAGGAAGAGACCATGGGATAACTCTAATAGAAAGCTTGCCCGGGGGCGCTGGAGTCTTCTATAGATCAAATTAACATCCGACCATTCACCTTCCTCCATCTTCGAACCATCTTCCATCTTTTCCAACGCCTTTTGAATGATCCTCCATTGGATGGCTTGATGGAGGGATTGATACGCTGAGAATTTAAAAGTAATTTGTCCCTCCTCCTCAAGGACGATCTTCTGATAGGTCTCCTCTGCCCCTCTTACAAGATAATCATTTTCCTCCCTGAGGATCGTTGAGGTTCTGATCATTGCCTTCCGGAAGCCGGGTTGATACTCTTTTTCGATGAGGGGAATGAGATTGAGTCGAAGCCGGTTTCGTAGATAGTCCTTTTTAAGATTGGATGAATCGAGGAGGTAGGGAATGCCGCTTTCTTGAGCGTAAGTTTCGATTTCTCCTCTCCGGACTTCGAGGAGAGGCCGAATTACCCTCTTCTCCCTGATTGGAAGCATTCCTTTGAGGCCCTTCAATCCCGATCCCCTGAGCATCCTCAGAAGAATGGTCTCCACCTGGTCATCCGCATTATGGCCCAGAGCGATCTTGCCCCCGCCATATTTTTTGAGGAGATCATGAAAGAACTGAAAACGAATCCTCCTGGCCGCATCCTGCAGGGAGAAGCCCCCTGACTCCTGGAACTCCTTTACATTAAACTGTCCGCATTCGAAAGGGAGGCCAAGCCGGACGGATTCCTTCTGAACGAGTTCGGCTTCTTTTTCCGATTCAACGGGCCGGAGCCCATGATGGATATGGGCGACAATGAGATAGAGGTCAAATTCCTGTCGGAAGGCGTTCAATAAATGGAGGAGGACCATTGAGTCCACTCCGGCAGAAACACCCACGATCACCCGGTCGCCTTTCTCCAGCAGTCGGTGCTGATCGATGGTCCTTCTGACTTGCTCGAACATCATAGAAAAGGCTCACATCTTCTTCTCTCCCAGAGGACCAACCCGGATCTCAACCTCTGTGGTGCCATACCATTCCTCTGTAATCTTGATCGTACAGGTCTTGTCGGGCTTTGAAAAATTGAGGATGGATTCCTTCCCCTTAAAACTGTTGACTAATTTCCAGTTGTCCCTTTCCATATGGTAGTTGAAGAAATCGATAAGGGAATCCACATCAAGTCTCCATTTGGTGAAGAGCAGAACGCCTGTTTTGAAACGGGGGGTCTCATAGATAAAAGATTTTTTTTGCTGATAATTTAATTCCTTCGGAACACGGATGTCTTCAAAATGATAATATTTGCCCGTGGTCTCGCCTTCTCTTTTCACCGGTTCCTCTTTTCTCTCCCCTATGGTTGATCGACACCCCGCAAAAACCAGACTGATGAGAAGAAGTGCAAAGAAAAAATATACTGCCTTTCTTTCAGAAATCGCCTGTCTCATAACATCCCTCCTTGATTTTGTGTATTATCGTGGATATGGAAAATGTTTACCACTCTGTGGTGAAAAAAGCAAGAAAAACCCAAAAGACCCCAGCGTGTCGAAGCCTTTAAAAAGGTCCAGGTAACTCTACAACCTCTGTTCAATGGAATAGCTTATTTATCCCACTGCGCATCGGCGCCCATCAAAGTGGGCTCAAATAGATCTATGTGGATGTAACCCAATCTCGGCAACCCCTCTTGATTAAAAGGAGCGGGAGGTTTGGCTTCGCGATGGGCTCCGGAAACAAATTCAAATGGGAAGACAACCACATTGCTCTCATTGCCGGCCTTATCGAGAATGGATACCCTCAGTGTAACGTTGGTCCATTCTCTCAAATGGGATGTCCGGCTGCTGAAGGTATTCCACTGGAGGTATCCCCTAAATTTACCCCGATACGGGGGCTTGAGGATGGTCCAATCGGTCGGGTAATACCCATAACCAAGTTGGTCGGCTTGAACTGCAATTCTTGACATATCCCCATCCGGATCTTCCGCTTCAATATAGATCTTCCAGATATATCCATAATATCCTTTTTCGACAGCGAAACTGTTTGTAATCACAGGGGAACTCCCATTAGTCTTAGCCTCTGACCAAACCAAAGACGGACCGATCAAAAAAACCAACGCAAACAGTGTTAAAAAATATGATGTTTTTTTCATCTCCGATCCCTCCTTCACTTTAAATATAAGATTGGATGGCCTGATTTTCAAGGAATCAGGTTGAGGGCCGGTTTTTCCTGCGGCTGGGTTTTTGATTTTTATATCGACCTTCCCGAAATATCAACCCTGTCCTTTTGGCCTCTTCGAAGATCTCCTTGATGGAAACCTTATGGCTTAATGCCAGTCTTTTGCAATCTTCGTATTCAGGAGAGAGATTGACAATCTTCCCCTCCCACCGGGCCAGCTTGAAGCGAATCTTTCCATATCTCGTCTGAAGCGTCAAAATCTCCCGGTCTGCGCAACTCCTCTCCTCTTCCCGCCATCTTAACCCGATTGTGGTTGTCTCCCTGATCAGAAAATCGATGACCGAAGAGAGCTTCTCTGCAGAACAGATGACAGTGATTAAGGTTGCCGGCCGGCTTTTCTTCATCAAAATGGGTGTAAGAAAGACCTCCTGCACCTCCATGCCCAAAAGCTTCTCCATCACATAGTCATACAACTGGGGATTCATATCGTCGATGTTTGTTTCAACGACCATCACCTTCTCTTTTCCTGTAATCGGTTCTTCTTTCCCGATGATCAGCCTGAGCAGGTTCGGATGGGGAAGGTCATCCCCGCCTGCTCCATAACCGATTCTCTCCGCTTTCATTACAGGCATCTTGCCGAATTCGGACCCCAATGAGGTTAACAGCGCCGCGCCTGTGGGAGTGAGGAGCTCCCTTTCCACACCCGTAGAGTAGATGGGTTTCCCCTTCATCAGAGCAAGGGTGGCAGGCGCAGGAACAGGAAGGAGGCCATGTTCACATCTGACAAATCCTGTGCCCACATTAACTCTTGAAACATAAAGTTTCTCGATCCCCATCTCACGAAAACCCCAGATCGCTCCGACAATATCGACAACAGAATCCAGCCCCCCGATCTCATGGAAATGGATCTCCTCCATGTGCCTCCGGTGAATCTTCGCCTCGACAGAGGCGATCCGTTCGAAGACCTCCCTGCTCTTCTCTTTCACTTCTGGTTCCAGGCGGCTCCGGTCAATGATCTGTAACATATCTTTCAGGCTCCGGGAGTGCCTCTTCTCATCCCTCCCCTCCACGATCGCCTGAGTGGAGGAAATCCCTCCTCTCAGAACTTTCTTAACCTTCAGGGAAACATTTTGAAGCCGGAGTTTTTTCAGCTCTTTCCTTAATCCCTCTGGATTCAGTCCCGCATCGATCATGGAGCCAAGGATCATATCCCCGCTCGCCCCTGAAAAACAGTCAAAATAAGCAATTCGCATGATTTCTCCTCAACCATTTTTAGGGTCTGTTTATAAACTGCGGTTTTTTAAAAAGGCGTCTTTCCCCGACTTGATCGGGGAATCCAGTGTCCCCGGTGGAAACCTGGACCAAATCTTTAAGATGGTTCCCGACTGGAGTTTATCCCGATGAAAATCGGGGTCGGGACGACGTCTGGATGCCCCCGTATCAAGTACGGGGCAGGCTCCTCAATGCCGGCATGACGGAAAAAGTGCATTTATAAACAGACACTAATTAAATCTATTATGAGGAAGTATTGGCCTAAAATCAAATGAAATTTGTTTCAATTTGTTTCAAGGTATTGACAATTGAGGGGGATTGAGTAAAATTTGAACTTGCCTGGCGGTGTAGCTCAGTCGGTCAGAGCATGCGGCTCATATCCGCAGTGTCCGGGGTTCAAATCCCTGCACCGCCACCAATATTGAATAGATTAAGGTTCTTATGCCTAAAAAAGAATCGATTCGATATTTTGAAAATGCAAAAGAGATATTGAGTAAGTCTTCTGTAGAAGAAGACAGGTATGCAGACATTAAATATGTCCAGCAAGCTTCCTGAAATCCACGAGCTGTCAATTCGGTAAAGCATACACTTCACTCCAATCGGTAACTATCGACATGTATCCCCTCAGCGTCAGCATTTATTTCCGACGGACTCCGCCCTCAATAAATGCCTGCCTGCACGAAGCCCGCCTCCAGAAGTCTTGCGGAAGGATGAATCATTTGAGAAAGTGTTAAAACGTTTCAGACAAGCAAAGAAAGGAATCGCTCAACGCTGATAAGCCAGGTTTGATCCGGATGTCTCTCCAGGACCCCCCTTCTGTCAATAACCTGGATTCCCAAGGTTGGCTTTGAAAACCACCGCTGGCGATTCCTGAGGGAGTTTGATAACACCATATCGGTCAATTTCACTTCAATAACGATCATTGGAGAGTTGTCGACTTCAATGATAAAATCGATCTCGCGCTTATCGATCGTTTTAAGGTAATAGAGTTTATAATTTCCATAACCCATGTCTGTCATGGTTGAGCAGGCCCGAAATAGACAGGTCGCCACCATGTTTTCGAGTCTTGCCGGGCCTTCGGGTGCATAAAGCCAGTCGAGAAAATACCATTTCTTTTCCCTTCGGATCCCGCGGGAAATCTTCCTCGTCCATGGGGGTACAGAGAAGATCAGAAATAATCTCCTCAACTGCTCCAGCCAGCTTTTTACTGTCGTATGGGCAACTTCCAACTCCCCAGCCAGATTTGCCATCGAAAGGGGAGCCATGATTCGGGGCGAAAGAAGAAGTAATAGGTGTTCAATCTTGTCAATCTCAATCACCCTGCTGATGTCTTTAAGATCCTCTCTGATCAGCAAGCTGACATAGTCCTGATGCCATTTCCGGCTGAATCGTTCATTCTGTCTGAGAAAAGGCTCAGGAAAAGGCCCGAACCGGAGAAGCCCATGAAGTGCCTGCTCATTCGCCGGAGGCAACGAACATGAAATTTCTTCCTCAAATCTCGTAAATAATTTTTTTGGCACATTCTCTTCCAGAAAGCAGGTTTTTCGGTTCGTTCCGACAATTTCGCTCAGGCTAAAAGGAAACATGTGAAAAAGGTTGTATCGTCCAACGAGGGAATCTCCTGATCGTCGGAATAGATCGAGACGAGCGCTCCCAGTGATCAAGAATCGAAACTCATCGTTAAAACTGTCATAGACCCCTTTAAGGATATCCCGCCAGTGGTTGCGCTTGTGGATTTCATCAAAGACAATCCAGGGATCACTGATACTTAGAGTTCTGGCCGAGGATTCGAAAAAGCGACTATTTGCTAAATAGGCCCGCCGTATCGAGGGTTCATCCCAGTTGAAATAGAGCGAGGTGCACCCTTTTTGCCTGAGCCAGTTTTTAGCAAGAAGGGTCTTTCCCACTTGCCTAGGACCGGCAATAAAAACCATATGTCTGCCGGTTAAAGTTTCGTCAAAGGCACAGTTTTCAATGGACCTTGGAATGTAATTTATTGAGACCATGCACTCATTTTATCGCGAGTTTCTGAGTGTGTCAAATCATTTCCTCTATGCTAAAATATAAGCCCTTGATGTTGAACTCATCGTAAACGACCAGAATGTTTGGTGAAGTCCCCGTCATGTCTTTCATCCCTGCCTGCGGTAGGCGGGGGTATCCTTATTTTGAGAGTACCGGGTTGTCCAGGAGAGTTCAACGCGGGCAGGTCCGCCATGAGAATGGAGCGACAACCAGAAAGGGTTGAGAAGGATATGTCTCCTCTTAAGCATTTTTGGATTTCCTTAAGACCAGGAAAAAAGGAAGGGAGTGGGGGGACAAACCTTCAAAATTCGATTTATAAAATCTCCCCCTAACCCCAATGCTGTTCAGTTAGGCTGCCACCGTTCACCCTGAGTCGTGAGCCTGTCGAACGGTCGAAGGGTGCGTCGCTAAGCCATTCATGCTTTGACAAGCTCAGCACGAACAGCTTAACTGAACAGTATTACCCCTAATCCCTCTTTGTCTGTCTATGACAAAAGGGACGACAAAGGCGGAAGAGAGAAGAGAGATATTTTACAGGGGGATGGATTTGTGTTAATAATCTTTACCAGACGGGTGTGAGAAATATCCTTGAGATTCTTCGCCTAATAAAAATGAAAAGGCCGAAGGGCACCGACTATTTCGGGGCGGTTAAGACGAGGAAAATATTTCTCCCTTTTGTCGCTCTGAGAGGGGTTTTTTATGTATCATGCCGGCATTATTGGCACGGGATCCTATGTCCCTGAGCGGATTCTCACGAACCACCACCTGAGAGAAATGGTGGATACCAGCGACAAATGGATCATAGAAAGAACAGGAATCCGTGAGAGAAGGATTGCTGGCGAGCAAGAGACCAATGTGACCATGGGAAGGATAGCCCTCGAGCGAGCCATCGAAAATTCGGGAATCCGATGTGAGGAGATTGAATTTCTGGTTGTGGGCACTAACACGACCGAACCGGTATGGCCCTCCGCCTCAGGCTATATTGCAAATCTGCTGGGTCTTCGTAAAGATATGCCTTTCGTTGACGTGCAGGCGGGATGCACCGGGTTCAACTACGCTCTTTCGGTTGCAGAAATGTCCATTAAGGCCGGACAATACAGGACGGTGGCGGTGATCGGAACGGACAAACTTTCAGCCATCACAAACTATCAGGACCGCAACACGTGCGTTCTCTTCGGGGATGGCGCCGGCGCCGTTATCTTGAAACAATCGACGAGTGAAGGGATCATCCGTTCTCATCTCGGAGGAAATGCCAAATCCCGCGATCTACTCATTCTTTCCAAAAAAGACGGCGCCGGAAATGGATATATCTGGATGGAAGGGAGAAAGGTCTATACCTTTGCCAAAAGGGCGATGGTTGAAAGCTGTTTTCGTGTTCTTGATCCTTCCGGCATGGCTGGGAAAAAGGACCTCCGCTCCCTGTTTGAACAGGTGACCAGAATCATCCCTCATCAGGCGAATGCAAGGATCATTATGGGCGCTGCCGAGGAACTCGAATCGCGGCTGGAGCTCCCTGCCGGTGAGGCAAAAAATAAAATGATTATGACGATTGAACAGTACGGGAATAACTCCTGCGCTTCCATCCCGCTCGCACTGGATATATCCCTCCGCACGGGAGAGCTCAAAAAAGGAGATCTTGTCATCTTTGTAGGCTTCGGGGCAGGCCTCACTTATGCCGCAAACCTCGTCCGGTTGTAATAGAGAGATTTCTGAAAAAGTCCAGAAATCTCTGATTACATCGATTAGGAACTGATTACACGGATTAGAAATGCATGGATGAAGGAGGTTTTTTGACCAGAAAGATTAAAAGGTCTGTCTGCCCCTATGATTGTCCGGATGCCTGCGGCCTTCTGATAGAGGTGGCGGACGGAAAAGCGATCAAGGTCACTGGCGATCCGGAGCATCCATTTACAAGGGGCACCCTCTGCCCTAAAATGAATCGCTACCAGGAGACAGTCCACACCCCGCTTCGTCTTACCCGCCCTCTCCTCCGGACAGGAGAAAAGGGCGCAGCCCAATTTCATCCCATTTCCTGGGAGGAAGCGATTGACCGGATTGCCGACCGTTGGCAAACCATCATCAATGACTTTGGAGCAGAAGCCATCCTGCCCTACTCCTATGCCGGAACCATGGGGCTGATTCAGAGGAATGCCGGCCATCCTTTCTTTTACCGCATGGGAGCCTCCCGTCTCGAACGCACGATATGTTCGCCTGCCAAGGAAGCAGGCTGGCAAGCGGTGATGGGAAACACGCCTGCCCCTCATCCTGACGACGTGGCAGAGAGCGATCTCGTAATCTTATGGGGGATCAATGCCATCGCAACCAACATCCACTTCCTGCACGGCGTGAAAATAGCTCGAAGAAAAGGAGCCAAGGTCTGGCTGATTGATACCTATAAAACCCTTACCTCTTCTGTTGTGGACCAAACCTATATCGTCCGGCCGGGAAGCGATGGCTCGCTCGCCCTTGGCTTGATGCATCTTCTGGTCCGACACAGTCTCATCGACAATGATTTTTTGGCTGAATACGTGCAAGGTTTTGAAGAATTGAAGGAGAAGGTCCTCCCTGACTTTCCGCCCGAAAAAGTGAGCCAATTGACAGGACTCTCTCCCGAGACTCTCGAATCTATGGCCAGAGCCTATGGCAGAGCAAAAGCTCCTTTTATACGGCTTGGAAGCGGTCTATCCCGGTATGGAAATGGCGCGATGACCGTTCGCACGATTGTCTGTCTGCCTGCCCTTGTGGGAGCTTATGGAAAGAGAGGGGCCGGATGTTTTACCGGCGCCAGTACTGCAGAAGCCTTTGCCATGGGTGAGGTCTTTCGAGAAGATTTCATGAAGGGGAAGGCCCGTATCGTCAACATGAACCGGATCGGCTGGGCTTTAAATGAGATTCAGAATCCGCCTATTCAAAGCCTTTATGTCTATAGCTCCAACCCTGCAGCAGTTGCTCCGGATCAGAATCAGGTCTTAAAAGGTCTGGCAAAGGATGACCTTTTCACCGTAGTTCACGAGAGGTTTCTCACGGATACGGCCCGTTATGCGGATATGGTGCTTCCTGCCACATCTTCTCTCGAGCATAGCGACCTTTATCGTTCTTATGGCACATACTGCATCCAGCGCGCAAAACCGGTCATCCCTCCTGTAGGGGGGAGCAAACCGAACTGGGATGTCTTCTGCCTTCTTGCCGGGGCAATGGGATTTGATGAACCCTTTTTCCGGCAAACTGCCGATGACCTCATCGACCATCTGCTTTCCCTTCCCGCTCCGATGAGAAACGGCATTGACCTGAAAGCCTTTTCTACAGGGAAGGCAGTCGAAATCCCTCTTCCATCAGATGCACGAATCAGGTTCAGGACCCCTTCCGGGAAAGTTGAAATCCTCAACCCAAAACAGTCTTATCCCCTTCCTTTCTACATTCCTCCCTATGGCGGCGATGAGCCTTTCTATTTGATGGCAGCCCCGAGCTTCTATGGTTTAAACTCCTCCTTTCGCGAGCGGGCCGACCTCCTAAAAAAAGAGAGGGGCATGCTCCTTAAGATGAACCCCGCTGATGCAGAGGGAAAAGGGCTCAATGAGGGTGATCCTGTGATCGCTTTCAACCGCTTAGGCGAGGTGTCTTTTCTCCTGCGCATTACCCCCGATGTTCCGCAGGGGGTTGTGGTGGCAGAAGGGGTCTGGTGGCTGGAACACTCTCCGGGCCCCCGCTCTGTCAATGCCCTGACCTCACAGCGATTGACAGACCAGGCCCATGGAAGCACCTTTTACGACAATACCGTGGATGTGAGGCCCGCTTGAAAATTTATTGACAATTCAAGAACCTGCAATGAACCGCTGCTTCCTATCATCTTTTACCCGGGAGAAAAACATCCATGGAACCCTCAGATCGCGTTGCCTCAGAGTTGAAACAACGGTCTGTTCCCGCCTACTGGATCATTGGGCTTTTTGTTTTCGCGAACACCATGATCTGCTATTTTGACCGGGTCAACTTCTCCGTCGCGGCCCCGACGATCATGAAATTCTTCCACTGGGACATGGGCATCCTTGGACTGGCCATGTCCATGTTCGGGGTCGGTTACATCCTCACGCAGATTCCAGCAGGACTTTTTGGCGACCGGTTCGGCGGACGGAAAGTTCTCGCAGTCGGGAGCGTGGGGTGGTCCCTCTTTACGCTATTGACTCCGTTTGCCTCCACTCCGCTCCTCATGTATCTGGTCAGGGGATTGTTAGGCCTGGCTGAAGGCCTAAATTTCCCGGGGGCTACCAGCGTTCTCTCAAGGTGGGTGCCACGGAAAGCAAGGGCTCGGATTCAGGGGCTGAACCTTTCGGGCGTTGCCGCCGGACCGTTGATTGCTACGCCGCTGACCCTATGGATCATGACCGTGTTCGGCTGGAAGGCCATGTTCTATTTCTATGGCATTTTGGGCTTCCTGTGGGCCGGCGCCTGGCTGCTCTATAGCACTGAAAATCCCTCCGAGCACAAGGGCATGAGCAGAGAAAACCTCAGAGAGATTGAAGCAGGTCTGGCGGCGGAGGCAACCGTATCCGTTGGTGACGCCCCGATTCGCTCGAAAGTTGTCTGGGGGCTTACCGCCTCCTATTTTTGTTTCACCTATACCTGGTGGCTGTTCCTGAATTGGCTGCCGACCTACCTTGTCCAGGCGCGCGGTTACACCGAAATCAAAATGGGGTTCTTTGCATCCCTGCCCTGGCTGGCGGCATTGATCAGCACGAATGGAGGGGGTTGGCTATCGGATGCGCTTGTGAAGAGGGGTTTTTCAACCGGCAATGCAAGGCGAACCATGATCTATGCCGGGGCGCCGGCAATGGCTGCATGTTTGTGGTTTGTGACCCAGGCGGGGAATGCCGGGGTGGCCGTGGGGCTCATCACCGTAACCATCTCCCTCGCAGGCATGAACTTCCCGGCCTTCTGGAGTCTGCCCATGGACATGAACGTGCGAAAGGCAGGGTTTATCACCGGGATGATGAATACGGGGAGCGCGCTTGCCTCCATCGTAGCGCCGGGCGTGACCGGCTATGTGGCCATGTGGTTTGGCTGGACGGCCGCCCTCGGGCTCGGGTCGGCCCTTGCCTTGCTATCCGCAATAGTCATGTACTTCACGGCGCCGAAAAGGGAGGAGGATAAGGCAATTTAAAGCGCCCGTGCAAACTTTTTTATGGATGACTCTATTCTTTTAGCAAAGTCAAAAATAAACAATCTGTTGCCGTAATGCGTCACTGGAGCGGGGGGAAATCCGTCCATCGAGCAGTCATGTCTCCGAAAATCTTATCAAGCGGATGGTTTATATTTTTTTGGGCAAGGGCAACATTGCCCATTGTAGAACAGTCCTTGTCATACAGAATCGTCCTTTTGGTTTACGGACAAGCTGATGTTTCCGCTATAAGATTTTCTCCAACATGCCTGCCCGAAGGACGTTAATTTTCCACGGAAGAGTGACGCATTAC
>Ga0207951_100401_pt1 | contig 22214 bp, 20 predicted proteins | sample Subbio12Aug_8Bad_FD_184830 | JGI IMG/M metagenome (GOLD analysis project Ga0207951, IMG submission 184830) | Serpentinite rock and fluid subsurface biosphere microbial communities from McLaughlin Reserve, California, USA - CR12Aug_8Bad (SPAdes) | ecosystem: Environmental > Terrestrial > Deep... | reverse complement strand
GCTGCTGGCCACGCTCAAGGACGACGAGACGGTGCGCCTCGCGCCGTTCGAGGCCGTGGGTTTTGCGCTGTCGGCGCTGTGGGCGCCGTGAGGCGCGGCCGCCGCTGCCTGCGCCCGGCGCAACCCGCCACGCTACGGCACGATTGTGAAGGGCTGATAACACCCGAGTGCCGCGGCCCTGATCCATTCGGCTGACTTCGCAGCGCCACCTTGCCCGGGCACGATGCACCCGCTCGGCTGAGGGTGCGGCAACGCGCGGCCCCCGGCCGGCGGTGCACGCGGCATGTCCGGCGCGCGCGCGCGCCATCCCCTGCGCGCGTTGCGTTCGACCTCGGAGGTCAGCGGCCATGTCTGCACCTGTATCCGCACCTGTACCCGCGCCTGAACTGTCTTCGGACCACGAGGCGCTGCTCAGCCGTCGCGGCTTGTTGCGCGGAGGTGGGCTGACCGCCGCCGCGGTCTTCGCTGCCTCGATGGGCGCGATGCAGTCGGCGCGCGCGCAGGCCGCCACGGCGGGCCGGCAGTGGGTCTCGGCGGCGTCACCGTACGGCCCGATCGCGCCGGTCGCCGACCAGTCCACCGGCCTGCCGCTGCTGCAACTGCCCACGGGCTTTCGCTATCAGTCGTTCGGCTGGCGCGGCGACCCGATGGCCGACGGTCAGCCGACGCCGCCCAACCACGACGGCATGGCCGTGGTGCGCACCGTACGGCAAGGGCGCAGCGTCGAGCACACGCTGGTGCGCAACCATGAACTGGGGCGGGTGCTGAATGCGGCGCAGCAAACGCGCGCACCGGCGATGTACGCCACCGAGCGCGTCGACGGCATCCTGCGCCTGAGCGCGGGATCGGTGACGGTTCGCGTGGGCCATCGCGACAGCCTGTCGAACAGCTTCGTCGCGGTCACCAACCCGCTGGCGGCCGACCCGCCGCCGTTCCAGGGCTTCCAGGCCGGCGGCACGAGCAACCTCGTCTTCCGCGACGGCCGGTGGGTGTCGGCAAGGGCGTCGTTGGGCGGCACCGTTCAGAACTGCGCTGGCGGGCCTACCCCCTGGGGCAGTTGGCTGAGCTGCGAGGAAACGACCTTCGACTTCTCGCAGATCGGCGGCCGACGGCATGGCTATGTCTTCGAGGTCGCTGCTGACCCGGCGGCCAGCATCGCGCGGCCGATCGTCGGCATGGGCCGCTTCGTCCATGAGGCAGCCGCCGTCGACCCCTCGAGCGGTGCGGTGTATCTGAGCGAGGACAACCGCAACGCCAGCGTCTTTTTCCGCTACCTGCCAAGCAACGCCGCGCGCCGCGTCGGCAGCCTGCATGCTGGCGGTCGCCTGCAGGCCGCGCGCATCGTCGGGCGGGTGCGTCAGGCCGTCGAGACCACGCTGGCCCAGGCCAACAACGTTGCCTTGCTGAACCCGCAGATCGGCGACCGCTACGACATCGACTGGATCGACATCGACGGCGTCGACGACGACCCACGGCTGGTCGCCAACGTGCCGGGCCAGATTCCGCTCGCCGGCGCGTCAGGTCCGAGCGCCGAAGCGCTGGCCAAGGGCTGCGCGCGCTGGTCGCGCGGCGAGGGCCTGTGGTTGCTCGACGGCCAGTTGTTCATCGTCGACACCAGCGCCGGAACGGACGAATGGGGACGTGTCGGCCATGGCGAGGGTGCGATCTGGCGACTCGATCTCGCGACGATGCAACTCGAGGCGATCGCGGTGGCAGGCGCCGCGACAGCGATCAACAACCCCGACAACATCACCGTCAGCCCGCGCGGCGGCATCGTGCTGTGCGAGGACGGCGGCGCGTCCATCGATGTCTTCGGCCCCGGCTGCCGCCTGCTCGGCCTCGACGCGTCGGGGCTGGCGTACATCTTCTGCAAGAACAACGTCGTGCTCGATGCGGGGCAGATCGCCGCGGCCGGCAAGCTCGTGCCGCCGGGCGACTACCGCGGCGCCGAGTTCGCCGGCGCCTGCTTCGAGCCCAGCGGGCGGGTGCTGTTCGTCAACAACTACACGCCGGGGATCACCTTCGCGATCACCGGGCCCTGGGGGCTGGGCAACCTCTGAGGGCCGGATGGGCTTGCCTCCGAGCGAGCGGCATACGCTCGCGGACGGCAAGCAGCGCAGCCTCCTGATCTGCACGGGCGCGCTGGCTGATCGATGCCGTGCCTGCGGCTTCGCGACCTTCGCCGACGCGCCGATCTGCTCGGCCAGCGTCGCCGAGCAGAAGCTGCCGGCCATCGCACGCGCGGCCGCGGCCTTTCGGCCTTTGGTTGACTGGAAACCGGATCACGATCGACCCGCTTGACCCGGGAGCCGAGCCGCTGCCATGGCCCCGACTGCCTGGAAGCCCGCCGTCTACGCCGACCTGTGCGACCTGCCGCCCGACTGGCTCGCCGAGATCCTCTCGCCCTTGACCGCGCGCTTCGACCGCGCCGACAAGCTGCCGCTCTACGCCCGCTGGGGGGTGGGCCACGCCTGGCTGATCGACCCCGACCTGCGCACGCTCGAGGCCTGCGAGAACCACGCCGGGCGCTGGGTGCTGCTGGCCACGCTCAAGGACGACGAGACGGTGCGCCTCGCGCCGTTCGAGGCCGTGGGTTTTGCGCTGTCGGCGCTGTGGGCGCCGTGAGGCGCGGCGCCTGCAGCGCCAGCCGCACGATCTGACCGCCGGTGCTGCTCAGCCTGCGCGCCGTCGCGCCTGCCGGGTCGCGGCTCCGAGCAGCGCGAGGCCGGCGGCGAGCATCGCCCAGGTCTCGGGCTCGGGGACGGCCGCCGTGATCGTGATGCGGTCGCCCGCGTTGAGTCCGGCCACCGACAGCGTCCAGTTCGACGCGCCCGGCGTCGTGCCGAAGGCGTCGCCGAGTTCGATCTCGAAGAACTCGGCCGGCTGCAACCGCAGGGTGGCTTCGGTGCCCGCGAGCGTGAGCGTCGTGGCGCCGCCGAAGGCGCGGCTGACCGACCCGGGCGCGCCGAAGCTCGCCCCGCTGATGCCCAGCCGCAGGACCTCGATGCCCAGCGGCGCCTGCGTGAGGTTGCGCACGACCGCGTTGAATGACAGCGGGGCCGACAGGTCGTCGCTGCCGAGCACGTAGGTCACGCTCAAGCCGGTATTCAGGCTGTGCGGCTCGAAGTCGAAGGCCAGCAGGCCGGGCGCGCTGTGGTCGGTGAACGCTCCCGCGCCGCTCAGGCTGCTGCCCTGCAGCGTCAGCGCCGCCGCCGGCAGTGAGGTGGCGCACAGGCCCAGCGAGATGATGGCAGTGCAGACGTGGTGTTTCATCGTGGGGTGCTCGCAGTGGGTGGCGCCGCCGCCGACGCCATCTCGCAGGATGCGCCGCGATTGTGAAGGTCTGATAACAGCCGAGTGCTGCGACCCTGATACGAACGGCTGACTTCGCGCCGTCACGGGCGCTGGGCACGATGCCGCGCCAGGGTCGACGGTGCGGCAACGTGCGCCGGCCGGCCCGCGGTGCGAGTGCGCCTCCAGCGCCCGCACCGCCCACCACCTGTGTGCGTTGTTCCTGACGATGGGGTCTGACCATGTCCGAGCATGAACCCGAAGCTTCTCGACCGGGCAGCCAGGCGCTGCTCAGCCGTCGCGGCCTGCTGCGCGGTGGCGGGCTGACCGTCGCCGCCGCCTTCGCTGCCTCGCTCGGCGCGATGCAGACCGCCCGCGCTCAGGCCGCTACGGCAGGCCGGCAATGGGTGTCCGCGCCGTCGCCGTACGGCCCGATCGCGCCGGTGGCCGACCAGACCACCGGTCTGCCGCTGCTGCAACTGCCGGCCGGGTTTCGCTACCAGTCGTTCGGCTGGACCGGGGACCCGATGACCGACGCCTTGCCCACGCGCGGCAACCACGACGGCATGGCCGTGGTGGCCAGCGTGCGCCAGGGGCGCAGCGTCGAGCACACGCTGGTGCGCAACCACGAACTGGGCTTGGTGCCGAGCGCGGCCCAGCAGGTGCAGGCGCCGGCGATGTACTCGACCGGACGCCTCGACGGCATCCTGCGCATCGGCGGTGCGGTCAACGTGCGCATCGGTCAAGGCGTCGGTCGGCCCAACAGCTTCGTCGCCGTCCTCGACCCCCGCCAGCCTGACCCGCTGCCGTTTCAGGGCCATGCCGCGGGCGGCACCAGCAACCTCGTCTTCCGCGACGGCCGCTGGGTCGGTGCGCGTGGCTCGATCGGCGGCACGCTGGCCAACTGCGCCGGCGGCCCCACGCCCTGGGGGAGCTGGCTGACCTGCGAGGAGACGATCTTCGACTTCACACCCATCGGCGGGCGCAAGCACGGCTACGTGTTCGAAGTGGCGGCCGACCCGACCGCCAGCATCGCGCAGCCGATCGTCGGCATGGGCCGCTTCGTGCACGAGGCTGCGGCGGTCGACCCGGCCAGCGGCCTCGTCTACATGACCGAGGACAACCGCAACGTCTCGGCCCTCTACCGCTACCTGCCCGTCGACCGCAGCGGGCGCATCGGCAGCCTGCACGCCGGCGGCCGCTTGCAGGCCGCGCGCATCGTCGGGCTGGTGCGCCAGGCCGTGGCGACCACGCTGGCGCAGGCCAATGACGTCGCCCTGCTCAACCCGCAGGCCGGCGACCGCTACCAGCTCGACTGGATCGACATCGACGCCGCCGACGGCGACCCGCGCACGATCACGAACGTGCCCGGCCCCGAGCCGCTGGCAGCGATCGCCGGGCCGACCGCCGAGGCCATGGCCAAGGGCTGCGCGCGCTGGTCGCGCGGCGAGGGCCTGTGGCAGGCCGGCGGGCAACTCTTCATCGTCGACACCGGTGCCGGCACCGACGGCGGTGGCCGCCTCGGCCGCGGCGACGGCGCGGTCTGGCGGCTCGAGCTTGCGACGATGCAGCTCGAAGCGGTCGCCGTCGCCGGCGCGCCGACGGCGATCAACAACCCCGACAACATCACCGTCAGCCCGCGCGGCGGCATCCTGCTGTGCGAGGACGGCGGCGCATCGGTCGACGTCTTCGGCGCCGGCTGCCGCCTGCTCGGCCTCGACGCGTCGGGGCTGGCCTACATCTTCTGCAAGAACAACGTCGTGCTCGACGCCGGGCAGATCGCCGCGGCCGGCAAGCTCGTGCCGCCGGGCGACTACCGCGGCGCGGAGTTTGCCGGCGCCTGCTTCGAGCCCAGCGGGCGGGTGCTGTTCGTCAACAACTACACGCCGGGCATCACCTTCGCGATCACCGGGCCCTGGGGGCTGGGCCACCTGTAGCCGCTGCGCCCGGCGCCGGACCGCCGGTCCGGCGCCGGGCGCTCGCCGTCGACGGTGCAGGCAGGCCGGCCGCGAGCGGCGCTGCCGAACCCGAGCGCCGCGGCCGCCGGCCGCCCCTCGGGTAGCATGCTGCCCCGATGACTCCCTTGTACGAGCTCCAGGTTGGCTGGCGCTATACCCGCGCCGGCCGCGCGGGGCGGCGCAACGGCTTCATCTCGTTCATCTCGGGCGTGTCGATGCTCGGCATCGCGCTGGGCGTGGCCGCGCTGATCATCGTGCTGTCGGTGATGAACGGCTTCCAGACCGAGGTGCGCGACCGCATGCTCAGCGTCATCGCGCATGTCGAGGTCTACGCCGCCGACGGCGGCGCGCTGCCCGACTGGCAGGCCACCGCGGCAGCGGCGCGTGCGCACCCGCAGGTGCAGGGCGCAGCGCCGTTCGTCGCCGCGCAGGCGCTGGTCGCGCGCGGCGACCTGCTGCGCGGCGCGATGGTGCGCGGCATCGAGCCGGCGGCCGAGGCCGGCGTCACCGACCTCGCCGCGCGCCTGCGCGACACCACGCTGGCCACGCTGCGCCCGGGCGAATGGCAGATCGTGCTCGGCGGCGAACTGGCGCGCCAGCTCGGCGTCTTCGTCGGCGACCGTGTCACGCTGGTCGCGCCGACCGGGCAGGTCACGCCGGCCGGCGTGGTGCCGCGGCTGCGCCAGTTCACCGTCGGCGGCACCTTCGACAGCGGCCATTTCGACTACGACAGCGCGCTGGCCCTGGTCCACCTCGACGACGCGGCGGCGCTGTTTCGCACCGGCGGCCCCAGCGGCGTGCAGTTGCGGCTGGCCGACCTGGAGCAGGCCCGCGTGGTCGGCGCCGAGCTGGCCGATGCGCTGGGCGCCGGCGTCGTCGTGCGCGACTGGACGCTGACCAACCGCCACTGGTTCGACGCGGTGCAGATCGAGAAGCGCCTGATGGCGATCATCCTGACGCTGATCGTCGCGGTGGCGGCGTTCAACCTGGTCTCGACGCTGGTCATGACCGTCACCGACAAGCATGCCGACATCGCCATCCTGCGCACGCTGGGCGCGAGCCCGCGCTCGGTGATGGCGATCTTCGTCGTCCAGGGCGCGGCCGCCGGCATCGTCGGCACCGCGCTCGGCGTCGCGCTCGGCCTGCTGGTGGCGTTCAACGTCGGCGCGATCGTCGCCGCGATCGAATACGCCTTCGGCATCGCCTTCCTGCCGGCGAGCATCTACCTGATCACCGACATGCCCAGCGACCCGCGCGCCGGCGACATCGTGCCGATCGCCATCGTCGCGCTGGTGCTGGCCTTCCTGGCCACCATCTACCCGAGCTGGCGGGCCAGCCGCGTCAACCCCGCCGAGGCCCTGCGCCATGAGTGAGCCCGCCGCCGAGCCCGGCGGCGTCGTGCTGCGGGCCGAGGGCCTGCACAAGCGCTTTCGCGAGGGCCCGCTCGACGTCCATGTGCTGCGCGGGGTCGACCTCGAAGTGCGCGCCGGTGCGACGCTGGCCGTGGTCGGCGCCTCGGGCTCGGGCAAGAGCACGCTGCTGCACCTGCTCGGCGGGCTCGACGCGCCCAGCGCCGGGCGGGTCTGGCTGCAAGACCGTGACCTGGCCGGCCTGGGCGCGGCCGAGCAGGGCCGCTGGCGCAACCGGCACCTGGGCTTCGTCTACCAGTTCCACCACCTGCTGCCCGAGTTCAGCGCGCTCGACAACGTCGCGATGCCGCTGCGCATCCGCCGCGTGCCGCCGGCGCCGGCGCGCGCCGCCGCAGCGCAGGCGCTGGCCGAGGTCGGCCTGGCTGCGCGCGTGCAGCACCGCCCGGCCGAGCTCTCCGGCGGCGAGCGCCAGCGCGTGGCGCTGGCCCGCGCACTGGTCACCCAGCCGGCCTGCGTGCTCGCCGACGAGCCCACCGGCAACCTCGACCGCGAGACCGCCGAGGCGGTCTTCGCGCTGATGCTCGCCCAGTGCCGCGAGCGCGGCATGGCCCTGGTCGTCGTGACCCACGACCCGGCGCTGGCCGCGCGCTGCCAGCACACGCTGCGCCTGGTCGCCGGGCGGGTGGCGCCAGCGCAGGCTGCCCTCACATCACCCGGTTGAACCAGACGATCGACAGCCCGGCGGCCAGCAGCGTCAGCAGTGCGCCGAGCGCGGCGAACAGGCCGCTGATCTCGGTCTCGCGGCGCTCGGTCACCACCCGCGTCGACAGGCCCTCGTAGACCTTGCGCAGGTCCGCCGCGGTGCCGGCGTAGAAGTACTCGGCGCGGGTGATCTGCGCGATCTGCTTGAGCGTGTCCTCGTCGAGGCGCACGCGCATCGTCCAGCCCTCGAAGGCGATGGTGTCGCCCTCGCGCGTGCCGATGCCCACGGTGTAGACACGCACGCCGCGCTGCGCGGCCATCATCGCGGTCTCGATCGGGTCGGGGCCGGCGGTGCGCTGGCCGTCGGTCAGCAGGATGATGGCCCCGAAGGCGTAGGAGCCGGGTTCGACCGGGGTGAATTCGCGCTGCGGCGGCGGTGGCGCTGCGCCCAACGGCGGCGGCATCGGGCGCTGGCCGGTGATCTGGCTGAGGTCGATGCCGGCGTCGGGAAACAGCGTGGCCAGCGACAGCAACAGCCCGCTGCCGATCGCGGTGGCGCGCTGCAACTGGAAGCGGTCGATCGCCGCGCGCACGTCCTCGCGGCTGAAGGTCGGCGGCTGCACGACCGCCGCGCTGCCGGCAAAGCTGATGACGCCCACCCGCACGTTGCGCGGCAACTGGTCGAGGAAGGCCTTGCCGGCTTCCTGCATCGCGACCAGCCGGTTGGGCTCGACGTCGGTCGCACGCATGCTGCCCGAGACGTCCATGGCCAGGATGATGGTCTGCTCGGCCATCGGCAGCGCGACCATCGCCGTCGGCCGCGCGGTGGCCACCAGCATCGCGCCGATGGCCAGCAGCAGCAGCGCCGGCGGCAGGTGGCGGCGCCAGCCCACGCCCTTGCCGGCGGCCTCGCGCACCAGCGCGAGGTGGCTGTAGGGCAGGGCGACCTTCTTGCGCCGCCCCAGCAGCCACAGGTACAGCAGGACCAGCAGCGGCAGCAGCAACAGGCTCCACAGCATCATCGGCCACAGGAACGACATGGCGCGGGCTCCGGCAGGGGGAGGTCAGGGGGCGAGCGTGCCGGCGGCGCGCGCGGCCGGCAGGCCGCCGGCAGCGAGCTGCGCGCGGCGCTTGCGCAGCCGCACGAAGCGGGCGAGCGCGGCGGCGAGGTCGTCGTCGGTGGTCAGCTCGATCGTGTCGACGCCGGCGCGCGCCAGCGCCTCGCGCAGTGCCGCCTCGCGCCGCCGCGCAGCGCTGGCGAAGCGGTGGCGAAAGCCGCGCGCCTGGGTGTCGACGACCAGTTGCTCGCCGGTCTCGGGGTCCTGCATGACGAGCACGCCGAGCTCGGGCAGGTCCATCTCGAGCGGGTCGTAGAGCCGCACGGCGATCACCTCGTGGCGCGCGGCCAGCCGCGCCAGCGGCGCGTCCCAGCCCGGCACGCTGATGAAGTCGGAGACGACGAAGACCAGGCTGCGCCGGCGCACGACTTCGAGCGCGCGCTCGAGCAGCGCGGCCAGCCGCGTGCCCTCGGCCATGCGCGCCGGTGGCGGGCGGTGCAGCATGCGGTGCAGCAGCTCGAGCACCTGCGCGCGACCGCCGCGCGCAGGCAGCACGGTGTCGACCCGGTCGCCGTAGAGCAGGGCGCCGGCGCGGTTGCCGCGCCGCGTCAGCAGCCGCGCGAGCACGCCGGTGAGCTCGACGGCGACCTCGTGCTTGCTGCGGTTCGAACCGAAGCCCACCGAGGCGCTGAGGTCGAGCAGGAACCAGGCGGTGAGGTCGCGGTCCTCGGTGTACTGGCGCACATGCGGCACCTGCAGCCGGGCGGTGACGTTCCAGTCGATGTGGCGCGGGTCGTCGTGGTGCTGATACTCGCGCAGGTCGGCCAGGTCCAGCCCGGTGCCGCGCAGCAGGCTGCGGTAGTCGCCCTGCAGCGCACCGTCGAGGCGGCGCAGGACGGTCCAGTCGAGCCGCTGCAGCAGGGCCTCGGCGCGACCGGGCGCGCGCGTCGACGCCGCTGCCACCGGGGCAGCCGAGCCGTCCTCAGGCCGCGACCTGGACATGCTTGTCCAGTGGCCGCTCGGGCGCGGCCACGCGCTGCATCAGGCGCAGCACCAGCGCGTCGGCATCGAGCCCGTCGGCCAGCGCCTCGTAGCTCAGCGACAGCCGGTGGCGCAGCACGTCGGGGGCGATGTCGAGCACGTCCTCGGGCCGCACGTAGCTGCGCCCGCGCAGGAAGGCCAGCGCCCGCCCGCACTCGACCAGCGCGATCGTCGCGCGCGGGCTGGCGCCGAAGCTCAGGTATTTCTGCAGCTCGGCCAGGCCGACCTTGTCCGGGTCGCGGGTGGCCGCGACCAGCCGCACCGCATACTGCACCAGCGAGGGGTCGACGTAGACCTTGCGGCACTCGCGCTGCAGGGCCTGCAACTGGGCGGTGTCGCACACCGGCGCGACCTCGATGCGCGGGCCGGTGACGCGGTCGACGATGACGTACTCCTCCTCCTCGCTGGGGTAGCCGACGACGACCTTCATCATGAAGCGGTCGACCTGCGCCTCGGGCAGCGGGTAGGTGCCCTCGGTCTCGATCGGGTTCTGGGTGGCCATGACCAGGAAGGGCTCGGGCACCGGGTGGCTCTGGCCGGCGATCGTGACCTGGCGCTCCTGCATGACTTCGAGCAGCGCGCTCTGCACCTTGGCCGGCGCGCGGTTGATCTCGTCGGCCAGCAGCAGGTTGGCGAATACCGGCCCGAGCGTGGTGCCGAACTCGCCGGTCTTCTGGTGGTAGATGCGCGTGCCGATCAGGTCGGCCGGCACCAGGTCGGGCGTGAACTGGATGCGCTTGAACTGCCCGCGCAGGACCTGGGCCAGGGTCTTGACGGTCAGCGTCTTGGCCAGCCCCGGCACGCCCTCGACCAGCAGGTGGCCGTGGGCCAGCATGGCCACCAGCACGCGCTCGAGGAAGCGGTCCTGGCCGACGACGACGCGCTTGACCTCGTAGAGCACGCGCTCCATCAGCGCGCCGGTGTCGGCGGCGGCAGTCTGCGGGGCGGTTGTCATCGGGCGGTCTCCAGGTGGCGGGTTCAGAACGGCGGCAGGCCGGCGCCGGCGGCGGCGGCCTCGATCGGCACGGCAAAGCCGATGCCGACGAAGAAGCGCTCGCGCAGCGGGTTGTAGATGGCGGTGACGATGCCGACGACCTCGCCGGCGTCGGTCACCAGCGGCCCGCCCGAGCTGCCCGGGTTGGCCATCGCGTCGAACTGGATCAGCCCGCCGAGCAGGCGCTGGCCGTCGGCAGCGCGGAACTCGCGCCCCAGCCCCGAGACCACGCCGTGCGAGACCGAGGGCCCGACGCCGAACGGGAAGCCGACCGCGGTCACGCGGTCGCCGGGGCGCAGGTCGCCGCTGCCGCGCATCGTCGCCGAGCGCAGGTCGTCGGGGATGCGGTGCGCGCGCAGCACGGCCAGGTCCTGCTCGGGCATGACGTTGATCACCGAGGCCTGGGCGTTCAGGCCGTCGTGGAAGATGACCTCGATGTAGCGCGCCTCGGCCACCACGTGCAGGTTGGTCAGGATGATGCCGCTGTCGACGATCACCACCCCGGTGCCGACCGCGGCGCCGTCGCCGTCGTCCTCGGGCTGGTCCTCGGTGCGCGGGCGTGCGCCCTGGCTGCCTGGGTTGCCCGGTCGCGCCGGCCCGGCGGCGTCGGGGGGGGTGTCGCGGCCGATCACGCGCACCACCGAGGGCGCGACCGCCTCGTAGGCGCGGGCGGCGGCGGCCGGCTGCGGCTGGGTGTCGAGGCTGTGGCGCACCGCGGCGTCGATCTGCTGCTGGGTCAGCGCCGGCGCGCCACCGCTGCCGGCCAGCCAGACCGGCAGCGCGACCAGCAGCGCGCCGAAGACGGCCCAGACCCAGGGCGGTGCCGCGCGCAGCCGCTGGCGCCACGGCGTACGGCGCAGCGCCGCTGCGGCCGGCTGCGCCGGGTCGCCGCTGGCGGGCGCGGCGCGCTCGCGCGCGCCGCTGCTGTAGAGCGGGGTGCGGGGGGGCCTGCGGACGCTCATGGCTGGGGAGGAAGGCCGCGCGGGACGGCCGGCGCAATGACCCGGCTAAGGTAGCACGCGCCGGGGCTTCGTGCATCATTCGGGCATGCCCGCCCCCGCCATCTTCTGGGTCGACACGCACTGCCACCTGGACGCCGCCGAATTCGCCGCCGACGCCGACGCGGTCGCCGAGCGCGCGCGCGCCGCCGGCGTCGCGCTGGGCGTGCTGCCGGCGGTCGAGGCTGCCGGCTTCGACGCCGTGCGCGCGCTGGCCCACCGCCACGGCTGGGGCTATGCGCTGGGCATCCACCCGCTGTACGCCGACCGCGCCGGGCCCGAAGACCTCGAGCGCCTGCGCGCGGCGCTGGCCGCGCAGCGCGAGGACCCACGGCTGCTCGCGGTCGGCGAGATCGGCCTGGACCACTACCTGCCGCCGCCGCCCGACGACCCGCAGCGCGAGCGCCAGCGCCGCTGCTACCTCGCGCAGTTGAAGCTCGCGCGCGAGGCCGGGTTGCCGGTCATCCTGCATGTGCGCCGCTCGGCCGACGCGGTGCTGTCCGGGCTGCGCCGCATCGAGGTCTGCGGCGGCATCGCGCACGCCTACAACGGCAGCCGCGAGCAGGCGCTGGACTTCCTCGCGCGCGGCTTCGCGCTGGGCTTCGGTGGCGCGATGACGTACGAGCGCGCGCTGCGCATCCGCGCCCTGGCCGCGACCCTGCCCGAGACCGCGCCGGTGCTCGAGACCGACGCCCCCGACATCCCGCCGCAGTGGCTCTACCTCAGCGCCGCGCAGCGCGCCGCCGGGGCCGTGGCCCGCAACGAGCCGGCCGAGCTGCCGCGCATCGCCGGCACGCTGGCCGCGCTGCGCGGCTGGAGCCTGGCGCACACCGCCGCGGTGACCGCGGCCAATGCGCAGCGCGTGCTGCCTCGGCTGGGTGCGCTGCTGGCGGCCGCCCCGGCCGTCGCTGCGGCATGACCGCGGTGCAGGCCGCGCCGGCCGGTGCGGCGGCGGCACCGCCAGCCTCACGCGAGCCGCTGCGCACGGGCCTGCCGCCGGTGGCCGCGCCCGGCGCGCGCCTGCTGGTGCTGGGCAGCTTCCCCGGCCTGGCCTCGCTGGCCGCGCAGCAGTATTACGCGCACCCGCGCAACCAGTTCTGGCCTGTCGTTGGCGTGCTGTGGGGCCGCGCGCTGGCCGACTGGCCGTACGAGGACCGCGTCGCCGAAGCGCAGCAGCGCGGCCTGGCGATCTGGGACGTGCACGCCGCCTGCCGGCGCCGCGGCAGCCTCGACCGCGCGATCGAGGACGCGCGCCCCAACGACCTTGCCGGGCTGGTCGCGCGGCTGCCGGGCTTGCAGGCCATCGCGCACAACGGCGGCGAGTCGGCGCGCGCGCTGCGGCTGACCCGCACGCTGGGTGTGGCGGTGTGGCGGCTGCCCTCGACCAGCCCGGCGAATGCCGGCTGGTCGTTCGAGCGCAAGCTCGCCGCCTGGCGCGCGGCCTTCGCGGCCTGCGCGCTGGTCTGACGATGAGCGAGGCGACGCTGGCCGAGGTCACGCTGTCCGAGCACGCCGGCGTGCGCTACCTGCACCTGGGCTCGCCATGGGTGCAGGGCGCAATGCGGCTGCGCACGCCGGCGCGCATCGAGCTCGAGTATGTGCAGCGCATGATGGCCTGGCTGCTGTGGTTCGACCCCGGCGAGCTGCGCGGGCTGCGCGCGGTCCAGCTCGGCCTGGGCGCGGGCACGATCACCCGCTACGGCCACCGCGTGCTGGGCCTGCGCTGCACCGCGGTCGAGGTCCACCCCGGCGTGATCGCCGCCTGCCGGCAATGGTTCAGGCTGCCGCCCGACGACGAGCGGCTGCAGGTCGTGCAGGCCGACGCCGGGGCCTGGGTGCACGCGCCGGCGCGCCGCGCCAGCGCCGACCTGCTGCAGGTCGACCTCTACGACCACGACGCCGCCGCCCCGGTGCTCGACGACGAGGACTTCTACGCCGCCTGCCGCGCACTGCTGGCCGAAGGCGGCGCGATGACGCTCAACCTGTTCGGCCGCCACGCCAGCTTCGAGCGCACGATGCAGCGGCTCGACCGCGTCTGGGGCCCGGCCGCGCTGTGGTCGCTGCGGCCCACGCGCGAGGGCAACACGGTGGTCGTCGCCACCCGCGGGCGGCCCTGGCCGCAGCGCGCCGAGCGGCTCGCGCGCGCCGCGGCGATCGAAGCCCGCTGGGGCCTGCCGGCGCGCAAATGGCTGCGCCTGGTGCGCCCGCGCGCACCGGGGGCCGCATGAAGCGCGCCGGCCGCGTGCGCAAAGTCACGCTGCGTGCAGCGGTGCAGGCCGCCACGCGCGCCAGCGGCCGAAGATGCGGCAGGCGCGCGCCGCCTGCCCGTCGTCGCCTTTGCGCTGTGCTGTCCCTTTGCTGATGCCCGCCACCATGAGCCCCCCGGTCCACGCCAAGCCCCGCCACAGCGCCACGGCCAGCACGCCGGCCAGTCCGCCGGCCAGTCCGCCGGCCACGGGCGGCGCGGGTGCGGCCGGCAGCGCGGGGTCGGCCGCCGCCGTCGCCCAGGGCCGGCTCGAGTGGCGCGTGCTGCTGCAATGGCTGCAGGACGACGGTGTCGTCGCTGCCGACGCCGCCGAGCGGGTGCGCCAGCGCTTCGGCGCCGGTGACAGCCGGCTGCACGCGCTGGTGCGGCTGGGCGGCGCGGGTCTGGCGCGCGCCGGCAGCGGCCAGCCGCTGGACACCGCCGCGCTGACCGAATGGCTGGCCGCGCGCATCGGCCTGCCCTACCTGCGCATCGACCCGCTCAAGCTCGACGTCGGCCGCATCGACGAGGTCATGAGCGCGCGCTACGCCGAGAGCCGCGACGTGCTGCCGGTGGCCGTCGGTGCGCACGAGGTCACGGTCGCGACCTGCGAGCCCTTCGACACCGCCTGGGTCGCCGAGATCGAGGGCCACACCCGCCGGCGCGTGCGCCCGGTGCTGGCCAGCCCCGACGAGATCGCGCGCTACCGCACCGAGTTCTACACCCTGGCGCGCTCGGTCAAGGCGGCCACGCGCAGCGGCGAGCAGTCGGCGATTGCCAGCTTCGAGCAGCTCGTCGAGCTGGGCCGCAGCAACCGCCAGCTCGACGCCAACGACCAGGGTGTCGTGCAGGTCGTCGACTGGCTCTGGCAGTACGCCTTCGACCAGCGCGCCAGCGACATCCACCTCGAGCCGCGGCGCGACATGGGCGCGATCCGCTTTCGCATCGACGGCGTGCTGCACACCGTCTACCAGGTGCCGACCTCGGTGATGGCGGCGATGACCGCGCGCATCAAGCTGCTGGGCCGCATGGACGTCGTCGAACGCCGCCGCCCGCAGGACGGGCGCATCAAGACCCGCCGCCCCGAGGGCAGCGGGGGCGCCGGCAGCGGCAGCGGCGAAGTCGAGATGCGGCTGGCCACGCTGCCCACTGCCTTCGGCGAGAAGCTGGTGATGCGCATCTTCGACCCCGACACGGTCGTCAAGGGCATCGCTGCGCTGGGCTTCTCGCCGCACGACGCGCAGCGCTGGAGCGAACTCACCGCCCGCGCGCACGGCATCGTGCTGGTCACCGGGCCCACCGGCAGCGGCAAGACGACCACGCTGTACTCGACGCTCAAGCAGCTCGCCACCGACGAGGTCAACGTCTGCACGATCGAGGACCCGATCGAGATGATCGAGCCGGCGTTCAACCAGACCCAGGTCCAGCCGGCGGTCGACCTCGGCTTCGCCGAAGGCCTGCGCGCGCTGATGCGCCAGGACCCCGACATCATCATGGTCGGCGAGATCCGCGACCTGGCCACCGCCGAGATGGCGATCCAGGCCGCGCTGACCGGCCACCTGGTCTTCAGCACCCTGCACACCAACGACGCGGCCAGCGCGATCACGCGGCTGGCCGACCTCGGCGTGCCGCCGTACCTGATCGGCGCGACCGTCGTCGGCGTGCTCGCGCAGCGCCTGGCGCGCACGCTGTGCCCGGCCTGCAAGCAGCGCGACGACGACGTCGGCCGCGAGGCGCTCGACGCGGTCGCCGCGCCCTGGCGGCTCAAGGGCAGCGTGCGCGCGTACCGCCCGGTCGGCTGCCTCGAATGCCGCATGACCGGCTACCGCGGCCGTGTCGGCCTCTACGAGCTGCTGCTGGTCAACGAGGCCGCGCGCGCCTGCGTGCACCCCGCGCTCGACGCCAGCGCGCTGCGCCGCAGCGCGCTGGCCCAGGGCATGCACCCGCTGCGGCTGGCCGGCGTGATGAAGGTCGCCGAGGGCCAGACCACGCTCGAGGAGGTCCTGCGCACCACGCCGGCCTGGGACGCCTGAGCCCTTACGTGGAATCCACAGCCGCCGGCGGCTGTTGCCTGCCTAGAATCGCGCCCCAACTCCAACATGGGTTCGGGCGGGAGCAGGCATGCGTATCAAGAGCCAGAAGGACTTCTGGGCCGGGTTGATGTTCGTCGTGATGGGCGTGGCCTTCGCCTGGGGCGCCACCGAATACAGCTTCGGCTCGGCGGCCCGGCCCGGGCCGGCCTATTTCCCGTTCGGCCTGGGCCTGCTGCTGACCTTGCTGGGCGCGCTGGTGCTGCTGAGCGCGCTGACCCTCGAGACCGAGGACGGTGACCGCGTCGGCCGCTTCGCCTGGCGGCCGCTGCTCATCGTGGTCGGCGCGGTGCTGCTGTTTGCGATCATGCTGCCCAGGCTGGGCATGATCGTCTCGCTGCCGGTTTTGATCTTCGTCTCGGCGCTGGCCGGCGACGAATTCCACGTCGTCGAGGCGCTGATCCTCGGCACGGTGCTGACCGCGGCGAGCTACGCCATCTTCATCTACGGCTTGGGGCTGACGATCCCGGTGTGGCCGAGCTTCCTCATCGGCTGAAGGGGTAGTCATGGACCTGATCGCCAACCTGACGCTGGGCTTCCAGACCGCCCTGAGCTTCGAGAACCTGCTCTATGCCTTCATCGGCGTGCTGCTGGGCACGCTGATCGGCGTGCTGCCCGGGCTGGGGCCGGTCGCGACGATCGCGATGCTGCTGCCCACCGTCTACGTGCTCGACGCGATTCCGGCGCTGATCATGCTGGCCGGCATCTTCTACGGCGCGCAGTACGGCGGCTCGACGACCGCGATCCTGATCAACATCCCCGGCGAGTCGAGCGCGGTGGTCACGGCCATCGACGGCTACCAGATGGCGCGCAAGGGCCGCGCCGGCACCGCGCTGGCCACCGCCGCGCTGGGCTCGTTCTTCGCCGGCACGGTGGCCACGCTGGTCGTCGCGGCCTTCGCACCGGTGCTCACCGAGATGGCCTTTCGGTTCGGGCCGGCCGAGTATTTCTCGCTGATGGTGCTGGGCCTGATCGGCGCGGTCGTGCTGGCCTCGGGCTCGCTGCTCAAGGCCATCGCGATGATCATCCTCGGGCTGCTGCTCGGCCAGATCAACACCGACGTGATCTCGGGCGTGCCACGCTACAGCTTCGGCATCCCCGAGCTGACCGACGGCATCAGCTTCGTGGCCATCGCGATGGGCGTGTTCGGCTTCGGCGAGATCATCTCCAACCTCGGCAAGCCCGCCGAGCACCGCGAGGTCTTCACCAAGGACGTCAAGGGGCTGTGGCCGACGCGCCAGGACTTTCGCGAGGCCGCGCCCTCGGTGCTGCGCGGCACCGCGCTGGGCTCGGTGCTGGGCGTGCTGCCCGGCGGCGGCGCGCTGCTGTCGTCGTTTGCCTCGTACACGCTCGAGAAGAAGATCGTGCGCAACCCGCGCGTGCCCTTCGGGCAGGGCGCGATCCAGGGCGTGGCCGGCCCCGAGTCGGCCAACAACGCCGGCGCGCAGACCAGCTTCATCCCGATGCTGACCCTGGGCATCCCGCCCAACGCGGTGATGGCGCTGATGGTCGGCGCGATGACGATCAAGGGCATCCAGCCTGGCCCGCAGGTGATGACCAACAACCCCGAGCTGTTCTGGGGCCTGATCGCCAGCATGTGGATCGGCAACCTGATGCTGGTCATCCTCAACCTGCCGCTGATCGGCATCTGGATCAAGCTGCTGACCGTGCCCTACCGCTTCCTGTATCCGGCGATCATCGCCTTCTGCTGCATCGGCCTGTACACGCTCAACAACAACAACTTCGACATCTTCATGGGCGCGGCGTTCGGCGTCATCGGCTACGTGTTCTGGAAGCTGCGCTGCGAGCCCGCGCCGCTGCTGCTGGGCTTCATCCTCGGGCCGATGATGGAGGAGAACCTGCGCCGCGCCTTGCTGCTCTCGCGCGGTGACTGGATGACCTTCCTGGAGCGCCCGCTGTCGGCCGGGCTGCTGATCGCTGCGCTGCTGCTGGTGCTGATCGTGACGATGCCCTCGATCCGGCGCAAGCGCGAGACCACCTTCAAGGAAGAGGTCTGACGCGGCGCTCGCAGAGCTCGCACCCTTCGCCAGGCACGCACCGTCCGCAGGGACGGTGCGTCTGCAGGCTCAGCCCGGGCGGCGCTGCTGGCCGCCACCGGCCGGGCGCGGGCGCAGCGCCTCGGCCATGAAGTTGTCGAAGGCGTTCTCGGTGAAGCGCATCCAGCCCACCGCTTCGCGCTGAAAGCCGGTGTAGCTGTCGTACAGGCGCCTGAAGTCGGCGTTGGCCGCGCTCATGTCGGCGTAGATGCGCTGGGCATGGTCGAAGAAGGCCTGCAGGACCGGGCGCGGGAAGGCGCGCAACTGGGTCCCGCCGGCGATCAGGCGGCGCAGCGCGGCCGCATTGCGCCCGTCGTAGCGCGCCATCGCGGTCTGGTTGGACTCGTGCATCGCGGCCATGAAGACCTCGCGGTACTCGGCCGGCAGGGCTTCCCAGGCGCGCAGGTTGACCAGCCAGCCGGCTGCCGCACTGCCCTCCCAGAAGCCGGGGTGGTAGTAGAAGCGCGCGACGCGCTGAAAGCCGAGCTTCTCGTCGTCGTGCGGACCGATCCACTCGGCGGCGTCGATCGTGCCACGCTCGAGCGCCGAATAGATGTCGCCGGCAGGGATCATCTGCGGTACCGCGCCGGCGGCATGCCAGAGGTTGCCACCCAGGCCGGCGATGCGGAACTTGAGCCCCCTGACGTCGGCCAGCGTGCGGATTTCCCGGCGGAACCAGCCGCCCATCTGCGTGCCGGTGTTGCCCGCCATCATGTACTGCATGCCGCGCTGGCGCAGCCAGGTGTTGAACAGTTCGTCGCCACCGCGCTCGATCCACCAGGCGTTGTGCTGGCGGAAGTTCAGGCCGAACGGGATTGCCGTGCCGAAGGCCCAGGTCGGATCCTGGCCGACGTACCAGAACGCCGCGACGTTGGCGCACTCGACGGTGCCGCCGGCGACCGCATCGGCGGCCTGCGCCGTCGGCACGATCTCGCCGGCTGGCGCGATGGTGATCTGGAAGCGCCCGCCGGTGGCGTTGCCGATGCGCCTGGCGATGTCCTGCGAGGTGCCGAAGATCACGTCGAGCGCGGCTGGGAAGCCCGAGGTGCAGCGCCAGCGCACGGCAGGCGCAGCAGCCCTGGTGATGGCCGGGGCGGCCAGGAGGGCGGCGCCGACACCGGCGCCAGCGCTGGTGCGCCAGAGGAATGAGCGACGTTCCATGGTTTGTCTCCGAATCGGGGTCGTGGTGGACGTCTCGGGCGGCGGATGGCCAGCCCGGGCCCCGCTCGGGATGAGCCCGGGCCCGGCACGATTGTCGGTCCGGTGGCGAGCTCCGGCCGCGCTTGTCGATCCGCCATCCAGGGTTTGTCCCCGCAGGCCGGGCGGGGTGACCCTGCGGCCGGGGCGACGGTGGTTGAATACCGGGCTGCAGGCGCTGCCAGTCCGGCAGCCGGCCCGCCGACCGTTTGCGTTCGCCCTCGTGCGGCTCCAGCCCGCCAACCCGCCATGCTCCGCTACGACCACCTGTACCCCAGCACCCGCACCCCGGTCTTTGCCCGCAACGCGGTGGCCACCTCGCACCCGCTGGCCGCGCAGGCCGGTCTGCGCATGCTCGCTGCCGGTGGCAACGCGGTCGACGCGGCGCTGGCCGCAGCCGCGTGCATGACCGTCGTCGAGCCGTGCAGCAACGGCCTGGGCAGCGACGCCTTTGCCATCGTCTGGGACGGCCAGCGCCTGCACGGGCTCAACGCCTCGGGCGGCGCGCCGGCGGCGTGGACGCCGCAGTATTTCCGCGCCCGCCACGGTGACGCGGCCAGCGCGCCGCCGCGCCGCGGCTGGGACGCGGTGACCGTGCCCGGGGCGGTGGCCGGCTGGGTCGCGCTGTCCCGGCGCTTCGGCCGGCTGCCGCTGGCCGACGTGCTCGCCCCGGCCATCGAGGTCGCCGAGCGCGGCTACGCCGTGCCGGTCGTCGTGCAGGGCAAGTGGGCCGCTGCTGCCGCGCTGCCCGAGCTCAGCGCGCAGCCCGGCTTTGCCGAGGCCTTCCTGCCGCAGGGCCGCGCGCCGCGGGTCGGCGAGCGCTTTGCGCTGCCGGCGGCAGCGCGCACGCTGCGGCTGATCGCCGCGACCGCGGGCGAGGCCTACTACCGCGGCGAGATCGCCGCGGCGATCGCCGCGCACGCGCGCGCGCACGGCGGCGCGCTGACCGCAGCCGACCTCGCCGCCTACGCGCCCGAGTGGGTCGAGCCGCTGGCGCAGCGCTACCGCGGCGACGCCGGCTGGTGCGTGCACGAGCTGCCGCCCAACGGGCAGGGCATCGCCGCGCTGATCGCGCTGGGCATCCTCGAGCATTACGACCTGGGCGCGCTGGCCGTCGACGGCGTCGAGTCGCAGCACCTGCAGATCGAGGCCATCAAGCTGGCCTTCGCCGAGGTCCACCGGCATGTCGCCGAGCCGCGCGCGATGCGCCTGGCGCCCGCGCAGATGCTCGACCCGGCGTACCTCGCCGAGCGCGCGCGGCGCATCGACCGCCGCCGCGCGCAGGACCACGGCCCCGGCCTCGCGCCGCAGGGCGGCACGATCTACCTCTGCGCTGCCGACGAGCAGGGCATGATGGTCAGCTTCATCCAGAGCAACTACATGGGCTTCGGCTCGGGGGTGGTCGTGCCGCAGTGGGGCATCAGCCTGCACAACCGCGGCCATGCGTTCACGCTGGACGCGGCGCACGCCAACGGCGTCGGGCCGGGCAAGCGGCCGTTCCACACCATCATCCCCGGCTTCCTGAGCCGCCACGGGCAGCCGCAGATGGCGTTTGGCGTGATGGGCGGCGACATGCAGCCGCAGGGCCATGTGCAGACGCTGGTGCGCATGCTCGACCACGGCCTGAACCCGCAGGCCGCCTGCGACGCACCGCGCTGGCGCGTGGCCGACGGCCGCGTCTACGTCGAGGCCGGCTTCGATGCCGCCACCGCCCAGGGGCTGGCCGCGCTCGGCCATGAGGTCGGCCGCTTCAGCGACAGCTACCAGGACTTCGGCGCCGGCCAGTTCCTCTGGCGGCTGGGCGAGCCCGCCGTCGACGGCTATGTCGGCGCCAGCGACCCGCGGCGCGACGGCCTGGTGGCCGGGTTCTGAAGGGCGCCGCGATGGCCGGCGTCCATGCCGACTTGAATCACGCGCCGCCCGACCACGGCCGCGCCTTCGCGATCGGCATCGCGCTCAACCTCGGCTTCGTCGTCGTCCAGGCCTACTACGGCTGGGTCAGCGGCTCGCTGGCGCTGCTGGCCGATGCCGCGCACAACCTCGGCGACGTCGCCGCCCTGGTCCTGGCCTGGGGCGCCGCGCTGGCTGCGCGCCTGCCGGGCAGCCTGCGCCGGACCTGGGGCTGGCAGCGCGCGACGCTGCTGGCGGCGTTTGCCAACGCCATCGCGCTGCTGGTCGCGATGGGCGTACTCGGCTGGGAGGCGCTGCAGCGGCTGGCCGCGCCGCAGCCGGTGGCGGCCACCACGGTGATCGTCGTCGCGGCCATCGGCATCGTCGTCAACGGCGCCACCGCGCTGCTGTTCCTGCGCGGGCGCCGGCGCGACCTCAACGTGCGCGCCGCCTTCGTGCACATGGTCGGCGACGCGCTGGTCTCGCTGGGCGTCGTCGTCGCCGGCGCCCTGACCCTGCTCTACGGCTGGACCTGGGTCGATCCGGTGGCCGGGCTGCTCATCTCGGTGGTCATCGTGCTGGGCAGTTGGGGCCTGCTGCGCCAGGCCACGCACCTGCTGTTCGACGGCGTGCCGCAGGGCATCGACCTGCGCGAGGTCGAACGCGAACTCGCCGCGCTGCCCGGCGTCGGCGCGGTCAGCGACCTGCATGTCTGGGCCACCGGCACCACCCACACCGTGCTGAGCGCGCACCTGGTCGTGCCCGCCGGCGCCCCCGGCGACGACTTCTACCGCGCCGCCGCCACCCGGCTGCACGAGCGCTTCGACATCGACCACGTCACGCTGCAGGTCACCCGCGAGGCAGTGCCGTTTGCCTGCCGCGCGTCGCTGCGGCGGGGTGGGTGAGGCAGCCTGCTGGCTGGGCGCCGGAGGCGCGCACACTGTGTGCAGCCTCGAGCTGCTGACCGGCAACTTGGGTCGCTCGGTGATCAAGGTGTCGGCGGTACCGCGGGATCGCCATGTCATCGAGGACTGTTCTGTGGCTTGCGGCGTAACGTCCTGAGCGCCGAGCAGGGCGCCTGTACCTGGCTATGACCGGTGCACAAGGCCTTCGTGCCTTGATTCGGGTCAAGTGCCGATCAGACCCGCGCTGGCTCAATGCCGCACCCGCTCGCCCAGCGCCGCCCACACCGGGCTGAGCTGCGGCGGCAGCGCGGGCAGCGCGCCGAGTTCGGTGCGGCTCTCGCCCGGCGCGTGGAAGTCGCTGCCGCGCGAGGCGAGCAGGCCGAACTCCTGGGCCATGCGGGCGTAGGTCGCGGCCTCG
>Ga0207951_100400_pt1 | contig 22286 bp, 19 predicted proteins | sample Subbio12Aug_8Bad_FD_184830 | JGI IMG/M metagenome (GOLD analysis project Ga0207951, IMG submission 184830) | Serpentinite rock and fluid subsurface biosphere microbial communities from McLaughlin Reserve, California, USA - CR12Aug_8Bad (SPAdes) | ecosystem: Environmental > Terrestrial > Deep... | reverse complement strand
GAGGGATGAAGGGTGAATCGGCCGGTGGTTTCATCGATCAATAGAACGGAGAGCGTTTCGAACTTAAAGAAGTCGTGAAGGGCTCTGGTAATCTCACTTAACATCTGGTCGAAATTGAGCGCTGAGTGAGATATTTTTGTCATTTCGTAGAGAATGGTCAATTCGTCCAGTCTCTTCTTCGTCTCTTCGTAGAGCAATGCCATCCGGTCTGAATCAAAGTCTCTCTCCATTGAACTTTCCTTTCTTACAGGTTCCATTGTTGATTCACCAAGGGACAGAATGAATGATTCCCCCCTCCCCTCTCTCCCGGCCACGAGGCTGTGTCGTAATCCCTAATTGTCTCCCTGAACTTGTTTCAGGGTCTCATAAGGGTTTGATTTTATTAGATGCCGAAACAAGTTCGGCATGACATTTTCCTTCATTTCTCCTATTACGACACAGCCTCTACGGGGGAGAAAAGTGAGGCAGGTCTTTCGCCTATAAGCATTTCCCATGCCATAAGCGGCCTGAAGTTCGCCAAAACCCATACAAAGCCATCATAACTTATTGATTTCATTTATATGTTGATATTAGTCAGACATGACCATTTGTATCATTGCATTCTTTTGAAACGCCCTTACACATCCCAATTTAACTGATACCATGTCATTAAAATGACATTCCCTCGTCAAAATAAATGGGGCCCACCGCCTGACATTGGACGATAAGCCGATGAGACTACAAAACTAATAGTGGTAGCATCTTTTTTCCCGTGATAGAAATCCATGGGAATGTCAACTCCAGAGGGGCAGGCGGGCCAGCGGAGAAAGATTTAGGGCGGCACCGCTTAAGGATTGACTCCAGATGCTCCAAGACCAACAAAAACCTCATTTTCATTGACTACGAAAGTTTCCCTTAACCGTCTAATGATCCGCAATCCTAAAGATTTCGGAGTCTGGTCCGCCTGCCCCTCTGGAGTTCATTCTGCCATCACGAAATTGTAGACGCTTCCACTAAAAATCCTGAGCTCCACTGCACGGCATCCCTATAGAGACGAGCGACTTTCCCCTCATCGATTCCCAGCCGGAGCCCCTGTTCGGAGAGTTTATTCCATTCTCCTCTTTCGCAAGAGAGGACATATTGATAAACCTCTCCCAAACGGTTCCCTTCTCCTAAGAGCGCCTTCTTGACGTCCTCCGCAATCGGAATCTCCAGTAAAATTTCGGAAAGCGGCCTGTCCAGAATGGCATCGATCATCGAAAACATTCCCATGAGAAAGATATCTTCGGAACGGCGGAAGAGTCCGCTAAATGGCGCGAGTGATTCACAAAATTTTGCCCGGAGGATCGATTGCGTGACCACCGCCTCCGGTTTATCCTTTCCAAGGGACTGGATGCCCAGGAGAAAGAAACTGTCCGCAATGACCTTGGAGGTGGCCTGATCGGGATCCGTATGCCGGAAGACATTGTCCAGTCCTGAACGGAAGAGGAGTTCATAGCCATAGACCTTCTGGTTCATATCGAAGATGGGCTGTCTGGCGATGAAGGTCTCCATTCCCCTAACCCCATATGATCAACCCCATGGAATAGGGATTGGCAAGCAGTGGATGGAAGGGAAGGATGCGGATTCTGAAGCCGAAACGGCCCACATGCCGGCAGGGTATCTCCCCTTTAAACATAGTCTCATCGCCATTCCGATGAAAAGGTTTAAGCGGAATGAACGATCGACTCAAGAATTCAGCCTTCGAATCGACAGGGCCATAGTAGGCATCCACGGAGAGGTCCTGAGGCGTCAGTTCCGTCAGGCGGAGGTCCACTTCCACGGGAAGGGTTTCTCCGAGAGCAACGCCCTTCCTCGCATCGCTTCTCTTTCCTTTAATCTCGATCCTGCTCCAGTTCTTTCTCAGGCGGTCCATCCAGGCAGTCAGGTCCAGGAGACCTTTAAAATTTTCCGCCCGGATCTGATCCCACTTCAGGGATGACGGAATATAGAAACGGTGAAGATAATCCTGGACCATCCGGTGTGAGTTAAAATAGGCGGCCAGGGTCTTCATCGACTGTTTCATCATCCGTATCCATTCCCTCGGAAGATTATCCCTTCCCCTTTCATAGAAGAGGGGAACGATCTCCTTCTCCAGCAGATTGTAGATGGCATGGCTTTCGATCTCATCCTGATCCTTTTGATCATCATACTCCTCGCCGCCTCCGATGGCCCATCCCAGGCCGGGAGCGTACCCTTCCACCCACCACCCGTCGAGGATGCTCAGATTGAGCGCTCCATTGGCTGCGGCTTTCATCCCGCTCGTTCCGCATGCCTCGAGCGGACGCCTGGGGTTGTTGAGCCAGACATCGACTCCCTGAACGAGATAACGGGCCACATTGAGATCGTAATCTTCGATGAAGACGATCCGATGTTTGAACTCGGGCCGGCGGGCCAGATGGACAATATTCTTAATCACCTCTTTTCCCGGATGATCCTGGGGATGAGCCTTTCCGGCAAAGATAATCTGGACAGGTCTCTGAAGATCGTTAAGAATTTTCGCCAACCGCTCCGGATCGCTCAGGATCATATCCCCCCGTTTGTAAGTGGCGAACCTTCTTGCAAAGCCGATGGTCAGCGCCTCCGGGTTCAATGCCTCGGAGGCCATCTGAATCTCTCCCTTCTTTGCGCCCTGGTGGATGAACTGATCGATAAGCCTCCGCCGTGCGAAACCGATCAGTCGCTCCCTCCTCCGTTCATGAGTTCGCCAGAGTTCCGAATCAGGAATCCGTTCCACTCTCTCCCAAATTTTTCTGTTATCGGGATCCTCCGCCCAGCGCCTGCCCAAATAGCGGTCCAGAAGCCCGGCTAAATCGCCGGAGATCCACGAAGGGATGTGGATTCCGTTTGTAATGGCTTCGATCGGAATATCCGCTTCAGGCAACCGGGGCCATAATGGGCTCCACATCCGCCGGGAGACGACTCCGTGGAGCTGACTGACTCCGTTAGAGTTTGCTGAATGCTTCAGCGCCAGGACCGCCATATTAAAGGAACGGTCCGCTCCTCTCTCTCCCTGAATGCCGAGGGCCATAAAATCATCGAGCGTGAGGCCAAGAGAAGAGATATATTGTCCGAGCACGGCAGAGATCAGGTTACGGTCAAAGACATCGATCCCCGCCGGAACAGGGGTATGAGTCGTAAAAACGCTGTTTGTATGGACAGCCTCTCGCGCCTCTTCAAAAGTGAGACCGCATTTCTCCATGAGACAGCGGATCCTCTCGATGATGGCAAATGCGGAGTGGCCTTCATTCATGTGGAAGACCGAAGGTCTCACTCCCAGGCGGTCCAGGGCTCTGATTCCGCCGATGCCGAGGATGGCCTCCTGTTTCAAGCGCATCGCTCCATCTCCTCCGTAAAGAGCCGATGTGATATTCCGATCTCTCTCCTCGTTTTCAACCGTATTGGTATCGAGCATCCACAGAGGGATTCTTCCCACACGGACTCTCCATATCCGGATTTTGACTTTCCGGCTCTCGATCTCCACCTCAACCGACAGAGGCTCGCCCTTCTCATCCCTTTCGAGTTCAACCGGAAGAATGTGAAAATCGTTGTCCGGATAGGTCTCCAATTGCCAGCCGTCTGCATTCAGATACTGGCGGAAATAACCCTTCTGATAGAGCAGGCCCACCCCCGCCATATTGATGCAGAGGTCGGTTGCTGATTTCAGATGGTCGCCTGAGAGGACTCCGAGACCTCCCGAGTAGATGGGAAGGCAGTCCGTAAGCCCGTATTCGGCCGAAAAGTAGGCCACGGTAAACTCGACCGGAGTCTCCAGGCTGAAATCATAAGGCTTCCTCTCCTTGCAATAATGGCGGAACTCCTGATGGATACGGTCCATCTCGAGCAGAAATCCCTCATCGTCAAGAATTTCTTCGAGCCGCTCTCTTCCCAGGCGGCCGAGCATGGCGATCGGGTTATGCCGGGTCTCCTCCCAGAGATTCGAATCCATGGACCTGAAAAGGTCGATGGCCTCAATGTTCCAGCAGAACCAGATGTTTCGCGCCGTCTCCTCCAGGGGTTTCAGACGTTCCGGAATTTGCGTAACCACGGTGAAAAGCGTGATCTCTTTCATGTTGAGTGCCTTTCCATTTCCAAGGAACTACGCCTCGTCCATGACTTCGCCTGGAAGAGGGGCCCCTTCGGGGGATCCGTGAATGAATGTTTAATCCTTTGTAGCGTCGGCATTTATTGCCGACGAAAAGCTGCGCCCCCGGTCCTGCGGCAGGCGAGAGCGCTACGAGCTGACACGGTAGCCGTGTCGAGCGGTATCGACAATTTTTTTCGCGCGGTTCCCTAAGCAACTATAGCCCGGCAGAAGCGCTTCTCGCCTCACCGGTCTGTCTGAAAGCCGGCCTTTCCCTCGCCGAGAGAGAAGCCTGAGCGATTTGGAAAATGCCGTGGATGTCAAGGATGAGACCGGCCCGGCCGTCCCCCATGATCGTGGCGCCCGCCACTCCTTTCACATCCTTCAATCTCTCCCCTAAATTTTTAATCACGACTTCCTGTTTCCCGACCAGATCGTCCACCATGAGACACTTCTGCACCCCATCGTTTTCAACCACAATGACCAGCGTCTCCCATGGAGTCTGCCTCTCCGTGGCGACTCCGAGGAGTTGATGAAGCCGGATCAAAGGGAGAAAATTCTCTCTCACCTTGATCAGATCTCCCTTCTGATGGATGGAAAAAACATCTTCCCGCCGCGGCTTCAGGGTCTCTTTGATGAAGACGGTGGGAATGATGTATCGCTCTTTGCCCACACGGACGATAATTCCGTCCATGATCGCCAGGGTGAGTGGAACGCGCATGATAAAACGGGCGCCCTTGCCCTCGCACGAGAAGATTTCGACCTTTCCCCTCAGTTTCTCAATCGCCTTCTTCACCACATCCATCCCCACTCCGCGGCCTGAAACATCGGTGATCTGATCCGCCGTTGAAAACCCGGCCTCGAAGATGAGGTTATCGATCTGGTAATCGGTCAACATCTCATCGGAGACGAGGCCCCGCTCTTTTGCCTTTCTTAAAATCTTTTCCCGGTTCAGACCCTGGCCGTCATCCCCGATCTCGATGACCACATTTCCTCCCTTCTGGTAGGCCCTCAAAAAGATATTTCCCGTCTCCGTTTTCCCTGTGTTCCGCCTCTCTTCCGGAGGTTCGATCCCGTGATCGATGGCATTGCGAATCATATGAACCAGGGGGTCATAGAGGCTCTCCACCATATTGCGGTCAATCTCCGTCTCCTCGCCGGACATGATCAACTCCACCCGCTTCCCGGATTTCTTCGCCAGGTCCCGGACCAGACGAACCATCTTCTGGAAGGTCTGCCGGATCGGGACCATCCGGAGGGACATGGAGATTTTCTGGAGATCGGCTGTGATCCTTTTAAACTGTGAAAAATCCCGCGCCAATTTCTGATCCCGGAGGGATGAAAAGAGAGGATTTTGCTCCACCAGGGACTGGGCAATGACCAGTTCACCGATCATATCGACCAGGTTGTCCAGCTTATCCGTGTCAACCTTTACCGAAGCCTCATTGAACTGGGATGAGATTTGTTTCTGTTCTCTCAGGGCATCGAGGACCTGCTTCGGTCTGGCCTTGTTCTCCTTGATCAAAATCTCCCCTAATTTTAAACTTGTTCCCTCTCCCTGTTCTTTCAGGGCTTCGGAAATATCCTCCGAAGAGACAACGCCCTTTGAGCTGAGGATCTCTCCAAGACGCGGGGCTTTCTCGATTTCGAGTCGCGCCGACCTTTCCTCAGTCTCTGTTTCCGTCCCTTCCTGTTTGATCCCTTCGGCCGGCGGACCGCTCCCCTTGAGGATCTCGATCTTCTTCAGATAGGGTTCCAGTTCAAATGTGGAACATCCCATCCTGCCCGATTCAATATGGCCCCTTAAATCGAGAATCATTTTTTTCAGCAGGTCCACCGATTCGAGAATAAAATCGACCATTCCCTGAGTGATTCGAAGCCTCCCGTTTCTTGCCTCGTCGAGCAGGGATTCCACGGCATGGGAAAATTTTTGAATATCGTGAAGATTAAGAAACCCCGAAACTCCCTTGATGGTATGAAAGGGACGGAAGATGGCATTGATATACTCTCTGTTTTCCGGAGATTGTTCCAGACTGATCAGATTCAACTCGATTGTTCCAAGATGGTCCAGAGCCTCTGAAATAAAATCCTTGTAAAGTTCGATATCCTGATCCACCGAAAATAAAGATGAAACCTTCTCCTCTCTCTCGCCGCAGGTTTCGCTCTCGCTTACGGCAGGAATCTTCTCCCCGGTCAGAGACTCCCATCTTTTCCAGAACAATTCTTCCTCGGACGATTCCGGATGATCGGGAAAGGCGGCCCGATTCTGGATCATTTTCACTCCGGTTCTAATCAGGCTGACCCCCTCCTGAAGATCCGCACACTCATTCAGGACGATTTTTTCAACCACCTTTCTAATGGCCTGGCTCAGCGGCTGAATGGAATGAAAACCGCTTTCTGCGCTTATCTTTTCCGCTTTTTCAAGTTTCTCGAGGATAGCGCCGAGGCCGGGGAGATCGTCCGGCTCAACCATCACGCTTTGAATCGCTAATTGCTCGATCAGCTTGAAAAGGTCCTCCCTATTTTCAACCATCTTTCACCCCTTTTATTGAATGGCCCAGGTGGCGCGGGCATCTTGCCCGCGGCCTTTTGGCCAATGATTTTTAGTTTCTACATAAATCGAGATTAATCATCGTCTTTTTCCGTTGTTCATTCTATTTATCGGGTAAAACGCAATTTTCCTTAAATGACATTAAAGTTAGCCTCTTTTAGAGCCGATGAATAATTAAAACTGTTCAAAGGCTGTCTCTTTATGATTACCGTCACCCGATTAAATCATACTCCGATAGTCATCAATCCTGACCTCATCGTTTTTATTGAAGAAACGCCTGACACCATGCTCACCCTTTCCAATGGAGAAAAGATTGTTGTTCAGGAGACGGTCATGGAGGTCATCAAGAAGGTGATGGATTACAGGAGATCTATTTTCAATCCCTCGATACCAATTGAATAAAAGACCCGGGATATTGGAATGATGGAATGATGACGGTCTCGTAAAAAGTCGAAAAAAGTTAAAGATCGTCATTCCGGCGGACGCTCGGTTTCGAGTCGCAACGACCGGAATCCAGTAATTTAATATAGTTAGAATTCTCTGGATTCCCGTTCCCCGATGGATACCTTCGAGGACAAGTTTCACGGGAATGACGACTTTTTACGAATTCATCATTCTTCCAATCTCTTGAGCGTTCTCTTATGGATAAAGCCACTTTAATCGGACTCATACTCGGCATCGGAGCAATACTAATAGGCCAAGCTCTGGAAGGGGGAAGTATCGGCTCCATCATGCAATTCACCGCTGCATTCATTGTGCTCGGAGGCACATTCGGAGCGGTTTTTGTCAGTTTTCCTTTCGATGGAGTCATGGGCGCCCTTAAGGATCTAAAGATTACCCTTAAAGAGCCCCCTCACAACCCTCCTCATATTATCTCTCAAATCACGGCTTATGCCAATAAGGCCCGAAAGGAAGGAATCCTTTCCCTCGAAAAGGAGATCAAGAATGTCGAAGATCCCTTTTTGAAAAAGGCCCTAACCATGGCGGTGGATGGCATCGAACCCCATGCCATCCGAGATGCGATGGAAACAGAACTGGGCTATCTGGAGGAGCATGGCAAGATGAGTTCAAAAGTTTTTAAGGCTGCAGGAGGATATGCTCCGACCATCGGCATCCTTGGGGCTGTATTGGGCCTCATCCACGTGATGGAAAATCTAAACGACCCATCGAAACTGGGGTCAGGGATTGCGGTCGCCTTTGTTGCAACGGTCTATGGAGTGGGATGTGCCAACCTGCTCTTCTTGCCTCTTGCGAGCAAATTGGAGTTAAGGCACCGGAATGAAATGATCCTTAAAGAGATGGTCCTTGAAGGAGTGGTGTCAGTTTCTACGGGTGAAAACCCGAGGTTGATCGAAGAGAAGCTCAAAGCCTTTCTGACAGAAAAGCAGAAGAATTTTAACGCTTCGGAGTCAAAGAAATAGGGTTTTCGGGTAACAAAAATTTTACCTCTTTGACAAAAAGTCATTTTGAGAAAGAGCGTCTCGGTTCATTAGAAAAAATTTATTTTATGACCCAATTGTTTACGAGGATTTTGAATGTGGTATGTCTCTTGCAGATATGGAACTTGATGGAGGTAATCACCTAACCCATGGCCAGAAAGAAGAAAAAGCACGGCGAAGAAGAGCCTGAAAATAACGAGAGGTGGCTGGTCTCCTATGCGGACTTCATTACCCTCCTCTTCGCTTTCTTTGTGACAATGTATTCGGTATCGAGAGTGGATGGGAAGAAGATGGGATCTGCCGTCGAGTCCCTTCAGAGGGCTCTGGGCTCTGTGATGCCGGTCCAGATGACCTATAAGGAGCCGGGGGTATTTTCGAATCAGGTCGTCCCCATCCATTTCAGCATCAGTCCCCCCATAGAAGGAAAGGCATATAGTCCGGATGGAAAGGCTCTCGTTAAGATGGCCGAGGACATCAAGAAGGGGATTGAGGATATTTCAAAGGGGAAGGCGACGTCTAAAACCAGTTCAAACATGGCCCACCAGATCAAGTTCATTCTCGAAAAAAGGGGGTTGGTCATCCGGGTCTCCGAACACATCTTCTTTAACTCCGGAGAGGCTTTTATTCGTCCGGACATGGAGCCGATCCTCAATGTCCTGGCCCAGACCATCGAAAAGATTCCCAACCACATCCGGATCGAAGGTCATACTGATAATATTCCCATCAATACTCCCAGATTTCCTTCCAACTGGGAGCTTTCAACCGCAAGGGCCACGATGATCGTCCGTTATCTGCTTGACCACTTCCGCTTCGATCCGGACCGGCTCTCAGCCACAGGTTATGCTGAATTCCGGCCTGTCGATACGAACAGCGCCCCCGAAGGAAGGCTCCAGAACCGGAGGGTCGATTTTGTCATCCTGAGCAGCAAGGAGATGGAATCCGAACCTCAGAAGGAAACTGTCCAGGAGCAGAAGAACCCGATTTAGGTTCTTACACGTAAAATCTGAGAATTTCCTTCTAACATTTTTTTCAAGACCCCCAAAATCTCCCCTCCCCTGGTGGGAGGGGATAAAGGGGAGGGGGAAATTTGGTCACTTTGGTCCACCCCCACCCTCACCCTCCCCCGTCAAAGGGGGAGGGGATTTGGGAGAAATTTCAAATATTTTTGGTTAGGCTTTCTTTGATAAGGTGGAAGGAGGGGGCAGGGGAATTTTTACGGAGAAGAGGGTCTCGCCTTCCTTGAAATGAGGCTCGATTAAAGCTCCGTAGGGAGTGAGGAGTTTCCGGGCCATAAATAATCCCAATCCGTAATGGCTTCCGTTTTTCGTGGTGAAGAAAGGGGTAAAGAGGCGGGGCCGAAGCTCACCCGGGATCCCACAACCCGTATCCGTGATCACCGCCTGGATATGATCGTTCCCGGCCCGGGTGGTCAGCGTCAGCTCCTTTCGGGGGGTTTCTTCCATCGCCTCCACAGCATTCTCGATCAGGCTCGACAGGCCCTCGCTGAAATCGACCTCATGGCCCTGGAGCGAAGGCAAACGGCCGGAGAAGTTCTTCTTCACCTTTACATGGCGCTTAAAAAAGAGGCGGTGATGAAACAGTCCAATCTCCCTTTCGATCACCTCATTCAAATTGATCCTCCGCAAACCCTCCTCGCCTCTTTCTCTCAGATGCAATACATCTAACATCGATTTCAACTGATCGATCTGGGCCATGCACTGGTCCATCTTCTCCAGGATGGAGGAATGGCCCTTCCCGTCCTTTCCGGCCATCTTCCTTTGGATCATCTCCATCTGCATGGAGAGGATCTGGATGGATCCGTTCAGGTTATGGACGACACCGCCCATCAATGATCCCATTCTCGAATGCCGGGAACGGTCTTTCAGGACGTCAAAGAGCGTCTCGATGTTCTCAATAATTTTCTGATCAACCATAGTTTTCCGGTGTTCATCTGAAAGGGGGATTGAATGGCATAAGCGGCCTCACATTAACCTGATCCCATTCCCTTTGTCAAACCCAAATTTCAAATAACCCCTCCCTTTTATCTCCCGATCAGCTTCTTCAACAGGATCTTCTTGAAGGTGAAGAATTCCTCCTCCGTGATCGATCTTTCCTTTTTAAGGTCAGCCAGACGCTGAAGACTCTCAAGCGCCTTTTCCTCAGCCTCCCTCTTTTTCAAATCGGAATCCGGAGCAAGGGGACTGACCTGTTTGAGGATCAGTTCCATCTCCGGATTCTTCTTTTCTCCGAACATCATCCAGCAGATGCTCAACACATGGCTCAAATGTTCATCCCAGGTCTCTTTCAACCGTCCCAGTTCTTCCTTCGTCTCTTTGAGCATCCGGAGGAGGTCTCTGTTCTCCCTGATCAGGGAAATCTTTTCACAACCATTCTGAATGAGGATCTCCAGTTCATCCAGTTTGAAAGGTTTCCGGATATAATCATAGGCCCCTCCCCGGATAGCCTGAATGGCCGAATCGAGGGAAGCGTAACCGGTCATGATGATGACAATGCTGTCGGGATGGCGGCTCTTGACTTCTTTGAGAAGTTGAATCCCATCCACCTCCGGCATGATGAGGTCGGTGAGGAGGATATCGAAAACCTCCTTTTTCAGCGCCTCGAGCGCCTCTCTGCCATTCTGAAACAATCGGACAGTCCGGTTCCCTCCGGAAAGAGAGTCTCCCAGAATCTCTCGAAGTTCATCCTCATCCTCTGCGATCCAGATACGAATGGGCTGGCCTGAGTGCAGGTTCAATTGAACAATCCTGTTTAAATCTTTCTATCTTCTCACATCTAAAAATCTTGGGGGTTGAATCGATCCGCCCTTATAGCCCCGAATGGTTGCCAGGCTGTGAAGCAGGGCCTGTAAATCAACCTTCACCTCATTTCGGAGCGTTGAAATTCTGTCTTGGCACTCCTCATCAATGGCTCTCACAGTTCGAAGAGTTTCTTCGATCGCCCTGTAGAGCAGGAGAATCTCTTCCCTTAATCGCTCCGGCCATTCGGTCCCGGAAAGAGGAGGCTTACCCGCAATCCTTCTGATTTCATCGTCCATCCGGTCAATCCGGCCGATCAACTCCTGGCGCTTCCCTATCCATTGGCTCACCTCTCCCATGTCCGGCAGGTCCAGGCTTGCCCTCATCGATTCGGAAATGGATAAAAACTCTTTCAGGGTCCTCAGTTTTTCTGTCAGGTACTGATGAAACCGAAAAGGGTCCATGCTCTTCTCAACGCAACAGGATTCCTTCCTCCGGAGTGGAGAAAGACAGATCCTCCTTCTGGGGGAACAGGTTACTACCGCGTGGCTGGCGATACAGGGCTTCCTCCCAGGCTGATTTCAACTGTTCAAGCATTCCCGCCACATCGCTAAACCCGTTCACATCCCTTTTGTGATCGCTTTTCAGAATATGACCGATCATAAATCCATAAAGGCGATCCAGTTGTTTTGCGATCTCTCCCCCTCTCTCAAAGTCGAGGGTCTCTCTCAAATGATTGAGGAGGTCCAGCGCCTTTTGAACCGCCCTGCCCTTTGCCTCATAATCCTGTGCCAGATATTTCGTTTTCGCCTGAACCAGACCCTGGATGGCTTCCTCATAACAGAGGATGACCAGTCTCTTCGGGTCTGCCGTCAGGATGGAAGATTTCTGGTAAGCCTGGTATCCGGATCCAAACATATTGATAATGCCTCCTCCCTCTAAAAACCTGAATCCAAACTCCTAAACTCTCAATTCTTAACTCTATCCAAATATATTTGAAATTTCCTCAGTTTAATTCCCTCCCCCTTGACGCCTGCCTGCGCGAAGCCCCGCCTCCAGACCTTGAACATGGTCCCGCAAAGCGGGAAGCCTTGCGGAGGGCAGGCGCTTCGGCGAAGGCAGGGGTGAGGGTGATGGTGGGGGTGAGTAAATTTAGTTCCCCCTCCCCTTCATCCCCTCCCGCCAAGGGAGGGGAAATTTTACCGCCAGCCCCGGCTGACCGTATTGATCTGGCCCGTGAGCCAACTCGTCTGACTCTGCAATGCGCTAATAGCCGTCTCCATGGCGACGAATCTACGCTCCAATTCGGCCATCCTCTGGTCCAGTCGAGCTTTCATGGTCTCAATATCATCCTTCAAGTGACCGATCCTATTCTGGTTCGTCTCCTTTTTATGGGTGATCGTCCCATCGACCGAATCCGTAATGGAATAGAGGGAACGATCCAGGAGCTCGGCGATGCCATAAGTGAGGGAAAAACTTCCCACTGCCCCTGTGGCCGTTCCAGAGTAACGGACGACAAGGCCCCTGGCATTTCCGTTTATGCCTTTCAGAAACTCACCCTCTCCGGCGGCATCCCCTGGTGTCTCAAAATAGCCTGCTGCCGGATTCACGCCCGTGATTTGAACGTTGTAGGTCCCCGCCTTGGTATCGATCGTATGATAGAGATAGCTCAAATTGCTGTTGGTGGAGGACCAATCGGCGGCAAACAGTTTTTTAACGTCACCAAAGTTAGTCTCAAAATAATCCTGAAGCTTGCTGCTATCGATGGTCAACCTACTATTTGTCCCTATACTGACGCCGATCAGTCCAAGGGTTGAAAAATTGGCCGACACTCCTGAGACCTGGTTCAAAACGATTCTGGTTAGGTTCGATTTGATCGTCCGCAGTGTGGCGTCCCCAAAGAGAGGCCCTCCCGGCTTTTGTGTCCCCGCATTGTAAGCCAACTGACCATTGATGGCGTCCATGGCGTCATTATAGTCGGTCACAAACTCTTCAATTTTTTCCTTCACACCGTCGTAATCTCTTCCTACCGTGAGGGAAACCGTTGTATCGCCGGCTGCCTTTTTCAGATTGAGGGTGACCCCGGGGATGATATCATCCGCTGTATTGGAGGAGGGGGCTATTGCCACTCCGTCAACTGAGATGCTCGCATTGGCGCCGGCCTGGATCTGTCGAGACCGAAGGGTCGAAATGGCTCCAAAATTGTTGTCGGTGTCACACTTGAGGCTGGTTTTGCCGGGGGTCAGGGTGACAGCCAAATTCGTATCGCCGATTTTATTGTTCACGATCTGGATTTTCCCATCTGCGGTGATCGAAGCGGCCACCTCCCCGTACCTCGTCTGAATCTCCGTCAGAAGGTCGCCGATTGTGGCGGCATCGGTAATCGTAAGTACGCTATTGACTGCCGCGCCGTCGGTGTTAGTTCCAGTCAGGGTGATCGTATCTCCAGAGATGTAATCAACATAACCATCGATATCTTTAATCAACGTGGATGAAGTAATGGCAGCCCCGCCCGATGTATTGGCCACATCGCCTGTCACTCCTCTTACTTCAGAAACACCCGCCCTTTTAAGGATGCCGAGGGTCTCCAGGATGTTGCCTGCATCGGTATAAGCGATCGTATTCCCTTCGATGAGTAACCTATATTTCGTCGTTCCATTGACCGTCTCGCTCACGACAGAGGCTGGATCGGAGGAGAACACACCGCTGAAGGCCGTATTGATGGCATCCCGGATCGTATTTAAAGAGTCGGCTGCCAGATCGATCGCCACGGACCTAACAGCGCCGTTGATGGTGATCGTCGCCTCGCCGCTCTGAGGGCTGGTGAGGTTGAGCAGATCGGAGCCGCCCACGGCCTTGTCCGCTGCCGAAAAACCATCGCTTTTATGGCCGGCCGCGACCGCATTCTTTGCAGTCTTTGCCGAGGCATCGACAAAACCAAGTGATCCGAGAAGGTCTGATGGACCGCCATTCAAAAGGCTCATCCCTGCAGAGCCCTCATCATCGCTGGTCAGGATCAGCCGATAACCACTCGTCCCATAGTTGACAATGGAAGCCGTAACCCTGGAGGCGTTCGTTCCGGTGTTAACCGCATTGATCTTGTCCCGGATGGAAGCGAGGCTGTCGGTGGCCGAAATTTTAACAGTCCGGCCTCCTGCGACGAGGTCTCCCGATAGGTTGAGACCCTCGCTCTGGCTTGCGTAGCTGTTGGAGGAGAGCCTCTGGGCGCTGGCTAATTGGCTGACGACAATTCGATAAGTCCCCGGAGAACCCTCCGTGCTCGGAGTCACGGAAAGGATGTCTTCGGCCTTCGTCGTCGTGTCGGAAGAGAGCGCGGTGGTATAGAGGTTGAAACCGGCGGGTTTATTTAAGGCGCCTGCTGACTTTTTTAAAGAGAGCAATTGGGTGTTGAGTCTCTGCCAGGCGCTGGTCCTCTCCTCATGGATCTTTTTCCGGCCTTCGACCATTTCGATTTTTTTATATTCGATTTGCCTCAATTGATCGATGATCTTCCGCCAGTCCAGGCCGCTTGCAAGGCCGCTGACTACACCGGTTGCAGCCATTTCAACCTCCTGCTCAGTTTAAGGCAAGCCATCTTGATCCTCAGGGAAGAGAATTTTATCTCGATAGAGAAGAAGAGGCATAGGGAATGTAAAAAGTTCATGGCCCTTACAGCTTCGAATTTAATAAGATCCCGATATTCTCTCCGATCTTTGAAGAGAGGGACTGAATGGCTTCGGGCGGTATCTGGCGGATCACATTTCCGTTTTCGTCCAGGACCTTGATGATGACGATCCCTGCTTCCCGGTCCGGAATGAATTGCAGGTTATAATCGATGCTCCTCATAAACTGGTTGAGATTTTCAGCTAACTGTCTGATGGTCTCCTCTTGTTCACCCGTCACTTTTTCAATGGAATCCCTGTCGGGCAGCTCGACCTCTTTGGCCCGATCCGGTTTCTTAAGGGCCTTCTCGGAAGGATCATGAAGGATTGACCGGATGAGGGTCTTTTTTATGGCCGAGGTTTCCATCTCAACCTTCTCCCTTGTTAGAAAACAGGAGAGAGGGGAAAGGAATCATCCTTTCCCCTCTCAACATTATTCTTCAGGATTAACGACCCCCGAGTAAGGCGAGGATACCCTGGGGCGCCATGTTCGCCTGAGCAAGCATGGCTGTGCCCGCCTGGAGCAGAATCTGATTCTTTGTGAAATTGACCATCTCATAGGCCATATCCACCTCCCGAATGGTCGATTCGGAGGCTGCGAGGTTTTCAATAGAAATGGCCAGGTTGGCTGAAGCAAAGTCGAGCCTGCTCTGGGCCGCTCCGATTTCTCCCTGGACAATGCTCAAGGAGGTGAGAGAATTATCGATGGATGTTAAGGCCGCCTGGGCGCTTGCAAGATTGGCCAAGCTCAGGCCATTTAATCCCAAATTACTGGAGAGCAATCCGCTTGAGGTTGTAACCGAAACCCTGTCTTCTGTGGCTGTATTTGCGGATCCGATTTGAAATGTGAAACTGAGGGCTCCACTGAGCAGGTTCGTAGTGCCGTATTTCGTATCATAAGCAATTCGATCAATTTCTGAAAGGAGGGCGCTTGCCTCGGCATTGATTCGAGCTCTCGCATTGCTGTCGCTGTTATCCGAAGAAGCGGTCGTCGCCAATTCCTTCAGACGTTCGATAATCGCCTCAATCTGATTGGTTCCTCCATCTGCCACCTGCAGCATCGCCGTGCCCTGGGCGACATTCTGCTGGGCCATCCTCAGCCCTCTGACCTCCATCCTGAACTTATTGGCAATGGAAAGTCCGGCGACATCGTCTTTGGCCTTGTTGATCCGGTAGCCCGATGAGAGCCTCTCCATGGATACGGAGAGCCTTGTATCCGTATCGGCAAGCTGACGGTGTGCATTTAAAGCTGCGATATTGGTGTTAATTCTTAGTGCCATAATTTTTTCCTCCTTGAATGGTTAGTTTCCGGGCCTCCCTGCCCGGATGGGTTAATGGGTTAGATGTTTTGAACGAATTTAAGTTGAAACCTGAAACTTTAAACTTTCCTTCCCTCCTTTCCTCTGGATTTAAGCCCGGACTTCTTTTGCTATATTTATCGACGGAAGGAGGGTAAAACTTAAATAATTCTTCAGGACTGAACTTTTGAGATAACGATTCCCTTTGATGAAATTTAGCCTTCAGGCCTGACCAAAGATTTCCTCAAAGGAGGCCGTTTGCTGGCCCTGCCGGTTATGAAAAGCCAGCGCCTTCTCAATCTTACTGACGGAGCTCTCAAAAACCCCGGAGCCCTTCGCCAGGGAAAGAATTCGGTCTATAATCGCTCTGGAGGGATAAATCAGAAAGGAAAGATGATACGCCATAAGGGAAAGGACGTCTCTTCCCCTGTCTGAAAAGACTTCGCCGATCCTTTCATAAAGACCGCCTAAATCTTTAAAACTTTCGATGCAGATATTTGCGGGAAGATTCAGACCCTTCAGCAATGCATCACATTGCTCGACCAGAGGGTCAAGATCAGAATGCAGGAAATGAATCTCACTCAACGTGAGCCTTACATCCGGCAGGTTAGGGTCCATATTCAGAGCCTTTATAAAAAATTGCAAAGCCTTTGATTCTTCCTCCATCTCCTGGTAAAGATAGGCGAGGTTGGTAAGGACCTCGATCCTCTCAGGGTTAATCTCTAATGCCTGAAGCAGAGCTTTCTCCGCTTCGGCCCATTGCCCGAGTTTTCGGTAGGCAAGCCCCAGATTGGCATAGTTTTGATCGGAGATTCCTCCCTCTTGAATGGCCTTGCCATAAAATTCAGCCGCTTCTTTATATTTCCGTTCCTTTAAACTCAGAAGCCCAAGGGCTTCAAAGCTTTTATAGTGTCCCTGGTAACCATCAAGAAATTTCGATAGAATCTCTTTTGCCGTCTCGGTCTCTCCTGTCTCCAAATAACACTGAGCCAGTGTCTGGTACTGGGAATAACGAATCTGGTCAGGATTGATGGGTAAGAGGCTCACGTTGATGGGAAAAAGAAGCGATTTCCGCAACGACTCAATGGCCCCCTTATAATCTTTAACCATAAACAGGCTCTCCCCCAGACAAAAATGGATCAGACTCTTCTTTTCATATTTGTTGGAGAGGTTTTTGAAGATGGAAACGGCCTCATCGTATAATTTTAATTCCACGTAGTATTTCCCCAGGAGCAGGGAGGCGTCCATAAAAAATTGTTTTTCATTCTTCTCTATCCATTCATTCTCTGTAATCTTCCTCATGTGAAAGACCGCCTCGCCCGGTCGTCCCATACCCGACAGGGTCCGGCTTGTATAAAAATGGAGCGGAAGATTTTCAGGATCCTTCTCCAGTTCTTTTAGAAGAATCCTTAAATTCCTCTCTGATTTTTCTTGTATGGTTGTGAGGTCTTGATATCCGGAATGTCTGACGTGGATATCCGTATTGACCAGTCTCAGACCTAAACGCTGAAGGTTGTAGACGACCTGCTCATGGATCTTCCCTTCAAATTTCACTCCGTCCGCCTTCGGAAAAATCCTGATCTGATAAAAGAGGGTTTCCCCATCGATTGGAGATTGACTGTTGATGATGAAATAATAGGCCTCATTCTTTCTGAAAGGAAACCCTCCCTTGAGTCGTCTAATTTTCTCAACCTCCGATTCATCAACCCGGTCATCCGCATCGAGCCACAGGATATAATCTCCGGTGGCATGCCGGATCGATTCATTCCGCGCCGCGCTGAAGTCATCGCACCATGTAAAATCATAAACTTTCGCGCCCAATTCGTTTGCAATCTCTTTCGTTTGATCCGTTGATCCGGTATCTACAACAACCACTTCATCAACCACTCGCTTCACCGAATGGATACAATCCTTTAAATTTTTGGCCTCGTCCTTGACGATCATGCATAAGGAGAGTTTTAAGTTTAAAGGGGCTTCCTGACCCAAATGGGAGGACGGCTTTTCCATTCGCCTTTTCTTCTTTTTTTTCAATGGGTGACGCTCCTTTGGGCCTCAAATGTTTTCAGTTTCTCAAGCCCTGATAGGATCTCTTCCACATGAGACTGCCCGCAGTCGAGCTGGTCAGATCTGTTTTGTTCTTTCGGATTTAACGGACAGTAATGTTTGACCGGGGTAAAATTCTGCTCCAAGAGATGAGACACATCATATATGCAATCCAATAAATAACTTGACATAAAAGCAATTTCCAGTTATTCTGTCCCTACCCAAAACGGGAAGGAGGGGCAGATATGAGAAAAACGAAACTTATGGTTACGCATCCTGAAGTGACGGATGAAACATTGAGCGAGTATGTATCTGGCCGAGGTCCCGTTCGCATGGGCCTGAGGGTAGCTGTTTTGCAAGGGGTCATGGACAGTGCGCCCATTGACCAGTTGAGTCGCCGGCACAGGGTCTCTCGCCAGGGCATTTATGATCTCGTAAAGCGTGTAAACGAGAAAGGTATAAAGGGTGTAGAAGAGGAGAAACATCCCGGTCGTCCTGGTAGTTTGACGGATGAGATTGCGAAAGACCTGAAAGAAAAACTGATTGAACCGCCGATGAACCAGGGGTACAGACAGTCTCGTTGGGACGGTCCCCTGGTCAGGAAGTATTTGAAAGAGAAACATGATATTGATATCGGACGCAGTCAAATGATTAATTGGCTTCATACCATTAAGTTCTCCGTGCAACGGGGGCGTAAAAAGTATAGCAAAGCGGATCCTGAAAAACAGGATGCTTTTGTCGAGGATTTTAAAAAAAAACTTCAAAATCTACAACCTGATGAAGCCATTCTTTTTTCGGATGAAGCAGGCATTCAGTTGGATCCGACCCTTGCTGCCCAATGGGCGCCGAAAGGATGCCAGCCCCAGTTGTTCTCGGACAGTACCCGAGAACGTGTTAACCTTTGTGGTATCGTCGATATAAACACCATGGATGCCATGGTTCAAAGAATCCCAAAAGGAAATGCAGAAAGCTTCATCACATTTTTGCAGTGGGTGAAGGAAATCTACCCTAACCATTCGCGGATTCAGTTATTTGTTGATAACGCCCGATGGCATAAGGCGCAAAAGGTCCAGAAATATCTGGCTCATCAAGAAACCATTGTTTTAAACTTCCTACCCTCCTATTCACCGGAGATTAATCCTATGGAATGGGAATGGCATGAGTTACGCCGTGAGGCAACTCATACCAGGCGTTTTCAGTCCAGTGATGAATGTTGGCAAACCATACAGCAGCACTTTGAAACCCGAAAAGGAAAAAATAAACATTTATTATGTCAACTTAATTAATGGACTCTATATATATTCAAATTCCTTACAAATTCATTATATCGTAAGGAGACAGAGCGGTCAAGTCACCTTAATGTTGCATTGAAAATTTTTATGCAACTGCAAGGGGCATTTCGCTTAATGGAAAAAAGGGCCAGATTTATTAATCTATTGTCAAACGTTATGAGTCTGGTGTGATTATTTTGAGCTTTGGGAAATAGGTTCGATAGCGAGCGATATCCCTTGTCAGCAAAGGGATTCCAATAACAGCGGCATGGGCTCCGATAAAAAAATCAGGAAGGGTAGAGCTTTTTTCTCCTCTTCTCCGGCGATATGCCAAAAAACATTTGGCCGCAAGAAACGCCCCTTCCCATGGAATGGGGTCCCGTCGGAAAAAAGCCGCCGGCAATACTTCCTCTACATCCTCAATTCGATCAAATCCTGCTGATACCTCTGCATAAATAATCGGATTGATGACCAGTGTATGGGTTTCCGCATAGCTTGCAAGCGCTTGGGAAGACCAGAGAAACCATCTTTTGTCTTCTGTCACGATGTCCAGAATGACATTGCTATCCACAAGGATGTCCATAGGTTACCCTCGGGTCAGCGCCAAAATCTCATCCGTCGTCATCTTTACTGTTGCTTTCCGACGCATTTGGTTGATCAGATGACGACTCCGTTTCGATGAAGATTCTACTCTCTCCAAGAAAACGGTATTTCCTGTTATCTTGAACTTCACTTCCGTATCTGGGAGGAATCCCATTTTCTCTCGAATATCAACGGGGATCGTGACCTGACCTTTTGATGTGATACGCATCGTCCTCCTCCTTTCTGATTCTTACTTGTATTATTCTTACATAAGGTATCTAAAAAAACAACCCTGACCTCAACACTGTTCATTTAAGCAAAAACCGTTCACCCTTCGAGAGCCTCAGGGCGAACGGTTTTTTTCCGAATGTCCTGAGCAAAGTCGAAGGAAGGGCTCAGCACGAACGGCTTATGTGAACAGCATTGATCCTGATCTCCCATTTACGGAACTCCTCTCTCACCTTCGACTCTCCCCATCCCTGACAAAAAACGGGGCGTGGTTGGAGGTAAATACAGGTGGGTCTCTTCTCACAATCGACGCGATGACAGGATGTCTCTTGAATTCCTTGTCCAGGAATTGCCTGATCAATTGCCGGCTCCACCCTTTCGGATGATCGAAACTCGCATAAAGGGAGAGGTCCCTTTTATAAAAGGTTTTTGTTTCCATCTGCTGGGCCTCGGCCCCGTAGATCGGCATATTGAAGATGGCGAGGTTCAGGAAACCAATCCAATCATGATGTTTAACGACAAACGCAAGGGTCCTTCGGGCTTCGGTCAAAGATTCCGCGGGTGTTCCAAACAGAAGGTAGACATATGTGGCAATCCCTGCGTTTTTCAGGTTCTTTAACGCTGACGAAGCCTCCTCAAGATCGATCCCTTTTTGCAGATCATCGAGCACAGCCTGGTCTCCCGATTCCAAACCAAGTTTTAACATGACACATCCTGATCGCTTTAAGGCCAGACAGAAATCCGGGTCGGTGAGATGGCGAGTGATCCTCGCAAAGCCATACCAGGGAACACCAGGAGGATGTTCAGAAATTGCCTTCATCAGCGATGGACTGATCGCATTGTCCAGCAAATGGATGAGAACCGGTTGATGTCTATCCGCCAGACGAAGAAGATCTCCAATCACCTCTTCAACAGGAATGGCTTGGTAAGGATTCCCCTCAGCCCTTTCCGGGCAGAACGAGCATTTATTCCAGTAACATCCATTTGAAGCACTGTAGGGAAGAATGGGCCCGGGAGCTAAGTAATCTCTCATGGGTAGAGAATCATAATCCGGTCTGTAACGATCATTTCCAGACTGTACACCTCCGAGTAAAAGCAAAGGAACTTCTCCTGGTCCAGCCACAAGATCATCCACCAGACCCTCAAATGGATTTTGCCAATGAGGCCTTCTCATCCATGAAGTCACAAGCCCTCCGCCCAAAACAATTTTTACTCCGGGATACTCCCGCCTGAGAAAACCAATCATTGCAAATGTAGACAGGGCCTGGCTCAGATAGTTCATTGAGAATCCGACAATAGAAGGTTGTTCGCTTTCGAGAAGTCCCATGAGCTTTTTTTTAAAATAGGGGTAGAAGAGATTATCCTCGGGATTTTCTGCGGCTCTGACAATATCTGTGCTCCTTGCTGGAGAGAGTTCTTCGTGTTGATAATTCGCCAAACTTATGCGCACGCGACTGGAACGTGATGTCATCTCAAGAAGCCGGTCCAGATCCTTGATTGCCCGGCGATAACGGTCCTCATTCCTATAAGCGTCCCAACTCTTCAACGAATCAAGATGTCCGGGAAGATGACGAAGCGCCCGGCGGGTCCATGTATCCGATGACACAGGTGGATTTTTGAGAAGGCTGAGGAGGCCCTCTAAATTTGCGTCCACAGCCCTGTATCTTACTCCGTGGTGATCCAGAGCGCCGCAGAGTTTTGCTATGCCTGCCGAAGGTTCACACGATTTGGCAACAGGAGGATGGATGAGGATCATGTCAGGCAATCATCAGTAAGAAATAACGTGACCGTGTCCGTGTCCCGTGTCCGTAACCCATTGAATTTTCATAGTGTTGTTTCGGGTTTCTGGGGAAAAACTGAATGGTCTCACAGCCCCGAATCTTGCCCTTTTCCAACGACCCTTGAAAACCCCCGGAAATGGAGGTATGGAAACCGAATCGCATCTCTCAAATCCTCTCGATCGGGGAACCCGATCATTACAATGAGGATATTCAAATCCATTGTTTCTTGTCAACAGAGGAATGAGAAAAAAAATAACATTTTAACTCTTTGAAATAGTTTTCCCGTGTTGTCATTCTTTTGAAAACCTGCCTACCCTGCCTACCGGCAGACAGGCGCAGACAGGCGAGAATCCAGGGACTCCTCTATAAAAAGACTGGATTCCTTTTTTTAAAGTAATGGCTTATGGCGGGGTTAGCCATCTCTTTTTTTTTGGCAATGTAATGCGTCACTGATAGCGGGGGGGAAATCCGTCCATCGGGCAGTCATGTCTCCGAAAATCTTATCAAGTCGATAAGACCCGACCACGGGCGGATGGTTTATATTTTTTAGGGCAAAGGCAACATTGCCCATTG
>Ga0207951_100399_pt1 | contig 22303 bp, 15 predicted proteins | sample Subbio12Aug_8Bad_FD_184830 | JGI IMG/M metagenome (GOLD analysis project Ga0207951, IMG submission 184830) | Serpentinite rock and fluid subsurface biosphere microbial communities from McLaughlin Reserve, California, USA - CR12Aug_8Bad (SPAdes) | ecosystem: Environmental > Terrestrial > Deep... | reverse complement strand
GTGCGCCGCATGACGGCATGATTGATTGTACGAAACGTATCGCAGGTTGAGGAAAGTACCTGTGAGGTCATCCGGTTTACCGAAAAGGGAAACCTGAACGGGAAAATAGCACGCCGGAAAAGGGATGAAGCGGGAAACCGTTTACCGTATGAGTCGTCCCGAGACCTGGATGATATGGGTAAAGCTAAACTGCTTGAAGTCCAGTGGTGAGTTGGAGACTATTCCTCCTTTGACACAACGGTTAAGGTCAAGTCTGGTAGCAGCATCTTGTAGAGGCTGAGAGTTGTGAAATCCTCCTACCGGGAACAAGGGCTAACGAAGCCTATCAAACCACGAAAAGACACCCTACGTCGTCCTGATAACGTCGATCATGACTGTACTGCGGGATCGCCTACAGGGCGCGAGCCCTATGGCGACGGAAACTCCATAGTAGTCGGTGGTGTCACGACCACCCAGGGCGGTTGGGAAAGCCAACCACAGGGCGAAGGGAGTTAGGAACTAATGCTTGAACGAAATGGGAGGTATGCGTAATGCAGAAAGCCGAACAAATTCTACAAGCCATGCAAAAGATGGGTGAAAAGCAAACCCCATTGACCCGGGTATATCGAAGTCTATTCAGCGAGGACTTGTTCCTTGCCGCGTATGACAAGATTGCCCGGAATCGTGGCGCATTGACTGCGGGAACGGAAAACGACACCGCGGATGGAATGAACCTGGCTCGAATTCGTAAGATCATCGAGCAACTGAGGAGCGAACGCTTCCGCTTTCATCCCGCTCGTCGGATCCAAATCCCAAAGAAAAGCGGAGGGACACGCCCGCTAGGATTACCAAACTTCACCGACAAGCTGGTGCAGGAGGTACTGCGAATGGTGTTGGAAGCCTATTACGAACCCCAGTTTCGGGACAGTTCACACGGCTTTCGACCTGGACGTGGTTGCCACACGGCACTCACTGCGGTGACGCATAAGTTCATTGGCGCGGCGTGGTTCATTGAAGGCGACATTCGAGGTTGTTTTGACAACATCAACCATGAAACCCTGATGGCAATTCTCGCTAGAGACATTCAGGATGGCCGGTTGCTCAATCTGATCCGAATGGGGCTGGAAGCCGGGTATATGGAGGATTGGCAATACAACCGCACTTACAGCGGAACGCCCCAGGGTGGCATCCTTAGTCCACTCCTGGCCAACATTTACCTGAATGAACTGGATGCTTACATCGTGGATAGGCTCATCCCGCAATACACGCGGGGAGAAAGACGCGCACCAAACCTGGAATACTACCGGCTCGGGTACTACATCAAATGTGCACGAAACGCAGGCGACCAAGACCAGTTGAAACAACTGGAACTGAAGCGCCGAACGATGCCATCGCAAGATGTGTATGACCCAAACTTCCGCCGGTTGCAATACGTCCGGTATGCGGATGACTTTATCCTAAGTTTCAGCGGGCCGAAGTCGGAAGCAGAGGCGATCAAGACAGCCATTGGTGTGTTTCTGAAAGAGCAGCTTCACCTCGAATTGAGCGCATCCAAAACCCTCATTACACACTCGCGCACGGAACACGCGCGATTTCTGGGGTACGCCATCAGCATCTATCACGCAGACGACAAAATCTCACCTCGGACGGGAACCCTTACCAAAACGCGCGGCATCAACGGTCGCGTCAGGCTTGGTATACCGTATGGGAAGGTCAATGAGATGACGAGGCGTTATATCCGCAACGAAAAGCCTACTCACGAAGCAGGCTTGCTGGCCTACTCCGATGCCCAGATTATGGACATCTTCCAGCAGCGGTTTCGAGGGGTGGCCGAATATTACAAGTACGCCACGGATAGAAAAGCGCTCCGCAACCTCAAGTATGTGATGGAAGTCGCCCTGACCAAAACGCTGGCCAACAAGTTCAAATCCAGCGTGCCAGAAATCTATCGGAAGTATGCAAGTAAACGGACGGTAGACGGGTACACCTACAAGGTTCTGGTTGTTGAAGTCCCAACGCAATACGGAACCCGGTGTATCTACTGGGGCGGCATCCCCTTGAAAGTCATCAAGCCAGGCACAGAACCGATTGATGACAATAATGGGCGGCGCAACGTCGCGCTTAGTTCACGTACTGACCTGATCCAACGGTTACAAGCGAACGAATGTGAAATTTGCGGCGCCAAAGGGCCATGCGATGTTCACCACATTCGTAAGCTGGCGGACCTGAAGAACCGCTGGCGCGGGAGGAGAGAGAAACCGGATTGGGTGATCCGAATGATCGCGCTGCAAAGGAAAACGCTGGTGGTGTGTGAGAAATGCCATGTAGCAATTCATGGTGGTAAGCCATTACCTAATCGAAGCATGTAAGTTCTGGAGAGCCGGATGATGCGAAAGTATCACGTCCGGTTCGGAGGGGGGACTGTGGAAAAGTGCCTGTAAAGGTAACTCGCCACCTTCCTACCCTACTACACACTTTGGCAAGCTCTTCGAAGGGTATGGCGGTTAGGGCAAACCCAGCCGGTCAAGGCTGTATTCGCTGTCTACAAAGATGCCATGGAGGCACAGGCACTGGCCTTGATGGGACGCAAGATGCGTGCTGCTCAGATCTTGTACGGAGATGAGGTCGGTGGCGCGATTGTTCCAGAAGAGGAGGGCGACTTTTTGACGCAGCTCGCTCGTGATGTGCTGGAAGGTGCAAAGCTCTCGGACCTGCAAACCCTGTTCGCCGATGACCTACAGGTGAGTCACAACCCGATGGGCAGCCTGACCACGCCGAGCGCGGCGATCCTATCTGGCCCAAAGGTGCTAACGTGGGACGAGTGGGTAGGTCAGAAGACGGTGATTGTAAGGAAATCGAGGAGAAAGGAGGTAATACCGGAGGGTCAGTTGGGATTTGGAATTTAATAAAACAAAGGTCCGGGTGTGGTGAAACTCACACCTTGGACCTTTGTTTTTTATTTCCCATCTTTGATTTCTTCTTATTAAAAACTTATCATCATTTCTTACTCTTTTTTTTCAAAAACCCACCCATGATCATATAAGTAAAAATCAACACGGTTTGCTGGGTTTTGAATCATATGAATTTGAAAATCTTCAGACTCCGCTTTCTCAACGACATAGAGCCAATAATCCTGTCCTTTCTTTTTTGCTGTCTCGAATTCCGTTTTTGTCACTTCTGCAGGGTTTTGAGCATCCCAAATTCCAGAAAGAGACTTGACTTCAATAAATCGCAGAGTCCCATTATTCTCAATTGATTCGATATCATAACCAGGATGGTGAACTTGGACCGTTTCCATATCTTTAGGGTTTCGATTATGTTCACGTTCATATTGCATGACTTTTTCAACACCGTGTATTGCAACTGAATTTCGTTTTTCCGCAAAACCTGGATCTTCAGACTTTGTTGAAATAGCATCATCAGGGTAGACGTATGAACGTAACCTGGAACTCTTCCGTTTTTCCTGAGGAAGGTCGGTTGAGGTCGGTGTTGTTGTTGAGGTTGATGAATTTGTTCCCTCTCCGGCTTTCTGCTCTTTACCATTACCTTGGGCTGGCGGATAGGAAGTCGCCTGTTTCCCTGCTTCTGGAAAGTCTATCCCAACCCGCAAACCTTGAAGGTCTTCTTCATCAACGCCAGGTTCCAGAGTCTTGCCGTCTGCAATTCTTGTTTCAATTATCTCGACCATTGGATAGCCAAGTTCGTCCAAAGTTTTTCTGGCTTCATCAAATGGCAGTGAGAGAATTTCTTTTAATTCCATGCCGAGGCTTCGCAATTCGCCGGTTGAATTAATCACATAGGACAATTCTCGGGCGATACCTTTCCAGGGGTAATTCCCATTTTGCGACGTAATAAATAAACATCCATCCAATAAAATCGCATCGATGGATTCAAGGTCCGAAGTCTCTTGTTTACCAAAGCCATTAAATACTCGCACGATATCGATTTGGTCGGCTTCATAATAAATTAATTTTTCTAAATCCTGAATGCTCAAGGATTTGATACCCTGTGTACGGTGTTCCTCAATCACTCGTTGAATGAGATTTTTACGTTCGTGTAATAAAATTAATAGGCTTTTGTTTTCCGTACGATTTTCGCAAGTGATCATTTCTGCATCGATGACCGTACTCAGCGGTCGAACTCCGGCAGCTTCCATGCCCAGCCAAACCCCCTCAATTCTTGGTGTTAAGTTATTTTTAACAACTTTAAATTTTTCTCCCCAACCTGGTCTGTCTTCAAAAAACATCAGTTCTGGTTTGGTTAATAATTTCCGGGCATCAGGGATAGTCTTTTGATTTCCCAACTTCTTCATAATTTCACTTTTCGAAATTATTTCATTTCCCAATGCTTCACTGATTATTTTCCAACAGACAATCAAGATCTCTTCTTCGTCAGTACTATCAGTCATAGGAAGATTAGAGGTACCAAATTTGTTTGAGATTTCCAGTAAGACTTTTATTGCATCATGTACATCGGGTTTTTCTTTTACACCAATTTTGTCAAAAAGAGTCTTAAATCTTCCAAATTCTGGTGAGAGTCGATACCGGTACTTACCAAACGAATGCTGTTCCCAAAAAACCTGGTCAGGATTGAAAAATTCATCATCCCCATTTGGATTTTTTAGGCATAAACACTTTTGACCCTTTAAATACTCAATCGCTGGATCCTCTGTGTTTCGACTGAGGTAAACATAGACTTCTTGTGTAATGGGTTTCCCATTCTGGCTTGAATGCAGTAGGTGTCTGACAACTAGATCTGGTGTAGGTTCACTATCGATACCTAAAAACTTAAAAAGCTCATTCGCATTTTGTTGAACTTTTCGTTCTACGTTTAGGAAGTTACCCTGCGATTCAAAAAGGAAGCTTGAATAGATTGAATACACATCCTGTGCATTGAACCACTTTGATTCATCTTTGATTCCCGGGAGCCAGTTGAGATTCAACAGTGGCTTGAACTGTTCTTTTTCTTCATCATCCCAGAAAACCCATTTTGTCGCAATAAAATTGATCAACCTCCCGATCAGAGGAACATTTTCGGAATTTGGAAAACCCTCAACAATCTTCTTGATACGTTTTACGATATCTTTGGGCTCTGGTTCGGGGGAAACGCCAATCCAAAGGTAAAATTCTCGTATCGCTTCGGACATTTCGATAGGCAGCTGCGCAATCTTAATCTCTGAACCTAAAACATCTCTTACCTCTTTGGAATCAAACCATACAATTGAGGCAGGATAAAAATCTTCAGCACCACACCAGACTAAAGAAAGTTCAGAGAGTGTTGATCGGATATCTTGATGGTCGCGTAGTCTCCCAAGATTTTCAGCCAGAATTCTAATTAACTTGAATTTTTCTTCCAATTGTAGTTCGCGATGTTTTAGGATTGATGGAACCCAATCCCTCACATAGGTAATAAAATCCAATTGGGAAACAGACAGAACCCGTTCGAGAAGATCCCTGCTGCCACCCAAAGTGTCTAGATCGACTAATTGCGCCAGACGAAGCGGATCATCAAAATCTCCTGCAAGGTAAAGCTCAGTTAATGGATTAAGTTCTCCATTTGCGGTAGGCCAAATGGAAAGCTCTCGAATCTTCTGCACTGAGTCATTATTGATTTCGTAGCGATGCTTTTCAAACCATTCAAGCATCTCATTAGGAGAAAAAAGTTCATTTTTCCATAATTCTGGAAGAGTATCTTCAGTTTCTTTAAGAAGATTAAGACCATCCCCGAGTGTAAATTGAGGGATTAGTTCATTTAGGAAAGACTGGTGATTTGATTTTTCCTGATACCAAACTACCGAAGAGATCTTGGAAAAGAAATCCCGTGAATGTTGATCAGCATTGAAAAGTTTGGTTGGAGGCCAAAGGACTCCATCATCCCCAAAGGTAATTGAAATTTTCTTGAGGAGCTCCTTACTCTGTTGCCTTTCAGATGCGTAAGATCGATTCCAAAGGTTTTCTATTGCTTCCCACAGTACTTCCCATCCTTCCAGAGATTTCAACCCCTCAGGCATTGATGACATCTCTTGTCTTTGGGTAAATCCTTTTTCAATAAACGAATTACAAATATCACTCAGTCTCAGATTTTGAACCCCAGTTTCCAAGAGTATATTTTGCCAGCTGCGCAGATCTGAGTGGACAATGCTCATTTCAAGATTTTCAAAAATCTTTTCAGCATTTATCAATTCTTTGGTATCTAAAAAAATAGCATCCGAGGGTATGATAATCTGGCTTGAGCTTGTCAACACCGTTTTGTTGTTTCTAATTTTTGGTTTAAGCAACTCCCAAAATCGTGAAAACTCTGGTGAAAGCTCATCTTTGGTTGAGGCTTTTTTAACACGTTCTGCGAATTCCCAAAAATCTTGATTGTTGAAAATCCCCAGAACTTCATCACAATGGTTCGCAAGGGTTACTGTGGCGCACTGGATAGCGAGCTCATTCCATTCCGCTTTGAACCCATCCCCAAAGATGATTCGTTTGCGGTCAGGGGAAGGGTAAAAATCCGCATTAATATGGAACGGCAAACCAGTCATCGTTTCAGATGGCAAAAAGGCGTAGAGTAAACCGCTAACTGTTGGATCGTCAGGGACTCCAATCTTCACCAACGACTGGCGTTTATTTTCGATTATGCCACCGTACCGCCTGCGCATCTCGATTGCAGAAGCATCAAATCTACCCTCAAATATTCGCCAGATCACGGTTTGTGACCCGTCTGCGAGTATAAGTTTGTCATTATCGCGGAAGGTTTCAATCTTTCGAATCAATTTACCGTTACGCTTCAGTTCCAGCAGTGTAACTTGCTTCAAAAAAAGCGCGGCAGATTCGATGGAATGATTGATTTGTACCGTGAAGGTACTCAAAGCATCCTTCTCGATCGGCAGGATCCCCAATTCCTTTCGAACTTCGGATTCCTCAAAAGCCCAGGGAAGGCGAAACTTGGTTTCCTCGGTGTCCATCAAGGATTCGCGAATTCGTTCTTCCTCTTGACCGTTGGGCACAAATTGCCAATGCCGGCCGCTTGAGAAGATTTCTGGTGAGTCAGTAACCTGGTAAACTGAGATAAACCCAAGCCCAAAAGCCCCGGTCGTTCCTTCCTCCTCGCGTTTATTTCCCCAGGAGACTTTTTCCATGCGTTCGAAGTCAATGTCACGAAAAACACCGTCATTGTAAACATAGAGGGCATCATCACAGACGTCAAATGTGATCCTGGACGCTCCGGGATTACCCTTTTCGTCCTTAACATCATCCGCGTTTTGGATCAATTCATAGCAGAGAGTCGGAATTCCTTGCAGACCATTCAGTTGGCCTCGTAAAAAACCGAGAAAATTCACGGTTTGCCGTCTGGTTTTAATTTCCGTCATTCTTTATTCCTCCCTTGAACTACAGTTCTTCCTTTGTGACACAATCCCCTTGACTGTAAATGCAAGGGGATTGTTCTTTCATACTTCTCCATACGGTAGCTTCGGCTCACGCAAGACTCTAGCAAAGCTTGGTTCATACCAATCGTTCGTTTGATCCGTAACGACTCGGTAATCCAACCCAAGTGTCGAAAAATGCTTTGATGCTGCATCGATCTTGCGACCCTCATTCGAGAATCTCAATAAGCTCGTGACTTCTCGTCCTTTTGTCTCACGGATCAGCTTGAGTACAACTCTTCCCTGATCGTCATAACGCAAGATTCCCCAGTCTGGATTGTAATTGCCGATAACCCGAGGAAGGTTGATCTTGTAACTGGGTGGAAATTTGAAATAGCCAATTACCTTGGCGTCGTTACCAGCAAGATAATTTTCAACGAATCGTCGCTCAACATCCGAATCAACCTGGACCCAATCGTAAATGCTTGCTTTTCCAGCTTCGACCAATTCTTTCTGCGGGAAATTCTTCACAGGAGGGAACATCTCTTCCAATTTGTAATCGTGGAATTTTCCGGGATCCGTTGAGAACTCAAGATGATCAACAATGTGGTCTGCGAGTGCTTCTTTAAGGATATTAATGAAGAGGTTGGAAAAGCCTTCAGGGTTTTTGATAAAGAACTCTTTGTACGATTTGTCGATTCCCTTGAAGATCTGATTAATCGTCTTGCGAGTTAGTTCCGTTTCTTTGGCAGCACGGTCGATCAAATTGAAAATCGGACGAGGAGCAGTGGTCGTATCCTCAGTGCGGCGAATTGGTTTTTGCCCCGTTTCGCTCTGAAATGTGACTTCTTCACCTTTGTGCAGGCGGATGTCGTTCTCGAATACAACCGAAGAATACTCGCCTGCTTCTTCGATCTCGATGATTCGGTAACCTCTTAATCGAGCATCTTTGGTGAGCGAAGCGAGATCATCAGTGTCTCGGACTGGGAACGTCGAGTCAGTGGGGAAGATCTCTTGATCGGAAGACTCTTTCTTGATTCGCAGTAATGCCGTTCCTTTACGGACTTCTTCCAATTTGATGGTGAACTTGGTGATCACAAAAGTGCCAGTTTCGATCACAATCTGCGGATTAAGTTCTCGTTTATCAATCAAGTTAATCTTGCCAATACACTTCGAAATTAGTTCATTCGTATCCACATGGATCGTGTATTTCGTTTTTCGGGTGAGTTCCGACCAAAATTCATGAAAGTGCTTGTCATCAAAGACAAGTGGGTTTCTTGTTGCAACGCTATTATCTGCCCGCGTAACTTTGGGCGGAATTTTATCGAAGCCGGCTTCACGGTATTCGTTTTGCAGATTTGCCGCGTAAGTTTCGTAGCTCTCGTTGGCCACCACGGTGAGGATGTTGATCGTTTCATCCATGATCCGCTCCCCGTTCTGGTCCACCGGCAGGCGCAGACCGCGGCCAATTTCCTGGCGTTTTTTCATCTCGGAGACGGTCTGGTTTAAGGTGCAGATCTGGAAGACGTTGGGGTTATCCCAGCCTTCTTTGAGCGCGGAATGCGCGATGATGAAACTCACCGGCTCGTCAAATGTAAGCAAACGTTCCTTCTCGCGCATGATGAGCTGGAAGGCTTCTTTTTCGGCCTGGCGTTCGGTATCGTTGCGGCCTTCGGTATCCAGGGCTTGTCCTTCGCTCTGCCCTTTGATAGGCTTGGAACGGGCGAAGTAGCCTTTACGCACTTCACTGGCCTGCCATTGCGCGAAATACGGGTAACGCTGCTTGATATTCTCAAAGGCTTCGTCGAAGAAGACCTTGATCAGACCGTCGGCATTGATGTAATTGGCCACCCGGTCGATGAAGAAAAGGGAAAGGACCTTGATCCCTTTGTCGTAAAGGTCGCGCTGCACGCGCATGTGACGCTCGATCGTGCGTTCGATCTGGATGCGGAAGATCTCGCGTTTAGAGGCGCCGAAAACGTCCTGGTCGGTGATGCGGTCATGTCCGTCGAAATCGACGAAGGTATCCCTGGCTTTGGCGCTGATCTCGGTGACGCGGTAGCCGTGTTGGTGATCGGGCAGACGGGTCTTGTTAAAAAGGTTCTCTCCATTTTTAAGTTCCACCTCAACCGGGCGGACCTGGCCGTTGATCATGGCTGTGGTCTGAACGATGGCACGCAACGGACTTGTTTTCACTTCGCGCAGAATGATCGTTCCGGCGTCGAGGTTGTGCTGCTCAAAGATGCCATCCACCTGGATGCGCTTGACGAGACCTCTCTGGTAGGCGTCAAAAGGGGTAAGTCGATTGACAAGATTGAAGATCTCTTTGTGGGTGGCACTGTAACGCAGGGCAAAGAGCGGATGAAGCGTGGCAAGCGCGGCCTTGGAAAGATCGCTGCCCATGTTTTGAGGCTCGTCGAGGATGAGGATGGGGCGTGTTTCCTGGATATACTGGAAGGGTTTGCGTTCTCCCGGTAGCTGCTCGGAGGCACGGTAGAGGGTGTTGGAATTACGCCCCTTGGCGGTGTTGAAGCTCTGCATCGTCATCACCATGATCTCGACGAAGGAGGAAGTGGCGAAGGAGCGCAAGGTGCTCAGTTTGCTTCCGTCGTAGCGAATGAGGTTGACGGTTTCGTTGCTGTAGAGTGAGGAGAAATGGCGCTTCATCACCTCGAAACTCTTGATCACGCCTTCGAAAATAGCGATGCTCGGCACTATGATGATAAATTTGCGGAAGCCGTACTGCTTGCGCAGCTCGTAGATCGTGCGCAGGTAAACGTAAGTCTTGCCGGTGCCAGTTTCCATCTCAACCGTAAAGCTCGGGGAACGCCAGTTTTCGTAACCTGCTCCTTCGAGTACAGTAACGTCATCCACAGCCAGGTCGGGAGCCGGATCGACGCCGCTGCTTTTTTGTACGGCCTGGACGTTGCCAAGAAGCCAGTACTCGCTCAGCATCTCTCCCTCTGGCAGGTTGGGAACAGTACCATCGCCGAGAGTGAAAGCCGAATCGTGACGTGGCAGCTCCTGGAAAACATCCACCACCGACTGGATGGCGGCGAGTTGGAAATCGAGGTTGTGATCGAACTTCAGTTCAAGTTTAGATTTCATCAATTTCAACCTCACCTAAATCACGTGCACGTTAAATTTATCTTGCAGGCGGGCTTTAAGCTCGTCGCTCATGGCGCTGTCAAGGCAGACGAAGATGTCTTCTTTTTCCATCGTGAGGAAGTCAACTGTGGCCAGCTGAATGGTTTCGTCGAGACAGACAAAGAGATCGTGGGCGCAGAAATCAGGTGCACTCACACGGTACACCTGGTTCTGGAGGAGATCTTCAAGGTAGGTGACGTTACTCGTGAGCGGAAAGCCTTCAAGCAACAGAACCTCACTCAGCAGGTCTTCTTTTTTCCATCCCTGAACCAACGGATCACTCAGATTGTCAAAAAGTGGGGTTAAAGCCTCAGTGCTTTCTTCCTGCAGCGGTTTCCACTGTTTATAATTGGAGCGGGAGTATTTGAAAACCTTGAAACCAAGATCAAGTTGAGTTTGCTCATTCTGTAATAATGGTGTTTTACTTGCTTCCTCCGAATTTGTTGTTTCAATACTCTTAATAACCTGACGAATTCTTTCTTTGCCAATATCTGCAACTGTTGAATAGTTATTAAGGTTTGTTTTTTCAGGTAATTGCACCATTATGAACTTTATGTTGGTGTGATCCTTGATATTCTTCTCGATAACTGCGTGGGCTGTTGTAGCTGAGCCAGCAAAAAAATCCAAAACTATCGAATTATTTTTATTTGCACCTATATCCAACATTCGCCGGATATATTTAACTGGTTTTGGATAATCAATAACCGCTTCTCCGGCAAATAGCTCCTTAGTTTCTTTTCTAGCATCCTGATTATGACCGACCTCTTCATACGTCCATACGGTCAAAGGGGTTATTCCTTCTTTTACTTCCGATAGGAATCTTTTTATTCTAGGAACATTGTTGCCATTTTCCCCAAATGAAATTCGATTATCACCTAGCTGTTCTTGAAATTTTTCTTTTGAGTAACGCCAACTATAACCATTTGGAGGGAGAACAATTCTCCCAGAAGGTGTTGTTATAGGGTAAATGTTTTTTTCAATTGCTGGTCCAACATCTAAACCTCCAGAAGTCCAATCCCCTCGTGGATCATTATCAGGATTTGAATATCGGGAATTTGCCTCATCAGTCCTAGGCAACATAAACTCCTCAAGTTGCGAAATATATTTAGCAAATACTATTAAATGATCATGATTTTGAGAAAAATGATGTTTTAGATTGACTGGTGAAAAAGATCGTTGCCAGACAACTTGGGAAATAAAATTTTCCTCTCCAAAAACTTCAGTTAGTATATGTCGAAGATTATGGACCTCAGTGTCATCAATGCTGACAAAAATCACACCATCCTCTCTCAGCAATTGGCGCGCCAAAATCAGACGTGGGAAAATCATATTGAGCCACTTGCTATGATATCGTCCATCTGCGCGAGTGTTGGTTGTTAGAAGCTCGCCGCTTTCGCCTTTGGCACCGGTGTAATCCAGGTAAGCTTCCAGCGGGTCGCTGAAATTGTCGTTGTAGATAAAATCGTTGCCGGTGTTGTAAGGCGGGTCAATGTAGATCATCTTAATCTTGCCGGCGTAGCTCTTCTGCAGCAGCTTGAGCACTTCGAGGTTGTCGCCCTCAATGAAGAGATTTTCGGTAATGTCCTCGTTGATCCCTTCTCCGGGCGCAGGAACCAGCGTCGCCCGGTTGGGAGTGGCGGCGCGCTTACGCGCCTCGCGCTTGCCTGGCCAGTTGAGTCCAAAAAACTCGTCGCGTCCTTCGTCTTCCAGATTGTCATTCAGCACTTCACGCAGCGTATCCCAGTTGATCCTGCCGTCAGCAAAAGCTTCGGGCACCGCTTGTTCCAGCTCGTTCAGGCGTTCCTGTAGGTAGGGAAAATTGTTTTCAGGGGTTAGTTTGGTGATGGGCATAAGAAAACCTCGTTTTTTGATTAGTAAATTGTGTTGAATGATATGCGATTGTTCTTGTTTTTATAAGACATCAGCCTATTTTGCCAGTCTGTTCAAATCTACCTCAAAACCAGCTGCTTTTATTTCTTTTGCTACTCTAAATTCCCATCCTTCTCTGTAAGATTCGAAAAGCACCCCCTGGAAATCACTTAGCATCTCAAAATCATCTACTTCACGGTGCAATACCACAACATTTTGGCGACCAAGTCTTCCGATGAAAAAACCAAGTTCAAAGACCACGTTCTGCCTAGGACGTTTGTGCAATATTTCTTCCTCTATTGATTTTCCTTCATCATCTGGAGATAAGAGTACTAAGGCAAAATCTACATCTGAAAAGTCTTCAAATTTTTCAATAATCGTTCTACCTTGATTTGGTTGTTCTCTCAAAATTATCGGTTCGAATCCAAGTTTACTGACAAATCGTGCAACTGTTTGAACCATTTCATTATCGTGTCCATGAACGATGAATATTTTTTGATAGGATTTGTCAACCTCTGATTTAGATTGAGTGTCTCCACTAACTATCGGGAAAGTCTTTATTTCCTCGATCATTGTCTCGATCAAATTTACTAATTTTTTCTTCCCGGCTTCCCAAGCATTTCGATATTTATCCTCTGTCGCGCCAAGAATTAGAGAATAATCACTAAAATCGTTATTAATAACATCATACAAATAATAGGAGTTATCTCCAAACCGTTTTCGAACAAGCATTTTTAGCCTTTTTTGAACCTTATCTTTCGTGAGATGATCGTTAAACGGAATTGTATTTGCATTTTGAATGATTCCAGTAAGGGTAATAATTAATTCATCATCTTTCATATCATTTCCTCCGGATCTCCCATAGCATCTAGTCCTGCCGTACGCCATTCTTCGAGGGGTTCACCGATCTCAAGGTCAGAGTAATACTGCTCAAAAGCCTGGTCAGCCCGCCCGCGTCCTTGGCGCATGTAGACCCGGTAAGCCACGCAGGAGAAGCGCGCGTCACAGTTGCGGCAAACATGGGTGCCAAAGCGCACATTGGTGCGTTCCGCGAAAGGCTGCAGGAGCTTTTCCACCGGAGGAGGAGCGAACCGGTGATCCTCGATCTGATCCACGACCTCACCAAATGACCGAATGGTGTCCTTGACTTTGCGGGTGTTAAAATCAATCTCAACCAGGGGATCCCAACGTTCTACCGCCCTGGCCAACTGCTCATCGGTGCCGTTCTTAAGCGCGTCCTTCACCTCGTCCGGGAACTCGGTGCAGATAACAGCGGTGCTATCTAGAGGCTGTTTTTGAAGCTCCTTCCAGATGTGGGCATAGACATTGAGTTGGTCTTCATACTGGTCGATATGTGAGCGCACGTAATCGGCATTGTGGGTCTTGATATCATAGATGATCGTTTTTCCACCTTCGCGCACAATATCCACCACCCCTTCGATCCCAAACTCACGCTCCTTGGGAGATTCTTGCCCTGGCAGGCTCAGGCGTACCTCCGTTTCGGAGACATTGAGAGCCACTTCACGCATCTTTTGCCAGTAAAAGAGAACCTGTTGTAGTCCTGCTTGCTTGACTTCCGGGGAAAGTGCGATACCTGATTCGAGACGTAAGAGATCAAAATTCTGCTCGTAAGCCTGGCGGATAAACTCTCGCATCTCCTCTTCGTTCCAATTAGCTGCCATTCGTTACCTCCCCTCTTTGGCGGATAATCTCGTGATGAAGGTCTTCCAGAGTCCGGTGGATCAAGCTGCCAAAGAACATCGTTTGCGCGCGTGAAGGCACAAACCCATATTTGCGGAAGATCATATACTGCCGCGGGCACTTTTTGTACATCAGGTAGTCGGCAGTGTAGGAATACATCCTTGGAAGATCGCTTTCCTGAGAGGTGTATTTAGGAACTGTCTCCAAATCGAGTTGGGGAATACGAGGAAAGTTGTTATCCAAAAGCGTTTTGAAAGGCTCGTTGATGGATTGACCTCTCCCCTTGAAATGGGCAATTACCGTTAAATTTCGAGCTCGAGAGAGTGCAACATAAAACATACGCATCGCATCAAAGCCAGCCTGGCGGGAAAGCGGTTCGCTATTTTCATTTTCGCAAAATGGGTAGATCGCCTTTTCCACAAAACCGGCATCATAAAGCCTGCGTCGTGGATTGCCTAGAACTACCACTGGAAATTCCAATCCTTTGGATTGATGAACGGTTAAGAACGGAATACGGCCTTTCGGGAATGGGTCTTCGGCATCTTCATATTCCGATTCTCCCAGCCGGTAGATTGAAAACAGAAACGAAAAATAGAACACGCGGTGGAAAATTCCGTCAACGAGAAGATCAGCGGTGAGCATGGGAATGAACTCGTCCACAAAGCGCGCTAGATATTGGGTGATGAGGCTCAGGTTGCAAATTGGTCCTTCGTCTTCACCGCTTTCAGCAAGATCGAACATGGCCTTAAAATGCGCAAATCCGGTCAGGCGGTAGAAGAGATCGAGCAAGCTCCAATCGAGTGAAGTGACGCGCTTAAGGATATACTCGAGGGAAAACGGTTTCCCTTCGATCAATCTTCGTTTAACAGTACGATCAAGATAATCACTGCTAATCTGGTTTTTTCCTGTTTTTGAAAGACCTGGTGTGTTACTGAGTTTCCGTTTCATGCTTGAAAGATCATAGGGATCTTTGAGGGACCAATTCTCTTGTTCGGTTACCCGAATTAGTGCCTGAAAATCCCGGCACGCTGTGTTTACTTCCTCACGTTTGTCAATTACAAATTGTTTCAAGGCTGAATCTTCCTTGGTCAATTGTTTGGCATTGTGTTCGATTTGGAGTAACCAATCTCCAAATTCTCCATAATCCCCTCCCCAGCCACCCTGAATTTCAGGCAATCCTAAAATGAGAGCAAACAACCCGAAGACATCATAGGATTCATCTACTTCCAAAAACCGGCCGGCACGTGGGGCATAAACTTTCAAGTCAAGCTCTTCGAGCGCTTTCCGCATTGCATCCACAGCGGTCGATTTAAGACTTGGATAAAGAAAAGCGATTTGGTTTGGATCTTCGACCTTACCTTGATCGATCAGATCTTTTACTAATTTCGCAATCTCAGACGAAACGGTTATTGGGGATCCAGGCGTACTTGCCACGATGGAAAGTTTTTCGTCAGGATTTTTGGCGCGAATGTCTTTGTCCATGACACGGTAAAATCCACCCTCACCCGAATTTCTTCTCCAATCGGCCTGATCCATGAATTTCGTGTAGAATTCCACAATTTTCTTGCGGGACCGATAATTGGTAGATAACGAGATACGTCGCGGATCGGTGCCGAGATACTTTTGACAGCGAGTGGGGAAATCCACAAAGTTTTCAACAGTCGCGCCACGAAAACGATAGAGCGCTTGGTCATCATCTCCAACGACGCAAATGTTTTTGTTCCCTTTCGCCAGACGGAAGAAAATCTTTTCCTGGATCGTGTTCGTATCCTGGTACTCGTCAATAATGATATGTTTAAAAATCTGTCCGGTTTCTTCACGCTCAAGCAGCACTCTAAAAGCTTCTTGTTGGAGTAAGGAAAAATCAGTGTTGCGCAGTTTCTCGGTACGCACGAGCGAATCGCGATAGGCCTGGTAAAGGGTATAGGCTTTAATGAGATCTTTTTTTTCCAGAGAACTGGATTGAAGATACGATTTGATGCTATCACTCGAAAGCGTGATATGTTCAATCGCACTTAGAGGGTCGATACATTCTTCGGAACAACGGTTAAAAAATGCAATGCAATTAGTGACTGCAGAATGTTTGGATAATTGCTTGGAATCAAAAATGGAATTGATTGCCGAATTCTGATCCGTTTCTTCGCCCAAATCCAAAACATTTCCCAATTGCCGCCAGGTTCGGGTTTTTGAAACATGAAAATACTGACTCAACTCATCCATCAAATTGGGAGTTGGACTGGCATGAAAATTCTGAAGGAATTTTCGACGGTCGTTTAAGATTCTCCGGCAGAGAGAATGCACCGTCCCGATGTACATTTTTGATAAATCGTAAGGTTGACCATTGATATTGGTTGCATAACCGAGTAATCCACGCAAACCCTCTTGAAGTTGGTGAGCAGCTTTCTCAGTGAAGGTTGAAAGGAAGATTTCTTCTGGCTTCACATCATGAAAAACGATCAAATTTACTGCACGCCATAAAAGCACCCGTGTCTTGCCAGAGCCGGGACCTGCCGTGATATAAAGCGGTCCATCAACATGCAATATCGCATCTCGCTGCTGGTCGTTGGGCTTGAACCCATTCAATTTCCAGAGGGTGTCAAGATTGAGCATACTTTTGACCATAATCGAGATATGAGAGTTGAAATCAACCATTATTCTTTCCCCCTAATGATTTTCGAGAAAACACATCTAACACCCGTCCGCCAGGTTCAAAGCTGATGGCAGTGAAGCGGTGTGCCAGGGCAATAGGCACGACAGCATTTTTATAGAGGTCGCTCTCGAGGTGATTAATCAAAGCAATTGCACGAGGCAGGTTCTCATAATTTTCGATGTTTGTCTTTTGGACTTTAAAATCAATGTGTGCCAGTTCTTTTGAAGGGTATGGGTAAGGAATAAGGAAATCAAAAGTTTTTCCACTGGGCGTCTTATAGATAAAATCCTGCCCGTAATAAGTCTCGTAACCGAAAGTGTTTCCAGCAGGCTCACGATTACCAAGCATATATTTATAACGAAACTCATCGTCAAGACAATAAATTTTGTTGTTTGGCAGGAAGCGATCCACATAGTTTATGTAATCAACGACCTGTCCAGTTTTTTGCAGCCCGATCATTAAAATCGGTCTGGCATTAAATCGCGATAATTTTCGTCTTCCGTTTTCAAGGAAGGTCATCAAAGAACGATGTATCCAGGCTGCATTTCCAAATACTGCCAAAGGACCGTCAACAAAAAAAGCCATATTGGTGAGTAAGAGAGGGGACTCTTTCATGAAAAAGCGTATGTAGTGAGCTGGAATGATGTGCTCGAGAATCATCATCATTCTTGAGATCACAATCTGATTGGATTGAAAATCGTTCACCTCTTCCCAAAGGCGTAGGCAATCCGTGGGATAAATTTCTTTGTGGCAATGTGGGCAGTATTGCTGATTTGGAATATCCTCAACAGTGATTGGACCTTGTTCGCAATTTGGGCATTTATGAATCTTGAGCTTTTCCTCATCTCCAGTGCCCATTGTTCCAGGTCGCATTGAGGCGAGTGCAAAAAGGGTGGAGCGTAAACTGGTTCGAGGGTCTTTTGAATTAAAACGTGTCCTAGTATCGTAAAGCTGCTGATCAAACAAAGCACGAAAACTATCACGCACATTCCCTTGATTTTGCCAGTTGATGTTGGCGCTGGGAATAAAGAAAGATAAGGATGTGTTTTTATTCTTAAGTGCCGCAACACGAAATGGATCAACAAACTTGCCAATCTTGAGGTCGCCAAATTCCTTGAGCGAAATGAGCACCACGCCGACTTTGATAAAGCCAAATTTTGTGCTCGGGAGTTTGTCGTCAATACTCACCTCGTGGTTTGATCCATCAATGGCAATGACAAACTCAGGCAGACTATAATCACTCAGAATTGGTGGGGTAACAAATTGGTCCGCCAATTGATGGGCTTCTTCATCGGATGGTGGTTTTAGATAGGTACACTCCGAGAGCATCCTTTTGATATCCGGATTATTGAGGATATCGACGTGCGAGGCTTTATTGGCGTATTCATCTTGATAAGGCATCGTTCCCCCGTTTATTCTTCTTGCGTTGTTCTCGTCGAGGATATTCTTTGTCGTTCGAGTTCAGGATCAAACTTATCGATCTGGACAGGCACAACGAATGGTCCCGACAATGTTTTTACTCGCGCAAATCCGACATCTTGGGCGCGGAGCAAAGACTCGCTAAAATCATCAAAATCGTAAAATTGAGCGAGTTCTTTAATCTCACGCAGGTTGTTGAGATGGGTGATAAACCAGTTTTCGGTATTGGCCAGGATATTTGGATGCATCGAAGTAACTTCTTGCGTGGCATAGACCAATGAGATACGGTATTTGGCTCCTTCTTTCGCCAAGCGCGGCCACGTTTCGGTTAAGTCCATCTTCTTACCGATCAAGTTGTGTGCTTCCTCGATGTAGACAACGATATTGGGCGGTGTTTCTCCTCGGACGAAGAAGCCCATTGAATTTTGGAAGATACGAAGGGCAATTTGTGTACTTACTTTTTCGCGAATACGAGCATCACCAACAGATAGATCGAGTATTACGATCTTCCCATCTGAAAGATGCCTATAAATTTCTTCAGCAACATCTTGTGTTCTCCGTGGAGAATGATAACGGATCGCATCAACCAGGATTCGGTGTCCAGAAATGAAGCTGTTAGTACCACGTTTCTGGGTAATCATATCAAGTAGATTTTGTAAAGTATCATCTACCCAATTGTTTCCACGAGTTGAACTTGGCAAGGGGGTATCCAAATTCGCAGCACGGGCTGCTGTAAACCAATGTTTTGCCTGTTCAAGAGTCATGCCCTGATTAGGATCTGCCAACGCGCCTTGTGCCTGTGCAGCAACCAACCCCTGTACCGTTTGATTTACACTGAATTTGATTCTGTGGATCGATGGAGCTTCGAAACCGGCAACATGTAATAAAGTTTTGTATGCAGCAACATTGCGTTGCCAACGTGTAAACTCACCACGCTCTTGTTCATCAGGCTGATCAAGGCTTAAGTTTACGAAAGCTCGAACATAATCGGTTGTTACTCGGTTTGCCGATTCGAGCTCCCTCTGAATAACCCCAAACCCCTCATTCAATTGTTCATAAAAATTTGTGCGCAATTCTTCAAATCCAGGTGTTTCCATCATGCGATACCGTATGGTATCAATTGTATAAATATCAGCCAGAGCACCTTGATCTTGTTGGTTGGCATTTGCGTATTCGCCATTAATGTCATAGATGATCTGTCCGATTTTTACTTCACCTTGATCAGCAACACGCTTAACAACAGACACCATTTGCTTGATCATGTTGGATTTTCCAGTACGGGTCATACCGAGTACGGCTGTTCTACGTGCCAGAAAATCAGAAGGCTGTACAAAGACCGGTACTTTTTCGGCGTTTTGACTTCTACGGTGAAGTCGATCAGTAGAGGTATACCGCACTGTACCAATTTGGAATGGCTCCGGCTCAGCTCTCAAGCCAATTTGCTGGGCGATTTCTCTGGCTGCATTTTTTCGGATTGGGTCAACGTAATTTACAATGGTGTTGAGAGATTCTCCGTGCGGGCGGTAAACATTTAAGCGAGCAGCGGTTGCAAAAGATTCAAGGTCACTACCAAGCCAAAGTTCCCTCTCTGAGGTATAAAAAGTCCCTAAGACACGACATTGTAAGCCGCCAAATTGAAGCTGGTTTTGGGTAATATCATCAATTTCTCGTTCTGTATTATTGCCAAAAACATTTGTTCGTTGCTGGAAAAAGTCGATCTTTGTTCGAACAAGGTCATCATCCTGGGGGAGTTTTGTTGAACCTAATACTCGTAATAATATGATCTCTTTATCTTCTTCAGCAGTCTGAGCAAAATGATTCGGATCAATGGAGGTTGCAATCAAGAAACAATTGTGAGGGACTCCCAATGCTTTGGCTTTCCACAAATCGTTTGTCATCACCAAAGCGTATTCATAATCGATCGAATATGTCCAACCGATGAAATTATCCGGTTGAATCAATTTCGCTAGAGGATCGTTCACTAGGATCGAATTCGCATTCAACATTGGTTATTTCTCCTCATTCTTTTCATTAGAGATGATAGCCGGTGGAGCTGGTAATCTTTCTAGGTTGGAAATGATTACTTCTTTGCCCTTTTTTCTTTTCGAGATTTTGGCAATAGTGTAAAGTAATTCAATATCATGGTGTTGAGTACCATTTGTTCCTTTTTTTAATGCATCCCCATACAATGCTTCGACCTGACAAGCCGAATCATAACTGAGCAGCCATTTATCTTCCAGCGATAACAGACAATCCCTTAGAGCCTTATGATCCTCTTCAAGGAAATAGAATCGATACAAAGCATCTGCTTCTTCAAAAAATGGAGGATCTAGGTAGAAAAATAAGTTAGATGTAGGTAGTTTTCCTTCAATCTGTTCAGTTCGAATCTTCTTAAGGGCTTCATTCCAAGAGCAATTCCATACCCCATAAATTTTGTTTTGGAATTTTGAAATTTTCTCAATTCTTTCAATGATAGTATTGCGAGTTGTCGAAGTAAATCTGCAATCAATCGGATATTCTGATTTTTGATCTTTTCCACCAATTGGGCCGGCACGTTCTTCTAAAATCCCTGAAAAACTTGTCCGGTTGAGAAAAAAACAAGTCAAAGCTTGATCACGAATGTTTGTAGGATTAGCGTTTTTAAATGAATTCCAATTTTCAATCGATACCTCTACAGTTTGGATTTGCTCGATTAACCATTTTGTATCAAAAAACACGGTATGCCAAAAACTTGTGATCCATGGGTCGCAATCTACAAGAATGGCGCGTTGAATCAAATTTTCATTTAGCAAATTAATGGCCACACTTCCTCCCCCCAAAAAAGGCTCAATATACAAGGAAGGTTTTAAGGAATTAATTTCAAGTGTCTCTTTAATATATCCGACTAAACCACGTTTTGACCCGGGGTAACGTAAGGGACTGAGTAGGAGTTTTATTTTCGCCATTTGATTTTGTTTCTTAACCATCAAAGATCATTCATTTTCAGTTTTGATGTTACTTTATAAATCATTTCCTTATCTCGTCTACTGAACTCGCGGTAGTTGCGTTTTCTTGCTCTCTGATCCATTCTTCAAATGTTTCTTTACGAAATCTCCAATGTTTGCCTACTTTAAATCCAGGTAATCTTTTATCTTGAACTAATTTATATACCGTTGACAGAGGGAGACGTAAATACTCGGCTACTTCTTCAGCAGTTAGGAATTCAGAGTCCATTTGACCCTCCCATATATTTTGTTTAAACACAGTTACTTGAGTTTATTATAGCATTACAAGAAAATTGAGTATCAAAAAACGCCCTGGAGAATTGGGCGTTTTACAGGTCGATTCTTAATACTTATATGTTATCTATTTGCTCAACCCATATTTTTCGAAAGTGTTTTTTACGATTTCCTTAGCATCGGGGGATTTCGTAGAAATATTATCTTCCTTCAGAATTCTTTTGACTTCAAGAAGAGCTAGAGCCAAATTGGAACGGTCCTGTCCAGTTAAATGCGCGAATGATACATAAATCTTTATCAGTTCAGGATCAGGTTTCGGAAGATCCAGTGCCTCATAAACCTTAACCCCAAGGATTCCAGCAATGCTTAACACTTCCGGCTCTTCAGGTAAAAACTCACCTTGAAGCCATCCGAAAAAGGAACGAAACGTCACCCACACATTTCGGATGGATTTGGCGGACAGCGGTTCGGAGCTTCCGTTCCAACGTCTCGGTTTATACTCGGTTCTCAACCAGGCCATGTAGCCGGTCAGGTCGGAAGATTGAATTTCCGACACCTCTCGATCTCCGATGTATTTCAACCAATGACCAAGAGTGAACTCATAGGAGGTAATTGTGCGTTGGCTTAATCCTTCTGCCGTTTTGAATTTTAGGAAGCCGTCGATGGATTTTACTAAGGATAGTGAAACTTTGGATTTTGACGTACCCGGCGAACTGCGGTTCACACCAAAGGTGCACATGCGTGTAAGAAATTCCTCCATTTTTGGAAAAATGTCTACCGCTGTGCGCCAGGCTCGCGTCTGCGGCCCTTTGGGCAATCAAAAACCAGAGCCTCGCGAAGCATCCTGTAAAGGACGACGGACTCTGGTTCACTCTTAGTAGCGGGGAGTGGATTCGAACCACTGACCTCCGGGTTATGAGCCCGACGAGCTACCTCTGCTCTACCCCGCATCAATGGGCGTATTGTACT
>Ga0207951_100397_pt1 | contig 22342 bp, 15 predicted proteins | sample Subbio12Aug_8Bad_FD_184830 | JGI IMG/M metagenome (GOLD analysis project Ga0207951, IMG submission 184830) | Serpentinite rock and fluid subsurface biosphere microbial communities from McLaughlin Reserve, California, USA - CR12Aug_8Bad (SPAdes) | ecosystem: Environmental > Terrestrial > Deep... | reverse complement strand
CGATCCCAGGCTCCCGCGCCCCGCACGATCTGCCCGCCCCAGCCGCGCTTGAAGCGGTAGACGCCCCACAGCCCATCGGAGCGCGCCTCGAACTGCGCTTCCAGGTCGTCCGGCGCGGCGTCGGGCCCGGTCAGGGCCAGCACCGCCCGGTCGGCGGCGGCGGCCTGGTCCTTGCGGCTCCAGCCCTCCCTGCGCGCCTTCTTGCGCAGACTGGCCAGGCCGACGTCGAAGCGGCGGGCGACATCCGGGCCGGTCTGACCCTCCTGATAGGCGATGCGCGCCCGGGCCCAGACCTCGGGTCCGCGATATTTGCGCAGACGATAGTGTTCCATGGCCGAAAGCCTGGCCCCGCCCCGCGCCAGAATCGGACGCAGGCCCGTATGTGTGGGGCGGCGGGTGAGACAGTGAAGACCTCAGCGGCCCCCAAATCCCCCTCGTCCCCCCGCCGCCTGTCTCTCAATTCTTCGCCGCCGCTCCCCCGCCGACGCGAAGCGTCATCCCACCCAGGTCCCGCGACCGGCCGGGGTTCATCACAGCGAACACGACGAAGTCCACAACGCGCACAACGGGTCGTGTGAGGTTGCCCGAACCGCGCCTCCCGTCGATGCAGGGAGACTGCGCCCGGACCCGCGCCGGGGGCCTGGATCAATGCGGCGTAAGCCGCGATCTCAAAACAGCACTTCGAAACCCTGACTTTGACACGGCTCCGGTCCCGTCGTGTCCGTTGTGCCCTGCGTTGTGTCCGTTGTGACGAACCTTCCAGACACCGCACCGCACCCGGGGGCCCGGCCCCTGGCTCAACTCAGCAGACGATCGCCCTAGCGGCAGAACCGCGTCTCGGTCGCCTCCAGATGCAGGTGGTCGGCGTGGGCCGCGTTGTAATCGGGGCTCAGGACCGTGCCGAAGATGCGGCAGGCGTCGTCGCGGATGCGGCGCAGGAAACGCGCCTCGGGGCCGCCGCCGGTCCAGTCGCCCGCCAGGGTCACCCGCCGGCCGTCGCGCAGCCGCACCCCGGAAAAGTCCAGCGCGGCCGCCTGGGCATGGGCGCTGATCCGGTTCGAGACCCCGCCGTTGTTGATGTTGCGACAGGCATAGGCGCCCATGTGATCGATCTGGACCACGTCCGAGCCGAGGATCTCGCGCGCCGCCGGCTCAAGCGACTGCCGCCGCCAGATGCTCAGGGCCAGGGCCGTGCGGCAGGTCATCTCGATGTCGCCGGGGACCATCCGCGCCACCGTGCCCATGTCCGGCCCCAGCGCCCCGCCGGCGCTCAGGCCGCAGCTCGCCGAATGGGTGCGGTCCGGCACGGGCCGGAAGGTCACGCGCGCGGCCGTCAGCTGGGCCATGCACTGCTGCAGGCTGGCGCCTTCGCGGATCACCGCCGCCCGGGTGCCGTCGCCGATCGGCAGATCAATCAGGGCCCCGACCAGCGGCGCCTGGCTGCGCGCGGGCGCCGCCGGCATGGGCCGCTCGGCCAGCCCGCGGACGCACCCCGCCAGCAGCAGGGCCGTCGCAACGGTGGCGGCGAGGAGGCGAAGGGCGGGGCGCATGGGGCGGCAGGCTAGGGTGATTTGCGCCGGGGGAGAATCACCGGATCGCGCGCACCACTCTCAAATTCCGCTCATCCCGGCGAAAGCCGGGACCCAGTTCTGTCCAGCTTGACGCAGGCGTTTCAGGACAACCGTTCCGCGGATAACCACATTCGGCCCATCGCCCAAAGCACTGGGTCCCGGCTTTCGCCGGGATGAGCGGAGTGGGTTGATACCGAAGAAAAAGGGCGGCCCCTGCGAGCCGCCCCTTGTCCGTATCAGCTGTCCAGGAAGCTCCGCAGCTTCCGTGACCGCGACGGATGCTTCAGCTTGCGCAGCGCCTTGGCCTCGATCTGGCGGATGCGTTCGCGGGTAACCGAGAACTGCTGGCCGACCTCTTCCAGGGTGTGGTCGGTGTTCATGCCGATGCCGAACCGCATGCGCAGGACCCGCTCCTCGCGCGGCGTCAGCGACGCCAGCACGCGGGTGGTGGTCTCGCGCAGGTTCGACTGGATGGCGGCGTCGATCGGCAGGATGGCGTTCTTGTCCTCGATGAAGTCGCCGAGGTGCGAATCCTCCTCGTCGCCGATCGGGGTCTCGAGGCTGATCGGCTCCTTGGCGATCTTCAGGACCTTGCGGACCTTCTCCAGCGGCATGGCCAGCTTTTCGGCCAGTTCCTCCGGGGTCGGTTCGCGGCCGATCTCGTGCAGCATCTGGCGGCTGGTGCGGACGATCTTGTTGATCGTCTCGATCATATGCACCGGGATGCGGATGGTCCGCGCCTGGTCGGCGATCGAGCGGGTGATGGCCTGCCGGATCCACCAGGTGGCGTAGGTGCTGAATTTGTAGCCGCGGCGGTACTCGAACTTGTCGACCGCCTTCATCAGGCCGATGTTGCCTTCCTGGATCAGGTCCAGGAACTGCAGGCCGCGGTTGGTGTATTTCTTGGCGATGGAGATAACCAGGCGCAGGTTGGCCTCGACCATTTCCTTCTTGGCCTGACGCGCCTCGCGCTCGCCCTTCTGCACCGTCTGGACGATGCGGCGATAGTCGTCGATCGGCAGGCCGGCCTCGGTGGCCACGGCGGCGACGTCGCCGCGGATCTGGGCGATCTGGCCGGATTCATTGTCGCTGAATTTGGTCCAGCGCACGCCCATGGCCTTGACCCGCTCGGCCCAGGTCGGATCCAGTTCGGCGCCGAAATACGACTTCAGGAACTCGGGCCGCGAAATGCCATAGCTGTCGGCCAGGCGCAGCAGCCGGCCTTCCAGCCCCATCAGCCGCTTGTTGATGGCGTAGAGCTGCTCGACCAGCGCCTCGATGCGGTTGTTGTTCAGCTTCATCGTCTTCAGCCGGCCCGAAATGCCGGCGGTCAGCGCATCATAGGCCTTCTGGTCCTTGGCGCTCAGCGCCTCGCCCTTCAGCCGGCTCTCCACCAGCTTGTCCTGCAGCTTCCTGAACGCCCCGAAGTCCGACGCCACCGCGTCCAGCACCTCCATGACCCCGTCGCGCAGCTCCGCCTCCAGCGCCGAGATCGACATCCCGCCGCCATCGTCAAAGTCCTCGTCCTCTTCCTCGTCGTTCTCCGGCTTCTCCTGGCTGGTGCCGATCGAGTCGGGCGAGGTCGAGGTCGGGACCACCGGGGACGCAGGCGCCCCGGTCGGCGGCTGGTTGTGCGGCAGGGACGAGGGGTTCAGCACGCCATAGGTGGCGTCCAGATCGATGACCTCGCGCAGCAGGATGCGGTTGTTGGCCAGTTCGTCGCGCCAGACCATGATGGCCTCGAACGTCAGCGCGCTCTCACACAGCCCCGAGATCATCGCATCCCGGCCGGCCTCGATCCGCTTCGCGATCGCGATCTCGCCCTCGCGGCTCAGCAGTTCGACCGAACCCATCTCGCGCAGATACATCCGCACAGGGTCGTCGGTGCGATCATAGGCCGCCTTGGCCGGCGTTTCAGCGACCGAGGTGTCGGCGCGTTCGACGACCTCGCCGCCCTCTTTTTCGGTCGTCTCGGCGGCGTCTTCCTCGGCCTCGACGACGTTGACGCCCATCTCGGAAAGCATCGCCAGCGTGTCCTCGATCGCGTCGGGAGTCACCTCCTCGCTGGGCAGGACCTTGTTCAGGTCCTCCATCGTCACATAGCCCCGCGCCTTCGCCTGTTTGATGAATTTCTTGACGCCGGCGTCGGTGAGGTCGAGCAGCGGACCATCGCTCTGGGCTTCGGTTTCCTGCGTCTCGGTCTGGGCGCTCATATAGTCTCTTCTCCGGGCGGTGCGGCTGATCAGGCCGTCCGCCAAATACAACGTGTGGCGGGGTCGTTGGTTACGAGCCCGCGCTGTCTTCCCAAATCTCGCCGGTTTTGATCGCGCGGCGCAAAGCATCCCGCTCGGCCTTCAGCCGGCGAAACGCCTCGTCCTGACCCGGCATGCCTGCCGCCGAGCTCAGTGCATCCTCCAGCGACGCCACGCGAATCAGCGCGTCGAACGCCTGCGACCATCGAATCCTTGCTTCGGCGAGGGGCGCATTTGCGGCCAGGAAAGGCGCGCCGGACTTTGCCGCCGCCTTCTCGACCTCGCGCACTAAAGCATTGTGACCCGACTGCGCCAGATGGCGACGGAGCGCCGCCGAGTCAAGGTCTTGTCCCGAGAAGCGCAGCCGAACCAGTTCCTGCGCCAGCCCCGCCAGGGCCGTGTCGCCGAAGCCATGGGCGGAGATGGCTTCCAGATGGTCGTCCATCCGTTCCGGGTCGTCGATCGCGCCATGGGCCAGGGCGGCGGCGACCGGTTCGAGCGACCGGCTCAGCGACTGCATCGCCTGGGCGCCTTCCGCGGTCTGGCCCAGTTTGGGCGGCGGCCCGGGACGCCAGCGCCCTCCCGGGCCGGTCACCGGTTGGCCCTGGGCCGCCCGCCGCGCCGGAAACAGGGCGTCGAAGCGGTCGAACAGTTCGCGCCGGTATTGCTCGGCCAGGTCCTTGTCCTGAATGGCCCCAGCCGCCTGGCGGAGGCGGCCCTTGAGCCCGGCCCGGCGTTCGGGCGTATCCAGCGGCTCGACCTCGGCCTCCTTGCCGAACAACACCTCGGCGAAGGGGCGGGTCGCGGACAGGGCCTGGCGCAGCGCAGGTGCGCCCTTGTCGCGCAGGATGTCGTCAGGGTCCTGGCCGCCCTCCAGCAGGGCGAAACGGAACGAGCGACCGGACTTCAGCTGCGGCAGGGCCCGGTCGATGGCGCGATACGCCGCCCTCCGTCCGGCGGCGTCGCCGTCAAAACACAGCACCGGCTCGTGCGAGACGCGCCACAACCGCTCCATCTGTTCCTCGGTCAGGGCGGTGCCCATGGGGGAGACAGCGGGGATGCCGGCCCGGTGGCAGGCGATGACGTCCATATAGCCCTCGACCACGACGATGGCCTGGTCGCTCTTCGACTCTGCGCCAAGGATGCGGCGCGCCTCGGGCAGGCCGTACAGGGTCGCGCCCTTGTGGAAGAGCGGGCTCTCGGGCCCGTTGAGATATTTGGCCCGGTCGTCCGGGTTCATGGCCCGGCCGCCGAAGCTGACGATCCGCCCGCGCGCGTCGAGAATGGGGAACATCAGCCGGTCGCGGAACCGGTCATACGGGGTCCCGCCGCCCTCGGGCGCGATCAGCATGCCGGTCTCGACCAGGTCGCCGGGCCGGGCCCCGCGCTGGACGAGGGCGGACTTCAGGCCCTCGCGGTCGTTGGGGGCGTAGCCCAGGCCAAACCGCTCCCACTGGTCCTCGGGCAGGCCGCGCTTCTCGAGGTACTCACGCGCCGCCTTGCCCGGGGAACGGCGCAGATTGGCGGCGAACCATTTCTGGGCCAGGTCCATCCAGTCGGTCAGACCCTGCTTCTTCGCCTCGCGCTCGGCGGCCTGGGGGTCTTCGGCGGGCAGGGCCATGCCCGCCTCGCCGGCGAGCCTCTGCACCGCCTCGACGAAGCTGAGCCGCTCGGTCTCCTGCAGGAAGGAGATGACGTCGCCGTGCTTCCCCGACGAGAAGTCGTGGAAGAAGCCCTTGTCGTCATTGACGAAGAAGGAGGGCGACTTCTCCTTGGTGAAGGGCGACAGGCCGACATATTCTCGGCCCTGACGCTTGAGCTTCACCGTCCGCCCGATGATGTCGGACGGCCGAAGGCGGGCCTTCAGTTCTTCAAGGTAGCGTTCGTCGAAGCGCACCTGCGCCTTATAGCGCGCGACTCACTGGTTTGGGCGGATTTACCTTTGATTAACCAGAATGGCCAAACCGCGTCCATAAGCGCCTGAATATGCACACAGTTTTACTCTCTACACGGAACTGTCCACACCCCTGTGGATTAACCATGCGTCCGCCCGGGAAAAGCGGCAAGCCCTGACGAAGCCGCGGCGGCGACCGCGTCCCGTTGGAGAAGACCGCGTCCCGTTGGAGAATGAAAGACAGACTGATGTTCATGACCATCGCCCGTCCGGCGGTGGAGCCTCAAGGCCCCGACTCCGTCGCCGTCCCCGGTTCCCCCGCCATCGCCGAGCTGTCTCCCCGCGCCCTGCACGCGCGCCTGCTCGAGAACGCCGCGCTGAGGCGGATCCGGGGCGCCGAGCGGCTGCGTTCGAACCGGCTGGAGGACGCGGACTACTGGCTGCATGCCGCCCCGGTGGCGGTGCGCAGGGCCAGCGCCCTGCGTGAGGAAAAGAGCTTCGCCCCCCTGCCCTGAGATCAGCGCTTCATCAGGTCTGCGAACCGCTGGAACAGATACAGGCTGTCGGCCGGGCCCGGCGAGGCCTCCGGGTGGTGCTGGACGCTGAAAACGGGACGGTCCTTCAGGGCGATGCCGCAGTTGGTGCCGTCGAACAGACTGACATGGGTCTCGATGACCGTATCGGGCAGGCTGTCGCGGTCGACGGTGAAGCCGTGGTTCATCGACACGATCTCGACCTTGCCCGTGGTCAGGTCCTTGACCGGATGGTTGGCCCCGTGGTGGCCCTGGTCCATCTTGACCGTCTTCGCCCCCAACGCCAGCGCCAGCATCTGGTGGCCGAGGCAGATGCCGAACAGGGGCGTGCCGCTGTCGACCAGCTTGCGGATTTCCGGCGCCGCATAGGCGCCCGTCGCGGCGGGATCGCCCGGACCATTGGACAGGACCACGCCGTCGGGCTTGCGGGCGAGGATTTCCTCCGCCGTCGTGGTCGCCGGCACGACGGTTATCTTCGCCCCGGTCGAGGCCAGGGCCCGCAGGATGTTGCGCTTCACCCCATAGTCGACGACCACCACCGACTTGTCGGCCGCCTCAACGCGGGGATGGCCCTCGGGCCAGTCCCACAGCCCCTCGTCCCACTGGAAGGCCTGCAGGGTCGAGGCAGGTTTGGCGAGATCGAGGCCGACCAGTCCGGTCCAGGCGCGGGCCTGGGCGACCAGGGCATCGAGGTCGAAACGGCCGCCGGGATCGTGGGCGATCACCGCATGCGGCGCGCCGCCGTCGCGGATCAGGGCGGTGAGGGCGCGCGTATCGACCCCGGCGAGGCCGACGACGCCGCGTCGTTTCATCCAGTCGTCGAACGAGGAATCGGCGCGCCAGTTGGCCGGGTCGGTCGGGGCGTCGCGGAAGATCGCGCCCCGCGCCGAGGTCTCCGCGCCCCCGCCGATCTGCTCGATGTCCTCGACATTGGTCCCGGTGTTGCCGACATGCGGGAAGGTGAAGGCCAGGATCTGGCTCATGTAGGACGGGTCGGTCAGAATCTCCTGATAGCCCGTCATGGCGGTGTTGAAGACCACCTCGCCAAGAGCCGCGCCCTCGGCGCCGCAGCCGAGGCCCTGCAGAACAGTTCCGTCCGCGAGCGCAAGCACGCCGGTGACGCCGGGAAGAAGTTGGGTGGTCATGGCGCGCTCTCTATCACCGAATCCCGGCGAGCAAACGGCGCGTTTGCTAGTGGCGCACGCGCGGCGGGTCAACCGGCGCCTCTGATCGGCGCATGAAGGCGAGCCAGGCCAGCGAGGTGACGACGAAAAATCCCGCCGTCGGGAGGATATAGCCGGGCGCCGCGGCGGCGACCGCCGCGGTCGAGAACAACAGGCCCATCACCGCCACGAGGCGGGCCCGGGTCCATCGCGCCAGCCGGAACAGCGAGGCGGAACACAGGCCATAGACCACCAGGCTGAGCACGGAGGTGACCCCGACCAGTATGCCGAACTGGCCGCCGAGGGTCGGCTGACCGGACAATACGGCGACAACGCTCATCACCGCCCCGCCCAGCAAGGGATTGACCATCGGCGTCCGCTCGCCCTGTCCGAAGCCCGCCGGCAGATAGCCGGACCGGGCGGCCGCCCGCGCCGTTTCACCGCCCAGCATGACCCAGCCGCTGAGGGTTCCGACGGCCTTGACCACGGCGGCGGCCGCCACGGCCGCGCCGATGGAGGCGCCGAACACCCGGGCGGTGAGGTCGGCATAGGGGCTGGAGGACCCGGCCAGAACGTCGGCGGGAATGACGCCGAACACCGCCACGCTGGCGGCCACATAGACGACCGTCGCCAGCAGGACGCCGGCGATCGAGGCGCGACCGACGTCACGCGCCGGGTTCCGGACCCGGGCGGACAGGACCGCGGCGCTCTCAACCCCCAGGAAGGCCCAGAAGATGAGAGCAAGGGAGGCCGGGACGCTCTGGAAAAGCGGCTGGTTCGAAGGGCTCCACGAGGCCGCGAAGGTGTCGCTGCTGAAGGCCGAGACCCCCGCGGCGACGGCGATGACGATCGGAATCAGGCCTATGGCGAGGGCCAGGGCGGCAAACCGCGACGCCGCCCGCGCGCCGACGATATAGGCTCCGGTGGTCAGCCAGATCAGGCCCAGATTGGAGAAGGTCGCCGCCACCGGCTCCTTCAGCACCGGGAAGAAGAAGCCCAGATAACCGGTGGCCGCGACGGCGATGGCGACATTGCCGACCAGGCAGGCGGTCCAGAACGCCAGCGCCGTCTGGAAGCCGAAGAACCGGCCCAGTCCCCGCTCGGCGAAACCGGACAGGCCGTCGGCATCCGGCTGCAGCCGTCCCAGGGCGGCGAAGACGAGCGCGAGGGTGACCGCCCCGAGGCCCGCCACGCCCCAGCCCACCACGCTCGAGGACCCGACCGGCGCCAGTGTGGCGGGCAGCAGGTAGACGCCCGAGCCGATCATGTTGCCGGCGACCACGAGGGCAGCGAGGCCCCAGCCGAGCTTGGGCGTGTCGCTCATCGATGGACCTCCGCAATCCGCGACTGGAACCAGGCTATGGCGACCTCGTGGCGGGGACTGAGCACCCCCTGCTCATAGGCGCCGGCAGACAGATTGGCCTGCACCGCCCTGCAGATGTCGGCGTCCTCGGCGGTCAGACGGTCCGAGGCTTCGAGCGCGTCGCCGAGCGCCCCTGCGCCGTCATCGTGGAGAAACAGATAGTCGAGGCGGGTGCGGCCCGGCCCCACCGGGGTAATCCGCTCGATCATGGCGCCGTCGCGATAGATATTGACCCCGAGGTTGGGCCACAGCCAGCCCCAGACACCCGCCTGCGGCCCGTCGTTGAAGCCGGCAGCCTGCTGGACCACGACATCGCCCTCGACCCGGACCTGATATTCGGCGCCGCCCAGTTCCCTCGCCAGCGCCGGATGCACGGCGTCGATATGGTAGCCCTCGAGATAGTTTTCGACATAGGTCTTCCAGTCGCAAGCGAGGTCGTGGCTGCGTCGCAGGGCGGGGGCCGCGATGGCGAGCCCGCGCGCCGCCAGCAGCGCCTCCAGCGGCGCGACATGGTCCGCCAGCGGGGCGGCGTCGGGATCAAGGGTGACGAAGGCCAGTCCGCGCCAGAGTTCGAGCCTCAGCCCCAGAAGTCCGAATTTTCGCGGGTCGAACCCCTCGGCCGCGCCGAACCCGGTCGCCGCCCGCAGCCGGCCGTCCAGGGCGTAACGCCAGCCGTGATAGCCGCAGACCAGCTCACCGTCGCAATGGCCGCTTGTCCCGGCGACCAGCGGCCCTGCCCGGTGACGGCAGACGTTGTGGAAGGCGCGCAGCATCCCGTCGGTGTCACGCACGGCCAGCAGCCGGTGACCAGCCACGTCGGTCGCGATCCAGTCGCCCGGTTGCGGGGCCTCGCCTTCATGGCCCAGGAACAGCCACGCGCGGCCGAACACCGCCGACCGCTCGCGGGCCCAGGCGTCGGGACAGCCGTATAGTCGGGCAGGAAGGGTGGTCTGCATAAGGCGGATGAAGGCCCCGCCGCGCCTGCGCCGTCAACCGACGTCAGACCGTAATCGTCTCCATGCCGGCGAATACGGCGTGGGTGGCCCCGGCGGAGTGGGCGGCCAGGCCCCGGTCGGGTCGCAAATTGAGCAGCATGACCTGGGGACAGGCGTTTCGCGCGACAGCGATCAGATCGGCGGCGTCCATCCACTCCCGGGCGGTCTCGTGCGCCACGCCGGCGAAGTCGACGGCCAGACATTGCGCCCGGACCCCGGCCAGTCGCCGGGCGGCGCCCGCGTCGGGCGCGATGTGCAGAATCAGCCCGAGGGCGGCGGTTTCAAAATGGGCTATGGCCTCATCGATGGCTTCCGGCGGCGCCTGTTCCAGCCCGCCCATGACCTCGACCAGCAGGATTCCCGGCGCCGCCGCGTGCTGCAGCTCGGCGCACAGCAGGGCGAACCGGCCTCCGCTCGAGGCGACGGTTCTCCAGAACGCTGGCAGGACGCCGCTGTCGTCTGATCCGAGGCGCAGCAGATCGAGGCCGCGATTCAGTGTTTGCAGGTCGATGCGCTTCAGGTCGGCCGGCTCCAGCGTCCGGCGACCAGGGGCGGCGAGGGCGCTCTCGCCCCCGCGGTGGCGCACGGTGCGACGGATGCGCCGACTGACCGGGACCGAACGGCCCAGATCGAAGACGGGCTGGGCCGACAGCGTCACTGACAGCTCACGCCGCGCGCGGGTCACGAGGGTGAAGGTCACGCTCTCATAGGACGCAGAATAGGCGCGTCGCTCTCCGAGAGGCGTGCGGGCCTCAGAACCCGATCCATCGGGGTCTGATGTGCCGTGGGACCGGTGGGGGTCGCCCTCTGGTCGAGTCATGACCGCCTCCTCAAGCCGGCCGAAAGGTGCCCCCGCACGCCAATTCGCGCCTCAAGGTGAAAACAGATTGCTGACGAACATGGTCAAACGGCGTTGACCATGTCGCATCGGGGCCCGACGCCCGTTCGGGCTGGCCTTGCCGCTTGCGTGCTCCGGTCTGCATGGGCCAAGAGGCGGCCATGAACATCACCACGGTCGGCCTCGATGCCGACGATACCCTTTGGCACAACGAGACCATCTTCCGGCTCACCCACGAGCGGTTCGTGGACCTGCTGACGGATCACGACAACGCCCTGATCGAAGCCCGGCTGGCCGAGGTCGAGCGACGCAACCTTCGCCTCTACGGCTATGGGGTGAAGGGCTTCACCCTGTCGATGCTGGAGACGGCGATGGAGCTGTGCGACGGCGCGCCGCCGCCCCGCGCCATCCGCGAGATCCTCGCCGCCGGTCGCGAAATGCTGGCTCATCCGGTCGAGACCCTGCCCGGGGTGGACGCGGCCCTGGCCGCCCTGTCGGAACGCTACCGGCTGGTGCTGATCACCAAGGGCGATCTGATGGACCAGGAACGAAAACTGGCCGCCTCCGGCCTCGGCGATCTGTTCGCGGCCGTGGAGATCGTCTCGGAGAAGGATCGCGGGACCTATGAGCGCGTGTTCGGCCGCCACGGCACGGGCCCGGGCGAGGCAGTCATGGCCGGCAACTCGATGAAGTCTGACGTCCTGCCCGCCCTTGAGGCCGGGGCCTTCGCCGTCCACATCCCCTACGCCATCACCTGGGCCCACGAACTGGCCGACGCGCCCCGGGACCACGCCCGCTTCGGCGCTCTGGAAAGCATCTCTGACCTGCCGGAATGGGTCGCCCGCTTCGCATAGGCTACTCTGAAAAATCGACGTTATACTTTACTCTATTGTGGCGAAATCTTGTTGTTGTTGCCGCCGCAACTGTTTACAGAATAACGCTGAAATATAACTATATTTGTTACTGCTCAGCTTGACCGACAAATCTGTGGCGGGCTTGTGGCGGCTGTCTGGCTTGGGGGAGGCAGGCTGTCGTTCCTTCTTCAAGCACGAGTCACAAATGATTGTTATGCGTCACCAACTGCTCGCCTCGACCGTGTTGGCGGGCCTCATGGCCGTCTCGGCGCCGAGCTGGGCGCAAACCGCGCCGGCCCAAACGCCCCTGGATCCGGCGCCGAACGCGCTCGCCGTCGAGGACGAGCCAAGTCAACTCGACGAAATTGTGGTAACCGGATCGCGCATCCGCCGCGACCCGACCAACTCGCCGACCCCACTGATCCAGGTCCAGCGCGAGGACCTGCTGAGCACCGGCCAGACCACGGTGATCGACTATCTGGCCACCATCCCGGCCCTGTCCAACTCGGTCGTGCCCTCCGACACCACCGGAAGCGGCCTGGGCGACGGCGGCCTGTCCCTGCCCAACCTGCGCAGCCTCGGCTCCAACCGCACCCTGACCCTCGTCGACGGCCGCCGCCATGTCGGTTCGTCGGGTGGATCGCTCGCGGTCGACATCGACACCATCCCGCGCCTGATGATCGAGAACATCGAGATCGTCACCGGCGGCGCCGCCTCGGTTTACGGCGCTGACGCCGTTTCCGGCGTGCTGAACTTCATCCTCCGCAAGGATTTCGAAGGCCTCGAGGTCGACGCCAACTACGGGATGATCAATCAGAACGGCGAAGCCAACCGCCGCCTCTCAGTGCTGGCCGGCGTCAACCTGTTCGACAACCGACTGAACGTCTATGCGCACGGCGAGTACGAAGAAGTCGATGAAGTCACCTCGCTCGATATCGACTGGCTCAGCAACGCGCCGATCCGCATCGGCGTCGATGCCGACCCCACCACCGCCCGGTATGACGGCAGAATCGACTCGCGGATCTTCACCGGCGTCCGGCGGATCGACCTGCCGCGCTGGGGCCAGACCACCCTGGCCAATGTTCAGCAGCCCAGCCCTCTGAACAACCCGAACGTGCCGTTTGAAGACTGCTTCTCCGGAACCGGCGTCGCCGCCGGCTTTTCGTACAGCTCGGGCTGCTTCGGCGTGACCCCGGGCAAGACCTATTGGTACGAAGGCCCGACCGCCCGTCTGGCTGAATTCGGCCAGCGTGTGGGCGAAACCGGCATCAACCGCCCCTACAACATCGGCGGCGACGGCGAGAACCCGGCCACCTTCAGCACCGGTTCGCGCGTTCCGCGCTCGGAATCGTCGCGCTTCCAGGCCGGCGCGACCTTCGCCGTCACGGACTCGATCGACATCTATGCCGAGGCGAAATACGTCACGGAAGACACCTTCGACCTGTCGCAGCCGACCTTCTACGACATCGATCTGGTGAACTCGTACGGCGCCGGTTCGGCCAACCCGGTCTACAATGTCGCCAACTTCGACCTGCGCTACACCGACAACGCCTTCCTGCCGCAGAACGTCAAGGATGCGATCGCTTCCAACCTGGTGACGCCGTACGCGCCGCCGACCAACGACGCCGCCGGCGCGCCCCTGGCGCCGATCCTGCTGCAGAACGCGCGTCACAGCATGTTCGGCCCGGACCGCACCCAGGACAATACCCGTGAACTGACGCGCTTCGTCGCCGGCATTCGCGGCTACAACGACGGCCTCGGCTTCGTGCGCAACATCAACTGGGACATCGGCTACACCTATGGTGAAGTCGAGGTGCAGAACCGCGAACGCGGCACCGACAGTCAGCGAGTCGCCATGGCTGCCGACGCCGTGTTCGACACCGCCGGCATCGTCAACGGCCGCCCGGGCGAAATCGTCTGCCGCGTGCAGCTGTTGAACGCCCAGGGCGCTCCCGCCGGCGCGCTCGACCAGGGCCCGGCCGGACCGGGCGATCTGCGCGACACGGCCTACGGTCGTCAGTCAATCGAGGACTGCACCCCGCTCAACGTCTTCGGCAAGGGCAACCAGAGCGCCGAGGCGCTCGCCTTCATCGACGCCGTCGTCGCCGTCACGGAACGCAACGAGCAGGAGCAGGCCATCGCTTCGGTCTCGGGCGAGCTCTGGGACTTCTGGGGCGCCGGCCCGATCGGGATCGCACTGGGCGCCGAATATCGTCGGGAAGCGACCGAGGCCACCGGCCGCGACCGCGATACGGCGGGTCGTCCGCTGCTGTTCCTGAACGGCGGGCCCGACTTCCCGAAAGCGGAGTACACCAGCGAGGAGATCTTCGGCGAACTGTCGCTGCCGCTGTTCCGTGACACCTGGCTGGGCGAATACGCCGAGCTGAGCGGTTCCTATCGTTACGCGGACTACAGCACGGTCGGAAACATCGACGTCTACGGAGTCAACCTCGTCTACCGCCCGATCGCAGACATCGCGTTCAAGACGAGCTTCAACTCGTCGGTTCGGGTGCCCGACCTGTCCGAGAATTTCTCGCCCTTCGGCCAGACCTTCCTGAACAACGTTGTCGATCCCTGCGCCACGGCGAACATCGTCGCCTCGGACCCGGAGACCCAAGCCAACCGCATCGCCAACTGCACGGCCCTCGCCGCTGAACAGGGCCTGTCGTTCGACTTCGCGGGCGACACAGCCACCAACACCGACGACTTCGTCCCGAACTACACCTCGGGCATCGCCGGCGTGCTGGGCGGCAACCCGTTCCTGACCCCGGAAGAATCGGAAAGCTTCACCTTCTCGACGGTGCTGCGTCCCCGCTTCATCCCGAACTTCTCGCTGGTTCTCGACTACTATGAGATCACCATCGACCAGGTCATCTCGGCGGTCTCTGCGGCCACGGCGGCGGCCAACTGCGTCAGCGGCCCGTCGCTGAATGACGCGGCCTGCGCCACCATCTTCCGCAACAATCCGGACATCCCATTCGGCATTGGCGCACCGGTGGGCGATCCCATCGGCGGCTTCATCCAGGGCTCGGTCAACTACGCCAAGCTGGAGACGCGCGGTCTCGACTTCACCGCGCGCTACTCGATGGACCTGGAAGAGACGATCGGCCGGGACTGGGGGCGTCTGGACTATTCGCTGGGCGGCCTGTGGCTGATCGAGCAGAAGCAGTTCCTCAACGCCGACGATGCGTCGGACTTCGATGAGCTGTCCAGCAGCCTGTTCTACCCGCGGGTTCGCTTCTCCTCGTCGCTGACCTACACGCCCAACGACGTCTGGAGCGTCAACTGGACCGCGGACTGGCAAACCGCCCAGGACATCATCCAGATCCGCGACGTGGTCGTGAATGCCGACACCCGGCTGTTCAACGAGTTCAACACGGGCAACTTCACCCGTCACGACTTCACGGTGCGCTGGAACGTGCGGGACGACCTGTCGGTCCGCGCCGGCGTCGTCAACGCCTTCGACGCCGAACAGTCAAGGGCGCTGGCCTCGACCCTCTACTCCAACTTCGACCCGTACGGCCGTCGCTTCTTTATCGGCCTGAACTTCCGCCCGTTCTAAGCGGCGGAACGGACACTGACTGGAGGGGGCGGCTCGCAAGGGCCGCCCCCTTTTTCGTGACCGCGGACGGCGCCCGGCCTTGCTACTGGGTATCCTGCTCTTTAGACCCGCCGCTTGACCGACAACCCGACCGGCCACGCGCGGCGCTTTCGCCGTTCGCGGCGGCGCGCGCGCAAGGAGCCCGCCGTGTCAGACGACGACGTCCCGCACGAGGACCGCGACGCCATGGTGCGCGCATCGCTGGCGGCGCACGGCGATTCCGGCGTCACGCCGCGGCACACACTGTTTTACTTTTATGGCGCGGGCGACCACGACGACCTGAACGAGGTCGCCCGTCGCGCCGGTTTCCTGACCCGGGGTCAGGACGACTGCACCATCCTCGAGACGACGATGGCCGTGGACGACACCTCCTTCGCCCCGGTCTCCGCCATGATGCAATCCTGGGCCGCGGCCTTCCAGCTGGACTATGACGGCTGGGAATGCGCGGTCGTTACGAATTGAAAGCGCCGTAAAAACAATGCCCAAGCGCACAGATATCCAGTCGATCCTGATCATCGGGGCAGGGCCCATCGTGATCGGACAGGCGTGCGAGTTCGACTATTCCGGCGTCCAGGCGTGCAAGGCGCTGAAGGCCGAAGGATATAGGGTCATCCTGGTCAACTCCAACCCCGCCACCATCATGACCGACCCGGAGGTGGCCGACGCCACCTATATCGAGCCGATCACGCCGGAGTTCGTCGAGCGGATCATCGCCAAAGAGCGGCCCGACGCCCTGCTGCCGACCATGGGCGGCCAGACGGCGCTGAACACGGCCCTGGCGCTGGATGCCTCGGGTGCGCTGCAGAAATACGGCGTCGAGATGATCGGGGCGAAAGCCGATGTCATCGACAAGGCCGAGGACCGTCAGAAATTCCGCAACGCCATGGACAAGCTGGGGCTGGAAAGCCCCCGCTCCAAGGCCATCCATCACATCGACGAGGCCGACGACGCCCTCGCCTTCGTCGGCCTGCCGGCCATTGTCCGCCCCAGCTTCACCCTCGCCGGCACCGGCGGCGGCATCGCCTACAATCGCGAGGAATATTACGAGATCGTCGAGCGCGGCCTCGACCTGTCGCCGACCACCGAGGTGCTGGTCGAGGAGTCCGTACTGGGCTGGAAGGAGTATGAGATGGAGGTGGTCCGCGACAAGGCGGACAACTGTATCATCGTCTGCTCGATCGAGAACATCGACCCGATGGGGGTGCACACCGGCGATTCCATCACCGTCGCCCCCGCCCTGACGCTGACCGACAAGGAATACCAGCGGATGCGCACGGGCTCGATCAATGTCCTGCGCGAGATCGGCGTCGAGACCGGCGGGTCGAACGTGCAGTGGGCGATCAATCCCGCCGACGGGCGGATGGTCGTGATCGAGATGAACCCGCGCGTGTCGCGCTCATCCGCCCTCGCCTCCAAGGCCACCGGCTTCCCCATCGCCAAGGTCGCGGCCCGTCTGGCCGTCGGCTACACGCTCGACGAACTGACCAATGACATCACCCAGGTCACGCCGGCCTCGTTCGAGCCGAGCATCGACTATGTCGTGACCAAGATTCCGCGCTTCGCCTTCGAGAAATACCCCGGCGCCGAGGCGACCCTGTCGACCTCGATGAAGTCGGTGGGCGAGGTCATGGCCATCGGCCGGACCTTCCAGGAATCGATGCAGAAGGCCCTGCGCGGGCTGGAGACCGGCCTGACCGGCTTCAACGAGATCGACATCGACGGCGTGGTCGACGTGGAGGACGAGGCCTCGGCGCGGGCCGCCGTGGTGCGGGCGCTGGGCATGCCGACGCCGGACCGGATTCTGGTCATCGCCCAGGCCTTCCGCCACGGCCTCTCGGTCGAGGAGGTCAACGCCGCCTGTTCGTACGAGCCCTGGTTCCTGCGCCAGATCGCCGACATCGTTCGCACCGAAGGCCACATCCGCGTGCAAGGCCTGCCGACCGACGCCACCGGGTTCCGCAAGCTGAAGAGCAAGGGCTTCTCGGACGCCCGTCTGGCCCAGCTGACCGGGACGACCGAGGCCGCCGTCCGCAAGGCCCGCCGCGCCCTCAACGTCCGTCCCGTCTTCAAGCGGATCGACACCTGCGCGGCCGAGTTCGCCTCGGCCACGGCCTATATGTATTCGACCTATGAGACCGGCGCCCTGGGCCAGGTTCCGCAGTGCGAATCCGCGCCAACCGACAGAAAGAAGGCGATAATTCTGGGCGGAGGGCCGAACCGGATCGGGCAAGGGATCGAGTTCGATTATTGCTGCTGTCACGCGGCCTTCGCCTTTGCCGACATCGGCGTCGAGTCGATCATGGTCAACTGCAACCCCGAGACCGTCTCGACCGACTATGACACCTCCGACCGGCTGTATTTCGAGCCGCTGACGGCCGAGGACGTGCTGGAGCTGATCGATGTCGAGCGTTCGAACGGCAATCTGATCGGCGTGGTCGTCCAGTTCGGCGGCCAGACGCCGCTGAAGCTGGCCCATGCCCTGCACGAGGACGGCGTGCCCATTCTCGGCACCAGCCTCGACTCCATCGATCTGGCCGAGGACCGCGAGCGGTTCCAGGTCATGCTGCACGACATCGGCCTGATGCAGCCGCCCAACGGCCTGGCCCGCAGCGCCGAGGAGGCCGCGCAGAAGGCGGACGAGGTCGGCTATCCGGTCGTGCTGCGCCCCTCATACGTGCTGGGCGGCCGCGGCATGGTCATCGTCCACGACCGCGAACAACTGGACCGCTATGTCGGCGAGGCCATGCGGGTGTCGGGCGACGACCCGGTGCTGATCGACCACTATCTGAACCGCGCCACCGAGGTCGACGTCGACGCCCTGTGCGACGACGAGACGGTGTTCGTGGCCGGGGTGCTGGAACATATCGAGGAGGCCGGGGTGCATTCGGGCGACAGCGCCTGCTCCATGCCCCCCTACTCCCTGTCAGCGGAAACCATCGCCGAGCTGAAGCGCCAGACCGAGGCCATGGCCCGGGCGTTGAAGGTGCGCGGCCTGATGAACGTCCAGTTCGCCATCGAGGAGCCGCACAGCGCCGAGCCGCGCATCTTCGTGCTGGAGGTCAATCCGCGCGCCAGCCGCACGGCGCCCTTCGTGGCCAAGACCATCGGCCAGCCGATCGCCGCCATCGCCGCCAAGGTCATGGCCGGGGTGCCGCTGAAATCGTTCGGCCTGACCGACAAGCCCTATGACCATATCGCGGTGAAAGAGGCCGTCTTCCCCTTCGCCCGCTTCGCCGGGGTCGACACCATCCTGGGGCCCGAGATGCGCTCGACCGGCGAGGTCATGGGTCTGGACTGGAAGCGCGAGGGCGAGGCCGACATGGCCCCCGCCTTCGCCCGCGCCTTCGCCAAGTCCCAGATCGGCGGCGGCACCACCCTGCCCGTCGCCGGCTGCGCCTTCGTCAGCGTCAAGGACGGCGACAAGCCCTTCATCGTCGAGGCGGTGAAGACCCTGATCGCCGAGGGCTTCTCCATTCTCGCCACCGGCGGGACCTACACCTATCTGACCGAACAAGGCCTCGCCGTCGGCCACGTCAAGAAGGTGCTGGAGGGTCGCCCGCACATCGTCGATGCGATGAAGAACCGCGAGGTCCAGCTGGTCATCAACACCACCGAGGGCAAGCAGTCGCTGCAGGACAGTTTCAGCCTGAGGCGCACCGCCCTGATGATGAAGATCCCCTATTACACCACCACGGCAGGGGCGCTGGCGGCGTCGCAGGCCATCGGCGCGATCAAGGCCGGCGACCTCGATGTGCGGCCGATCCAGGACTATGCCCACGGCTGACCCGTTGGCGACCATTTCGACCAGTCCGTGGTCCGGCAGACGGGAGCCAAACGGATAGATCGGCCAGCTATTCCGGGGCCGGGACGGCGGGATAACGAGGACAACCGCGGGGCAAGGGGACGACAAAAGCGGGACTGATGCGGGACCGGCTGCGACAACGAAGACAGGGAAGACGGCCCGGAGGCTGCGACCGCGGTTGACGCAGGCCGCCGCCATCATGGCCGGATGGAACACTACCGCCTGCGCAAATATCGGGGGCCGGAAACCTGGGCGAGGGTCAAGGCGGCCTATATCGCCGGGGAGTCGGCGCCGTCCGTCGCCCGCCGCTTCGACGTCGGCCTGTCCAATCTGAGACGACGCGCCATGGCCGAGGGCTGGACGCGCAGCCGGATCGCCAATCAACTGGATCTGAAACCCTTGCGCGGCGGAGCCGACGATCCGGCGCCCGCCCTCAAGGCCCTGTCAGTGACGACCGAGACGGCCGATCCGCCCTATGTCGATCACAGGGTGGCTGTGGAACGCGCCATGCGCCGCGCTGCCTGGCTGTTGAGCCAGGGCCAGGCGGCGGAAGCCACCGCCCTGATGCGCGCGGCCGAAGCGCTGGAGCGGCGCTGGGAGGCTGGAGCCGCGCCCGCAGGCAAGGGGCGGTGATTGGAAGGATCATCACAGCGGACACAACGAAGGTCACAACGGGCACGACGGGACCGGAGCCGTGTCGAGGTCGAGGTTTCCTCCTGCTGATTTGAGATCGCGGCGTACGCCGCATTGATTCGGGGCCCCGGCGCACGTGCGGGCGCAGTCTCCCTGCATCAATGGGAGGCGCGGTTCGGGCATCGTCACAGGACCCGTTGTGCTCGTTGTGGCCTTCGTTGTGGCCGTTGTGATGAACCAGCCCCCGCCGGGGCAGAACCCGGACGGCGCGTCAACTCAGACGACGAACGGCCTAGATCCCCGCCGCCGGATCGGGCTCGGACGTCGCGTCCCGTCCCTCGACGATCCGCGCCGCCGCGAGGTCGGCGGTGACATTGCCGATGGTGCGGAAGATGTCGGGGATGACCTCGACCGCCAGCAGCAGGGGCAGGACCTGGATCGGCACGCCCATGGCCAGGCAGATGGGGGCGATGGAGACGAAGAAACTGACCTGGCCCGGCAGGCCGACCGAGCCGATGGAGATGGCGATGGCCGTCAGGCCGCCGGCGATCCAGACGGCCGGACCGAGCTCGAGGCCGTGCAGGTGGGCGATGTAGATGACCACCGCCAGGTTGGCGACGGGGCTGGTGATGCGGAACACCGCAACCGCCAGCGGCAGGACCAGGCCCGCCGTCGGGGTTGAGACGCCGAGGGTCGTGCGGGCCTGCTCGACCATGGCGGGCAGGCTGGCCAGCGACGACTGGGTCGAGAAGGCGACCACCTGGGCCGGGATGATCCCCTGGGCGAACCGGGCGAGGCCGATGCGGCCCCACGGCACGACGACGGCATAGATCAGCAGGATCAGCCCGAGCTGGGCCAGCACCACCATGGCGACGTAGTGGCCGAGCGTGCCCAGGGCGCCGAGGCCGGCGTTCAGCCCCACGCCCATTGACAGGGCGAAGACCCCGATGGGGGCGGCCAGCAGCACCCAGTGGACGATGGTGATCATGGTCTCGGAGACCGACTCAAAGAAGCCAACCAGCGGCGCGCGGCGGCTGGGCCCGAGGCGGGTGACGGCGAAACCGAACGCAATGGCGAAGACCACGATGCCGAGGATGTTGTCCTCGACAGCGGCGCGGACCGGATTGGCGGGGGCGAGGTTGGCGAGAAAGCCCGCCACGCCGCTGCCGGCCGCGCTCTCGCGCACCACCGCGGCGTCGGGCGCCCCGGCCAGCAGGGCAGCGGCCCCGGCCGGGTCGATCGGCCACAGAACATGCAGGGTCTCCGAGGCGAAGATGGCGTAGACGGTGGCGCTGACCAGCAGGACGGCGAACACCATCAGCGCCTTCAGCGCCATCCGGCCGCTGGCCGCCGCATCGGCGATCGAGGCGATGCCCGTCACCAGCAGGCTGAAGACCAGCGGGATGATGGTCATCTTCAGGGCGTTGAGCCACAGGGTCCCGATGGCGCCGATCAGCCCGGCGGTTCCGGCGCCGCCGGGCAGGCCGAAGGCCTGGGCCGCGGCGCCGGCGAACAGGCCGGCCAGCAGGGCGACGAGCACCCACAGGCTCAGGGACATCAGGGCGGAACGGAGTCGGGAAGCGGCCATCGGGTCAAGCTAGGCGCCGTCAGGGGATTTTACCATCCGCCTCGTGCGGCGCCGCGACAATCCGTTCGCAGCTGCGATCGGGGTCAGGCGGCCCTGACGCCGGCCGTGACCTCGACGATCCGGTCGGCGGCGGCCTCGAGCGCGCTGTCGTCGAGCGATCCGACGCGGATCACCGCCAGTTCGGTGCGGGCGCCGGTCCCACCCTGCCGATGATAGGCCGGGTCGTAGTGGTGGACGATCAGTTCGGTCGCCAGGGCCTCGACCTCTCCGGCGGCGGCGAGGGCGCGCCACTCGGCGACCATCGGCTTGCCGATATGGCGCGGCAGTCGCGCAAGGGCCGCATCCAGCGCCGACGGATCGGCGGCGATGGCGGCGTAGTCGCGCACGGTGCGGGCGGCGCGAACCGGGACCGGCGAGTCGAGGCGGATCGCCGGGGCGGCGGACATGGCCGACCACAGCGACGGCGGAATCACCCGCGCGCCGATCTTCGAGCTCTCGGCCTCGACCAGCACCGGACGGGCCGGATCGAGCCGCGACAGGGCGTCGTGCAGCCGGGTCTCGAAGGCCTTCTGCGACGGCTGGCCGCCGGGCATGGCGCCGAACAGCGAGCCCCGATGGGCGGCGAGGGCCTCGAGGTCGAGGGTCTGCGCCCCGCGCGCGGCGACGGCGGCGAGCAGGGCCGTCTTGCCGGCCCCGGTCGGGCCGTCGAGCAGGACCAGACGATGCGGCAGGGGGGCGTCATAGAGGGCCGCCTTCACCTGCCGCCGCCAGGTCTGATAACCGCCGTCCAGCAGGGTCACCGGCCAGCCGACCTGGTCCATCACCGTGACCATGGCCCCCGACCGCTGGCCGCCGCGCCAGCAATAGACCAGCGGCTGGAACGACCCGTCCCGGTCGCCGAGCGCCCCCTCCAGATGCGCCGCGATATTGCGGGCGACGAGGCCTGCGCCGTGGCGGCGGGCGAGGAATTTGGAGCCCTGGACATATTCGGTCCCGACCGCGGCGCGCTGGGCGTCGTCGAGGACCGGCAGATTGATCGCGCCCGGCAGGTGGTCGAGGGCGAACTCGGCCGGGCTGCGCACGTCGATGATGGCGCCGAAGCCGTCGCGAGCCTGCGGCGACAGATCGGCGGTGCGGCGGATCATGCGAGGACGCGGACCCGGGGCGGACCCTCGACCACACGGCCGACGACGGCGGCGCGGTCGAAGCCCCCGGCGCGGGCGAGCTCCAGCAGGGCGTCGGCCTGGTCGGCGGC
>Ga0207951_100396_pt1 | contig 22506 bp, 22 predicted proteins | sample Subbio12Aug_8Bad_FD_184830 | JGI IMG/M metagenome (GOLD analysis project Ga0207951, IMG submission 184830) | Serpentinite rock and fluid subsurface biosphere microbial communities from McLaughlin Reserve, California, USA - CR12Aug_8Bad (SPAdes) | ecosystem: Environmental > Terrestrial > Deep... | reverse complement strand
CGACGACCCTCCCCCGGAGGGGGAGGGATAGGTTCGGTGTGGTCTTCTAGCGCTTCAGCAACGGGGCCAGCTTCTGGGCGATCATCATGTCGCCGGCGATCTTCAGCTTGCCCTGCATGAAGGCCATCATCGGATCCAGCTGGCCGCTCGACAGGGCCATGAAGTCGTCCCACGACATGCTGACGGTGGCGTCGGCGGGCTTGTCCTCATTGGTCACGGTGTTCGGGACCGAGGCGCCGTCGATATAGATCTTGCCGACATCGCCCAGATCGATCTTCACGGTCTTGCCCAGACCGGAGTTGTCGCCGACGGCGCCGCGGATGTGTTCGGTAACCTGGGCCAGATCGGCCATGCGCGTTTCTCCCGGATAAATCGGCCCCGGCGACGCCGCGGCTCGGATGCAGTCATCGACCTAGACCGGGCCGGGACGCCTGCCAAGATCACCCGGGGTCAAGATGGCGCGACAATCGTCGCCGTCGGTGCCCGTGAGGCGGGAGCGATTTCGTCCCTGACGGCATTTTTTCGCCCACGGGGCGAACATTTCCCGTTCGGCAAGCAATATCGACGCAGGCGCCGACAATCCTGTCGTCGTTCGGCCCGGCCCGCCTTGCCAAGAGATTAAGGTTACCATAACGCTGATACATGGACCCGTGGTTCTTGAGCTATGCGGACCTTGTCGACGACTGAATTTGGGGAGCTGACGTGAAAAAATTGTTCATCGCCGCCATCGGCGCTCTTCTGGCTACGGCCGGCGGCGCCGGATCGACCGCAGCCCAGGACAGGTCGGGACACCACCCGCCTCCGCCCCCCTGTTGGGACGGCGGGCCGCGCGACTCCTACGGAGTCTGCCTCTGCGATTACGAGGCGAATTTCTACAACCCGTCCACGCCCTGGCACGTCGTTCGCGCGGGCGGGCCGGGCATCCGCATCCGGGGTCGTCCGGTGACGATCGCTTCGGGCCGGATCGATATCCAGGGTCCGCCGATCTATGTCGAAGCCCCGCCGATCCGCATCCAGGCCCCGCAGATCTACCTGCGCGCGCCGGAAGTCCACATCCGCCCGTCGGATGTCATCGTCGAGCCGCCGGAAATCCACTTCAGCGGCTGCCCGGATGGCCGCGACTGCGAGGCCGCCTCTCCGCGCAGGGGTGACGGCGAGCGCGGATAGAACCCAATACCCAAGCCTGACAGCAGGCCCTGCACCCGTCGGTGCAGGGCCTGTTTGTTTGTCCCGCCCGTCAGTCAGTCCGGCGTTTCGCCACCGGCGGGAGGCGCGGCGCCCGTCGCGCAGAAATTGCGCACCTCCCAGGCCAGGGTCAGGTCCCCGCCGGCGAGGGCCACCCGCCGGGCGTCCTCACACCGGTCTTCGCTCAGCAACTGCATGACCTCGGCCCGCAGCGCCGCGCGGGCGTCAGCGGCTTCGCGCAGGATCCTTGCCTCGCGCCGGTCGCCCGGAAGACACAGGGACAGCCAGGAGGCGTCGGCGCAGCGCGCGATAAGCCGCGCCCGGCGGTCCGCCTCGGCGGTGGAGATTTCAGGCGGCGGGGACGCGGGAACGGTCCGCGGCACAGGCACGGAAATCGCGGTCTGATCCGTGACCACGATGCTTTCCGGCGGCGCCCCCCGCAGGATGACCGCGGGCATGCGATAGATGCAGACCCAACCCGCGGGCGTCATTTCGCAGTCCTGCAGCGTCGCCTGTACCTCCTGCGTGGCCGGAGCGGCCTCGGGGACCTGGCCAAGGTTGAGCGCGAGCAGCAGTGAGATCATGACCAACGGTGGCGCCTTTCGTCACAGAGGCGCATCATACCGCCGAACGGGCGTCATGTATCCCCGTTCCGCAAAACCGGCGGCGCACGGGTTCCGGTTCCAGCGTTTCGGGTGGGGGGACCGTGCGTGAAGGCAGCGGCTCGCGCCGACGAACCGGGTCACCACAATCCCCTCTGGCGCGGCGTCCTGTCTTGACGTCCTTCGTCCCGCGCCAGCATAAGGGCGGCCCGTCGTGGCGGTGGCCGGTTTAGCTCAGTTGGTAGAGCGCCAGTTTTGTAAACTGGATGTCGCGGGTTCGAATCCTGCAACCGGCACCATCGCGGCAAGGGCGCCAGGGCTCCGCGGCGCGACCTATTCCGCGGCGGCCGGAACGGAATCGTTGGCGGTGGCCTCCCTGGCCTCCCATTCCTCGATCTTGCGGGCCGTATAGTCGGGCGACCTGGTGAACCGCGCCAGGGCGCCATAGATCACCGGCACCACGAACAGGGTCAGCAGGGTGGCGAACATGGCCCCGGCGAAGATGACCACGCCGATGGTCTGGCGGCTGCCCGCCCCCGCACCCTGCCACAGCACCAGCGGCAGGGCCCCGAAGGCGGTGGCGATCGAGGTCATGATGATGGGCCGCAGCCGCAGGCTTGACGCCTCGATGATGGCGTCGATGACCGAGCGGCCCTGGTCGCGCAGCTGGTTGGCGAATTCCACGATCAGGATGCCGTTCTTGGCCGCCACCCCGATCAGGATGATCAGCCCGATCTGGCTGTAGATGTTCAGGCTTGAGCCCGCCATGGTCAGGCCGAACAGGCCGCCGGCCGCGGCCAGGGGCACGGTCAGCATGATGACCGCGGGGGTGATCCAGCTCTCGAACTGCGCCGCAAGCACCAGGAACACCAGCAACAGGGCCAGGCCGAAGGCGGCCATGACGGCCCCGCCCGCCTCCCGCTGGTCTCGCGCCGCCCCGCCCCACTGGGTGTTGACCACGCCCTGGGGCTGGTCATTGGCCACCTCGGTCAGGAAGCCGATGCCGTCGGCGATCGTGGTGCCGGGGTTGAGGTCGGCGCTGAGTGTGACGGAGCGCTGGCGGTCAAGCCGGCGGCGGTCGGGCGTGTCGCCGGAGGTCTGGGTGGTGACCACCGACGACAGGGGCACCAGCTGGCCGCTGCCGGTGGGCACATACAGGGCCTCGAGGTCGCCGACCGTGCGGCGATTGTCGCGCTCGGTCTGCAGGATGACGTCATACTCCTGGCCGCCGCGCAGATAGGTGGTGGCGCGACGCGAACCGAACATGGTCTCCAGCGTCCGGCCGATCGACTGGGACGAGACGCCCAGCGCGGCCGCCTTCTCGGGATCGACGTCGACCAGCAGACGCGGCGAATTGGGCTCGTAGTCGATCCGCGGCCTCGAGAAGCCGGGGTACTCAAGCGCCCGGGCCAGCACCGGCTGAAGCCAGCGATAGATGTCATCATATTCGGCCCCGGTCACGACCAGTTCGACCGAGTTGGAGTTGCCGCCGCCGCGTTGGAAGGCGCCCGGCACCGAGGCGTTGACCTGGGCGTCGGTCTGCGAGCGCAGCTTGCCGTTCAGTTCCTGGGCGATGTCGTCGGCGGACCGGTCCCGCTCGGACCAGTCGACGAGGGTGAGCACCGCATTGCCCGAGTTGAAGCTGCCGCCGCCGAAGCCGGGGGCGGAGACGAGATAGCTGTCCACCTCGCCGCTCGTCCTGTACTCGGCGAGGATCGGCTCGAGGCCGAGCATGATCCGGCGGGTCGACTCAAAGCCCGCCCCCTCCGGGCCCTGGACGCGCACAAACACCCGGCCCCTGTCCTCGGACGGGACCAGTTCATTGGGCAGGTTGACGAACATGAAGGCGGCGCCGCCCGCGACCAGCAAAATCAGGCCGGAGACGCCCGCGACCGCAACGCGCTTGCCGAGCATGGCCCGGAGGGAGTTGGCGTAGGAGTTCTTCAGGGCATCCATGCCCCGATCGACCCTGCGGGCGACCCAGCCGCTGCCCGAGGCCGGACGCAGGATGCGCGAGGCCAGCATCGGCGACAGGGTCAGGGCGAGGAAGGCGGAGAAGGCCACGGCCGCGGCGATGGCCGCCGCCAGCTCAACGAACAGCCGTCCGACATAGCCCGGCAGGAACAGCAGGGGCGCGAACACCGCCAGAAGCACGACCGTCGTCGCCACCACGGCGAAGAAGACCTGACGCGCGCCCCGTTCGGCGGCCACCAGCGGCGGCTCGCCGTGGTCGATGCGACGCTGGATGTTCTCGGTCACCACAATGGCGTCGTCGACCACCAGGCCGATGGCGAGGACCAGGGCCAGCAGGGTCAGAAGGTTCAGGGAGAAGCCCAGCGGGGCCAGGATGATGAAGGTGGCCAACAGGCAGATCGGCGCCACAACCGTCGGGATGAAGGCGGCCCGGATGCTGCCGAGAAAGACGAAATTGACCAGGGCCACCAGCACCAGCGAGATGCCGACGGTGATCCAGACCTCGTCGATGGCGTGGGCGGTGAAGATGGAGTTGTCCGATCCGACGACCAGTTCCGTGCCCTGGGGCAGGCTGGGCGCGAGTTCTTCCACCAGTTCGGTGACGCCGTCCGATATCGCCAGGTCGTTCGACTGGGCCTGACGGGTAATGGCCAGGCCGATCTGGTCGAGGCCGTTGCCCCGGAACAGCCGGCGGTCCTCCTCGGGAGCCTCCTCGACCCGCGCGACATCGCCGAGACGGGTGACATAGGCGCCCTGCGCCTGGATCGCGCCGGTCGCGCCGCTGGGCAGGACGCCCATGGCGCCCGGACCGGCCGTCCCCGAGGCCGAACCGGACCCGCGCGTGCCGATCGGGAGCTGGCGGAAGTCGTCGGCATAGGCGTAGTTGCGCGCCACCCGCACCGTGTAGTTCTTTTCCCCGGTCTCGAGCTGACCGGCGGGCAGTTCAACGTTCTGATTGGTCAGGGCGGTCTCGACATCAGTGACCGTCAGACCGCGCGCCGCGAGCGCAGCAGGATCCAGCCATATCCGCATCGAATAGCGTTGCTCGCCATAGATCTGCACCTGGGCCACGCCCGGCACGGTCGCCAGGCGATCGATCAGATAGCGGTCCGCATAATCGGTCAGCTCCAGCCGGTTCAGCGTCGGCGAGCGCAGGAACAGGATCATGATCGGCTGGCTGTCGGAGTCCGCCTTGGCGACCTCCGGCGGATTGGCCTGGTTCGGCAGGCGCCCCACGACCCGCGAAACCCGGTCCCGCACGTCATTGGCGGCCGCGTCGATATCCCGGTCCAGCGAGAACTCGATCCGGACGTTGGAGCGGCCGTCACGGCTGGTGGAGTTGATCCGCTCGACGCCCTGGATGCCGGCGATCTGCTGCTCGATCGGCTCGGTGATCCGGCTTTCGATCACCTCGGCCGAGGCCCCGGCATAGGTGGTGCTGACCGAGACGATCGGCGGGTCGACGTCGGGCAGCTCGCGCACCGGCAGGAAGAAGAAGGCCGCGGCCCCGATCACGCACAGCACGATCGCCGCCACGGCCGCAAAGACCGGACGACGGACCGCGAGATCGGAAAGCATCATCAGGCGGGGCCCTTCGTCGGACCGGCGGGACGACCCGGTCCCTGCCCCTGGCCCGCGACCGTGATGGGCGCGCCCGGCTGGATGCGGTTCAGGCCGGAGCCGACGACCCGGTCGCCGGCGTCGAGACCGGACAGGATTTCGACGAAGCCGCCCTCCACAGCGCCGGTTTCGACCTCGACGCGCTGGGCGACGGAGCCCCGCTCGCCGGTGGCGATCCGATAGATGAAGGCGCCCTCGCCCTCATACTGAACCGCGCCCTCGGGCACGGCCGGGGCGGTGCGCACGCCCTGCTGGACGGAGACCCGAACCGCCATGCCGGGCCGGATACGGGCGCCGGGATTCGGGATTTCAGCCCGGGCGGTGACAGCCCGTGTCTGCTCGTTCACCCGCGTGTCGATCAGGGCTATGCGGCCCGAGAAGGTCTCGTCGCCATAGGCGTCGATGTTGGCCGAGATCGGCGTGCCGGTCCGCAACACGCCGAGGTACCGTTCGGGAATGGGGAAATCGACCCGCACGACATCGATGTCGTCGAGGGTGGTGATGACGCTGCCGGGACTGATGTAGGTGCCCGCCGTCACCGAACTGAGTCCGAGTATGCCCGCGAACGGCGCGCGGATCAGCCGGTCGCCACGACGGGCCTGGGCCGCGGACAGCGAGGCCCGGGCGCTGGCCAGTGCGGTCTCGGCGTCCTCGGCGGTGACCCGCGGGGCGATGCCGCGATCGGCCAGGGTCTTGAAGCGGTCGTACTGCCGCTGGGCCTGGGCGAGCTGGGCCCGCGCCTCGATGATTTCGGCATCCTCCTCGCGCGCCTGCAGTTCGACCAGGGGCGTCCCGGCGGCCACGCGCTGGCCGTCGGTGAACAGGACCCGGGTGATCAGTTGGCTCGTTGGGGAGGTGATATTGACCGAGCGGCGGCCGCGCGCCACGCCCAGCACCCTGATTTCATCGCTGAACTGACGCGGCGTGGCCACCGCCTCGGACACTGCCTGGCCGCGCCCGCCACCCGGACCGCCCCGCCCCCCGCCCGCTTTTTCGTCGCCGGCGAACGCCATTCTCAGCAGGACCGCAAGCACCATCAGCACCAGCAGAACGGCGGCGACGATCATGAAGAAGTGGCGTTTGATCACTCGAAAGGCTCTCAGACCATGGGACGAGCCGAATTGGCGGCTGACGCCGTTCGACGCAAGTCAGGCTCTTGTAACGGACACGGTTCCTGATTCCGTCGCCAAACTTGCGCGGCCATCCGCCGCGGTCAGAACCGACGCCACACGGCGATTACCGGCCCGCCCGATTCGGGCGTCTCGCGGCCGGAGACAGCCTGACGCCAGCCCGCCTGGAAGCTCCAGTCGCCGAAATCGCGCACCAGCGAGGCTTCCAGCGACAGCCAGCGGGGTCCGCCGTCATCGGCCTGTCCGCCGAAGGCCTGGGTCAGCACCATCCAGTCGTCGCCGAAGTGGGCCCCGACGGTGGCGTCGATCCGCGTCTCATCCGGGAGGCCGGCCCTCATGCGGCGCGCGGTCTGCAACTCGACGAAGGTCCCGGCATGATCCCACCGCCCCGACCCGCCGAACGAGCGGCCGACCGAGGCCCGGACCTCCCAGTCGCTGTCGCCCTCGCCGGGGGCAGCATAGCCGGCGTTGCGTCCCTCGCCGCCATCGGCGTAACCGGCGTACAGGCTCACTGCCGTGCGGTCGCTGCGCCAGACCTGCCAGGTGACCCCGATCTCCAGCGGTCCCCGGCCTTCATAGTTGACGAAAGCGTCCTCGCCGGACTGCCAGTCACCCTTGAACTGCAGGGTCAGCCGGTCGGTCAGTCCGTATTCGCTGAACACGCCCACCACCGTATCGCGCCGTTCGGCGGGGAGATCGGCCAGGGCGCCGTTCATGTCAAAGCCGCGGTCGGCCCGCATGGCCTCGTATTTGAGAATGACCTGACCCTCGCCCTTTGGCTGGGTCCACGGGCCGGCGGCCGCGGATGTGGCCGTCGCCAGAAAGGCCGTCGCGGCCAGAAGACCGCCGGCGGGTTTCACACGTCGTAGCCCGGTGATCTGCGGTCAAGCATGCGCAGGGCCCCGGGCCAGGCCAGGCCGGCGACAAAGCCGATGCCTTTGCCCTGCTCCCGCGTTTCCGCCTGGGCCGCGTCGGGCGCCATCAGCACATGCTCGCGGCCGACCGACAGGGCGGCGACCTGCTGGGCGCAGGCGCGCTCGAGGAAGAACATGCCGATCCAGGCCTGGGCGGCCGTCTGCCCGACCGCGAGGGTGCCGTGATTGCGCAAAAGCATCAGGGGCTTGTCGCCCAGGTCCGCCACGAGACGCTCGCGCTCGTCGTGGTTCAGGGCCACCCCTTCATAGCCATGGTAGGCGACCTGATGCTGCAGCAGACAGGCGTTCTGGCCCAGCGGCAGCAGGCCTTCCTGCTGAGCCGCCACGCCGACGCCCGCGACCGTGTGCAGATGGATCACGAAACGGGCGTCCTCACGCGCGCCGTGGATGGCGGAATGGATGGTGAAGCCGGCCGGGTTGATGAAGCTGGTCGTGTCCTGGACGACGTTTCCCTCCAGATCGACCTTGACCAGGCAGGATGCCGTCATCTCCTCAAAATACCAGCCATAGGGGTTGATCAGGAAATGGTGCTCGGGCCCCGGCACGCGGGCCGAGATGTGGGTGAAGATCATGTCGTCCCAGCCATGCAGGGCAACAAGCCGGTACAGGGCCGCCAGTTCGACCCGGGCGGCCCACTCCGCCTCGGACACACGGGATTTCAGGGAAACAGGCGCGCCGTCGGCCATGATCGCCATCCTCATCAACAACAAGCGGCGCACGCTCGCTCTACCCGGCGGCGGCGTCAAGATTCAGCTTCCGTTAACTGCGTCTTAGCGGACCTGATCTAGCGTCGTAGAGGCCGGCTCCGCCGTCGGCGCCCCGGAGACGCCCGTGGTCCTCGTCCAGCTCGTGCCCACCCATCGCGCCGATGAGGTCGCGCCGCGTCCCAGCGAACTCCTCGCGCTGGCCCGGGACAACAGTCTCGACGCCCGCCAGCGCCTGTTGCTCGGCGTCGCGGCGCTCTGCGATGCCCGGCCGCCGTCCGGTGAACTGTCGCCTGTTCTCGGCGAAATCTTCCTGACCCTCGCCCGTCAGGCCGAACGCGAGGTCCGGAAGGCGCTGTCGGAGCGGCTCGCCCACGCCGACTGGGCCCCGCCCGCCCTCATCAATGTTCTGGCGCTGGACGAGATCGAGATCGCCCGTCCGATCCTCGAGGCCAGCCCGATTCTGCAGGACGATGACCTGTTGCGGGTGCTGATCGAGGCCTCGCTCGAGCACCAGATCGCCGTCGCCCGTCGGCCCCGGATCAGCGGCCGCGTCGCCGATGCCGTCATCGACGCCGCCGAACCGGCGGTTCTGATGGCGCTGGCCACCAACCGCACTGCGGAAATCAGCGGCGATGGCTTGCGTCGGCTGGTCGAACACTCCCGTCGGGTCGCCGCGCTGCGGGGGCCCCTGACCCGGCATCCCCTGTTGACCGAATCCCTCGCCGAGGAACTGTATCGGTGGGTCGGAACGGCCTTGCGCCAATCCATAGCGGCGCGTTTCACGATCGACGAACGCGCGCTCGGGGGCGCCGTCCATGATGCGGTCGAGGGCGTGCTCCGGCCTTCCGCGCCCGAAGACACCCCGCTCGATCATCCGGATCGCGACGAAATGGAGCGGCGACTGATCGACAAGCTGAACGCCTCCGGCCAGTTGCGGGCCGGCTTCCTGATTCGCGCCGTCCGCGAGCAGCGCCCCCACCTGTTCGCCCACGGGCTCGCGGCGCTGGGCGGTTTCGCCATCGGTCAGGTCCGATACGCCCTCGGGGCGCCCACGCCGGAGGCCCTCTATTACGCTTGCGCCGCGGTCGGGATTGACCGTGCGGTCTTCCCGACCTTGCTGATGGAACTGCGCAAGCTGAACAACTCCCTCCCCGGCGACCAGGGCGAACCGGTCTGGCTGCGCGGCGCCCTGTCGACGGGTTCGGCGGCGCGCGCTTTCCGGGCGCTGGTCGACGGCCAGCACGGCGAACTCAAAGCCGCCGTTTGACTTCGCTCTCGGGCTCGGCTTGCGTGCGCGGGTGAGCGCCTCCCCGTCTTCTCCCCTCCGCATCGCCTTCGCCGCCTCGGATCGGGCCGAGGCGCAGGCGGCCCGCGACCGGCTGGTCAAACGCTACGGGTCGGTCGATGTGGCAGAGGCGGATGTGATCGTCGCCCTGGGCGGTGACGGCTTCATGCTTGAGACCCTGCACACGGTGATGGAGCGACGCACCCCGGTGTTCGGCATGAACCGCGGCTCGGTCGGCTTCCTCATGAATGATTTCGCGGAGGATGGCCTGCCGGAACGACTGGCCGGGGCCGGCCGCGCCGTTATCCATCCGCTGCAGATGGACGCCTGGACGGAAGCCGGAAAACACCATGCCGGCCTGGCCATCAACGAGGTGTCTCTTTTGCGCCAGACCCGCCAGAGCGCCAAACTCCGGATCAGCGTCGATGGTCGCGTACGGCTGGAGGAACTGTCGTGCGACGGCTGCATGCTGGCCACGGCGGCAGGCTCGACGGCCTACAATCTCTCTGCGCATGGGCCGATCATTCCGCTCGGGGCGACGGTGCTTGCGCTGACGCCGATCAGCGCCTTCCGGCCCAGACGCTGGCGCGGGGCCCTGCTGCCGCACACGGCGAGGGTCTGTTTCGAGGTGATCGAGCCGGACAAGCGTCCGGTCAGCGCCACGGCCGACAGTTTCGAGATCCGGCGGGTGGCGAGGGTCGAGGTCAGTGAGAGGCGCGACATCGCGCTGACCATGCTGTTCGACGCCAGCCGGTCGTTTGAGGAACGCGTGCTGGCGGAGCAGTTCGCCTCCTGAGGACCATGCACCGTTTTTTAGGGACAACGGGCGCAATCTGTAGACGTCTGTTTTAAGGAGTCCCGCCGTGAGCAACCCGGCCCAGGTCATTCGCCCGCCCAACACCCTCCGCATGAAGGTCGGCGGCGGCTTCGGCGGGATCGACGCCGGGGCCATCGCCAAGGCTGAGGAGGCCCTCAAGGCCATGTCGGCCCAGTTCGGCCAGTGGCTGCAGGACGAGATCACCAAGCTGGACAAGGCCCAGGCCGATATCCGGACCGAGGGCTATAACGCGAAAACGGCTGAAGCGCTGTATTTCCGGGCCCACGACCTGAAGGGCCTGGGTACGACCTACCAGTATCCGCTGGTCACCCGCCTGGCCGGTTCGCTCTGCAAGATCATGGACGCCCCCGCCAAGCGCATGGCCGCGCCGCTGCTGCTGCTGGACGCCCATATCGACGCCATCAAGGCGGTGGTCCGGGACCAGATCCAGACCGAAGACCACCCCACTGGCCGCGTCCTTGCCGAGGCGCTTGAGGCCCGGGTCGCCCGGCACCTGGGCTGAACGGTCCGATTCGTGGAAAGGGGACGCCCGCTTCGGCGGGCGTTTTTCTGTCAGGCCGCAGCGCTGATTGCTGAGCGCGCCCGCAGCGGATCGTGATCCAGCCGCTCCATCAGATAGGCGAGGTCCTCACGCGGCGCGTTCGGGCGCTGGGTCAGGAACCGCTCCAGCATCTTGTGCCGGAAATCGTCGCCGGAGGTGTCGGCCCCCTCGGCCTGCAGCGCCCGCCAGGTGTCGACACCCGCACGATAGGCCTGAAACAGCCGCGGCGGCAGGCCGGCGCGGTCATAGATGGCTTTCAGCCCCAGCGGCCCGGCGTCATGAATCATCAGCCAGACCCTTGCGTGGGGCGTGCCCGCGAGCTCCGCCATGCCGTGTTCGAACAGCGCCATCTGGCCGCGGGCCAAGGCGCGGAGCATCAGGGAGGGCGTCAAGGCGCGGCGTGCGTTGAGACTGGCGACGAACTGGGGAAGATCGGCGTGGCTTGAGGCCTGGTCGACCAGGTCGACGGTCGCACGCTCACGGGCGAAGGCCGCCAGTCGGATAGCGGTCTCCGGCGCCACGGCGTGGCGGGTGACCAGATGCTCGCGCACAGTCTCCGAAGCCAGTTCGATCAACCGTTCGGTGACCGACAGGGGCAGCACCTGGCGATAGGCGAGCGCCGCCACCACTTCCGGCGAGGATCCGAACCGCTCGATGCAGCGGTCGAGGGCGGATTCGGCGATGTCCGCATTGTCGTTGGCGGCGAGGGTGCGCACCGCCTGCTCACAGCCGGTCTCGGCCAGGGCCTCGGCCACGTCGCGGCCCACGGTCGGACGACCGGCGACCGCCACCTGGCGGACAGCCGACCCGGCCCGGACGATCTCGATCAGGTCCTCGTCGCTGAAGGCCGGAGAGAAGTTGATGATCGGCAGGGCGACGCTGTCGACATCGGCGGCCAGACTGCGGGCCACGTCGCGGGGAATCAGGTCCGAAGCCTTCAGCGTGACGGCCATCGCCCGACGCACCAGTTCGGCGGCGTCCTGGGCCAGCATGCGGAGGATTTTCTGGGCCGCCTCGCGGTCCTCGGCCTCGAGACCGGCCCGGTCCATGCTGCGGCACAGCTTGTGGGCCGCAGCGGCGCGCTCGTCTTCATCGGTCGCCTTGATCAGGCGGCGGATGTCGGAGTCTGTCAGTCGGGCGCGATAGGCGGTCATGGGCGGATCCAGGCTTTGCCGGACAGCATCAGCCCGCCATCCTTAACGGGCGGTTCACCATCGCCGGATTCGGGATCAGATGCGCTTGCTGGTTTCGGGCCCGAAGGCGCCGCCGAAACCGCCGGCCTTGCCGTCGCCATCCTGGCCCAGCAACAGGGCCAGTAGGCTCTGGTCCTGTTTCAGGCGATCCAGCCGGGCCGCCAGCATCTGGTCGCGTTCGCTCAGGACCGGGTCTGCCGACGCCGCGGCGACCGCGACGCCGGAAGCCGGGGCTCCGTCGCCCGCGTTGCGCTGCAGGTTGGCATGCACCTCGGCGACCGTCGCCGGCCGTCCGTTCCGGTAGAAGATGGACCGGTTGGCCGCGGCCGCCTGCGGGAAGATCGCTACCGCGCTGGCGTCCGGCCTGCGGTCCATGGCGTCCATCAGCTGGGCCGCGCCGGCGGGGCCGAGGAAATGGGCCGCATACAGGTCGCCCGCCCCCGGCTCGCGCCCGATCCGACCGCGCAAATAGGCGGCGTTGGAGGCGGTCAGCTCGGCCGCCATGGTCGAGGCCGCCTGCGGGTCGAAGCGCAGGTCCAGCACCACATTGCGGGCCGCGCCGTCGACCCGCCAGCGACCATCGCCGCCGCGATAGATCAGGTCGGCATACTGGCCATAGCCATGCTTGGCCCCGTGCGCCTTCACCGTGCCCAGCCAGGTCTGTTCGATGAACTGGAACAGGCCGGCGGCCGACGAGGTGGGCGCCTTGGCCGACGGGTTCATCGCGCTTTCGCGACGCGCCGTTCGCACGAGGAAGTCCGCGTCCACGCCGGTCGCGTTCGAGGCGCGCCGAATGGCCGCCTCGACCCCGCCGGAGGATGGAATCGCCCCGATGCTCATACGTTCGAGGCTGGCGGGTCGTGGTTAACCAAATCCTAATGGCGCCGATCCGCCACGGGGATAAGCCCTGCTTCTTTCGGCCGGACGTTCGCCGCAAACTTGCCCCAACGTAAGCGCTCAACTTGGCCGTGGGACGCTGTGGGGACGGCGACAGACAGGGACATGACGGCCATGATGATCAAGACAGCAGGCGGGCCCGGGATGGTCAGCCCCATAGACTTCCATGAACGCAGGACGCCCCGCTTCACACGAACGACCTGGATCGCAACGGGCATCGTCGTGGCGGCCCATATCGGCGTCGGCGCGGCGATCTATTACCAGCGCTTCGAGCTTCGGACAGCGCCCCCGCCCGAGCCAACGCCCTTCACCATTTTGCTGGAGCGACCGGTGGTCAAGCCGCCCGAGCCCAGAACGACGCCCGTCCCGCCCGCGGCGCCCAACACCGTCTTCAACGAGACCCTGGCCCCGCCGACCACCGTCGAGCCCATCCAGGTGTTTCAGGGGGAAACGACGGCGGACGCCAGCACCACCATCACCGTGACCAATGCTGTGCCGGAGTCAGTGGCCAACGCCATCACGGCCGATCCCGCGCCCCGTCCGCCCTCGGTGATCCGTAACCCCAGCTGGGCCCGGCAGCCGTCCGGGGAACAGATGATGCGGGCCTATCCGGAGCGAGCATTGGTCGCCGGGGTCCCGGGGTCCGCGTCCCTGAACTGCCTGGTCCTGCCGGGCGGCGGCGTGACGGACTGCAATGTGACGCGCGAGACGCCGGGCGGCTATGGCTTCGGTAGGGCGGCCCAGGGCCTGTCGCGGCATTTCCGGATCAACCCGCGCACGGTCGACGGCGCCGCGGAGGGGTCGCGGGTGGCGATCAACCTGCGCTTCACCCTGCCCGAGGACTGATCAGGAAAACCTGAGCGGATCGAGGGCGGCGGCGTCCACCTGGGGCGCGCCGCCTTCGACTCCGTCAGCCACGATCAGGCCGACCAGCGGCCCCATCAGCCAGCCGTTGCGGCGGGGCGCCAGGGCCAGATGCAGGCCGGGCGCGCCCGCAGGGCCGGCCAGCGGCAGGCCGTCAGGACTCGCCCCGCGCACGCCCACGCGCGTCGCCCCCGCCTCGCCGGTCTGGCCCAGCAGGGCGAGGCCGGCCGCGACCTGACGCGCCGCCTCGGCCGGATCGGGCGCGAGGTCGCGGCGGCCCGGCTCCATGGTCGCGCCGATGACGACGCCCCCCTCGCCCGGCACGGCATAGACGCCCTCTCCCCTGACGACCCGCGGCGGCGCGGCCGTGGTGACGAAGGTCAGCTGTCCCCGGATCGGCGTGATCGCCGCCACCAGGGCGATGACCGGGTCCGGAAGTCCGGCGATGACCGGCTCGGCCCCGGTGGCGAGAACCACGGTGGGGCTGAACCAGACGCGACCGTCGTCTCCCTCGATCCGCCAGCGGCGCGCATCGCCACTCAGGCGCGCAACCCGGCCCCGCGTCACCGTCACCCCGGCCGCACGGGCGAGCGCCTTCAGGGCGGCCGATACTTCGATACGCCAGTCGTCGGGGGTGGTCAGGCCGCCCCGAGCGGGCGTCGCGGTGAACCCAAGCGCCTCAAGGCGGGCGATCGCGGGTGCGGCGTCGGGTCCGCGCCAGTCGGCGCCCTCGCGGTGAAGCCGCAGGCCGTGGGTTTCGGCGAAGGCGGGCCACAGGTCGCGGGCGCGCCTCAGCAGGGCGGCGCGTTCGGGCGTCAGATCCTCGAGCAGGGACTCCAGCGCCGGCGCAATCATGCCGGCGGCGATGGCGGAAGCATTGAGCCCGCCAGGATCGAGGATGGTCACGGCATGGCCTCGCGCGCCGAGCTCCGCCGCAGTGCAGAGGCCGAGCGCGCCGGCGCCGATCACGATCACATCAGGAGAGGAAGGCACGGGCGATCTGATCGGCCGCCCGCAACCTGAATGCAAGCGTTACTCGGCGGCCATGGCGGCGGCGCGGTGCGTCTCGATGCGCCGGTTCAGGGCCGCGTGCTGATCCCACAGGGCCTGCGGCAGACGATCGCCGAACTTTGCGTAGAACTCGGGGATCAGTGCGGCTTCCTCGGCCCAGACCCCGGCGTCGACATCCAGAAGGGTCGACAGATCGGTCGCGGACAGGTCCAGGCCCGACAGGTCCAGCGACTCGCGGGTCGGCACACGACCGACCGGGGTGTCGAGCGCCTCGGCCTCGCCATCCAGCCGTTCGGCAATCCACTTCAGCACCCGGGCGTTGTCACCGAAGCCCGGCCAGACGAATTGGCCGTCCTCGTTCTTGCGGAACCAGTTGACGAAATAGAGCCGCGGCAGTTTCGCGGCCTCGGTCTTGCCCGCCATCGACAGCCAGTGGGCGAAATAGTCGCCCATGTTGTAGCCGCAGAAGGGCAGCATGGCGAAGGGATCGCGGCGCAGTTCGCCGATGGCGTTCTCGGCGGCGGCGGTGCCCTCCGAAGCGACCGTCGAGCCCATGAAGACGCCGTGCTCCCAGTCGAAGGCCTCGGTCACCAGCGGCACGGCCGAGGCGCGGCGGCCGCCGAACAGGATGGCGTCGATCGGCACGCCCTTCGGGTCTTCCCACTCAGGAGCGATGGCCGGGCACTGGCCGGCGGGGGCCGCGAAGCGGGCGTTCGGATGGGCGGCGGGCTCGCCCGAGGCAGGGTCGTGCGGCTGGCCCTTCCAGTTGGTCAGACCCTCGGGGGCCTCTTTCGTCAGACCTTCCCACCAGACGTCGCCGTCGGCGGTCAGGGCGGTGTTGGTGAAGACGGTGTTGGCAGCCAGGGTGGCCAGGGCGTTCTGGTTGGTGTTGCGGCTGGTGCCCGGGGCCACGCCGAAGAAGCCGGCCTCGGGGTTGACGGCGTAGAGGCGTCCGTCATCGCCGAACCGCATCCAGGCGATGTCGTCGCCCACGGTCTCGGCCTTCCAGCCCTCCAGCGTCGGCTGGAGCATGGCGAGGTTCGTCTTGCCGCAAGCCGAGGGGAAGGCGGCGGCGACATATTTGGCGCGGCCCTTCGGATCGGTCAGCTTGAGGATCAGCATATGCTCGGCCAGCCAGCCCTCGTCGCGGGCCATGATCGAGGCGATGCGCAGGGCGTAGCATTTCTTGCCCAGAAGGGCGTTGCCGCCATAGCCCGAGCCATAGGACCAGATCTCGCGGGTCTCGGGGTAGTGGACGATCCATTTGTCGTCATTGCACGGCCAGGGCACATCGGCCTGACCCACGGCCAAGGGCGCGCCCAGCGTATGCACCGCCGGGACGAAGAAGCCGTCTTTGCCCATCAGGTCCAGCACGGGCTGGCCCATCCGGGTCATGATGCCCATCGACACCGCGACATAGCCGCTGTCGGTGATCTCGACGCCGAGGGCGCTGATCTTCGAGCCCAGCGGACCCATGGAGAAGGGCACGACATACATGGTCCGGCCGGCCATGCAGCCGTCGAACAGGCCGTTCAGGCGGTCGCGCATCTCGGCTGGATCCGCCCAGTTGTTGGTCGGGCCGGCGTCGCTCTGGTCGGCCGAGCAGATGAAGGTGCGGCTCTCGACCCGGGCCACGTCCCTGGGGTCCGAGGCCGCATAGTAGGAACCGGGGCGTTTCGTCTGATCGAGCTCGCGCAGCGTGCCCCTGGCGATCAGATCGGCGATTATGGCCTGTTTCTCGGCCTCCGAGCCGTCGCACCAGTGCACGCGCGCGGGCTTCGTCAGGGCGGCGATCTGCCCGACCCAGGCGACGAGGGCGGCGTGGTCGGTCGGGGCCGGGTGCAGACCGGGAATTTGGCCCGGGATGGCGGATACAGTCACACGAACTCTCCTGACGTCTGCCCGGCGATCTGACGCCGCCGTGGCGCTCCCCTTGCGTGGCATCACGCAATGTTTCACGCGGAAGAACACCGAAGCCGGGGCGGCGTCAACCGGAACACGTTTCTGCCTCTCGCGCACGGACACGGCGCCGGCGGTCGCATGTTTCCGGTCGCGGCCGGCCGCAGCGCGGGTTATCTCCCGGCCATGCAGACGATGGACCCGATCAACGCCGCACCGCACGGCGCCCTCGCCTCCCCCGCCGTGGCGCGGAACACGGGGCCGATTCTGGAGGTGTTGAAGGCCCATATGCCCGGGCGTGGGCGGGTGCTGGAGATCGCCGCAGGGTCCGGCGAGCACGCCACAGCCTTCGCCGGCGCCCTGCCCGGGCTGGACTGGACGCCCAGCGACCCGTCGGCCGAGGCGCGGGCCAGTATCGCGGCCTGGGCGGGACGAGCCGATCTGCCGAACCTGCAGCCGCCGCTGGCGCTGGATGTGCTCGAACCCGCGACCTGGCCCGAGGGCCCCGTCCAGGCCGTGGTCTGCATCAACATGGTCCACATCAGCCCATGGTCGGCGACCGAAGGGCTGATGGCGCTGGCCGGAAGCCGGCTGGCGGTCGGCGGTCTGCTGGTTCTTTATGGCCCGTATCATGAGGCGGACGCGCCGCTGGCCCCGTCGAATGCGACTTTCGACGCGAGCCTGAAGGCGCGCAATCCGGACTGGGGCCTGAGGGACCGCGACGCCGTCGCCGCCGCGGCCCGGGCGAAGGGACTGGCGCTGGCACGGCGGATCCCTATGCCGGCCGAGAATCTGATGCTTCTGTTCCGTCGGACGGGTAGCTAGCCGATCCGGGCGGTGGCGCTGACCAGCTGGGCCATGTCAGCCAGCGGCGTGATGGCGTCACCTTCGATGACGATGGCCGGGGCGTCGGCATAGTCGGCGGGATCGGCGCCCACGGCGCGGGCGGTCTGAACGACGCCTTCGCCGAAGGCGAGGATCGGCACGCCCTTGGCCCGGGCGGCGTCGATCAGGATCCGGAGCGCCGCGACACCTTCTTCATCGGTCGACCCGCCGGGCACCAGCAGGCCCTTCAAGGCGCCGCTTTCGATATCCTTCGGTTGGGCCGTGGCGAGGACCGTGACGCCGCTGACGGTCAGGCTGGAGTCGCCGGTCGACATCGGGGCCAACGACAGGCCGCGCGCCTGGATGGCAGGCTCGATATCGCCGAAGGCGCCGAAATTCATCGAGCGGCGCATGGCCAGACCGACCCGGGCGCGGATGGGCGGGCGCTGGTAAGCAGCACGCGGACGATAGCTGTTCTGAGGGGTTCTGAGAGGTTTCAATGAAACTCCTTTGTTCACAGTGAATACACCTGATGAAACTGGATACCGCATATCTACTGACTGGAGTCAGTTCAATGCATAATGTCGCCGCGCATATAATTGCGCGACGCCCACGTATTTTCCGCGGTGAATAATGATTGATTGCTATAGTCTTTTAATTGAGCGGTCAACCGGGCTGCGGCCGACTCCCTGCTACAAATAGTCAAGACGGACGCGACGTCGCCACCCGGCGAGCTGCGCTCGCAACGCTTGCGCCCGCGCCGCGCCGGCCCCAGACAGCGGGCTTGCAACGGACGGACGTATGGCCTGGACGCGGACCTATGAGGGCGAGGAGCCCGTGCGGATCAATAAATGGCTGGGCCAGAGCGGCGTCTGTTCGCGGCGCGAGGCCGACGCCCTGATCGCCGACGGCCTGGTCTCGGTCGAGGGCGAGGTGGTGACCGATGCGGGCCGCAAGCTGGAGCCCGGCCAGACCCTGACCCTCAGCGACCGGGCCACAGCGACCCTGGCCGAGGGCGTGACCATCGTCCTGCACAAGCCACTGGGCTATGTCTCGGGCCAGCCCGAGCCCGACAAGCTTCCGGCGGTGCGGCTGGTCACCGAGGGCAACCGGGTCGGCCCCGGAACGACGCCCGCCGACGACCATTCCCTGCCCCCGATCGGCCGGCTGGACGAGGATTCGCGCGGCCTGCTGCTGCTGTCGTCGGACGGGGTGGTGGCCAAGGCGGTGATCGGGCCGCAGTCCGAACTGGACAAGGAGTATCTGGTCCGGGTGGCCGGCGATGTGACCGAGAAGAAGCTCAAGATCCTGCGCCACGGCCTGATGCTGGACGGCCGCCAGCTGAAGCCGGCCTATGTCAGCCGGATGGAATCCTTCCGGCTAAAATTCATCCTGCGTGAGGGCCGCAACCGGCAGATCCGGCGGATGTGCGAAATGGTCGATCTCGAGGTCATAGACTTGATCCGTGTACGGATCGGGCCGCTGAAACTGGACAATCTGCCCGAGGGTCGCTGGCGGATGCTGACCGCGGAGGAGCGGGCGGCCCTGGTCGGCTGAGGGGGCCCAAGGCCGCCGGCCCGGCCCGGGATTGCGCGATCAGACGGCCAGCGGCGTGCGGGTCCGGCCGAGGCGGCGGCGCAGGACCATGACGTCGATCAGGCCGACCAGACGCGGCGCCAGCATGTGCGGGACCGTCACCACCGCCAGCGTCATGAAGCTGGCGGCCACGATCTGGTCGCTGATGCTCGGTCGCAGCTCAAGCCGGTAGATCACGGCGGCCAATCCCAGCGCCGCCAGCGTCAGGGGCGCCACGACGCCGGCCCACTGGCCGACCCGAGGCCAGGACAGGGTTTGCAGCGCGCCGCTGAAATGGCGCGGCGAATGCAGCAGGCAGAAATACAGGGCGAAGCCGAAGACCGGCGGCAAGGCGGTCATGGCCACGACCGCCGCACCCAGACCCGCGGCCTGACCCCGCCGCCCCGCCTGCCAGTGCAGGACGAGCAGCACGGCCGCCAGCAACAGGGCGACCGGCGCCACCAGCGTCAGGGCGTCGGCCATGACCACGCCCGACGATGATCCGGTCAGGGCGACAAAGGCCGCCTCGAGGGGTGCGCGATTGAACAGCGTCGGCGCGGAAAGAAGCGCGAGGGCCCCGCCCCACTCGAGCAGGGGCAGGTCGGCGCCTTCCCAGTCCTCGGCGAAATGCCAGGTGGCGATGAGGATGAACAGGGCCAGGGCGGACACAGGGTCCAGTCGCCACAGGGCGAGCATGGCCGCTGCGCAGCCCAGATAGAGCGCCAGCACGGCGAAGAGGTCGCCGGTCCCGCTGCGGCGTCGCGACCGGATCAGCTCCAGGTCCAGCGAACCGTGCGGAAGACCCAGCACCAGCATGGCCAGGCATGCGCCGGCGACCATCGCCGGGCCGCCCAGCGGCGCCCCCGCGAATGCCGCCACAACGGCCAGTGCGGCGACCACCGGAAACAGCCGGGGCGCCGCATGGATGACAGATGAGGTCATGTTCGACATGGCTTGGCCCCCTGGGCAAGGCGACCGACGCCGGACGGTTCGAGCCGTCCGGCGTCAGCCTCCGGCTCAGCCGTGCGCCGGTTCGGTCTTGTCGCCGTACTCGGCCTGGGTTTTCCGCACCGCGATCACATAGATCAGGATGCCCACGCCCACCTTGGCGAGCAGGTCGGCGATCGTGTAGCCGATCTCGACGCCGGTCGTGACCGCGCCCCCGCCCAGGTTGGTGTAGGGGATCATATAGACGATCGGATAGAAGCCCCAGGACGCGAAGGTCAGCATGCGCGCCGACTTGATCAGACCCTTGACGCTCTCGGGCTGGCGCTCGATGGCGTCGCCGAGACCCTTGAACAGCTCCCACAGGATGTAGAGGAAGGGGATGGCCGACAGGGTGCCCCAGATGGCGCGGGTGGTGTTGTCGTCGGCGATCTCGCCCGGATAGCCGAGGGCGATCATCAGGGCGGCGGCGCCGCCCAGCTTCCAGGATTTCGACACCGTCTCGGATTGCGACAGGCGCATCACCAGGATCAGTTCGATCAACAGAAGCGGCACGGTCAGCAGCCAGTCAACGTAGCGATAGGCCTGATTGAAGGCCACGCCGGTCACGGTGATCACGCCGTCGCGGACCTCATAGGCCTGTTCCCAGCTCTCGAAGATCCGGAAATAGTGGTAGGCGGCGATGGCGGTGACCAGGCCCGAGATGGTCAGGGCGGTCTTGTACGGGGTGGCGACCTGGGAACGCCCGAACCACAGGAAGATGGTGGCGGCGGCCATGGTCGCGAAGGTGAACGAGAAGGCGTTGTAGACGAGCAGATACTGCCCGCTGTCGATGGTCGGCATGATGCTATTCCCTCTGCGCGGCTCTCTGGCGCCGGATGCAGAGGGCTTAAGGAGTCGCCTGAAGCGGCGCCATACGGTCTTTAGGCCGTAGCTCGAGCATCGGCGGGCGCTGCAACCCGGCCTCGACCGCCAGACGGATGGCGTCAGCGATGTTGTGGGTGCCGATCTTCTCCAGCAGCAGGCTGCGGTGCATCTTCACCGTCTTTTCGCTGAGCGACAGATTGAACGAGATCTGTTTGCTGCGATATCCGGCCGCGATCTGTTCCAGCACCTCGCGCTGCCGGGGCGACAGGGTGCGCACGATTTCGACCGCCCGGCGGTGGCGACTGGAGGACAGGCCGATCTCGTCCTCCGGCAGTTCGACCTGGGAGCCGATGAAATACTCCAGCTCGCCGTCGGGCAGGAAGATGGGCGCCACCAGGACGGCGTTGCGAAACGGCTGTCCGTCACGCTTGTAATTGAGGATCTCGACCAGGGTCGGCTTGCGGTCGTGGGTGCCCTGACGGATGCGTTCGGTCAGCCAGGGCTCGGTCGCCGGGCCCGCCAGAAAGCGGCAGTTGCGGCCGAGGATCTCGTCTTCGCCATAGCCGGTCAGGTCGCAGAAGGCCTGGTTGAGCGCGATGATGGGGTTGTCGGGGAGGCGGGGATTGCTGATGACCGACGCAATGGGACTGATCGCGATGGACGCCAGCAAGGCCGTCCCGTCTTCGTCCAGGTCGTAGTGCATCCGCGTATTCAAACTCCTGAGCCAGCCTAGCCCCGGACCGCCGTAGCACAAGCGGATGGCGGAGACCCTGTCGTCGCACCTTGCGGCGACAGAACGCCGCTATGCTGCCCAATGTTCCATGGGCGAGGGCCGGACCGCTGGACGGCGATCTCGACGATCCGCTGCCCGGAAACCGCCCTCCTCCGCCTCAAGGACCTCGATCATGCGTTTATGGGGGGAAGATCGGGGTCGAAGCGTAATCGGGGGCCATGGGCCCTTGCCTTCTCCCCTTGAGGGAGAAGGTGCCCCCGGAGGGGGCGGATGAGGGGTGGATCACGCGCGGTCAGGCCTGACGCGCCGCGTGTCGCCTCACAGCCTCGAACACGATCGCCGGATTACGCAGCACCGCCTCGTTTTCGAAGCGCAAGACCGTGAAGCCGGCCTTGGCTGTCAGCCAGCCGTCCCGACGCGCATCGCTGTCGGTGCGAAGAACATGCACGCCGCCGTCCAGTTCAACGATCAGCTTGAGCGCGGGGCAGCAGAAGTCGGCCACGTACGGACCGATGGGCATCTGTCGCCGGAATTTCAGGTCGCCCGGTCGTCGATCCCTGAGCAGCTTCCACAGGGCGGCCTCGGCTGCCGTCGGCTCACGGCGCGAACGGCGGGCGGCGGTGCGGGTGCGCTCGGTCGGCTTGAGCATGACCGGAGCTTATCATGAAACGAATGCGTTTCACCCCTCATCCGCCCCCTCCGGGGGCACCCGTCGTCGGATCGCATGCGATCCTCCTCCACCCTCAAGGGGAGAAGGAACGGAGTGGCGGTCTCGACGCATCCGACCAGGTCTGGCAGGGTGCGCTCGTCTTCGCCCGCATCGGCGCAGTCCTGATGCTGATTCCCGGCATCGGCGAGAGCTATGTGCCGCCGCGCATCC